>Ga0180223_1000191_pt1 | contig 108003 bp, 94 predicted proteins | sample eDN5th30CKraftOP_FD_151337 | JGI IMG/M metagenome (GOLD analysis project Ga0180223, IMG submission 151337) | Enriched Organic Plus compost microbial communities from Emeryville, California, USA - eDNA 5th pass 30_C Kraft OP (version 2) (version 2) ...
GCGCGCTGGTCTCTCGACACTTCGTGAGGGTCAGAAGATCGCTTACGAGACCGAGACGGGCCGTAACGGCAAGGTCGCAGCAGTCAATCTGCGTCCGCTCTAACGAACCGCGGATCAATCCGCTCCAGGGGAGCGGGCGCGTCTGCTCCCCTACCAATAACGGACTTTCGCCTTTAGAGGCGCGGTGCGCGGCGGTCCCTATACGCCGTGCCGGTTCAGCTAAGGAACCTGATGGCCAAGGAAGAAATGCTCGAGTTCGAGGGCGTGGTGGAGGAGGTGCTTCCCGATGCACGCTGCCGCGTCAAACTCGACAACGGACACGAGGTTGTCGCCTACACGTCCGGGCGCATGAAGAAGAACCGCATCCGTATCCTTGCCGGCGATCGCGTCACCATCGAAATGACGCCCTACGACCTCACCAAGGGGCGCATCAACTTCCGCCACAAGGATGTGCGCGCGGGTGGACCTCCGCCGTCGCAGCGTCCTGGGGGCCCCGGTAACTTCCGCCGCCGCTGATTTCCCAGCCGCACGACTTCACGGGACTTCCGGCTTTCTGCTCGCTCAGAGCGAGCACGGGAATCGTGGAATTCAACGCGCGTTACCGCTGTTGCGTGGCCGTTCTCTCCAGCTGCCGCTGTCACATCGCGGTCTACGCTATGCGCGGGGTTGCTTCGCCGGTCGGCGGCGGGTTGTTGCGCTGGAAAGCCTACCCGTTGTCCCCCTTGGGGTTGCGTGACGTTGCCATGGCTTCGTCAAGGTTGCGCCATGCGAATCAGTGACCGCATGAAGCATGAAAGTATGCTTCTCGGATTGGTTCTGTCGCCGGCCGGTGGCGTTTGCGTTGGTTGGCGCTGTTATTGTTGCTTTCCTTTCCCTCACCCCCCTTCGTCCGACGGTGGCCCGTTCGGCGCATGACGCCGGTGCGCTCGCGGGCGCCGCGCGCGTGATCGATGGCGATACGCTGGATATCGCCGGCGAGCGGGTGCGGCTCGAAGGCATCGATGCTCCGGAGATGGGGCAGTCCTGCGGGCGCAGTTCCTTCGGCACATGGAAATGCGGTGTCGCCGCCGCCAATCGTCTCGCCGAGCTTGTCCGTGGGCACATGGTGACGTGCGAAAGCCGCGGCTACGACAAGTATGGCCGCATGCTCGGTATCTGCTTCGTCGACGGTCAGGACATCAATGCGCAGATGGTGCGGGAGGGGCTAGCGTGGGCCTTCGTCAGGTATTCGCAAACTTACGTGCGGCAGGAGGCTCAGGCCCGCGCGGCGCGTGCCGGTATTTGGCAAGGCGAAGCGGCGCCCGCGTGGGAATATCGCGAGCACCGGTGGGCGAGCGCGGAGAAGGGTGCACCGAGCGGCTGCGCCATAAAGGGCAATATTTCAGCCTACGGGCGCATCTATTACACGCCATGGAGCCCCTGGTACGCGAATGTGAAGATCGAGCCGGAGAAGGGCGAGCGCTGGTTTTGTAGCGAAGCGCAGGCGATCGCGGCGGGCTGGCGGGCTGTCATCGCTCGATAATGCTAGAACCGCGAATGTTTGCGCCCAAGTCGAGCTTGATGTTGTCTGGAGGCGCGCCTCGTGCCGACTAAGTTTCGCAGCTGCTGCAAGAGCGCGCCTGTTGTCGGGGCGAAACGACGTAGCTTTCGCGATTAAAGCCCATATCGACGATCCGCGCGCGAGGGAATTGCTGCGCAGAAGACCATGTATGGCGGCAAGCATATCGCCGTGGGAGACAAGGTCTTCGTTTTCGCCAGCGAAAACGAAGGCGGCAGGGGCCTTATCGCGCGCGGCGTTGTCACCTCGGTTTCCGCGGTTTCCTAGAGGCTAGGTACGTTGTGGGTGAGCCTCTGCATCCGTAGGACCGAGCTTGCAAAGTGGATGCTCGGACGTGCCAAGCTAAAGGACTTTACTGACTGGCAGGACGGGCAGCCGACATCTGAGCTCAACTTCAATTCTATCGCCAAGCGACGAACAAGGTCGGGGGCCTCTCGGATGAGGCAGAGGCATATCTCGACACGCTCTTCTGAGCTGTGGCGCGTGGGCTTGGTGCGTTTTCCGTGCCCTTTTTGCGTTTCTGCGCAAATGGATTGCTGATCTTGTTGGTTGGTTTCAAGCGGCCCGCTGCATAGCCTCGTCGTGGCTTTATGGTCGAGGCTGCCGATGTCGTTTACTTCGCTGATTGCATGTCAGGTGCTTCTCCTCGGCGGTTTGCCGACGATTCATCGCGTGATGATGCCGGCCGAGTGTAGACGCTCGCCTGCGTCTGGCGCGGGTCGTTGAGGCGTACCGTTCCCTGCTAGGCGACTTTTCCGCCCGCTTCCCAAATCTGAACTGCGCCTGCTCAACCTGTCACGCATCGGATGCGCGGCGGGTGCCAAGAAGAAACGTCGAAGGGACGACGCCTGGATGGCCGCCAATCCAGGAAAGGTTGCACCATGCTCGCACTCGTTCTGTTCGCGTGCCTCGCCGACAAACCTGACACATGCCGTGATGTCGGTCTCATCTATTCGGAGGAGAACCTTACGCCCATGCAGTGCCTGATGAAGGCGCCGCCGCACATGGCCCGCTGGGCGGGCGAGCATCCAGGCTGGAAGATCATGCGGTGGACGTGCCGCCGCGCAGGGCACTACGCCAAAACGTAATTGTCGCGTGGGGACAGGGCAAAGAAGCGGGAGCGTTCGTTCCCGCTTCGGCTATTTGCAGCCAGGCTTTCGCGCACCGTGCACCTGTCGTTGCTTGCTCTGGGCGTCACTCCATTCGGCATAGAGGTGCGCTTCGTCTCCGAGCTGAACCGGTACGTGGCGGATGGTCATCGATTGGTCGGCAAACGGCTTAGCGAGATCTTCGTAGATGGCTGCCGTAGAAAGTCCGAACGGTGCCCCGTCCTCGTTGGAATAGGCGTACACGACGCGCGTTACGCCAGCCAGCCGCATCGCCGCCATGCACATTGGGCAAGGTTGGCCGCTGGCGTAGACGGTGCAACCGCTGAGGTCGGGCGAGGCGAGCTTGCGGCTGGCGGCGCGAATGGCCGTCATCTCGGCGTGGGCGGTCGGATCGTTGGTGGCGAGGATCTCATTGACGCCGGTGGCGATCGGCTCGCCATTGCGCACGACCACAGCGCCGAACGGGCGGCCTCCGTTGCCGATATTCGCACGGGCGAGTGCGATGGCCTCACGCAGGAAGCGCTGCTCTTCGGTCATGCTCTCATCCCTTTCCACAGTTCGCAGGGTGCCGGCGTCGATGAGCCGTTATTCGTGCGCGTCTTAGCTTCGCCGTAAGCTCTCTTGCGCGCTCTTTTTATCGTCAAAGCGGAAATGTGGCTCGTTGTTCATGGCACGGGTGTGTGGGCTTGGTTGCGTCGGCTCAAATCCTGATCGGGATCGGCCAATCCGTATTGAACCGTCCGCGTCGGCCCTTGGCGCGGCGCAGGTCTTGCAGAACGGTGCTAGTAAGGGGGGAAGTCGAAGCGCGGAGGGGGCCGCATCCGCGCAGGTCCATCGTGCGTGTGGGACCTAATTTGCCGGGTTTGAATCGCGATGATGAAATGGCGCACCCGAGAGGATTCGAACCTCTGGCCTCTGCCTTCGGAGGGCAGCGCTCTATCCAGCTGAGCTACGGGTGCACAGGGGCCGCTAGATAGCGCATTCGGGTCGCCCGGGCAAATACTCGCGAAGGCGCGACATTCGCGCCTCGCGTGCGCAACCCCCGCCACCTTGGCCGCGTTTGCAGCGGGAATTTCGCCCCGTGCACAGGCCGCCCGCCGTCCCCATATCTATGGCCGGGATGTGCTGACCCGACCGGGCCGAGGGCCTATAGTCGAGCGTATAGGCTTGGGTCCCCCTTAACCGAAATCCATGAGCGAAACGAACAACAAAGCCAAAAAGGCCGTCGCCTCCAGCGTGCCGGCTGGAGAGCCGACGCCCATCATCAAGGGTAGCCATGTCTACCTCGTCGATGGGTCGGGCTACATCTTTCGCGCCTTTCACGCGCTGCCGCCGCTAACGCGGCCGTCCGACGGGCTGCCCGTGGGCGCGGTGCACGGCTTCTGCGCTATGCTGTGGAAGCTCTTGCGCGAGTCCAGGGCGTCCGAGGCACCTACGCACATCGCGGTCGTCTTCGATGCTTCGCGGGAGAACTACCGCAACGAGATCTTCGCGGCGTACAAGGCCAACCGCCCGCCGCCACCAGACGAGCTCATCCCGCAGTTTCCGCTCATCCGCGACGCGGTGCGCGCATTTAACATCGCGTGTCTCGAACAAGAGGGCTACGAGGCGGACGATCTCATCGCAACGTACGTGCGCGCCATCGTGGCGGAGGGCGGCGATGTCACCGTCGTCTCGTCCGACAAGGACCTGATGCAGCTCGTGCAGCCGGGCGTCGTCATGTTCGATGCTATGAAGAACAAGAAGCTCGGGCGCGATGAGGTGATCGAGAAGTTCGGCGTGCCGCCAGAGCTGGTAGTGGACGTGCAGTCGCTCGCCGGCGATTCCACGGACAACGTGCCGGGTGTACCGGGCATCGGCATCAAGACGGCAGCCGATCTCATCAAGGAATATGGTGATCTCGATACGCTTCTCGCCCGTGCAGGCGAGATCAAGCAACCCAAGCGCCGCGACAAGCTGATCGAGTTTGCGGACCAGGCGCGGACCTCGCGTGAGCTGGTGCGTCTCAAGGACGACGTTCCGGGCCTTCATCCGGCGCATACGCTGGGCGTGCGCGATCCCGATCCGGCGGCTTTGCTCGGCTTCCTGCGCGAGATGGAGTTCAACACGCTGACGCGACGTATTGCCGAGGCGCTGGGCGCTGAGCCGCCGGCGCCGGTGGCGGTGTCGGTCGGGAGCACGGTGCCGACAAGGAAGCGCGGCGCAGCGGTGGCCGGCGCTATCGAAGGCGCGACGGCGGAGAAGCCGGCAGTTGCCGAATCCCCGGCTGCAGGTGCGGCGGAAGCCGCGGAGTTCGCGAAACTGCCGTTCGATCGTTCGAAGTACGCCACGGTCACCACGCGCGAAGACCTCGAGGCGTGGATCAGCCGCGCCTACGACGCGGGCCGGGTTGCTTTCGATACCGAGACGACATCTCTCGATCCAATGCAGGCCGAGCTGGTCGGCTTCTCGATGGCTGTGGCGCCGGGCGAAGCTTGCTACGTGCCGCTCGGCCACCGAACCAGCGCGGACAGCTTCGACTTCGGCAGTCACGATGGAATCGTGCAGATCCCAACCGTCGAAGCGCTGGCGCTGCTGAAGCCGCTGCTGGAGGAGCCCTCGATCGTCAAGATCGGGCAGAACATCAAGTACGACCTCAACGTGCTCGCCCAGCACGGCATCACGGTGGCGCCTGTCGACGACACGATGCTGATGTCGTACGCGCTCGATGCGGGCAAGACCACGCATGGCATGGACGATCTCGCGATGCGGCACCTCGGGCATGCGTGCATGTCGTTCGATCAGGTCGTGGCGACGCTGCCGGGCAAGAAGAAATCGGAGCGCACTTTCGCGCAGGCACCGCTCGACAAAGCGACGGAATACGCCGCCGAGGATGCGGACGTCACGCTGCGCCTATGGATGATTCTGAAGCCGCGTCTTGCTGCCGAGCGGGTGGCGACGGTCTATGAGACCCTCGAACGTCCGCTCGTGCCGGTCATCGCTCAGATGGAGCGCGAGGGCATCCGCGTGGACGGCGCGATCCTATCGCGGCTTTCCTCGACCTTCGCGCAGGGCATCGCGCGGCTGGAAGAGGAAGTGAACAGCCTCGTCGGCCACAAGTTCAACCTCGGTTCGCCGCGTCAGCTCGGCGAACTCCTGTTCGACCGGCTGCAGCTTCCGGGTGGCAAGCGCACCAAGAGCGGACAGTGGGAGACGCGCGCAGGACTGCTCGACGATCTCGCTGCAAATGAGGATCTGCCGGAGGATGCGCGGCGCCTGATCAATACGATGCTGGAATGGCGTCAGCTTACGAAACTGCGCTCCACCTACACAGATGCGCTGCCGAGCTATGTCCACGGAACCACGGGGCGCATCCACACGTGTTATTCGCTGGGCGCGACGACGACGGGACGGCTCGCTTCCTCAGAACCCAATTTGCAGAACATACCGATCCGCACAAAGGAAGGTCGTGAGATCCGTACAGCCTTCGTTGCGGAGCCCGGCAAGCAGCTCATTTCGGCGGACTACAGTCAGATCGAGCTACGGGTGCTCGCCCACATCGCGGACATTCCGCAGTTGCGGAAGGCATTCGACGACGGTCTCGACATCCACGCGATGACGGCGTCGGAGATGTTTGGTGTCCCGATTGAAGGTATGCCGAGCGAGGTGCGCCGGCGCGCCAAGGCGATCAACTTCGGAATCATCTACGGCATCTCGGCGTTCGGTCTTGCAAACCAATTGGGGATCGCACGCGAAGAAGCGGCGGCTTACATCGCAACCTACTTCCAGCGCTTCCCCGGCATCCGTGCCTACATGGAGGAGACGAAGCGCGTCGCGCGCGAGCGCGGCTACGTGGAGACGATCTTCGGCCGCCGCATCCACTATCCGGAGATCAACACCAGGAACCCGTCGATGCGGGGGTTCCTGGAGCGGGCGGCGATCAACGCGCCGATCCAGGGCTCGGCGGCCGACATCATCCGTCGTGCGATGGTGCGGATGCCCGCGGCGCTTAAGGCGGCGGAACTACGCACCGCCAAGATGCTGCTGCAAGTGCATGACGAACTCGTGTTCGAAGTGGGCGAGGCCGAGGTGCACGCCACGCTCGCAACGGTGAAGCGGGTGATGGAGGGCGCGGCCCTGCCGGTGATCAAACTCGCTGTGCCCATCCACGTCGACGCCAAGGCAGCAGAAAACTGGGAGGCCGCACACTAACGCGCACTAAGGGTATATTGGATCGGGCTCCGGCACGGAGGTAAGCGGGGTCACTCAAACGTGAAAACGCCGCTGCAGTTTGCGCGTCACTCGCGGCTGGAATGATAAGCAACGCGTACTGCCATTGTTTTTGTCTCGTGCAACGGCAACTGCTACTGAGCAATATAACCCTATCAGCCGCGCTTATATTCCGATCAAGTAATTGCGATTGGCGCTTATCGCGGCGGTTGCATACATAATCGGCATAGGTCGGACGAATAGTTCGTTCGGCCGCTAGAGGAGGAAAGAACCATGAAGGTTTGGACCAAGCCGGCAGTTCGCGAGCAGGAAGTTGGCCTCGAGGTCACTTCTTACATGCCTGCCGAGATCGACATCATCTAATTGTCGACTTCCCGTCTTTTGACGGAGCAGACGGCGGCCCTTTCGGGCCGCCGCTTGTTTTTGGCTTCAGCGTTTCGAGAAACGTGATGATGCGCTTGCGGATCGCCGGATCATCTATGCCGCTGTAGGGCGGGCTCATTCCGTTGCCGGGCACCACTGAGCCGGGATCGGCGATCCATTTGTCGAGTGTTGCCGAGTCCCAGGTGACACCTGAATCCTTCAGCGATTGCGTATAGCCAAATCCGGGCTCAGTACCCGCCCTGCGCCCGACGACGCCGTAAAGCGAGGGGCCCAGGCGGTTGTCGTCTTTTACGAACGAATGGCATTCGCGGCAGTGATCGTTAAAGGAGATTTCGAGATCCGCATCTGCCGCCGCGGCGGTTCCGGATCCCGAGGCGAGGGTGAAGCCGAGGACGGCGGCGGAAAGGGCAGTGGAACGATAGCTCTTCATGGCATCCCGCTTCGATGCGTTCCTATGGAACGCCAGAATGCCGTAGAGAGACTAAATCGTGGCTAAGTCGAACGCTCGACGGCGACCGATTGGGGTATGGGCGCGCGCCGGAGGAGCGGCGCAGCGCGATCAGCGAATTGCAGCCCCGGCAGCCGAGGGCATAGAGGTTTTGAGCATCCAGAGTTCAGCGTGAGCGGCGCGGGTGGATGCCGAGAGGGAGAGGGTGGTGGTGACGATCACTAGTCGTCGCAACATCGATCGCGACATGGCTCAGCTTCGCATCTCTACTCTCGCGCCGTGAGAGTCTGCCGCGCGGACTTTCGTAGCGCCAGGCAATAGGGCTGGCGCGGCTGCGGCAGGATTTGCCGGCCGAAGTGACGCTGATCGGCGTGGAAAGGGCCATTCTGCGAGGGACCTGGTTTCCGGCCGGCGTAACGGCGTCCGCTGTCGGCCTCCCGCAGAAGGAGCGTGATCGGCCAAATCGCAACCCGGTAAACGCCGCGGCAAATGGCTGGCGCGAGAGAAGGCCGCCGCTCAGACCGGGGAGACCGCGACCGAGGGATGATGTACGCGGCGGGCGATGCGATCGGTAGGCGTCGCCCCGCGCTCATATTCGACGGTGCGAATGAACTCGCGAATGCGGGGCTGAATCTCGGTGCGCCAGCGGGTGCCATTGAAGATGCCGTAATGGCCGACGCCTTCCTGCACGTAGTGCATCTTCTGATCCGCCGGGATGTTGGTGCAGAGATCGTGCGCGGCCTCCGTCTGGCCGAGGCCGGTGATGTCGTCGCGCTCGCCCTCGATGGTCATGAGGGCCGTATCGCGGATTTCGCTGCAGTCAACGCGCTCGCCGTGGAGCATCATCGTGCCCTTCGGCAGCGCCTGCTTCTGGAACACCGTCTCGACGGTCTGAAGATAGAACTCCGCCGTCAGATCCATCACGGCGAGATACTCGTCATAGAAGGTCTGGTGCTGCTTGACGCTATCGCAGTCGCCCTGGACAAGGTTTTTGAACAAATCGACGTGCGCCGTCATATGGCGCTCGAGGTTCATCGTCATGAAGCCGGTGAGCTGCATAAAGCCCGGATAGACGGGACGCATGAAACCTGCGTGCGGGAAGGGCACCGTGGAGATCACGTTCTGCTCGAACCACTCTATGGGGCGGCCTTCGGCGAGCTTGTTCACCGCCGTCGGATTGCGGCGCGTGTCGATCGGGCCGCCCATGAGGATCATGGAGGCGGGCTGGCAGGGATCGTCGATGGCCGCCATGTGGGCGACCGCCGCAAGCACCGGCACGGCTGGCTGGCACACGCCCATAACGTGCGTATCGGGGCCGAGCACGCGGATGAATTCCGTCACGTGGTCGATGAAGCTGTCGAGATCGAAGGGTCCCATCGCGAGGGGGATGTCGCGCGCATCCACCCAGTCGGTGATGTAAACCTCGTGGTCGGGCAGCATCGCCTTGACGGTGCCGCGCAGGAGCGTTGCGTAATGGCCTGACATCGGGGCCACGATCAGCACCTTCGGATCGTAGCGCCGGCCGGTCAGCGCGGTCTCGTCGCGCTCGAAATGGAGGAGATTGCAGAAAGGCGTCGAAGCGACGATGTGCTCGCGCACCGATACCTCAACGCCGCCGACCTGGGTCTTCGCAAGGCCAAAAGCGGGTTTGCCGTAGCGGCGGGTCACATTCTCGAACAGCTCGCAGGCGGCGGCCAGGTGCCGACCGTAGGGTGTGGCGGCGATGGGGTTAAAGGGCCAGTCGAGCACACTTCGCAGACCGTTAACCCCGAAGCGGAGCGGGGAGAGAACAGCGTGGGCCATTTCGTAGGCATAATAATGCATCGCCATGCCTTCTGCTGCGCTGCAGCGAGTGAGTTATACCGCCTTGCACTGCCGGGGACTCATCACCGAAGCTAGCACGCTGGTACTGAAACCACGGGAAATTATATAAGCTTTTTCACGCGGTACTGTTTCCTTTCAGACACTTCCAGCTCTCAGTTGTCGCCTACCGACCGCCAGCTTAAGTTAACGGGTTAACCCGCCGGGTCGTCGCAACGCACCAAAAAATGCCGTTTTAGCCGGGTTGCAGTGTGCTTGCCCGCTGCGGCATTGCAAGATGGCCCTCCGCAGCGAAGATGAGCCATTCGAGGCGTAAATGACGAACACGAGGCCCCCTGGCAGGGGCTCGCCCTATAATCAGCCGCCGATGTATCCCGAGGAACAGCGAGGGTACGGGGCGAATCTGCCGTACGGATTCGCGGGCGAGCGTCGTCCGATCGAGCCGCCACGGCGCAGGCGTTCCGGGTTCGGCACAGTCCTCCTCTACTTTTGCGTTGCTTTGCTGGCGCTCGGCGCCGGCGCAGCGACGTTCTTCTTCATGTCGCCTCCCACCGACTTCATCCGCCGCGAGATCATCGCCGGGGTTAAACGCGAGACGGGCCGGGACCTCACCATCGGCGGCGGAGCCTCATTTACGCTGCTCCCCTCGTTTGGACTGAAGCTCGACGATGTTAGCCTGTCGGCGCCTCAGGGCATGGGCGGCGAGCCTCTCGTGCGCATGACGAGCTTCAATGTCGGGGTGCAGATGATGCCGCTCTTGCGGCGGCAGATCGTCGTCGATCGCGTGGAGCTGAACGATCCGGTATTCTCGCTGCGCGTCGACGCGAACGGCCGCAGAAGCTGGGATATGGCCGCCGCGGAGCCTCATGGAACAGACGATCGCTTGGCGCCCGTGCGCCTGCGCTTTGCCGAGGCCATGCCCGGCCAGGGTTTTGCGGGCTTGCTTGTCAGTCCCGCCGTGGCCGCGCCGAATGGGGCGCCTGTGCTGTCGCTCGACAACATCCTCGTCCGCAACGGCGCGCTCCGCTACACCGACGAGCGCAACGGCGCGTGGGGCCGCTTCGATGGTCTCAACGCTCAGTTCTCGCTGCCCGCCATCGACCAGCCGCTCACCGGAACCGGCACACTCGTCTCCGAGGGCGAGACGTTCCAATTCAAGAGTACGCTGACGACGCCGGCGGATCTTACCGCGCGGCGCAGCGCACGGCTGCAGCTCACCGTTTCCGGCATGCCGCTGACCTTCAGATACGACGGCACGGTCGGTGCGCATGAGGGCGTCGGCACGCTCACCGCCAACGCGCCATCGCTGTCGGCGCTCGCGCACTGGTGGGGTCATGACGTTTCATCTGAGGCCGCTGCCGGCGAGGTAGCATTCACCGCGCACCTCAATGCTTCCCCTGCGGGGGTCATTCTGTCCGCCATCGACCTCAAGGCTGGACCGGCCGCTGCCACGGGCACGGTCGGGTTCACCGAGCGCGCGGGTGAACGCCCCCACGTTGCCGCGGAGCTTGCCGTCTCGGGGCTCGATATTGCCGCGCTTCCCTTGGGGGCCAATCTGCGTGCCGGCCGCGCCGCCACGCCCGCGCCTACGCCGCTCAGCCTCGATCTGGCGCCGGATGCGACACCCCAGCGGGGCGCGGAGCCCAACTCGATCGATGATCTGCTCGAGCGTCCCGGCCCGCGGGTGAAGGGTTACACCCGGCGTGAGGGCTGGAGCACCGAGCCTATTGACATCAAGGCGCTGGGCCTCGCCGACGTCGATGCGCGCCTGACGCTAACGGACGTCACCTACAAGCAGACGCGCATCGATTCCGCGAAGGTGGTTCTTTCGGTGCAGGACTTTGTCGCCCGGGTGACGCTGACCGATCTACAGCTCTACGGCGGCACTGGACAGGGCACGGTTGTGCTCGATGCGAGCGGGAACGCTCCCGCCATCACGTCCGAATTCTCGCTCGCCGCCGTCGCTGCGGAACCCATTCTGCGGGACGCGGCGCAAGTCGACTGGCTCAACGGCAAGGCCGACGTTGCGTGGAAGGTGACGGGACAGGGCGCTAGCGAGGCCGATATCGTTCGTTCGCTGAATGGCGGCGCGCAAGTGGCGCTGAAGGATGGAGAGGTCAAAGGTTTCGATCTCGGCGCGGCCATGCATGAACTTTCCGAAGGCAGTCTGCCGCATCTTGCCAGGGACCCTTCGAAGCGTACGGATTTCCGCTCTCTCACGGGCACCTTCACCGTCGCCAGCGGCGTGGCCACCAACAACGACCTGCAGCTCGACAGCCGTCACCTGCATGCGACGGGAGCGGGCACCGTCAACCTGCCGCAACGCACGCTCGACTACACGGTGCGCCCGAAACTGGTCGCCAACCTGCAGGGCGATCAAGGCGAGAAAAACGCCGTCGGCATCGAGGTTCCGGTGCATGTCACCGGGCCTTGGCAGGAGCCGGAGTTCGCGCCCGACATCGCCGGTGCGCTCAACAGTCAGGGCACGGTCGATGCGGTGAAGGAGATCGGCAAGCAGCTCAAGGGCAAGAATGCCGGCGAGATCGTGAAGGACCTGTTCGGCAAGGGAGAAAACGGCGGTCCGTCGAAGGCGGAGAAGCTGCTCGATAACTTCTTCGGGAAGCAGTAGCGCGACGGGGGAATTGCCGCACCGCTTCGCCGAAAAGCCCGCTGCGGGCGGCTATCGGGCCGCCCGCCGGGATGCGCATTTGCGGGGTGGTAAAATTTTTGGCCCGAAGTCAAAATTTTTCTTGCACAGGGGGGGGGTGTGCCTCATATGACCCCTCTCCGTTCGTCCACCTGCCCTTAAGGTCAAGGTTTTCCAGAAACCCCAAAGGTAAGGAGCGGGCGGGTCACCTCTATCTGCTGGTTGGGGAGGGTCATATGGCCTTTAATGACACCCTCTTCCAATTGGGGATGGACTTGACTCGTTCAAGCACCGCCCAAGAGGAAGATCGTCGTGTAGCTGCGCCTGTAGCGCACGAAGACAGGAAGGACTACTTCATCGAGCGTAACGGGAAGCGCTGCGCGGGTACCCACCTTCTGGTGGACCTGTTCGGGGCTCGCCGTCTCGATGATCTCGAGCACATCGAGCACACGCTGAAGCGTTGCGTTGAGGCGGCCGGGGCAACTCTGCTGCACACTCACTTGCACCACTTCACGCCCAATGGTGGCGTGTCGGGCGTTGCAGTTCTTGCGGAGAGCCACATCTCCATTCACAGCTGGCCCGAGGCCGATTATGCGGCCCTCGACGTCTTCATGTGCGGGGATGCTCAACCGGAGAAGTGCATCGAGATCCTGCGTGAAGCGTTCAGTGTTCGCGAAATTTCGGTGCAAACGCACCATCGCGGCGCGGAGCTTCCAGACCTGAAGTGGCAGGCGGCCAGCCCAAAGGCTGCGCCTGTGCGTTTGAAGGGCGCGAAGCGGTCTAGGCGCGCAGCCTAACGGCTGGCAGCGCGGATTGGCCCTCCCCGCCTTTCCGGTCACGTTTCTGCCTTGTCCTTGGGCGACGCAGTGGCGAAAATGCTGCTGCGTCGCCGAGGATTCGGCGCGACTGGTTTAGCGCAGGGAACGACCGACGTGACTCGCGCCCTCTTTGCCCTGGCTCTTTGTGCGCTCCTCATGGTGCGCGCGATACCCGTGTCCGCGCAGGACCAGGGCCTAGGCGGCAGCTTCATCACGCCGTTTCCCAGCAACGACGTCTATCAGGTCCAGATTGTCGGTGACTGGCTGGCCGAGGGACTTCTTGGCGGGCTCGCCGATGCCTTCAACGCCGGTCCGGGGGTTGCGATCTCGCGCAAGCGCTACGAGCTCGTCGGGCTGATGCGCAATAGCACGCCAAAAGAGCTTGCCGCTCTGGAGCAGACCTTCGCCAGCGATCCGAGCCATATCGCCATTGTCATGGTGGGGGCGCAGGACCGCTATAGCCTCAATCGCCAGCGCTCATCAGAGAATAACGAGCAGTGGCGTAGCGAATACGGGGCGCGCGTCGACCGGCTGATGAAGCTGCTCAAGAAGAACAACCGCGCAGTCTATTGGGTCGGCCTGCCGAACATGCGCCGCTGGCAGGACAACGAGCGCGCACAGCGAATCAACGACGTCATTCGCGAGCGTGCCTATCTCAACGGCGTTCGCTACATCGACGCGTTTGCCAGCTTCCTCGATGAGAGCGGCGGCTATAGCGACTGGGGGCCCGACGTTGCGGGCAAGAGCCGGCGCCTACGGGACCAGGACGGCATTCACTTCACGCAGGCGGGTTATCTGAAGCTGGCTCACTTCGTCGAGCGCGAACTCAAGCGCGATATTGCGCAGGCCCGTGCCGAGCGTTCCATTCCTCTTGCCGGTGACGCCGCGGAGCAATCGCGCGTCAACCCGGAAAAGGTGCGCCTGCGGGAAGAGGCGGCGCGAGCCGAAGCGCAGGCGAAGGCCTCCAAGGGCGCTGGCGGTGTTGCGCCTGTGAACGCGGCATCAGGCGGTGCTCGGGATCAGAAACTCGAGACCGCCAAGGTCGATATTCGCGCGCCCGGTCCGGATGGAACGGAGCAGGTGGTTACAGTTGAGATCGTGCGTCCCGCAATCTCGGCCTCCGTCGTTGCGCTCGTCACTCGCAAGCAGAGCAACGACAAGGAAGCTCAGATGGGCGATGTGCTCGTCGATCAGATTCCCGGCGGCCTCACGGTGATGAGCTCCATCGTCCCCCCGCGTGGTCTCGATGGCAGCCGACGGCGCATGTCGCCGACGCAGAGCCCTTACTTTCGCGTCTTGGAAAAGGGCGAGCGCTTGCCGCCCAAGCCCGGCCGCGCCGACGACTTCACGTGGCCGCGTCCGCAATTCACGGCCACCGCCGCGACCGAGGGCAGCGAGCCGCCGCCGATGGCGGTTGTGCCGGGTGATGGCTCCACGGGCAGCGCGAAGCGCCGCTAGTTCTCTTACTGACACGAGCCAGTCGGATAGCGTCGCGCGAGCCGATGGCCGCGCCTCGGGCGCGGGCGCTTGCGCCCTGAGCATCGCAAGCGTCGCTTGCCGGGCATGACGTGGGGTGGGTTGTTATTTCTCTCGGGCGACACCAGCGGTGAAAAGCTTGCCGTGCGGATGGCGTCGCGCGGGCTGATAACCGGCGCTCGCGCCGGACGCCTAGAGCGCGATTGCTTTTCTTCGAATCGCGATCCGGCTCTCGTCTTTTGATCTGACCGATGATTCACGCTTCGGACTGAGTGGGCCCGAAGCGATCATGGTCTGGTGCCGGTGCATGGCTGCTTGCCCTGCTGAGTGGCTCACCGGGTTCGACACTCTCGACGTCAGACTGGATGCCCGAATGGCTTTGCGTCGATCAGCGTCCGCGGTGGTGACGATGGCGCTTGTAACGACGACAGCGCTCAATGCCCAAATCGCAGCTGATCTTGCGGCCGCCGACGTAGCCGAGCACACCGCCCCCGACAAAGCCGACAGGGCCGGCGATCAGCCCACCCGTCACAGCGCCCACGGCTGTGTGTGTCGCTCTGCTCGCTGCTTGCGCTGCAGAAGCCGCGGCAATGGCGACGACTGGAATGAGAGCGAGCCTAGCAAGCGTTTTCATTGAAATGATCCCCCTGACGTTGGCGACTTTCCAAACTAGCTGAGATACTTGGCCAGAATTTGGAAAGGGTCGTCGACCCGCCGCGGGTCCAGCCTTGGCCGCTGAGCAGGTGTTGAAGCAAACATCGCGCTGGACCGATACCGAGCTGATCAGGGTTTGAGCAGCCGCGGCGTCGAAGCTTGTGACGGGGACAAGCCAAGGACGACAGGTCGAGTGTGCTCAGCGCGGCAGCGTGCTCTTGCCCATCAGGGCCGTGTCAATTGATTGCGCGGCCTGGCGCCCCTCGCGAATCGCCCACACGACGAGCGATTGCCCGCGGCGGATGTCGCCCGCAGCGAAAACCTTCTTTGGGCCGGGCACGCGATAGTCGCGCTCGCTCGCCTCGATGCCCTTGAAGCGGCCGCGGGCGATAATGGGGAGCGCGAGATCGCTGACGACATCGTCCTCGATGGGCCCGGAGAAGCCCATCGCGAATAGCACCAGATCGGCGGGCAGCTCGGCTTCGGTGCCGGGGATCGGCTGAAGATTTGCGTCCACCTGCACATAGTGCAGTTTCTTCACCTTGCCGCCCTCGCCGGAGAAGCCGGTCGTCGAAACGGAGTATTCGACCTTGGCGCCCTCCGCCTGGCTGCTCGAGATGCGCAGCTTCAGCGGCCAGTTGGGCCAGGACAGCGCCTTATTCTCCTTCACCGGAGGCATCGGCATGATCTCGAGCTGCGTCACAGAATTCGCGCCCTGGCGCAGCGACGTGCCGATGCAGTCGGAGCCTGTGTCACCGCCACCGATGACGATGACGTGCTTGTCCTTGGCAATGATGTCCTTCGCATTGGTGATGGCCGGAGGCACCTCGCCCGAGACGCGCCGGTTCTGCTGCGGCAGGAAATCCATCGCGAAGTGCAGTCCGTCGAGATCGCGGCCCGGTGTTTTGGCGAAGAAGTCGAACGGGCGCTCGGACCCGCCCGCGAGCAGCAGGGCGTCGTAGGTTTCCTCGAGCTCCCTGGTGGAGATGGTCTTGCCGACGTGCACATTGCAATGGAACGTGACGCCCTCGGCCTCCATCTGGCGCACACGGCGGTCGATGATTTCCTTCTCCATCTTGAAGTCGGGGATGCCGTAGCGGAGCAGGCCTCCGGGCTTGGCGTGCTTTTCGTAGACGTGCACCTCATGGCCGGCGCGCGCGAGCTGCTGTGCTGCGGCGAGTCCTGCGGGGCCCGATCCGACGATGGCGACGCGCTTGCCGGTGCGGCGTACCGGCGGCTGCGGCGCGATCCAGCCTTCCTCGAAGCCGCGGTCGGCGATCGCGCATTCGATGGTTTTGATGGCGACCGGCACGTCATCGATGTTGAGCGTGCACGCGGCCTCGCAGGGTGCGGGACAGATGCGCCCCGTCACCTCGGGGAAGTTGTTCGTCGAGTGCAGGTTCTGCGCCGCGATCTTCCAGTCGTCATGAAATACGAGGTCGTTCCAGTCCGGGATCTGGTTGTTGACCGGACAGCCCGTATGACAATAGGGCACGCCGCAATCCATACAGCGCGCTGCCTGCGTCCGCGTTGCGTCTTCGCCGAGGGGCACGACGAATTCACGCCAATGCTTCAGTCTCTCGGCAACCGGCGCATACTTGCGCTCCGCCCGGTCAAACTCGAGGAAGCCCGTTACTTTTCCCATGTCCGCTCCCTATGCGCGGTGCCGAGCTCGTAGCTCAGGCCATGTTGCTGCGTGTTGCGTTGCCGTTCGTTCGCTCAGGCCTTGACCTTGAGGCCGATCCCGATGGTTTCGAGGCCGTCCTTGTCGGCCGCCTGCGCCTTGGCCATCGCCATGAGCGCCTTGCGGTATTCGACCGGCATGACCTTGCGGAACTTCGGCATCGCGTTGCGCCAATCGCTGAGGATCGCTTTGGCCTTCGCCGAGTTGGTGTAGCGGGCGTGGCGCGCGATGAGCGCGTGGAGACGCTCGGCGTCGTACTTGGTCATGTCGCGCATGACCTCGACGAGGCCATGGCTTTCGAGATCACCTTTCTGGCCCATGAGGCGCTCCATGATCTCTTCCTCGGCCTCGACGGGTTCCAGCTCCACCATTGCCATATTGCACTTGGTGTCGAAGTCGCCGGTTTCATCCAGCACGTAGGCGATGCCGCCCGACATGCCGGCCGCGAAGTTGCGGCCTGTGGGACCGAGCACCACGACGACACCGCCGGTCATGTATTCGCAGCCGTGGTCGCCTGTGCCTTCGACGACAGCGGAAGCACCGGAGTTGCGCACAGCGAAGCGTTCACCGGCGATGCCGCGGAAGTAGCATTCGCCCGTGATGGCGCCGTAAAGCACCGTGTTGCCGACGATGATGCTTTCCTCCGGCTTGATGCCGGAGGCGGGATTGGGCCGCACGATGATCTTGCCGCCTGAAAGGCCCTTGCCGACGTAGTCGTTACCCTCGCCGACGAGGTCGAGCGTCACGCCGTGCGCGGTCCAGGCGCCGAAGCTCTGTCCTGCGGTGCCGGCGAGCGTCAGCCAGATCGTGTCCTCGGGCAGACCCGCGTGGCCGTAGCGCCGCGCCACTTCGCCCGACAGCATCGCGCCGGTGCTGCGGTCGGTGTTCTTGATCGCGAGCTCGTGCTTGACGGGTTTCTTTGCTTCAAGTGCGGGGCGACAGAGTTCGATCAGCTTGCGATCGAGCACCTTGGCGAGACCGTGGTTCTGGCGCTCCGTGTGGTAGATCGCGACATCCTTCGGCATGCGCGGCCGATAGAAGATCTTGGAGAAGTCGAGTCCCTTCGCCTTCCAATGCTCGATGGCGCGATCCTTATCGAGGATCTCGGTTTTTCCGATCATTTCATCGAAGGTGCGGAAGCCGAGGGCGGCCATGTACTCGCGCACTTCCTCGGCGACGAAGAAGAAGTAATTGATGACGTGCTCGGGCTTGCCCTGGAACCTGGCGCGCAGCACGGGATCTTGCGTCGCGACGCCGACGGGGCAGGTGTTGAGGTGGCACTTGCGCATCATGATGCATCCCGCTGCGATGAGCGGCGCCGTCGAGAAGCCGAATTCGTCCGCGCCGAGCAGCGCGCCGACGACGACATCGCGGCCGGTGCGCACGCCGCCATCAACTTGCACGGCGATGCGCCCGCGCAACCGGTTCAGCACCAGGGTCTGATGCGTTTCAGCGAGCCCAATCTCCCAAGGCGAACCGGCGTGCTTGATGGAGGTGAGCGGGGACGCGCCCGTGCCGCCTTCGAAACCGGAGATCGTCACGTGATCGGCGCGTGCCTTGGCAACGCCTGTCGCGACCGTGCCGACGCCCACCTCGGAGACGAGCTTCACCGACACCAAGCCTTCCGGATTGACGTTCTTCAGATCAAAGATGAGCTGCGCCAGATCCTCGATGGAGTAGATGTCGTGGTGCGGCGGCGGCGAGATGAGGCCGACGCCGGGCGTCGAGTGCCGCACCTTGGCGATCACGTTGTCGACCTTGTGGCCCGGGAGCTGTCCGCCCTCGCCGGGCTTGGCGCCCTGGGCCATCTTGATCTGAGCCATGTCGGAGTTGACGAGGTATTCCGTCGTCACGCCGAAGCGGCCCGATGCAACCTGCTTGATCGCGGAGCGCATGGAATCGCCGTTCGGCAGCGGCTTGAAGCGATCCGTTTCCTCGCCGCCTTCGCCGGTGTTCGACTTGCCACCGATGCGGTTCATGGCGATGGCGAGCGTCGTGTGCGCCTCGCGGCTGATGGAGCCGTAGCTCATCGCGCCGGTGGAGAAACGCTTCACGATGGCGGCGGCGGGCTCGACTTCCTCCAGAGGCACGGGCGTGCGGCCGAGCGCTTCCGCCGAGCGGATGCGGAACATGCCCCGCATGGTCATGAGCTGCTCGGACTGGTCGTTGATCTGCTTCGCGAACGAGCGGTACTTGTCGGGGATGTTGCCCCGCACCGCGTGCTGCAGGTCGGCAACGACGGAGGCCCGCCAGACGTGTGCCTCGCCGCGCACGCGGAAGGCATATTCGCCGCCGACCTCGAGTGCGTTTTCCAGCACGGGGATGTCACCGAAGGCGGCGGCGTGGCGGTCGACCGTTTCCTGGGCGATCTCACGCAGCCCGACGCCTTCGATCTGCGTGTGCGTTCCGGTGAAATACTTGTTCACGAAGGATGAACGCAGGCCCACCGCGTCGAAGATCTGCGCGCCGCAGTAGGATTGATAGGTGGAGATGCCCATCTTCGCCATCACCTTGAGGATGGCTTTGCCGATGGCCTTGATGTAGCGCTTCTTGACCTCTTCGGCGGAGATGTTTTCGCCGAGCTCCGGCAGCATCCTCTCCAAGGTTTCGAAAGCGAGGTAGGGGTTGATCGCCTCGGCTCCGTAGCCGGCGAGGGTGCAGAACTGATGCACCTCGTTCGCTTCGCCCGTCTCGACGACGAGGCCGACGGAGGTGCGCAGGCCCTGCTTGATCAGATGGTGATGCACCGCCGACGTCGCCAGAAGCGAGGGGATCGGCACGCGGTCCGGTCCGACAGCGCGGTCGGACAGGATGATGATGTTGTATTCCTTCGAGCGTACGGCCTCTTCGGCCTCCGCGCATACGCAATCGAGTGCCGGCGCCATGCCAGCGGCGCCCTGCTCCACCGGATAGGTGATGTCGAGGGTGATGGATGAGAACTCGTTGTCCCTCACCTCGCCGATCTGGCGGACACGCTCCAGATCCTCGTTGGTGAGGATCGGCTGATAGACCTCCAGCCGCTTCTGGCGCGAGGTGCCTTCCAGGTCGAGCAGATTAGGGCGCGGTCCGATGAACGACACGAGGCTCATGACGAGCTCCTCGCGGATCGAGTCGATCGGCGGGTTCGTCACCTGCGCAAAGTTCTGCTTGAAGTAGGTGTGCAGCAGCTTCGACTTCGACGACAGGGCCGAGATCGGCGTGTCGGTGCCCATGGAGCCGATCGCCTCCTGGCCGCTCTGCGCCATGGGCATCATCAGAATTTTGATGCTTTCCTGCGTGTAGCCGAACGCCTGCTGCAGATCGAGCAGGGAGACATTCGGCTTCGTCACAGGCGCGCGTGTCTTCGGCAGCGGAAGGTCGGAGACGAGGATCTGCGTACGCTTCAGCCAGGTCTCGTAGGGGTTCGATGCGGCGATTTCCGCCTTCAGCTCCTCGTCGGAGACGATGCGGCCCTTTTCCAGGTCGATGAGTAGCATCTTGCCCGGCTGTAGGCGCCACTTCTGGACGATAGCGTCTTCCGGCATCGGCAGCACGCCGGATTCCGACGCCATGACGACGAGGCCATCCCTGGTGACGAAGTAGCGTGCGGGACGCAGGCCGTTGCGGTCGAGCGTGGCGCCGATCTGGCGCCCGTCAGAGAAGCACATGGCGGCGGGGCCATCCCACGGCTCCATGAGACAGGCGTGGTATTCGTAGAAAGCGCGGCGCTTGCAGTCCATGAGCGGGTTGCCCGCCCATGCCTCGGGGATGAGCATCATCGCCGCGTGCGTGAGCGAGTATCCGCCCATGACGAGGAATTCGAGCGCGTTGTCGAAGCAGGCGGTGTCGGACTGGCCTTCATAGGAGATCGGCCAGAGCTTGGAGATGTCGTCGCCGTAGAGCGGGGACGACACCGAGGCTTGGCGCGCCGCCATCCAATTGACGTTGCCGCGCAGCGTGTTGATCTCGCCGTTATGCGCGACCATGCGATAGGGGTGCGCGAGTTTCCAGGAAGGAAACGTGTTGGTCGAGAAGCGCTGGTGCACGAGCGCCATCGCGGAGATGAAACGCGGGTCGGAAAGATCGGTGTAGTAGGCCTTCACCTGGTACGACAGGAACATGCCCTTGTAGACCAGCGTGCGCGAGGACAGCGACACGGTGTAATGGCCGATGTCGCGGTTCTTGTAGGCGTCCTGGATCGAGTTCGAGACAATCTTGCGGACGAGGTAGAGGCGGCGCTCGAAATCGTCCTGGTCGGTGATGGACGCCGGACAGCCGATGAACACCTGGCGGTGCACCGGCTCCGTTTCCTTCACCATTTCCGACAGCGAGGAATTGTCGACGGGAACGGAGCGCCAGCCGAGCAACTCGAGGCCTTCCTCCTTTACGATGCGCGTCCACACGCGCTCGCAATGGGCACGCAGGCGTGCATCGCGCGGCATGAAGATGCAGCCGACGGCGTAGCGCCCTGGGGGCGGCAACATGAATCCGAGAACCCCGCACTCCTCTTTCAAGAAGTCGTGCGGGATTTGGACGAGGATGCCTGCTCCGTCGCCCGCAAGCGGATCAGCGCCGACAGCGCCGCGGTGCTCGAGGTTGGAGAGAATTTTGAGCGCATCGGAAACAATCTGATGGGACTTGCGCCCCTTGAGATCGGCGATGAAGCCGACGCCGCATGCGTCGCGCTCGTTCGCGGGATCATAGAGGCCTTGCGCTTTGGGCATGCCGTTCTCGGAGAACGGTGCGCCGGAAAAAGAGACAATACGGCTGTCGTGTCGGTTCTTCGTCATTACTGCGACCTCTCGTGGGCGCGGCAGTAAGTTTACTGCTCGATTCGGGATGGGGCGTCGGCGTCGCGGGCAGCGGCAATAGCTACGCTACGGGCGACAGTTCAGCGTCAGATCGAATCGAGCTGATCCGGCGGCTTGCTCGTGAGCAGCGGCCGTTTAAATCGAAGCAATTTTGCGGACTCGGAAATGGGCCGCATTTTCGAAACTACCTCGCTCGTCCCTCAAGGGAAGACGCGTATCCGGACGACATGGTGCTGCGGTCCAGAAAATCAGAAAGGACAGGAGTGCTGACCTTTCATGCGACATTGGCAGATTTCTGCGCAGTGCACAAGCACCAACGCGATGTAACAATGATCATTGCCCGGAAAATAGGCGATCAGCGCAAAAAAAACGGCCGCAGGGGTGCTGCGGCCGCGAGGTAGAGCGAGGAGGGAGAGTAGACGCGAAGTTTACGCCGTGGCCGTGGCTTCGATCTGCTTGGTGCCGGAGCCGATCGCGATCGTGCGGGGCTTCATGCGCTCAGGCAGATTACGCTCAAGGTCGATGTGCAGGAGGCCGTCGCTGAAATCGGCGCCCTTCACTTCGACGTGGTCGGCGAGCTGGAAGCGGCGCTCGAACGAGCGGGCCGCGATGCCCCGGTGCAGGAACACACGCTCCTTATCGTCGGGCTTCTTGTCGCCGGATACGACCAAGGTCTGTTCTTTGACCTCGATCTTGAATTCATCTTTGTTGAAGCCGGCTACCGCCATGGTGATGCGGTACTCGTTGTCGCCGAGACGCTCGATGTTGTAGGGCGGGTAGCCGTCCGCCTCAAAGCCGCCGACGCTGTCGAGCAGCTTGGCGAGCCGGTCGAAGCCGACCGTCGAGCGGTAGAGGGGAGCAAAATCAAACTGTCGCATGACATATCCTCCATAGGTTGAGCGACATGTATCCGCCTGCCGGAGCGGCCAGGCGTTAGGCTCTTGCTGCACCCCAAATGGGCGTGCGCATTTTTATCTAGGTGGGCGCAAAGACCGTTCAACCCTCCCCGGAGCGCTTTTTTCATCGCCGATGAAAGATTGAGAGGAATGGGGTGTCGCCATCGCTCTCCCCGGGGTGCGCTAAGTCTCATCGCTGTAATGGAAAGTGAGCGGCCCTTCAGGAGAGGTTCATCTGGCGGGCATCACCTTCCTCTCCCTTGCGCGTTGTTGGTTTGTCGTTGCACCCCCCCGGTCTCAAGGAGTTCCCATATGCCAGCGTACGTCCGTCTCGCCGCGGCTTCTGCGCTTGCCGTCTCTCTTACGGCCACGGCGCTGTCACTCCCGGCTGTCGCCGCCGATCTTTACGAGCCACCCTACGACACCTACGGCGAGGGCCCGCCCGTCGACCGCTACCGCTATGCAGACGCGCCCGATGACTACGAGCCGCCGTATCCGGTGCGCGGCTACGGGGACCGCTGCGTTCCACGCGATGTTGCGCGCTATCGGTTGCGCGATGCCGGCTGGCGCGGCTTCCATGCTGCGGAGCCGCGCGAGCACGTCGTGCTCGTGAAGGCGCGCCGCCCTGATGGACGCCTGTTCGATCTGACGATCGACCGCTGCAGCGGCGAGGTCGTCGATGCAAGGCCGATTTATGGACGCGGGCCGGGGCCGTACGCGTGGGGTCCGCCACGTCGTCACTGGGCGCCGTACTAATATGAGTTTTAACGGGCGGTGGGCGGCTGTGGAGCCGCCCGCCTTCTCGTGCGCAGGGCTGCCGATCGCGTACCTGAGCGTTGAGAGCAGCCTGCGGCGAGCAGGATCTTGCTGTGAAGTTCCCGCTACCTTTCATGGCCTGTATGCTCGGCCGCAGAATTAGAGTCGGGCAACGCCTCAGGGGGCGCAATGGAACTGGTAGCACTGGCCAAGAATCCGGTTCCAAGCGGTGGAACCGTCGGTGCTTTCAACGGCTATGACGGGGCCGAGCTGCGCTATGCGCGCTGGGATGCCACGCGCCTGCCCCGCCGTGGCACAGTCTGCCTGTTTCCCGGCCGGGCCGAGTTCATCGAGAAGTATTTCGAGGTCATTGCTGATCTGAGGCGGCGCGGCTTTGCCGTTGCAACCATGGACTGGCGGGGGCAGGGCGGTTCACAGCGCATGCTGGCGGATCCGCGCAAGGGGCACGTGCGCGGGTTCTGGGAATACGACCGCGACCTCGTCCGCTTCATGAAGGACATCGTGCTTCCCGATTGTCCGCCGCCATTTATCGGCCTCGGCCACTCGATGGGCGGCAGCATCCTATTGCGGAATGCGACGATGCCGGGGCTCTGGTTCGAGCGCATCGTGCTGACGGCGCCGATGGTCGCCATCGCCGAAGAAACGCTCGGCACGACGACGGGACGGGCGCGCGCCTACGCGGAGATCGCCTCGCTGCTCGGCATGTCGACGTCCTACGTCGTCGGCGGCAACGACGAGCTTTATTCCGTTCGAAACTTCGAGGGGAACGTGCTGACGTCGGATCAGGAGCGATGGGCGCGGACCCGCGCGGTGCTGGAGCTGGCGCCGAACCTCGGACTGGGCTCACCGACCGTCGGCTGGCTGCGTAGCGCCCTGCGCTCGTGCCGGATGCTCGCCGGGCCCGACTTCGCCACGCGCATCAACGTGCCTTTGCTGATGTTCGCCGCTGGCAACGATCACGTCGTCTCCACCCGCGCGGTTGAGGATTTCGCGGTACGTGCGAAGCTTTCCTCCTGCATCCTGATGCCGGGATCAAAGCATGAGATCCTGCAGGAGACGGACGAGGTGCGTATGCGCTTCTGGGCAGCGTTCGATGCTTATCTCGGCGTCGACGCGAAAGTCGCCTAGAGCCGGCGACCGACGCCGTCCGCTCGGGCGGGGGGGGGGCGGTCAGCCCGCGAGTATCTCCAGCGCCTTCGCGTGCAACTCCGGATCGCCCGCCGCCAGGATGCGGCCGCCGTGCGTCGCCGGCTTGCCGTCCCAGGTGGTGATGCGCCCGCCGGCGCGCTCGATGATCGGGATCAGGGCCACGATATCGTAGGGCTTGAGGCCCGCTTCGACGATTACGTCGACGAAACCGGCCGCGAGCAGGCAATAGCCGTAACAGTCGCCACCGTAGCGCGTCATGCGTACCCGTGAGCGAAGCGCGGCAAAACCATCGGCCTCCTCGCCGGGGGCGAAGAGCTCCGGGTGGGTCGTGGAGAGGATCGCTTGGCCGAGGTCAGGGCAGCGGCGCGTATGGATACGCTTTTCCCCCTCGCGCGTCCGCAAATAGGCTGCTTCTCCATCGGACCAGAAACGCTCGCGGGTGAATGGCTGGTCCATCATACCCAGCAGGGGCGTAGTGCCGTCCAGAAGGCCGATCAGCGTGCCCCACATGGGCCAGCCCATGATGAAGGCACGCGTGCCGTCGATGGGATCGACAATCCATTTGAGTCGCGCATCGGGGCGCTGGGTCCCGTGCTCCTCGCCGACGAAACCATGCTCCGGCCATCGCTTCGCGACGGCCTCGGCGATGACCCGCTCGGCTCCCTCGTCCGCAGCCGTCACCGGGTCGAAGGTGCCTCCGGCGTTCTTATCGGTGAAACCAATGGTGGTGCGGAAGTACGGGAGGATCGCCGCGCCTGAGGCATCCGCGAGAGTATGAGCGAACCCGATTAGATCGGACAGCGGTGGAAGAGGCAGGTTTGTCACAGTATTTCACGGGGGTGAGGGGTTTTAGTCGAGATGAACACACGAAAACGTGAGGTAACTATACACGTTATAGTGCCGTTGCTTGGCCTTGTGGCAGATCGTCCATAAGTGTTGCGGGTCAGAGACAGATTTGCGTCAATGCGCGACCAAAGCGCCCTCCTCGGTTGATGGAGGGGGCGAAGCGGCTCATATCTCGATAGCGCGGTGGCGCTGGTCGATCCAGACCACCGTTAGCCCACTTGGGCGTTTCCTCCCTAGACTTGGGCCGTTCGATATTCGGACGGCCTTTTTTCATTCTACGGTGAGGCTCGCCCTGGGCCCTCATTAAAGCGGGGCAGCTATGCAGAAATTGCAGTTGAATTTGCTGCGTCGCACTCGTACTTTTGCGATGCGACATGCTGAGCTTAGCTCGCTGTCGTAGCCCTCCTTGGGCGTTTCCTCCCTAGACTTGGGCCGTTCGTGACCCGAACGGCCCTTTTTTCTTGTCTGCTCCCTGATCGCGACAGCATCTGTCGCCGCCCCGGTAAGCTGATTTCCGAGGCACGGGCGGATGCCGGCGAGTTCCCTACCCTTCTCAGGCCTCTGCCTACTAAAAATGTTGCGGTGCAACATGCCGCATCTGCATAGCTCGGCAAAGCTGTGCCGGAGGCCGAAAATAACTGCGCTTCTGAGGTTGAGGAATCGCGTGGCGGCAAGCTGCTCGGCTCCTGCGATCTTCAGCTGCCGACGCGGGCGAGCGAGGGGTAATATTGAGCCGGACGGTCAGCAGCCTTATTCAGCGGCGGCCCGATGCTCCAGCAATGCGGGCAAGTTGTTCAGCAGAGGACCGGCGAGCGACTGCAGATCCCGTTGCAGACCGGTAAATCCCCTCGTGGGCTTCAGTGTGCGCTCATCGAGATAAAGCCCGCGGTTGATCTCGATTTGAACCGCATGCACATCCCGGCCGGGGCGCCCATAGTGTTCGGTGATGTAGCCACCCGCATAGGGCCGGTTCATATGCACCTCGTAGCCGAGGCTGCTGAGCGCCTCCTTGAGGAAGCGCGTGATCTTCGCGTCGGCCGATGCGCCGAACCGGTCTCCCAGCACGACGTCGGGTCGCGGCCCGCCGGAGGGTGCCATGGCCGCCGAGGGCATGGAGTGGCAGTCGATCAGAATGGTGTAGCCGAAGCGCGCCCGCGTCTGCTCGATCAGATCGCAAAGAGCGGCGTGGAAGGGAATGTAGAGCTGCTCGATGCGGGCAAGGCCCGATGCCAGCGAAATCTTATTGCGGTAGATCTCCTCGCCGTCGGCCACGATGCGCGCAATGGTGCCTAAGCCGCCGGCTACGCGCACCGATTGCGTGTTGGCGAAATCGGGCAGCGGCTCGTGAAAAAGCTCTGGGTCGAGCTCATAGGGTTCGCGATTGACGTCTAGGAATGCGCGGGGAAACCGCGCTGCGATCATCGGCACGCCGCGTGCTGCGATGGGTTCGAACAGGTTGTCGACGAAGCAGTCCTCAGACTTACGCAAGGAGATCGGGCAGAGGCGCGAAAGATCGACAAAACTTTGCGGGTAGATCCGGCCCGAATGGGGGGAGCAAAGCACGATGGGCGCAACCTGCGTCGGCGGCGCGCTTACGGTGAACGGTGGCAAAAGCTCGGCCGGTATGGCGGTTCCGTCGCGCGCAGGCATGCTTTTTGCGATGTCTTTCTCCGGGTGCTCGGAAGCGATGAGAATGCTCCGAGAGCTCGCCTCAAAGCGACAGGACACTCAAAAATCGCACTGTCAGGACAATGCGCTCGAATGCTTACCATCGCCCTTGCTCACTCTGCCAACCTCGTCTCAATATGTCCACCGGCGCGGGATAGACAGGATCCCTGCAGGGGGGAGCCAGCGTATATCGGGGCTTGGTTCACCTTCCGTTTACTATAGTCGCACCACATTCGCCCCGGCATCCGACGCCGGACCACGCGTCGAACGTAAAGTTCCAGAGTAGCCAATGACCGCAAAGCCCTCCAGCGTTACCATCTCCCGCATTCTGCTCGCCGAAGACGATGATTCGATGCGCAGTTTCCTCGTGCGGGCGCTCAAGAAAGCCGGCTATGACGTCATCGCCTTCCCGAATGGCGAAGAAGCGTTCGAGCGTCTGAAGACCGAGCCGTTTACCCTTCTGCTCACGGATATCGTCATGCCCCGGATGGATGGAATCGAGCTGGCCCGGAAGGCCAGCGAGCTCGATCCTGATCTCAAGATCATGTTCATCACGGGTTTTGCGGCTGTTATTCTGAATAACGACCAGGCTGCGCCAAAGGAGGCGACGGTGCTGTCGAAGCCGTTCCACCTCAAGGATCTGGTCCGCGAGGTCGATCGACTGCTCGCAGCCTGATCGCGGCTACAAGCCGCGCCTGGGCGTGACCTACAAACAACTGTTGACCTCGGCGGGGGCTAAAGCATAGAACCCCGGTCCTGGGGCACTTAGCTCAGCGGTAGAGCACTACCTTGACATGGTAGGGGTCAGAGGTTCGATCCCTCTAGTGCCCACCATCATTATGATTGGTGTTGGAAATGAAAGTCCGGAACTCGTTGAAATCCCTGCGCGCCCGTCATCGCGCCAATCGGCTCGTGCGCCGCAAGGGCAAGGTGTACATCATCAACAAGGTGCAGCGCCGCTTCAAAGCGCGTCAGGGCTGAGGCGCAACTTCGCCACGCTTTGACGCTCACCTTGTCGCATCCTATGTTTGGCGGATGCGCCGCATGTCCTACCTCGAGACTCTAGCTGCTGTCGTCGCCGCCCTTCTGGCCGCGACAAGCCCGCTGCTTGCGCAGGAAGCATCGCCTGCGCCCCCTTTTGCTGAAGGGGTAGAGCCGCTGAAGCCGCTGCCGGCTCCGCACAATAATCTGCCACCGGTTCCGCCTCTGCCGGGTGCCGTGTTTCCGGGCGGAAATCCTGCCGAAGGCAGCCCAGGCGAGAGCCTGCTACCTAGCCCTGGTGATACGGCCGAGGGCGAGGCGCTGAAGCCGCTGCCGGCTCCGCACAATAATCTGCCGCCGGTCCCCGCATTGCCCGGCGCCGTCTTTCCGGGCGATCCGCACAAGCAGGCGGAAAAACCTGCGGGCAAGCAAAGCCGCGAAGAGTTGCTCACCGAGCTGCTCACCCAACTCGCTAAAGCGCAGGACGCTGCCCAGGCGGGGTCAATTTCCGAAGCCATCCAGAGCCTCTGGCTGCAATCGGGTAGCGACACCATCGGCGTCCTCATGGGCCGCTCGGCCAAGGCCATCAGCGACCAGAAGAATGCGCTGGCGCTCAAGCTGCTGGATGCCGTCGTCGAGCTGGCTCCCGACTATGCGGAGGGCTGGAACAGGCGCGCGTACGTCTTCTTCCTCGATAACGACTATGAGAACGCGGTCGAGGATCTGAGGCGTGCTCTTGCGCTGGAGCCCAATCACTTCAAGGCGCTTGAAGGGCTCGCCCGGATCCTGCGCGAAACGGGGCAGAAGAAGGCGTCGCTCAAGGCTTACCGCGAGCTGCTCAAGATCAATCCCTTCGAGGAAGGCGCAAAGAAGGCGGCCGACGAGCTTTCCGTCGAAGTGGAAGGCCAGGGCATCTGAGCGCGCGCTTAGACTTCGCATCCGCGGGGGATGCGAGGCGCATAGCGGCGCGCATTCAGGCGCCCGGCCAAGTGCCATTCCCTTAGAAGCTAGCGCTAATCGTTGCGCCGTAGCCCTCGAGAAGCGGCTCGTAACGCTTTGCCGCTTCTCCTGAGATGACTGATGCGCTAGGGGCAGCGCCCGATCGCTTTTCTTCGAATCGCGAGGCGGCTCTAGTCTTTTGATTAGACCATGATCGCTTCGGACTGATAGGGTCCGAAGCGATCATGGTCTAGCGCACCTCGGCGATGGGCGCGCCGTTCTCGTCCACGAAGGCGATGCGGATCATATTCGTCGCGCCCGGCGAGCCGAAGGGAACGCCTGCGGTGATGAGAATGCCGCAGTTCGGCTGCACGAAGCCCTCGTCGAACGCGATGCGGCAGGCTTTGCTCACCATGTCGGTCAGCGTTGCCGGGTCGCCTGTCATCACCGACTGGATGCCCCAGACAAGCGAAAGCCGGCGTGCCGTCGACTCTATGGGCGTGAGGCCCATTACCGGCAGGTTCGGGCGCTCGCGGGTGACGCGCAGGGCCGTCGAGCCCGTTGCGGTGTAGCAGACGATCGACGACAGCTTCACCGTATCGGCGATGGCGTGCGCGGCCGTGGCGATGGCGTCCGCGCCGGTCGGCTGCGGCGTCGTGCGCGTGGCGTGCAGGATGGCGTCGTAGCTCGGGTCCGCCTCTACCTCGATGGCGATGCGGTCCATCATCTGGATGGCTTCGACGGGGAACTGGCCAATGGCGGATTCGGCGGACAGCATCACCGCATCGGCGCCATCGAACACGGCGGTGGCGACGTCGGACACTTCGGCGCGTGTCGGCACGGGCGAGGAGATCATGCTTTCCAGCATCTGCGTCGCCACGACCACGGGCTTACCGGCGTTACGTGCCTTGCGCGTAATCTGCTTCTGAAGGCCTGGCACGCGCTCGACAGGCATTTCGACGCCGAGATCGCCGCGGGCAACCATGATGCCGTCGGCCGCTGCGATGATCGCGTCGAGGTCACCGATGGCCGAAGGCTTCTCGATCTTGGCGAGCAGGGCGGCGCGGTCACCGACGAGCTTGCGCACGTCGTGCACGTCTTCGGCGCGCTGAATGAACGATAGCGCGATCCAATCGGCCCCGAGCTTCAGGACGTGCGTGAGGTCGGCGCGGTCCTTCTCGGTCAGCGGACCGATGGGCAGCACCGTGTCCGGAAGGCTGATGCCTTTCCGGCTTGCGAGCGCGCCGCCGACAAGCACCTCCGCCGCGATGGTGTTTTTGGTCCTCTCGATGACACGCATGCGCAGTTTGCCATCATCAAGCAGCAGCATGTGGCCCGGCTCGACGGCGGCGAAGATCTGCGGATGCGGCAGATGGACAGCTTCCGACGAGCCCGGCTTCTCGCTGCGCTCGAAGCGGAAAATGGCGCCGTCGTTGACGAACACGCGCCCGCTCGCGAACTCGCCCACACGGAACTTTGGCCCCTGCAGGTCGGCCAAGATCCCGATGGGATGGCGGTGGCGCTTGGCTACCCATCGCACTGAGTTGAGCAATGTCCTCGCGGTATCGTGCGAGGAATGGCTCATGTTGATGCGGAATACGTCGACGCCCGCAAGGAACAGGCGCTCGATCATTTCCGTTGCCGACGAGGCAGGCCCCAAGGTCGCGACGACCTTGACCCTTCTTTTACGTCTCATTGTTCACTCGCCTCTGGGTCGGTGAGGCGGATGGTCCACTCCTGCGACTCGCCCGTATCCACTTCGAAGAAACCGGTGCGCTTGAAGCCGCGCTGCTGACAATCCTGCACACCGCGGATGGCAAACGACTTGTCGTCGGTACACATGAAGTTCGTACCGACCCATTCACCGCCGCGATCGTAATCTAAGGCGTGAACGTAAATAAACCGGCTGGGGACAGGACCCTTCAGCAACGTCTCGCAGGTTTGCGAGGCGATGTTCCACCAGCCTTCCGTGGCCCAGCCGGTAGAGTCCTGGTAGCCGACGGCCACCCCAACACGGCTGGAAGTAGAGTTGCACAGTTTGAGATCGGCGTGCGCCTGGGCGCTTGAGAGGGTGAGCATCGGCAGGATCAGCATGGCACCGGCGTACCGCCGGGCCTCCCGCATAAGCCGATGTCGCCACTCTGGCTCCACGCCAATCCGCTCCGCTCGCCTAAGAAATCCGCACTGCAATTTGAGACCCGCTGAAGGCCGTTGCGCCGCTCATGGCGCCCCGTTGCTCGGCAATAGCTTGGAAGTAGGAATTTGCTAGGCAACTCGAGCAGGTTCGCGGAACGTCCGAAATCGATCGTGGCAGAGTTTGTTTTCCATGAACTTGGCGGCATTGGGATGACAGGGTTGGTACCCAGAACCTCTCCGACAGTGGCGCCGCCGTGCCCAGGGCACTTAGCGGGCCGGCTTCCCGGCAAACACCAGCAACGCGCGCCGACACGGCGGGTGCGGCCATTTCCATTCCCCATGCCCAAAACCCCACGCCGCTGTTTGCGCAATCGCCCCGCCTGCGTCAAGCGGCGCTCCGACGCGGGTGGTTTGCGAGCGCACCCGGTAAAGCTATATTCTGTGCATGCTTCAGATCGATGGCGGCGAGCCATCCGCGCTCGCCGAGACCCCCATAACCGACAGCTATGAATTCATACCCGGGCGTTACGACACCGGCCTTATCGTGCTGTGCGACCACGCAACGAACGCCATTCCCGAGAGCTATGCCTGCTTAGGGCTTCCCGAGGGAGAGCTGAAGCGGCACATCGCGTACGATATCGGGGCCGCTTCAGTGACCCGCCAGCTGGCAGAGATGCTGGAGGCGCCGGCCATTCTCACGCGCTTTTCGCGTCTGCTGATCGACCCCAACCGCGGCCTCGACGATCCAACGCTGGTGATGCGGATTTCAGACGGTGCGGTCATCCCGGGGAACCGGCATCTCGATGCCCAAGAGCGCGAGCGGCGGGTGCGCCTTTACTATGAGCCGTACCACGCGCGCATCGACAAGCTGATCGAGAGTTGCGTGGGTGCCGGGGTGCCGCCGGTCCTGCTCTCGATCCACAGCTTCACCGATTGCTGGAAGGGCGTCGCGCGGCCGTGGCACGCTGCCGTCCTGTGGGACCGGGACTATCGCTTTTCTGTGCCGCTCCTCGAGGCGCTGCGCGCAGAGCATGGTATTTTCGTCGGCGAGAACGAGCCCTACGACGGCAAGCTCGCCGGTGACAGCATGTGGCGGCACGGCACACGGCGCGGTCTGGCGCACGCCATCTTAGAAATCCGGCAGGATCTCATCGGCGTCGCCGAGGGACAAAAGGCGTGGGCCGAGCGCGTCGCGGCGGCGGTGCGCGATATCTTTGCCAGACCTGAGCTGCGCGAAGCGCTCCACACGGTGCACTATTTCGGCTCGCATACCGATACCGACGAGGCGCCGCCCTACACCAGCCCCGCGGAAAGGATCGCGCGATGACGGAAATCGATCGGCAGACGGCAATAGAGTTCGAGGCGGCCGCCTTCCGGCGGCTCGTGCAGCACCTGCGCGAGCGCACGGACGTGCAGAACATCGATCTGATGAACCTCGCCGGCTTCTGCCGCAACTGCCTGTCGAACTGGTACAAAGAGGCGGCCGAGCAGCATGGCAAGCCGCTCACCAAGGACGAGGCGCGCGAGATCATCTACGGCATGCCGTACGAGCAGTGGCGCCGGCTCTACCAGAAAGAGGCTTCGGCCGAGGCGCAGGCCAAGTTCGCATCCGGCGGCGGAGACCACGGAGATTCTTGAGTCCAGGGCGCGAGGCCGGAGCCCGGTGGAAGCAAGCGGCGGCACAACTCCGCCACTGTGACCCCGACGCCGCAGGGACAAGACAAGATTCCTCTGGATGGCGTGCCGCCTCGCCTTGAAGGCGCAAGACGGGGCCGATAGCGTCCCCTCAACTCATCATCACGACGGGAGTAGAGGGATGACGACGCTACAGGCCTCGGCGCAGAACCAGTTGCGCCAGCTCGTCGAGCAGATCGAGCGCCTCGAAGAAGAGAAGAAGGCACTCGCCGGCGACATCCGCGACAAGTACCTCGAGGCCAAGGGGCTGGGGTTCGACGTGAAGGTGCTGCGCCAGGTGGTGCGTTTGCGCAAAAAGACTACGAGCGAGCGACAGGAGGAGGATGCGGTCCTCGAGGTCTATCTGCACGCGCTCGGTATGCTCGGCCCTTCGGATGCGGAGCACGACGCCATCGTCGATTCGATGATCGCTGCCGAATAGTTGCGGGGCGCATCCGACGCGCGCCACTGGTGCGAAATCGATGCGGAGCGAGGATCAGCTCGCTTCGCGCCGGGTCGCAAAGAGGCTATTTTCCATATCGACGATGAACCGGGCGGTGATCTGCACCGCCTCGTCTACGACGCGGGCGCAGCTCTCGGCCGTGATCCACTCCGTCGTTTCCTGGTTCAGCACGAGGCGCATCTCCTGATCGACAGTCCACGTACCCACATGCCGCCGGCCGGCGGCACCGTCGCTGTGGGCGACGAGAATATCGTCGCCCCGTGAGATAAAGAACCAAGCCGGTAGCGGCTCGGCGTTGAGCCGTTGCGCCAGCACTTGCAGCACTGCGCGCCCCACCTCGCGCCGCGTGGCGGCGTCCGTTGCATCGCGACGCCGTTTTTCGCGCTCGGCGTCGAGCGCCTTCGCCAAACTCGTCATCGCCTTGCTCCCCTCTTATTTTTTAGTCGGTGCTGCCGAAGCCGTTGGTGTCACCGCTGGTGCGTGTTCGCTCGATGGTCTCTGGATCGAGCACCGGAATCAGCTCGTTCACGTCCTTGCTGAGCTTCACGCGGCCATCGAATTGTGCGCCTTCCGCGATGGAGAGCTTCTGGTGGGTGATGTCACCCTCGACCTGGGCGGTTGCCTGCAGCTTGACGGTCACGGCGCGGATGGAGCCGCGCACCCCGCCCCGCACCTCGATGGCCTCGGCGCAGACCATGCCTACTACGGATCCTTCCTCGGTGATCACCACCTGCTTGCCATGTACGTTGCCGCGTACGTCGCCATCCACCTGAAGTTTGTTCGCGGAGATGATGGTGATGCGGTCACCGAGAATGGTGAGATCGGTGCCGATCACCGATGTGCCACTGGTCGCCGTCGCTGATTTCTCAAACGGGGAGCTTGCGGCGCGTGCCGGCGTCGGGATGGCGGATGCCCCGAGTGGGGGCAGGCTGGGCTTGGGCTGGGGGAGTCCGTTCTTGGGGCCGGTATCGAACACGAGGTTACCTCCTGGGCGCGGTCGCGCCTTACGCATGAACTTGAATTTGGTGCATTCCCCGCTGCGCCAATTGGGCACACACATCCGAGGCTATTTTTTGTCGAGATCGCGCCAAAAGGGAGCAGGGGGCTGGTTGCCTCATAATGGCCGTTGCGAAGATGGATGGTGGCCGCAGTCAAGGAGCCCCTCCCGATGGATAAGCGGACACTCGTCGACCACACGCTGGAATCGATACAGCGCACAGCGACGAAGATCGCCGCGTTACCCGCCGAAGCGCGTCCCGATGCGTACGATGCTGCGCACCATGCATATGCAAACGCGATGCATCAGCTCGGGCAGGACAATGTTGCGGCGGGGCGCTGGGTCGAAACGGTGATGAGCGCGATACGGGCGCTCGTCCACGAGATTGATAGCGCCTCACACCCCGTGTAGGGCGCCGTCCTAATTCATTTGCCCGGTGTGTGCAGGCAGCGCACCGGCGCAGCCCTGATACAAATAATTGCGTGCGATCGCGCGGCTCTCGATCACGCCGACGTTGATCGTGATGCAAGAAGAGGTCACTATCGCTAGGCAGTGAGTGTGAGCATTGCCATGCGTCCCCAGCGGCACCAATCGTTCGGCGTCGATACCACCTCCCAGCTGGCCAGGCTGGAGCTTGTCGCCGCGCTGCTTGAAAGAGACGCCGCCAACAATCGTGCATGGCTCACGGAGCTCGGCGCCATCCCGGAACGAAGGCCATCGCGGGCTCTGAGGGTTTCGCGGCGCTGGGAGAAGATCGCAGACAACTGCATTAGCGCCGGACGCGCAGGTTGGGGATTCTCCGTCGCCGTCGCGACGGACCCGAGGCTTCATGCCGTGCTGCGTGCTGCCTATGGCTTCGCTTTCGACCTTGCTGCCGTGACGGCTGCGGCCGTTGTAGCGATTGCACTCATCATCGCCACGTATCTCGTGCTAGCGCCGCCGGTCTGACGGTGCTTTGAGGCTGGCTGGCGGACTGTCTCCAATCATCCACGCTCGTACACAGCGGCGCAGATGCGGTCATCCTCGAGCTTCTTAGCGAGGTCCGTCGCCCCACCCGGGGCTCGGCCGGCCTGATGGTCGAGGTGGCGCTGCTCGCACCAGCGCCAGCGCGGGTCATCGCGCGAGGTGACGGGTTCGGACGGGTGGATGTCCCTGCCGGCGGTCTCGGTGCCGGAAGCCGGGGCCGTCCCGTTGCGATCGGCGGGCGGAACGGCGTGATCGTGGCGCGGGGCGTCGCCGTGATCGATGGGCGCTGTGGCTGTCTCCGCCGGTGCTTTGCCAGCGGCGTCTTTCTCGATGGAGCCGGTCTCGATCCGCGCGGGCGTCTGCCGGCGGGCAACCGTCTTTTCGGTTTTTGCGCGGCGGTAGTGCTTCGTCGTGGAGACCTTTTGCAGCCCATCGGTGGCGCAGCCCGCCACCAGCGCCGAAACGAGAACGCCGATCACGACCCAGCCAATACGATTTGCCGCCACCATGGCCCACCCTCCGGAATGCAGGGAAAGTGCAACTGCACCTCTCCCCTCACTTCCGGCTAGCTGACTCGCGGTGGCGCCAACAGGGCGCGAAGCCCCGGAACGCCTAAAGAGGCGATTTTGATGTGCAAATCTTTGCCATCGCCGCTGCCTTGCCGTGCAGGCGTGCCCGGAAAAATTTAGTCCACAAGAAATTTTCTGGCGCTGGACGGGGCAAATCAGCGAAGCTTTCCCTGTGCGGACGAATTTTTCAGTGCGTGCTCAAGGGCGGGGAAGGGAGAACGCCATGCTGCGCAAGCGCACCCAAACGTGGGACACGGTCAGCGACAGTGCGATCACGTGGTTTTTCATCGGGCTGCTGATGATCGCCGCTATTGCTGCCCTACTCGGGCAAATCGCCGTCGACTGACAGTGTGATTACTGGAATGGACCTAGCTGGGCGGCTTCTTCGCCCCCCGGAAGTCGGCCCTTTGGCCGGCTGAAACCGGGATTGTGCCTAAGCGGCGCTGTTCCTGTTCAGCTTCGGCATAGATCATAACCGATCATTTCTCATGGAAAACAAAGGAAGCCGCCCGGGTCCGCTAGCGGGGAGCGTCAAGTCTTTCACTCCATCGATTTTGACGAAATCGATAGCGGTGCCCACTAGCCTCCCGCTCCTGCCGCCACCACCTCAATTCTACAGGGCCAATCTTGCGGAGAGCGACATGAGCCAGGACCCCATCGCAGAAACCCGGAACAAACTCGATCGCCTCGAGGAGCGCATCTATGCCGCCAAGAATTCCATCAAGGCGACCGGGAATATCAACGACGAGGCGCAAAAGGATTGGGCTGCGATGATCGAGAAGCACGCCGATATCCGGCGCAAGCTCGATGCGCGCCCGGACCATCCGAACGGCTTCATGGAAGGTATTCGCTTCGACATCGATATCCTGCGCACCGCGTTCGAGAAGTGGGTCGCGAAGGTCGAGGGTAAGTTCGGCCAATAGGCAAGTCGTCGTCGCGCGGCGATGCCGATGGCGCAAAAAAATACGGCGGTCGAGAACTCGACCGCCGTATTCGTTACCGCAAAAATCGACGGATTAGATGATGTCGATCTCGGCCGGCATGTAGGAGGTGACCTCGAGGCCAACTTCCTGCTCGCGCACCTGCGGTTTGTTCCAGATCTTCATGGGTTTGTTTCCTCCTTAGATGGAGGACGAAAACTCAGCTCCGTCCCCCCGATGCGGTATAGGTTGACGCATCCAGGGCCGCAACCGGATTCTTGCGGCGTTGGTTATGGATATGGGTATTTGCTAGATTTTGGGTCGAGATTGCGGCGCAACATTCCCGCCGGGAAATAGGGTGTTACTGGCCTTCCTCGGCGTCACCCTCGTTCCACTTCTTGATCGCGGTGAGCACCGACTTGCGGCACGGTCCGAGTGGTCCCTCGACCATGGCGGTTTCCTCGCCGCGCATGCCGGCGTCGCGATAGTTCTTGTCGCAGTATTCTTCCTGCGCTTTCTCAAGCTCGGCGCGCGACTTTTTCTTGGCGACGTCGGGATCGTTGATGCCGGCGATCTGAGACTGGGGCGGGGCCTCGCCCGGCGCCGGCAGACGGTCGAGTGATGGCGGAACAACGAGGGGCGCGCGCTCGGCAACCTGTGGCTCACGTTCTTTCTTTGCGCCGTCGCCGAGGCCCACGGCGTTGAAGATACCGCCATTGAACTGCACGTCATCCATGGAGCAGCCGGCCGCGAAAAGCGCTGCGCAGGCGGCAACAACGGACATAACCGGACGGACGGGACGTGATTTCGGCGGCATGTTCTTCCCCCGTGACACCCCGCCGGTCGCCTTCTAGCGGTGGTGGCGCATAGCGCTAATCCCCTGCGCTACAACGGCTTTGCGGCGTCTTTGCGACTCGCCATCAGGGAGTCATATAGCAGGCCGATGACCCCAACAACAATCGCCACATCGGCGATGTTAAAGACATACCAGTAGAATCCGAAGGCGTGCAGCGAGAAGAAATCAGCAACGCCGCCAAGGATCAGACGGTCGATGGCGTTGCCGATCGCGCCGCCCATGATCAGCCCCAGCGAGACGGCGAGCAGCCTATCGCCCCCCGCCCGGGCCACCCAGAGCCAGAGGGCGACCGTCGCAAGGGCTGCCATGCCGGCGAGCATGATCTGGCCGCCGTAGCTCTCCTGGTCGAACAGGCTGTAGCTGATACCGATATTCTTCACATAGACGAGATCGAGGAAGGGCGTGACGTAGACACGACCTTTATCGGCGATGCCGTAGATGCCGAGCATCCACCACTTGTGCGCCTGATCGATCACCAGCGTCGCGAGAAAAACGGTTAGCGCGAGCGACGATCTCGGCCCCCAGAGCCAACTCTGAGCGTCCGTGCCGGGGCCGGTATCGCTCATGGGGCACCCGTCCCGGCTCGGGTTTCGAACTCACGTACAGCGACGGCATCGCGCGCGGAAAGCTCGGGGAAGCCTGGGTCGGAGCCGACGTCGGCAACGATGCGCCAGGAGCGTGCGCACTTCTTTCCCTCGGCGCGTTTCGGAACAACGCCGACACCGGGCACGTCGGGCAGCGTAAACGCGCCTTCGGGCGGCGCCTTGGCGATGAGCCGCGCCTGGCTGGTGATGGCCACCTCGGCGAGATCGACGCCCTCCAGCGCGCGCAGCAGGTTCATGTCGGCGACGTAGATTTCCGGGGCCGCTTCGAGGCTCGAGCCGATGCGCTTGGCCGCGCGCTCAAGCTCCAGAGCACCGGTGACGACGCGACGGACTTCGCGCACCTGCTCCCACTTGCGCGCCAGCTCCTCGTTGCGCCAGGCGGTATCGATCTCGGGGAAGCTTTCCAGATGGAGCGACCCCTCACGGCCGGGCTTGCGGGCGAGCCAGGCCTCCTCGGCCGTGAACGATAGGATCGGCGCCAGCCACGCGAGAAGCGCGTTGAGCATCTCATCGATGACGGTGAGCGAGGCACGGCGCCGCGCACTCGAATAGGGATCGCAGTAGAGCGCGTCCTTGCGGATGTCGAAGTAGAAGGCCGAGAGTTCGGTGTTCATGAACTGCGACAGCAGCGCGACGACCTTGCGGTAGTCATAGCTGGTGTAAGCGTCGCGCACTTCGGCATCGAGTTCGGTCAGCCGGTGCAGCATAAGCCGCTCCAGCTCGAATTCGCGCATGTCCTTGAACTTTACACGTTCATTCGGCTGAAGGTGTGCAAGCGCACCCAACATCCAGCGCAGCGTATTGCGGAGCTTGCGATAGGATTCCGCCGCCGACTGCACGATGGCCGGTCCGAAACGGATGTCGTTCGTCGTGTCGGCGGATGCAACCCACAGCCGCAGGATGTCGGCGCCGGAAGTCCGCATCACGTCCTGCGGAGACAGCACGTTGCCCTTCGACTTCGACATTTTCTCATCCCCCTTCTCGTCGAGGATGAAGCCGTGCGTCAGCACGATGTCGAAGGGTGCGCGGCCGCGGGTGCCGCACGATTCCAGAAGCGAGGACTGGAACCAGCCGCGGTGCTGGTCGGAGCCCTCGAGGTACATCACGCGATCATATTCTTTGCCGTCCTCGCGCGTTTCGACCGTCGCGCCCAGAGGAACGCGCTTGATGCCGGCGAGGCCGGGGAAGTGCTGCGGGTCTTCGAGCGTAAAGGCGTGCGTAGATCCGGAATCGAACCAGACATCGAGGATGTCGCGAACCTGCTCCCATTGGGCCGGATCGTCCACGAGACCGTGGAGAAAGCGCTCCTTCGCGCCGTCCTCAAACCAGACATCGGCTCCCTTCTCGGCGAAGGCTGTGGTGATGCGGCCCATCAGCTCCTTCGACTTTGGAAACTTCGCCGAGGGGATGACCTCGCCCGTCTCCCTATTGCGGAAGACGGTGATGGGTACGCCCCACGCGCGCTGACGCGATACCACCCAGTCTGGCCGGCCTTCCACCATACCAAGGATACGGTTCTCGCCAGTCGCGGGCACCCATTCGGTATCGTCGATCGCCTTCACTGCGAGCTGGCGCAGCGTCTGGTTCGCCGTCTTGGGTGTGCCCTTTACGGGCTTGTCCATGGCAATGAACCACTGCGGCGTGTTGCGGAAGATCACCGGCTTCTTGGATCGCCATGAATGGGGATACTGATGCTTCACGCGCGAGCGCGCGATGATGTTGCCCGCCTCGCTGAGCGCCTTGATGACGGCGTCGTTGGCGTCGCCCTTATCGCCCTTTTCGGTGAGCACGCGGCGGCCTTCAAAGCCGGGCGCCTCCTTGGTGAGCACGCCGTCGGCGTCGACGGTGAAGGGGATCGTCGTATCGATATCGCGCTCGCGCAGCTTCTGGGCGCTTGCCGTCCAGATGATGTAGTCGTCGGCGCCATGGCCCGGCGCGGTGTGCACGAATCCGGTGCCCGCATCGTCGGTGACGTGATCGCCGTCGAGCAGCGGCACCTTGAAATCATAGCCGAGTGCGGCGAGGGGATGCGCGACGGTGAGCGAAGCGAGTCGCTCCGCGGTTACATCGGCGCGACGTTCGAAGGCTTCGACTTTCGCCGCCTTCATCACGTCCGCGGCGAGCTTGTCGGCGAGGATCAGCTTGTCGCCAACCTTCGCCCAGTTGCCCTCCGGCGCCGCCGTGACCTGATAAAGCCCGTAGCCGATCCTGGACGAGAACGAGATCGCGCGGTTGCCGGGGATCGTCCAGGGCGTCGTCGTCCAGATGACGACTGAGGCGCCGGCCAGTTCGCTCGCATCCGAGGTGACGGGGAACTTCACCCAGATCGTGTCCGACTGATAGTCCTGGTACTCGACCTCGGCCTCGGCGAGGGCGGTCTTCTCGACCACGGACCACATCACGGGCTTGGAGCCGCGATAAAGCGTGCCGTTCATGGCGAACTTCATCAGCTCGCCGGCGATGGTCGCTTCGGCCGCGAAGTCCATCGTCTTGTAGGGATGGTCCCAGTCGCCGATCACACCGAGGCGTTTGAATTCCTCGCGCTGCACGTCGATCCAGTGCGCGGCGAACTCGCGGCACTCGGCGCGGAACTCGTTGATCGGCACCGCATCCTTATTGCGGCCCTTGGCACGGTAGGCTTCCTCGATCTTCCACTCGATCGGCAAGCCATGGCAGTCCCAGCCGGGCACGTAGTTGGAATCGTAGCCGAGCATCGACTGCGACTTCACGACGAGATCCTTGAGGATCTTGTTCAGCGCGTGCCCGATGTGAATGTTGCCGTTGGCGTAGGGCGGGCCGTCGTGCAGCACGAACTTTACGCGATTGCGGCCCTTCTCGCGCAGGCGCTCGTAGAGGCCCAGCTCGGCCCAGCGGGCGAGCAGGCGCGGCTCCATATCGGGCAACCCGGCGCGCATGGGGAAGCTCGTCTGCGGCAGGAATAGCGTCTTGCCCCAGTCGCGTTCTACTCCGCCCTGCACCTCGGACGTATTCGCTGCGTCCGGCCTCTGCTTCGTCTTGGCAGCGGTGTCGCCGCCATTGTCCTTCGCCATGGTCTTGGTCTTCCCGTTTCAAGCCGGCGTTCTAGCAACATGGCGCCGGCATATCTAGGCAGTCGGCCGGTGGCCCGACGGCGAGGTGCGCTGCGCCTCAGCCCGGCTCGGCGGCGAGAATGTCGCGGGCACGAGCAATATCCGTCCGCATCTGAACGACGAGTTCCTCGCTCGAATCGAACTTGCGGTCGGCGCGAATGAAATCGATGAATTCCACCTCGATGGTGCGCCCGTAAAGATCGCCATCGAAATCGAACAGGAATACTTCCAGCACCGGCATGCCGTTATCGTAGGTGGGCCGTGTGCCGAGGTAGGCAGCGCCATCGTGGCACTCGTTGCCGATGCGCACGCGCACGGCATAGATGCCGTGGCCGAGGGACGTGCCCCGCGGCAGCGGAATGTTGGCTGTGGGAAAGCCGAGGCCGGTGCCGCGCTTCGCCCCGCCGACCACCTCACCGGTAACGCTCCACTTGCGGCCCAGAAGCCGCGCGGCTCCGCGTACATCGCCCTGGGCGAGGTGAAGCCGGGTGCTGCTCGACGAAAACACCTCTCCGTCCTCCGCCACAGGCGGAATGACAGTGACGCCGAAGCCGCTCCGAAGCCCTGCTGCGCGCATGGTGTCGGGGGTGCCGGCGCGGTTGCGGCCGAAATAGAAGTCGTACCCGATCACCACGTGCCGGGCAGCGAGGGCGCCGACGAGCACGCGCATGATAAAGTTCTCCGCGGTCAGCTCGGCGAGCCCGGGATCGAAGGGCAGCACGACCGTGAGGTCGAGCCCTGCGGCCTCGAACAACGCGAGCTTCTGCGGTAGCGGCGTCAGGCGGAAGTGGGGCTCCTCCGGGTGGAAGAACTCGCGCGGGTGCGGCTCGAAGATCAACGCTCCGGCCGGGGCGCCAAGCCCGCGCCCCACGTCGGCCGCGGTGCGCAGGAGTGTCTGATGGCCACGGTGCACGCCGTCGAAATTGCCGATGGCCAGCACGGCGCCGCGCGCCTCGGGCGGCACGTTCCCATAGCCGTGAACAACGAGCATCGCGCCTCCGCAGTTCGCCTCTAGCGCGTTTTAGGCCTCAGACCGGGCGAGAAGGAACCATCAGCACGGCTTCGCCCGTCACCACTGCTTTGCCATCGACGGAGCAGGTGCATTCGAAGCGGGCGCGCTTTTTCTCCGGGATGAGCTCGGCCACCTTGACGGTGGTGACGACCGTGTCGCCGATCTTGACCGGGCCCTTGAAGGCGAGGGTCTGCGAAATGTAGATGGCCCCAGGTCCCGGGAGTTTCATCCCGAAGACGGCGGACAAATAGGCTGCCGACAGCATGCCGTGGGCGATCCGCTCCTTGAATATAGTTGTCGCGGCGTATTCCGGGTCGACGTGAACGGGATTCTTATCGCCCGAGACGTCGGCAAAGGCGCTGATGACGTCGGCGGTTACCTGGTTGGTGAGACTGGCCTCCCGTCCGACGCTAAGGTCTTCAAAATAAACGCTATTCGGCGTCGTTCCCATCATTCAGCCCTTCCCGATGCGGCCCTTGCGGCGGTCGGCGGCGACACTATCCGCGCCCGCCCCGGGGGGCAACATGGCCTCTTAGCGTACCCCTTGACAAAGTTGCGACTTGGGTTGCCGCGGTGGCCTCCCCAAGTTATAAGGCGCGCAATTCCCCAGTTGCCCCAGAAGATACTTGGCCCTGCGGACCTACGCAGGCAGCCGGAGGTTTAAGCCCCTATGAGCGATCGCAGACCCCTTATGCCCAAGGCGACGGCCGTTTGGCTCGTCGAGAACACGTCCTTGACGTTCGAGCAGATCGCCGGCTTCTGCGGTTTGCACGTGCTGGAGGTGAAGGGCATCGCTGACGGCGATGTGGCGCAGGGCATCAAGGGGCTCGATCCCGTCAGCTCGGGTCAGCTCACCCGCGAGGAGATCGAGGAAGCCGAGGACGATCCCTCGCACAAGCTGCGTCTCGCCGAGCCGAAGGTGGTCGTGCCCGAGACTCCGACCCGAAAGGGGCCGCGCTACACCCCTGTATCGCGCCGGCAGGACCGCCCCAACGCGGTACTCTGGTTGCTGCGCAACCATCCGGAGATGAGGGACAGCCAGATCATGCGGCTCGTCGGCACCACGAAGCCGACGATCACGCAGATCCGTGACCGCACCCACTGGAACGCGGCCAACCTCACCCCGCAGGATCCGGTAACGCTCGGACTTTGCTCGCAGATCGACCTCGACGCCGAGGTGAAGAAAGCCGCCCGGCGCGTCGAGAAGGAGCGCAAGGACCTCCCCGATCTCGAGCATGCCGGCACCCTGCTGCCTACGGAGGAGACGACCGCTTCCGCCGAGGAGCGCAAGGTCGAGATCATGCAGCCGCGCCACGCTGAAGAGCGCGAGGAGACCGAGCAGGAAGAGCAGGCCCGCGTCTTTGCCAAGCTGAAGGAGCTTTCGGGCGGCGAGCGCTCCGAGGATGACGACACCTGATCGGTCGCGGAGCACCCGGATAGCCTGCACTCGCTCCGAAGCTCCGGCTCGGACGGCCAAGCTCGGGCTGGCGTAAAGGCGCGGCCAGGTAAATCATTGCGAGGTTAGCGCTGGGGCGGCGAAGCAATGGCCGCACTCAAACAAACCGTCGAGCCCTTCCGGGGCTCTGTCGACGCTCGCCTTCGGCCATGCTGCTGGTAGTCACCGCCGGAAGGATAACGGGAATAGAGAATGCGGAGCGCTGCCTCTGCACGCTCCGATTGCGCCTCGATCGCGCCTATGCGGTTGCGGACCTCGCGCCTACTCCAGCGCCCACGGCGCAAGGATGAGCAGCATAAGCAAGATCCACATGGCTATCGCTTGCTGTCTGTATTCACTCATGGCCATCTCCCTGGCAGACCATGCGGTGGCCGATATTAGCGCTGAAGCTGAAGCTGTAAAAGTCCGGATGCACCGGAATTCCGAGGATGGACTGCCGGCGTTACTGTCTCGATCCACCATAGATGTTGCGTTCGTGATATGGTGTGGGGCGGTGGAGCGACACACGCGCGGCGGCATGATGCATCATCGTCGCGACTAACGCAGGGGTGATAGCGGCATTGCTGCGCCGGGCTGCTTTCGCTAGCGTTTTTGCGAATGTGCGGATATTTCCGCTTGCACATCTTCACCGAGCGTCGGCCTGATATGCACTCCAATCCCTACGACGAGCATCTCGACAAGAATGCGGCGAACTACCAGCCGTTGACGCCTCTGCAATTCCTGCAGCGTGCCGCGCTCGTCTATCCGAACCACACGGCGATCATCCACGGCACGCAGCGCTTCACCTATGCGCAGTTCTATGCGCGCTGTCGCCGCCTCGCCTCGGCGTTAAAGGCGCGCGGGATCGGGCCGGGCCATACCGTATCGGTGATGCTGGCAAACACGCCGGCGATGCTCGAGGTGCACTACGGCGTGCCAATGGCGGGCGCGGTGCTGCACACCATCAACACGCGTCTCGATGCGCCTGTCATCGCGTTCCAGCTCGACCATGCGAATGCGAAGTTCCTGATCACGGACGGCGAGTTTGCTGCGCTCACCAAAGCGGCGCTCGACCTCGCGCAGGTCAAGCCGCTGATCGTCGATTACGACGATCCGGAGTATCCGCAGGGCGGCGCGCGGCTATCGGATGTCGAATACGAGGCCTTTATCGCCGAAGGCGATCCGGAGTTCGCGTGGGAGATGCCATCCGATGAATGGAACGCGATCTCCCTGAACTACACATCGGGCACCACCGGCAATCCGAAGGGTGTCGTCTACCATCACCGGGGCGCGGCACTGATGTGCTACGCCAATAACCTCGAAGCCGGTATGGGACCGCATGCGGTCTACCTTTGGACCCTGCCAATGTTCCACTGCAACGGCTGGTGCTTCCCCTGGTCGATCTCCGCCGTCGCGGGTACGCACGTTTGTCTGCGCTGGGTGCGCGCGAAGGCCATGTACGATGCGATCATCGAGCACCGCGTGACGCATCTGTCGGGTGCGCCGATCGTGATGGCGACGCTGCTCAACGCGGCGCCCGAGGAGAAGCGCCCAATCGGCCATCGCGTCTCGGTCAACCACGCTGCTGCGCCGCCGCCGCAGGCGGTGCTGGATGCAATGACGGCGGCCGGATTTCACCTCACGCACCTTTACGGTCTCACCGAGACATACGGTCCGGCGGTGGTGAACGAATGGAACCGCGCCTGGGACGATCTCGACGCCGATGGGCGTGCGTTCAAGCGCACGCGCCAGGGTGTGCGCTATCTGGCGCTCGAAGATCTGACCGTAATGGATCCAGTGACGATGACTCGCGTGCCCGCAGATGGCGAGACCATCGGCGAGGTGATGTTCCGCGGCAATATCGTGATGAAGGGCTATCTCAAAAACCCGTCCGCCACGGACGAAGCGTTTGCCGGCGGCTGGTTCCATTCCGGCGACCTCGGCGTGCTGCACGCGGACGGCTACATTCAGCTCAAGGACCGGTCGAAGGACATCATCATCTCGGGCGGTGAGAACATCTCTTCTATCGAGGTGGAGGATGTCATCTACAAGCATCCTTCGGTTGCCTATTGTGCGGTCGTCGCCAAGCCGGATGACAAGTGGGGTGAGACGCCGTGCGCGTTCGTGGAGCTGCGTCCGGGGATGGAGGCGACGGTCGATGAGCTGCTCGTCTGGTGCCGGGAGCGGCTCGCCCATTACAAGTGCCCGCGCTACGTCGTGTTCGCCGAGGTGCCGCGCACGTCGACGGGTAAGATCCAGAAGTTCAAGCTGCGGGAGCTGGCGAAGGAGGCCTAGCGGCGCGAGCCGTCGAACGCCAACGGCCGATCCGGCCGCATACTGTCCAGCGCGCTGAAGCCATCGGACTGAAGGCTTTCGCGCCGGGCTGCTGCTGCAGGATATCGGAAGGTGGACTTCCCCCGCATCGGGCTGGCACAGGCACCGCCGACGCTTCGCGATGAAAACACGCGTCAGTTCAAGTGCGTCCGATAAAGTCTGCTATACAGAGGCGAGCGGTGGCCGCTCGCCCCAACTCTCGGATTAGTGCGACGGCCTAGTGTCGCGTCTTGCTCTCACTGAGGCGGGTGATCTGGTCCTTCAGCTTCAGTTTTTCCAGCTTAAGTCGCTGGATCTCCAGGTCGTCCGATCCGGGGCGGGAGACCTCTTCTTCAATCCTACGCTCGAGAAGCCGGTGCTTCTCAGTTAGCTCTGCAATGTGAGCTACAAGCGCCATCATGGTCCTCCATGCACGTTGAAGAGACGATCGAGCGTGACAGAACATTGACAGCTTGTCCAATGTCATTGTCGCCGTCGATCGTCTAATCTTTGATGCAAATCGTGAGGTCTGGCGCACGGTTGATGGAGCGTGGCAAGTGTCGGCTAGGCCAGCAAATATGCTTGTACTGCACGGCCAGCGACTTGCCATATACAAGGAACGAGACGATAGTCCGCGCGCTCAGGCGCTGGTGAAGCAGGGGCATTGACCGGCCGGCAATGAAGCGCATCGACGATCGAGATCTGAGAGACGAACTGGCGCGGCTGCGGGCTGAACACCGTGAGCTCGATGACCAGATTATTGCGCTCGAGGATTCCTCGACCGCCGATCAGCTGCTCGTGAAGCGGCTGAAAAAGAGGAAGCTCGCGATCAAGGACCGCATGACGGCCGTCGAGGATCAGCTTCTTCCCGACATCATCGCTTAAAATTCCGCGGTTTCAAGCCGCTTTCGCCGTCTCCGCCTCATGCGGGGGTGCACCGACTGTAGCCTCGGGGGCAGGCGCTTCCTCATTAGCTTTGGCGCCAACCGGCTGCATCGTGACGAGGCTGCCCTCCAGCGGCTTGCCCAACGTTTCCGGGAAGCTCAGTGCCGCGGTGAAGGCAATTACGGCGGCGGCCATGATCAAGAAGGCTGGCGTCAGCGGATCTCCGGTATAGGCGACGAGGAGCGTCGCGAGGAAAGGCGTCAGGCCGCCGATGATGCCGATGCTGAGGTTGTAGCCGAGGGCGACGGCTGTGCAACGCACCTCGGCAGGCGCCGATTCAACGATCAAAGCCGGGAACGCGGCGGTGAAGAGGCCCACGAAGATTGCCGCGCCGAGCTGGCCCGCGAAGACGAGCACGGGATCGGGCTGATGCATCAGTCCGAACAGCGGCCAGGCGGTGAGAAAGCCCAAGCCGATCGTCACGAGCAGCACCGGCTTGCGTCCGCAGATGTCGGTCAGCCAAGCGCTGACCATCATGCAAGGCAGAAGCACCGCCATGCTGAGGGAGTTGATCAGCAGCGCTTGCGCGGGCGTGAAGCCATCGTGGAGCTGCATCACGCTCACGAGGTAGACGAACAGCAGATAGAACGGCACCGCGTTGAATGCGGCGAGGGCAGCGATGCGACCAACGAGGCGCCAGTGGTTGCGTAGCGTCTCGACGATCGCCGGACGCTCCGTGCTGCGCTCGGGTACGGTTTCCTCGATATTGCGGCGGATGAGATTGCCGATCAGTCCAACTCCGAGGCCCATCACGAACGGCACGCGCCAGCCCCAGGCGGCGAGCGCTTCCGGAGACATGTGCGAAGCCAGCAGCGCGCCTGTCGCCGATCCGAGCAGCAGGCCGGCGATCGCGCCGCACGCGGCCATGCCGCCCATGAGGCCGCGGCGGCCTACCGGTGCGCGCTCCACCAGGAACACCATGGAGCTCGGATGCTCGCCGCCGAGCGAGAGCCCCTGCACCATCCGCAGTATCGTGAGGATGATCGGCGCGGCGACGCCCAACGTCTCGTAGCCGGGAAGGATGCCGATGAGGAACGTCGGCACAGCCATGGCTGTGATGGCCGCGATGAGGGCTGCGCGGCGTCCGTAATGGTCGCTTACGTGGCCGATAAGGATGCCGCCGAGCGGGCGCATCAGGTAGCCGACGCCGAAGACGCCGAAGGTGGCGAGGAGCTGGGCGACGGGGCTCGAGTGGGGAAAGAACTGGCGTCCGATCTCCACGGCGAAAAAGCCATAGATGGCGAAGTCGTACCACTCGAGGATATTGCCGATCATGCCGGCGCCGATGGCCTGGCGGGCGCGTTTCTGGTGCATCCGTAGGTCTCGACTGGATTTTCGGCGTGGATTTTGGGCGAGCGGCCGATCCCCCGGCCGATCAAACGATGAGGCTGGCAGCATCGCCTATTCCGGCTAAGAAAGGGCCAAACGGGCTGTGACACTTGTATGGGATCGGGCAAGAGGGCCTTGTAAAGATCCGGCTCGTCCTGTAATCCCGCGCTTTCTGAGGCCTCACGCAGCACACAATGAGCACCGCAAAAGCCGTCGTCGGCATCATCATGGGGAGCCAGTCCGACTGGCCGACGATGAAGAAGGCCGCGCTGATCCTCGGCGAGCTGCAGGTGCCGTTCGAAGCGCGCATCGTTTCGGCCCACCGCACGCCCGAGCGCCTTTATGAATATGCAAAGTCCGCCAAGGACCGCGGCCTGAAGGTGATCATCGCCGGCGCGGGCGGGGCGGCGCATCTGCCGGGCATGACCGCATCGATGACCGCGCTGCCGGTGCTCGGCGTGCCGATTGCGACGACACCGCTCGGCGGCGAAGACAGCCTCTATTCCATTGTGCAGATGCCGGCTGGCGTGCCGGTCGGCACGCTTGCGATCGGTGAGATGGGCGCGACAAATGCGGGCCTTCTCGCCGCGCAGATCCTGGCGCTATCGGATGCCGCGCTACTGGGGCGCCTAGAGGCGCATCGCGCGGCGCGCACGGCCAACGTCGGCGAAAGCCCCAAGGATTTGTGAGTGGCGGCGTTGAACGAGACCCTTCCTCCCGGCTCGACCATAGGCATTCTGGGCGCTGGCCAACTCGGGCGCATGCTCGCGGTCGCTGCTTCCCAGCTCGGCCTCAAGTGCCGCATCTATAGCGACGTGCCGGGCCCGGCCTCCGACGTTGCGATTTCGACGACCATCGGCCCCTATGACGACCTCGAAAAGATCGCCGCATTCGCCGCCGAGACGGATGTCGTCACGTACGAATTCGAGAACGTTCCTGTCGGCGCTGCCGCGGCGGTAGAGCGCGTCCGGCCCGTGCGCCCGGGCCTCAAGGCGCTGGAAGTGGCGCAGGACCGCTTCAGGGAAAAGACCTTCATTTCCGCGCTCGGCTTGCCGCTGCCGCGCTTTGCGGTGGTCGACGGCCCGGATGATTTCGCTGCCGCCGTGCGCGAAGTCGGCGCGCCTGCAATCCTCAAGTCACGGCGTCTCGGCTATGACGGAAAGGGCCAGGCGCGCATTGCAGCGGCTGGCGAGATCGGTGCGGCATTCGAGGCCATCGGGCGCGCGCCTGCAACGCTCGAGGCGATGGTCAACTTTCAGTACGAAGTTTCCGTGCTACTCGTGCGGAGCCTCAACGGCGACATCCGCTTTTACGACATCCCGCAGAACCACCACGAGGGTGGCATTCTGCGCACGTCCACGGTGCCGAGTGTGCTGCCGACCAAGGACCGCGCGCGGGCCATCGAGATCGCGACGACGCTGGCGGAGGCGCTGGATTACGTCGGGGTGATCGGCGTGGAAATGTTCTACGTGGGCGAGGGGACCGAGCCGCTGCTGCTCAACGAGTTCGCCCCGAGGGTGCACAACTCCGGCCACTGGACCATGGACGCTTGCGCCGTCAGTCAATTCGAGAACCACATCCGGGCGGTCGCAGGCTGGCCCCTCGGCGATTGCGGGCGCCATTCGGACTGCCGGATGACCAATCTCATTGGCGATGACGTCGCCGCCTGGCCGGATCTGGCCGCGGAGGCGGGAGCCTCACTTCACCTTTACGGGAAGAACCAAGCCCGTCCGGGACGGAAAATGGGGCACGTGAACAGGCTACTCCCCCGTTCCGAGGGCTGAAAAAGCGCACCTAGCGTGCTCTCCCGCATGGACAACTTAACCGGCTTTTGGTAGGGAAGCGCCGTCCTCAACGGCAAATGGGATGTCGGTGGTTCGCCCACTGCACCGAATGCCGCTTTTTTCATTGGTCAACGGTAAGGCACAAGGAAGCAGCCGCTTGCAGGTTCTCGTCCGCGACAACAACGTCGATCAAGCCCTCAAGGCGCTCAAGAAGAAGATGCAGCGCGAGGGCATTTTCCGGGAGATGAAGCTCCGCAACTATTTTGAGAAGCCCTCCGAGCGTAAGGCTCGCGAGAAGGCCGAGGCCGTTCGCCGCGCCCGCAAGCTGGCGCGCAAGCGTGCACAACGCGAAGGTCTGCTGCCCGGTAAGGCCCCGACGGCTGCTGCCGGCGCTGCCCGCCGCTAACCGCTCTACGAGAGCTGCGTTCGATGCGCCCTGAGCGGGAAGCTCAAGGGCGCATTTGCCGTTGGAGGGGCAATTCTTCCAGCCCCTCGTCGTCGCGCTGGGCAACAAGAGCGTCGATCCAGCGGAACAGCACCTCATAGGACCCGTGCAGGTGATGGTCCGAGTGACCGGCCCGCGGGAACGTGGCGATCTCCTTCGGGGCCAAGGCGGCGTCGTATACGGCGCGACCCATGCTGACGGGGATGACGCGGTCCTCCTCGCCGTGGAGTACCAAGAGCGGCGCGGTCACGCCCGGCAGATGACGAAGTGTTTCGTAGCGGTCGAACATGAAGGGGCGGACCGGCAGCCACGGGTAGCTGAGCACGGCGACATCAACGATCGACGTATAGGGCGCATCGAGTACCAAACCGCCAACCTCGTGATTGGCCGCCACCTGCACCGCTACCCCCGAGCCGAGCGACTCGCCATAAACGATGATGTCGGATGGGGGAACGCCGTCGTCGCGCAGCGCCTGATATGCAAGCCCGCCATCGGCGACGTTTGCCGCTTCGCTCGGGCTGCCACCCGATCCTCCATAACCGCGATAGCTCAGCATCAGGACGCCATATCCCCGAGCAACGAAGCGTCGAATTCGCTCTGCGCGGGATGCAAGGTTACCGGCGTTGCCGTGAAAATAGAGCAGCGTCGGTTTACCGGGTGATGCGGGCGTATACCAGGTGATGAGCTGGGTGCCGTCCGGCGCCGTCAGAACGCGCTCCTTAGCGCCGGCGAGGTTGTAGACAGTGGGCGATATGCGCTCAGCATCTGGAAAATACATCAGCCGCCGCTGCAGTACGAACGCGGCCACAGCCACGACGGCATAGACGGCAAAAAGCGAGAGCGCGAGCTTTAGAGCGAGCTGCATGCGTCTCCATAGGGTTGCGCGGCGTCTATATGTGATCCGCGCCTAGTGCCCCAAGCTTAATTGCCAGGTGCTATGGCGCGAAGCGAGATACTGAGTAGCTGATCAAAACCCGCCAAGCCGTTGCCGAAAACGCGCAAATTCTCTCGATGGTTCATGCAACTCGCGTTCTTCTTTCGACGAGGACGGTTTAAGCGTCATTTATCGATGGCGCGGAGAGGATCGAAATAGGTCAGGCCGAGGGCCTCTGCCACGGCGGGATGCGTGATGCGTCCATTGTAGACATTGAGCCCCGCCAGCAGGTGCGGATCGTCCTGCAGCGCCTTGATCGAACCTTTGTTGGCGAGGGCCAGTACGAAGGGGAGGGTCGCGTTGTTGAGTGCGAACGTGGACGTCCGCGCCACGGCCCCCGGCATGTTGGAAACGCAATAGTGTACCACCCCGTGCTCGACGTAGCTCGGATTGGCGTGAGTCGTCGGGCGGGAGGTTTCGGAGAAACCGCCCTGGTCGATGGAGATGTCGACGATAACGGAGCCGCGCTTCATTGCCTTCACCATTTCGGTGCTGATGAGCTTGGGAGCTGCTCCGCCGGGCACCAAAACGGCACCGATGACGAGATCGGCCTGAAGGACGTAGTCCTCGATCGCCTGGCGCGTCGAGAAGATGGTGTTCAGCGAGGCGCCGAACTGCTGGTCGAGTGCGTTAAGGCGGTCGATGTTGATGTCGATGCAGGTGACGGAGGCCTCCAGGCCCACCGCCATGCGCACCGCGTTGACGCCCGAGACCCCGCCACCAACGACGACCACGTTTGCCGCTGCAACGCCCGCGCAGCCGCTCAGCAGCATGCCGCGGCCGCCCTGCTCCATTTCCAGACAGTGGGCACCGGCCTGAATCGCCATGCGTCCCGCCACCTCGCTCATCGGTGCAAGCAGCGGCAGGCCTCCCCGTGCGTTTGTGACGGTTTCGTAGGCGATGGCCGTGACGCCAGAGCGCATCAGGGCTTCGGCCTGCTTTGGGTCCGGGGCAAGGTGCAGGTATGCGAAAAGGGTCTGGCCGGGGCGCAGAAAGGCGCGCTCGTCCTGAAGCGGCTCCTTAACCTTCACGATGAGATCACCGACCGCATACACCTCGGCGGCTGTGGGCAGCACCGTCGCGCCCGCGCGGGCGTAGTCTTCGTCAGTGACGCCGATCCGCTCGGCCGCACCGGTCTCGACGACCACCTCGTGCCCGTGTGCCGTGAGCTCCCGCACGCTCGCGGGGACAAGCCCCACCCGGTTCTCGTAAACCTTTGCCTCTTTGGGCACGCCGATGCGCATTAAGGGCCGCCTTTCACAGTAAATAGCCGGGCGCCAGGGTATTTGTGTGGACGGCCATAGCAACAGCGATCTTGCCCTCTCCCCGGGGCGCACCGTCGCGCCTTGAGGTTGTGCCGCAAGGGGCCGCAGGCGCCAAAGACGCCCGCCTTTCGCGGTCCCCGAGGTTGCGTCCGGCGCATCCGATCGCAGGGGCCGGTTTCGGCTCCGGGGCCGTTGGGGGGCGCTGCGACGGATCGGACATCCGGCCGATTGTTACGCTCCGCTCACGTATCGTTACCTCTGGCGGCGGATTGTCTCATCACTTCAAGGCAGTACGGGGCTAATCTGGTCGGGTCGGTGCCCTGACGATCTGCGCCACTGTCGCTGCAGCGAACGCACCGCCGAAATCTGATGCAGGAGCAAGAACGCTATGCGGTTGCCCGCAAACCCAATCACGCCCACGGTCGTCTTCGATCTCGACGGGACGCTCGTTCACACTGTGCCGGACATCGCCGCTGCTCTCGACGTCGCACTCGCGCCCTATGGCACGCCGCCGACAGGAATTGGCGAGGCGGCCTCGATGATGGGTGACGGTCTCAGCGAGTTCTTCTGGCGTGCACTCGTCTCGAAGCGGCTCAACCTTCCTGCCGATGAAGCCGACCGTGCGCGCCGGCACTTCATCGATGTCTACAGCCAGTCGCCGGCACGCCTGTCGCACGTTTATCCCGGCATTCGTACGCTGCTGGATGAACTGCGCGAGCGCGGCGTGCACACGGCGGTGTGCACCAACAAGATCGAACGCATCGCCGTCGACATTCTCGAACGGCTGCAGCTGCTCAGCCTGTTTGATGCGGTGGTCGGGGCGCGCGACGATCGCCCGATGAAGCCCGACCCGCGTCCCATCCAGGAGGCGGTGACCCGAGCCGGCGGGCGCATGGAACGCGCGATGCTTGTCGGCGATACCGGCGCCGATAACGGTGCGGCCATTGCCGCGCGCATTCCGCTCGTCCTGGTGGACTATGGCTACAGTCATCTGCCGATCAGCGCGCTGACCTACGGCGTCATCGTCGACAATCCGCTCAGCCTGCATGATGCCGTGATGGCGTTTGTCGGGCTGGAGCAGTATCTGAGCGTCGACAGGGAAGGGCGCCGGCCGAGCGCCGCTTGAGGTACCCGGGCACGAGAGGCGCCCCGGTTGACGGTTGACTGGCGCATACCCGGTGTTGCGTGCCGAGTGCTACTACTCGCCTGCGCGGAGCTGGCGCTGGCAAATTTCCCGCCACTTGCTCTTGCTGATGTGGGTGCCGGCGTCCCACGTCTCCATGCACTGCGCGATCTTTTCGGCGGGAGACGTGCCTGCGGAGGGGTTTACGTCGGTTGCCGAGGGCTTTGTCGTGGTGGTGCTGTCGCCGTCGGAGCGATAATTACGCGTGCCCTTACGCGCTGCTACGTTCAGCGTGGCGCTGGCATCGCTCATGCTCAAAGCGGCCCACGTGCCGGCATGTGCCGCCGCTCCGAGAGGCAGTGCGCAAAGCGCAGCCAGAATTATCCGCATCCGAGCCATGGCAAATTCTACAACGGTTTGCGCCGTTGTGGAGCCCTCCGGGCCGCGATGGTGAAGCATTGCGGTGCGCGCGCGCCGCATCGGGACAGCAGGCGGCGAAGCGGCGGCGTTATTTTAATCCAATCCCGCCTGCTGAAGCAGGCGCAACACGCCTTGGCACGGGACAAGGAACGAGTGCCAGTCGTCCTTTTTCTTCGGGTCGACGTCATAGCGGAAGTTGTTTTGCGGGCCGGCTGCGCCTTTGACCATCACGCCCACGAGCGCGCCATCGGCGGCAAGAACGGGTCCGCCGGAATTTCCCGGCAGGGAATCGACGCTTGTCGCGACGTACGTGGAGGTTGAACCGCGGAAATCCGCGTGTCCTAGCCCTACGGATACGCCGCGGCTCCAGCGTTTGATCTGTGCGGACTGGCGCAATGAACGGCGCTTGGCGACGCCGGGAAAGCCGATCGCGTAAACCTCCTGGCCGAACGAGGCGTCGCATTGCCCGTCAAGGGGAAGTGCCGGGCCGATGCGCTCGGCATTGCGCGTCGTGATCTTTATCACGGCGATGTCGTACGCATCGTCGACGCGGATCGGCGTTACGCCGTCGAGGCGGCGCGGGCGGGGCGCCAGCGTGATGCCGTCGTCTTCAAACCGTTTGCCGCCGGTGTCCTCCACGAGAAAGCGGCGCTCGCCGCGGCAATCCTCGACCGCATGTCCGGCGGTGATGAAATAGTGGTCGGTGCGCTCGCCCTTCGGTGTGTGCTTCACCGGAAACGCCGTGGCGGTATAGGCGCCTTTGCGGCCTTCGCACACGAACGCATAAACCGAACTCCACGCGCGCGCGACGGCGGGTGGTCTGTCCGCCGTGAAGAAACCCTCGGCCGCGTAGGCAGACGGCAGGGATGCGCCGCAAAGGCATGCGAGAGCGAAACGGAGCAGCCACACGCTGCGCGCGCCTGCAAGGCCCGTGCGCGTGCAAGCCAGCGCACATGGTGTGGCTCGCTGTCGGATCGCGGTAAAAAGCAAGTTCGAGTTGCCCCCTCGGTGCTGGCCTCCGGCAATCGCGGTGATGGCGCGTGCATGCCGACCTTACGATCATGCCTATTTTCTCGCCGCGGAAAATGGGGCCCGGCAGGGCGGATAATCGATTCGTGCCGGTTACGGTTTCCCCAGCACGAACTCGACAAATCCGCTGAGGTCGCCAGACGTGGCATCGGGCGTTTGCCCGAGCCTCTCGGGCGGCAGTTTGAACCGGTTCACCCAATAGGTCGGATAACCGAAGCTCTTAGCGCCGTAGGCGTCCCAGCCGCCAAAGGCGGCAAACGCGATCTCATGCTTAGCGAGGCCCAGCCGTTCCATGCCGAGGGCGTAGGCGCGCGGCTCGGGTTTGTAGCTGTGGTTGGCTTCGGTCGACAGCAGGTCGTCGAACAGATGGCGGACGCCGGCGTGCTCGGCGTTTGCCCGCAGCATGTGGGGGGAAAGATTGGAGATGGTGATGATGCGAACGCCCGCGGCCTTGAGCTTCGCGAGGGCGGCTGCCGTGTCGGGCCAGGGTTCGAGTGTCAGGTAGGCCTCGAGGAGGCGTACGCGCGCATCATCGTCGAGCGGCAGATGCATTGCTTCGGCGGTGTAGAGAAGCGCATCCTCGGTGACCTGGAAGAAATCGATCTGCTGGCCCGTGATAGAGCGCAGGAAGCCATAGTCGAACTGGCGGGCGCGCCAGGCATTCGCGAACTCGGCGCCGCGACCGGGAAACTCCTGCTCGATCTTCGGAATGACGGAGTTGGCGTTGAAGAGCACGAAGTAGTCGAAGGCCACGGCCTTGAAGCGCGGGGCGGTGCCGGTGTCTGCGGCGGCAACGGACGGGATCAACGCCAGCAGGAGCCATCGGAACAATGCGCGCATGACAGAGCCCAATCCAAAAAGCCAAAAGCAATGCAGCCTCGCGGAGGATCCGGAGGCTGCACCGTGGTTCGTTCGGATGGTGGTGTTCGTTTCGCGCCGCTGGCAAAAAACGGAAGTTCGAAGGCCGGTGTGCCGCGGTCGCATCAATATGCGACCGCCGGACTTTAGCGCGCCGGCGCCTTGATCAGTGCGCCAGCGCCTTGACGATTTCTTCCGTCATCTTCTTGGCATCGCCCAGCACCATCACGGTGTTGTCGTTGTAGAAGAGCGGATTGTCGATGCCCGCATAGCCGGACGCCAGTGAGCGCTTGTTGAACAGGACGGTGCCCGCCTTCCAGGCCTGCAGCACCGGCATGCCGTAGATGGGCGAGGTCTTGTCGGTTTCAGCCGCCGGGTTGACGACGTCGTTGGCACCGATGACGTAGACCACATCCGCCTGCGGGAACTCCGAGTTGATGTCCTCCAGCTCGAAGACCTCGTCGTAGGGGACGTTCGCCTCGGCCAGCAGCACGTTCATGTGGCCCGGCATGCGGCCAGCAACCGGATGGATGGCGTACTTCACCTCGACGCCGGCCTTCTTCAGCGCGTCGCCCATCTCGCGCAGGGCGTGCTGGGCCTGGGCAACAGCCATGCCGTAGCCCGGCACGATGATGACCTTCGAGGCGTTTTTCATCACGTAGGCCGCGTCCTCGGCAGACCCGAGCTTCACGGGCTTCTGCTCGCCGCCACCGGCGGGGCCAGCGGTCTCGCCGCCGAAGCCGCCGAGAATGACGGAGATGAAGGAGCGGTTCATGCCCTTACACATGATGTAGGACAGGATCGCGCCCGAGGAGCCGACGAGGGCACCCGTGATGATGAGGGCGATGTTCGACAGCGTGAAGCCAATGCCTGCAGCCGCCCAGCCGGAGTAGGAGTTGAGCATCGACACGACGACGGGCATGTCGGCGCCACCGATCGGGATGATGATCAACACGCCAAACAGCATCGAGACCAGCGTGATCGCCCAGAACAGCGTGGGATCACCGCCCGACTGACAGAAGAGGTAGATGAGATAGACGAGCCCGGCGAACAGTGCGCCGTTAATGAGATGGCGCGCGGGCAACAGGATCGGCTTACCGGACATGCGGCCGGAAAGCTTGGCGAACGCGATCACCGAGCCCGTGAACGTGATGGCGCCGATGGCAACGCCGAGCGACATTTCGATGAGGCTGGCGAAGTTGATCGCGCCATGGGTGCCAATGCCGAAGCTATCGGGTGCATAGAGCGCGGCGGCAGCCACGAACACGGCGGCGAGGCCGACGAGCGAGTGGAATGCAGCGACCAGCTCCGGCATGGCCGTCATGGCGATGCGCCGTGCCGTGACCGCACCGACCGTGCCGCCTGCCGCGAGACCGCCGATGAGCAGTATCCAGGTGAGCGGCGACTGCGGAGCTGCCACGGCCAAGGTCGTAACCATGGCGATGGTCATGCCGAGCATGCCGAAATAGTTGCCCTGGCGCGAGGTTGCCGGGCTCGAAAGGCCGCGTAGCGCGAGAACGAACAACACGCCCGAGACCAGATAGAGAATTGCGACGAGGTTGGGCGTCAGCATTGTGCTCTTCCCCCGTGGGCAAATGCGATTTCAATCACCGCTTGTCGCCCTTCTTCTTGTACATGGCCAGCATGCGCTGCGTGACGAGAAAGCCGCCGAAGATGTTCACTGCGGCCATGATCAGCGCCAGCACGCCGAAGGTTTTAGAGGCGACCGTGTTGCCGCTCAGGAAGCCATCGACGGCGCCGTGCTCGACGGCCACTGCCAACAGCGCGCCGACGACGATCACCGACGAAATAGCGTTCGTCACTGACATCAAAGGCGTGTGCAACGCGGGCGTGACCGCCCAGACGACGTAGTAGCCGACGAAGATCGCCATCACGAACACCATCAGTTCGTAGATGATGGGATCGATCGTGCCGCCGATGCCGCCGGCCGCGAGGGCCGGGCTTGCGAAGGCGATCACGGCCGCCGCAGCGGCTGCAATCCGGCCCAAGTTGGGGTGTTTCAAGCCGCGCATCACGCCGCTCCCTGCAGACTGGGGTGTACGACGGTGCCGTCGCGGGCGAGCAGTGTGCCCTTGACGATCTCGTCGTCCCAATTGACCGCCAGCTTCTTTTCCTGCTTGTCGAACATCGTCTCGAAGAAGGTGTAGAGGTTCTTGGCGTAGAGGCTGGAGGCGTTGACCGCGATCTCGCCCGCAAGATTGAGCGGGCCATAGATGCGAACGCCGTTGTGCTCGGCGATCTCGCCGGGTTTCGTCAGCTCGCAGTTGCCGCCACGCTCGGCGGCGAGATCGACGATGATGGAGCCGGGCTTCATGCTCTCGACCATGGCGCGCGTGATGAGACGCGGCGCGGGACGGCCGGGGATGAGCGCAGTCGTGATGACGATGTCCTGGCCCTTGATGTGATTGGCGACCAGTTCCGCCTGCTTGGCCTGATACTCCGCCGACATGGGCTTGGCGTAGCCGGCGGCGGTCTGGGCCTGCTTGAACTCGTCGTCTTCCACGGCGATGAACTTGGCGCCGAGCGAGGCAACCTGTTCTTTCGCTGCGGGACGCACGTCGGTCGCCGAGACCTGAGCGCCGAGGCGGCGGGCGGTGGCGATGGCCTGGAGGCCTGCAACGCCGGCGCCCATGATGAATGCTTTCGCGGCGGGTACGGTGCCGGCCGCGGTCATCATCATCGGCATGGCCTGCTGGAACATCGCGGCGGCATCGATGACGGCTTTGTAGCCGGCGAGGTTCGCCTGCGAGGAGAGCACGTCCATCGATTGGGCGCGCGTGATGCGCGGCATGAACTCCATCGAGAACAGCGCAGCCTTGCTCGCTGCCAGTGCCTCGATGCCTGCGCGGTCGCCGTAGGGATCGAGCATGGCGATCACGAGGGCGCCGGGTTTAAGCGCAGCGAGATCGGCGGCCGCGGGGCGGCGCACCCGAAGGAGCACGTCCGCATCGCGCAGCGCATCGGCTGCGCTGCCGACGATCTCTGCACCCTGGGCAGCGAGGGCTGCATCGGAGAAGCGCGAGCGCGCACCGGCGCCAGCCTCAACCTTCACCTTCGCTCCGAGGGCAACGAGTTTCTTGACCGTCTCGGGAGACACCGCAACGCGCGGCTCATCCGCAGGCTCGGCCGTAACCGCAATGGTGACCATGCACTCGTCCGATCACGTGGAAAATTAGGGCGTTCAGCACAGCTCGCGGGCCCGGCTCATCACCGGGCCTGCGGGCGCGAAGCCTTGAGATTTAGGTGAGGAAGAACGCCATGCCGGCGAGCAGTACGATCATCGAAGCGATCGACAGCTTGGTGAGGAAGATGAAGCCTTTGTAGGTCCTCTCAGCCTGCGGATAGTCCATGGCAGGATGGCCGGTAGAAGAATCGATCGACACTGTTCCCCTCCCTCGGGATTCTTTGATTTCAACTAATTCTCGTAACCTAAGGACGACGCCCTAGCAAGTCGCCAAGGGTTACCGGAAGTTGTGGCGACGCAGCAAAGATGTGTGCGTTGCAAGGGGGCCAGCATTGCCCAAAAATCAGTCACTTACGTAGTGACATGATGTAGGCCGCGAGGGCATCGATCTCGTCCTGCGTCAGCCGATGGTTCGGCATCATCGCCGGTACGGAGCGCAGCCACCCCACGACCCCTTCAACTGTTTGCAGCGGCCGATTGGCGACGGCCGCAAAGCCGGGCACGCCCATCGGCCCGCGCTTCTCTCCTTGACCGGGGTTGAGATGACATTCAGCGCACAATGCTTTTGCCAATTCGGCGCCCTTGGAAACATCTTCTGGACTGGCGTGTGCGAGCGGAGCTAGGCAGATCAGCAGCAGGGGCAGCAGCACGGTGACGCCAATGCGTCGCTCGATCATCACTTTTCCTTTCGTCGTACGGGAGCGAATCGAGGTGCTCCCCGCGCACTGAACGGGAAAGTCTACACTACGGCTTTGACGTGGGGCAGGGATCCTCCGAAAGGCGATGATCGGAGCGATACACAAGTTGCGGCATTCGTCGCGGATGCGGTCTGCGCGGAGGGCGTCATTCAGGAAGCGGTACAGCGGCCGCCGCGAATGCCTCGCGCTGGCGGGCACCGAGGGTTTCCGCATCGAAATCCTCGATCATGCCGTTGAAAAGCCGATACCAATTCTGGCGTGCGCCGAGGTGGAGGAAAACGCCGCCGAGCCCGATCGCCGCGCGGTCCATGAACACGAATTCCCGCGGCACCCGAACGGGGCCTTTTTCCTTCAGGATGCGATGCACCGTGAAGGCTTCGCGCCGCCCGTACTCTCCGGGCGATGTGTCCTCCGCGATGGCGCGCTCGCGGTCATCGAGGAGGGGGCCGTAGATGAAACGCGCCCAGATGGTGAGCGCATCGATCAGCTCCACGGATAGCGCGCGGAAGCCCCATGCTTCATAGGCGTGAACTATGCGTTCGCGGTCGTTCGCCAGTAGACCATGATAAAGATTGATGACGCCTGCAACGAAAGCCGGCTGGAAGCTGCGAATGCACCCGTAGTCGAGCAGGTTGACGCCGGCGGGGCAGCCGTCGCGTTCGAAGATGGTGTAGTTGCCGAGGTGGGGATCGCCGTGGATGACGCCGTAATGGCTGAACGGGAACCACCACGCGCGGAACATGGCGGCCGCGATGGCATTGCGGTCAGGCATCGGCGCAAGTTTGTAATCCAGTAGCGGGCGGCCATCGAGCCACGTCATGGTGAGCAGGCGCTTGGTGGAAAGCTCGCCGACGATGTCCGGTACGCGGATCAGCGGATCGCCTGCGAAGATGCGCGCGTAAAGGCGGGTGTGGCGCGCTTCCCTCTCGTAGTCGAGCTCCTCGCGGAGGCGGGCTGCGATTTCGGTGAGGATATCGCCGGTTTCGACCGCCCGGTTGAAGCGCGCGTGAATCGCAAAGATTGTGCGGAGCTGCACGAGGTCGGCTTCCACCGCCGACGGCATATCGGGATACTGAAGTTTGACGGCCAGGGAGCGTCCATCGAGTGAGGTGGCGCGGTGAACCTGGCCGAGCGATGCGGATGCGGCCGCTTCGGGGTCGAACGCGCGGAAACGCTGCGCCCAATCGGGGCCAAGCTCTGCCTGCATGCGACGGCGGGCGAATGCGGATCCCATGGGTGGCGCAGCCGACTGGAGCTGCGCAAGCTCACGGGCATAGTCGGCGGGCAAGGCCTCGGGGATGGTGGAGAGGAGCTGGGCAACCTTCATCAGCGGACCCTTGAGGCCGCCGAGCGCTGCGGCGAGTTCCGCTGCTCCGCGCGCGCTGTCGTGGCCGCGTCCGAACAGCCGTTCTCCCGCCAGCCGCGCGGCAATGCCGCCGACGCCTGCGCCGACCTTCACATAGCGCGCCGCACGGGCGGAAAATCGATTTTGCTCGTCGGTCATCTCAACGGGGATATCGGCACGCGGTGGGACGCGGGCAAGGCTGCAAACGTCACACGGCGACCTGGGTGCCCACTTCGACCACCCGGTCGGTGGGAATTTGGAAGTACGTGGTGGCGTCCTGGGCGCTGCGCGCGAGCGCCACGAAGAGCCTATCCTGCCAGCGTGGCATTTCCGATTTCGGGGTCGTCTTCAGGTTGCGCCGGGAGAGGAAGAACGACGTCGCGCCGATATCGACGTTGAGATCCTTGCGGCGGCAGACCTCCAAAATCTTTGGGACGCTCGGGGTTTCCATGAAGCCGTAGCGGGCGACCACGCGAATGAACGTGTCGGTGACGCGGTCGACGATCACGCGTTCATAGCGCGGCACGCGCGGCACATCCTCCGTTCGGATCGAAAGGATGATGTTGCGCTCGTGCAGGATGCGATTGTGCTTGAGATTATGCATCAGCGCCGTGGGCGCGGCGGTTGGATCGGCAGTGAAGAATACGGCTGTCCCCGGTACGCGGTGCGGCGGCTTGGCCTCCAGCTTGCGCAGCAACCAATCGAGATCGGCCTCGTTCTTACGCGTTTGTTTGGCAAGGAGGCGCGAGCCGCGCACCCATGTCCACATGACGAGGCAAATGCAGGCGGCGATGGCAAGTGGCACCCAGCCCCCTTCAAACACTTTCAGGATATTGGCGGTGAGGAAGAACTGCTCCAGGAACATGAGCGGGAGGAGCGTCAGCAGGGTCCTCCAGAGCGGCCACTTCCAGTACTGCCACACGACGAAGATCGCGAGCATGGTCGTAATGACCATCGCCGCCGTCACTGCAACGCCATAGGCTGACGCCAGCGCAGAAGAAGAATGAAACGCGAGGACGACGATGATCACCGCGATCAACAGCATCCAGTTGACGCGCGGCAGATAGATCTGACCCGAAATCGCCTCTGAGGTGTGTGTGATGCCGAAGCGCGGCAGCAGTCCCAGCTGAATCGCCTGGCGTGTGAGCGAGAACGTACCTGTAATCACCGCTTGCGCGGCGACGACCGTCGCGACTGTCGCGAGCAGCACGACGAACGGCAGCGCCCATTCCGGGTAAAGCAAAAAGAACGGATTTGCGAGCGCGTCGGGCCGCGCGAGCACCAGCGCCCCTTGGCCGTAGTAGTTGAGCAGTAGCGACGGCAGCACGAGTGTGAACCATGCCACCTGGATCGGCTTACGGCCGAAGTGGCCGAGGTCCGCGTAGAGCGTCTCCGCACCGGTGATGGAGAGGAACACGAGCCCGAGGACTGTGAAGCCGACCAGCCCGTGGTTCAACAGGAAGCGCACCCCGTACCAGGGATTGAGCGCGACCAGTACGTCCGGGGTCTGCGCAATCTGCACCAGACCGCTGATGCCCAGCGTGAGAAACCAGACGATGGTGATGGGGCCGAAGAATGCGGCCACCTTCGATGTGCCGCGGGACTGCACGGCGAAGAGCGTGACAAGGATGAGAATTGAGAGCGGAACGACGAAACGGTCGAAGGCCGGCGATATGAGCGCCAGGCCCTCGACGGCCGACAGCACCGAGATGGCCGGTGTGATCACCGCATCGCCGTAGAAGAACGAGGCGCCTGCGATGCCGAGCCCCATGATGACCGGCGTCGATCGCTTGGCGACCGATTGGCCGAGCGCCATCAGCGCGAACATGCCGCCTTCGCCCTTGTTGTCGGCGCGCAGCAGGATGACGACGTACTTCAGCGTGACGATGAGCAGCAGCGCCCAGGTGATGAGCGACAGCACGCCGAAGACGGCTTCGCGTCCGGCGAAGCTGGGCCCTTTGGCAGCATCGACGGCGACGCGGAAGGCATAAAGCGGACTGGTGCCGATGTCGCCGTAGACGACACCGATTGAGCCGACGACGAGCGCCAGGAGTTTGCCGCTTGGTACCCCATCGGCGGCGGCCTGGTCTGCGCCCTTCATCACCCCCTGCGACTGTGCCACGTCGGCACCCCCGTGGAGCTGGCTGCAGTGCAGCGATTGGCGGGGGCTTCTATCCCCATATGCGCCGCAAGGGAAACCCCTTAAATTGCACAGAACGACGCTTCCTATTCTTGACAATCGCCGGGGAAGCTGAAGCTGAAGGAAAGAATCCTCCAGCACGCCCGCTTCTATGCGGGCGTGCTTTCTTTTTGGGTAAGCACCGTATTGCTATGGGGAGGATCGGCAACCCGATCAAGCGGCCGCGTCGGCAGCAGCAAGCTCGTCGATCATCCCCTCGATGACCTTGAGACCCTTATTCCAGAATTCGGGCTTCGAGGCGTCGAGGCCGAACGGAGCGAGCAGCTCCGAATGGTGCTTCGAACCGCCAGCTTTGAGCATATCGAAATACTTGTTGACGAAGCCGGGGTGCGCCTCCTCGTAAAGCCCGTAGAGCGAGTTCACGAGGCAATCGCCGAAGGCATACGCGTAAACATAGAAGGGCGAATGTACGAAGTGCGGAACGTACGCCCAGAACACTTCATAGCCCGGCTTCAAATCGATTGCCGGACCCAGGCTTTCCGCCTGCGTCTCGAGCCAGATCTCGCCGAGTTGATCGGGCGTCAGCTCGCCCTGGCGGCGCGCTTCATGCAGCTTGCGCTCGAACGTGTAGAACGCGATCTGGCGCACCACCGTGTTGAGCATATCCTCAACCTTGCCGGCGATCATCGCCTTGCGCTCGCGCGCGTCCTTCGTCTCCTTCAGCAGCGCCTTGAAGGTGAGCATTTCGCCGAACACGGATGCGGTCTCTGCGAGCGTCAGTGGCGTTGAAGCGAGGAGCGCGCCCTGCGGACGGGCGAGCATCTGATGCACGCCGTGGCCGAGCTCATGGGCGAGGGTCATCACATCACGGGGCTTGCCGAGATAGTTCAGCAGCACGTAGGGGTGAACCGAAGGCACCGTAGCCGCGGCGAAGGCACCCGGTGCTTTGCCGGGACGCGCGGGCGCATCGATCCAGTTCTTCGTGAAGAACTCGCCCGCGACATCGGCCATCTGCGGCGCGAAGTCGTGATAGGCGCCGAGCACGATGCGCTCTGCGTCCTTCCACGCGAACGTGCGCTCCGGCCGCTCAGGTAGCGGCGCGTTGCGGTCCCAATGGGAAAGCCGCTCCATACCGAGCCACTTCGCCTTCATCGCATAGTAGCGATGGGACAGCCGCGGGTAAGCTGCGCGCACGCTTTGAACGAGTGCATCGACCACCTCCGCCTCGACCTGGTTGGCGAGGTGGCGGCTGTCGGCGACGTCCTTGAAGCCGCGCCAGCGGTCGGAGATCTCTTTGTCCTTCGCCAGCGTGTTGGTGATGAGCGTGAACAGGCGCACGTTGTCCTTGAACACTTTCGACAGTGCCTCGGCACCGGCCTGACGCTTCTTGCCGTCGGCATTCGAAAGCAGGTTCAGCGTCATCTCCAGGGCGAGCGGCTCAGCCTCGCCGGCAACGGGGAAGCGCAGCGCGGCGATGGTCTCGTTGAACAGCCGGTTGAACGCGCCGCCGGAGGTCTGGCTCTTCTCGTGCATCAGCCGCTCCAGCTTCTCCTCGAGCTGGTAGGGCTTTTCCTTGCGCACGTTGACGATCCACGGGCGATAGCGTGCGAGGCGCTCGTTCTTCAGCGCCGCTTCCATCGTTGCGTCGTCGATCTGGTTCAGCTCGAGCTCGAAGAAGATGATGTCGGTGGAGATCGCGGTGAGCTTTTCGGAAATGTCGCCATAGAACTTCGCGCGCGCCGGATCGGCCTGATTGCCCGCGTAATGCAGACCCGCAAACGAGCCGAGGCGGCCCAGCAATTCCACGAAACGCTCGAACTCCTCGATGGCCGTGGCAAGCGCGCCTCCATCGGCGGCGAGACCAACGAGCTTGCTGTGATAGGCCTCCTTGATCCGCTTTGCCTCTTTCGCAGCGGCCTCAAGATCGCGTGCAACCTCTGGCGCGGTTGGCGAGGGATAGAGATCGGCGAGGTTCCATTCGGGCATCGGGCCCAGATCGTCGGAAGCCGGAGCTGGCTTTGCCGCGGCGCTCTCCTGCGCGGTGAAATTGGCTCGCAAATCGTTATGGCGCGCGTCAAATCGCATCGTTTGCTCCACTGAGATCAAGGTGTGTCGGGAACGACCCGTACTGCGCACAGTGAGGTTAACGTGGCTCTCTGAACGCAGCGTGGCCGAAAAAGGATCAACCTGGGCTTGCTCGCAACTCCTTATTTACCCTTGTTGGGCAGTCTTGCCTTGGTTGAGTGAGCCGCCGGTGGCCAAGTGTTCAATCCTGAAGCAATTCGGGGAGGCCAGCCAGGCAGTCAGTTACAGGTTGAGTTCGAGTGTCTCATGGTCAAGAGTCTGCTTATCGTCGATGACGATCCTACCCAACGCCGCATACTCGAAGAGACGATCAAGCGCCTCGGGTTCGGTACTAAGACTGCCAGCTCGGGCGAGCAAGCCCTCCAGGTTCTCGAAGGACCCGAGTGTGCCGACATAAGTCTGGTGCTCCTCGACCTCGTTATGGCGGGGGTCGACGGCATGGCGGTGCTTGAGAAGCTCAGCGGCAAGGCTGGTACGCCCCCCATCATCGTTCAGACTGCCAACGGCTCCATCGATGCTGCCATCGGCGCGATGCGTGCAGGCGCTGTCGACTTCGTGGTGAAGCCGGTGTCGCCGGAGCGCCTCGAGGTCTCGATCAAGAGCGCGCTCAAGATCGAAGCGCTCGCCGGCGAGATCACGCGCATCAAGAAGAAGGTCGAGGGTACGCTCACCTTTGCCGACCTCGTCGTCAGCGGCGAAGGCATGGAGCGCGTGGTATCGCTTGGCAAGCGCGCTGCCGCTTCGAACATCCCGGTGCTGGTCGAAGGTGAATCCGGTGTCGGCAAAGAGCTGATCGCCCGGGCCGTCCAGGGCGAATCGGAGCGCGCCGGCAAGCCGTTCGTCGTCGTCAACTGCGGTGCCATCCCTGAGAACCTCGTCGAGAGCATTCTGTTCGGTCACGAAAAGGGCGCGTTCACCGGCGCCACCGACAAGCGTATCGGCAAGTTCCAGGAAGCGGACGGCGGCACGCTGTTCCTCGACGAGATCGGCGAGTTGCCACTCGATGCGCAGGTAAAGCTGTTGCGCGCGTTGCAGGAAGGCGAGATCGATCCGGTCGGCTCGAAGAAGCCCGTCCACGTCAACTTCCGCCTCATCTCGGCGACCAATCGCAACATGATCGAGATGGTGCGCGAGGGTAAGTTCCGAGAGGATCTCTACTACCGCCTCAACGTGTTCCCGATCTGGGTGCCGCCGCTGCGCGAGCGCCTCAGCGATGTCGGTGAGCTGGCGCAGCACTTCATCGCGCGCTTTGCCGCCGAGGAAGGCAAGCGCATCAACGGCATCAGCGAAGATGCGCTACGTCTCATCAAGAGCTATCCGTGGCCCGGCAACGTCCGCCAGCTGGAGAATGCGGTATTCCGCGCGGTGGTGCTGGCCGATGGACCCGAGTTGACCGTCGCCGAGTTCCCGCAGATCGCTGCGCACGTGACGGGCTTCGATACCGCCGTTCCTGCCGCACCGGCACCGGCTCCCAAGCCGGGCGCCTTCAAGGGGCCGGCGGTTCTCGGTGCGGAAGACATTATTCCGCAGACGATGGAAATCCGCGGCAACGGCCGCGGCGGTGATAGTGCGCTCGGTATTCCCGTCGTCACCGAGGCGGGAGACATCCGGCCGCTCGACGAGATCGAAGCCGATATGATCCGGCTCGCCCTCGGGCGTTATCGCGGGCACATGACGGAAGTCGCCAAGCGGCTGAAGATCGGCCGTTCGACGCTCTATCGCAAAATGCAGGAATACGGCCTCGAGCCGCGCGCTTAAACCTAGGAAGCGCGCAGCTCCCGGCTGTTGAGACACGCCGCGTCATCCCGAGGGGTGGCGCGGCGTCGTCGTTTTCATCGTCATTCGTCGCTCTTATCCTCGCTTTCCCCGTCCCGCCTAAGATCCCTTCAGCCCAATTCCGAAGACCGGGGTGCAGACGTGCGCTGGCGGAACTGCATGGGATGGGGCGGTGCGATAAGCGCGGAGCCCTAAGCTAGCTCCGAGACCTTCCATCGCCGGCGCGCAGGTGCCGGTGAAGCCCGGATATGGAAGCTATCCGGGAAGATGGCTGGTCGGCGCCCGCATCGGGCGGGGCGGCGATGGCTGCTTCCAACAGATTAGATTGAGAGCCAGAGCCGCTCCGCTCCCCGCGTTCATTCCTCCCGGGCTCACCGCTGCGGGGCGATTGCCCACGCTCAATTCATGAAGCTGTGGCGTTCGCCCAAATGACGGACCGATGACGTCACCGGAGGGCAACAGTTAATGGCGATGTTGCTCGGTATGGCCGCTGCGATAGCCTGGGCCGTAGCAGGGCAACGGGTGGTCGGTTAGCGTGCCGGCTCTGTTTGGGTTGGGGGAAAACCATGTTGCGTTTGCGTACGGCGGCCTTGAGCTTCGGCGTCGGCCTGATTGTGGCCGCATCGGCCCAGGCACAGGTCCAGCCCCTGCAGAAGCGGCAGGTGGCAACTGCCGAGCCGATGCCCGCGACCGCGCCGGTCGTCGCCGCTGAGCCGGCTCCTACGCCGGAAGATCCGATCGGGGTCTCGCTCCAACAGCGCCTCGCCGTTCCCGACCGTATGCGTGCCGCCGAAGCCGATGCGCAGGACCGCGCGGCGCTCGCCCGCTTTTATGCGGCGCGCACCTATGCGCCGCTTTGGGTTTCGAAATCGGGGCTCAGCGAGAAGGGCGCCGATGTCATTGCAGAGTTCGGCAAGGCGAACGACTGGGGCCTTGAAGCCGCAGAGTTCGCGATCCCGGCCCTCGTGCCGGCGCAGGGTTCCGCTGTTCCCACCGCCGACGCCCTCGCCGAGGCCGAGCTGACGCTGTCGCTTTCGGTGCTCAAGTATGCGCGACACGCTCGGGGTGGGCGCATTCCCGATCCGGCTGTGCAGCTCAGCTCCTACCTCGACCGCAAGCCGCAGCTGCTGGCTCCCCAGGAGGTGATTGATCGCATCGCTGCGATCGACAAGCCAGACGCGTACCTGCGCGCGCTGCATCCGAAACATCCGCAGTTCGAAAAGTTGCGTCAGGCGCTTCTGAAATTACGTAACCCGTCGGGTGCGAGCGAGGCACCGGTGACGCTGCCACCGGGGGCGCAGCTCATTCCGGGCCGTAGCGATCCGCAGGTCGCTCTGCTGCGCGAGCGCCTCAAAGTGTCGGCGCCCGCTGCACCGGATGGCGCTGCAGCGGACCCGAATTTTTACGATGCCGATCTGAAGGCGGCGGTCGTCGCGTTCCAGAAGGAGCGGGGAACGCTCCCCGATGGCATCGTCGGCAATGCGACGCGGGCGCTTCTCAATGATGTCGACGGACCGCCCAACGCAGCGCGCATCGTTGCCAATATGGAGCAGCTGCGCTGGATGCCCGACGAGCTGGGCAGCCTTTACGTGACGGTCAACATCCCGGAGTTCACCCTGCGCATCGTCAAGGATGGCGCGGTGATCCACACCGAGCGGGTCATCGCCGGCCTGCCGGATAAGCAGACGCCGGTGTTCTCCGAAACCATCAAGTCGATCGCGTTCCAGCCACGCTGGAACGTGCCCAACTCGATCAAGGTCAACGAGCTGTGGCCGAGCCTAGCGCGCGGCGGCACCTACTTCCGGCGGCAGGGGTTGCGGCTGTCGCGCAACGGCCGTGACGTCAATCCGGAAAGCGTCGACTGGAGCTCGACCGATATCCGCAACTACGACGTCTATCAGCCGCCGGGCGCCAGCAACGTTCTCGGCGAGTTGAAGTTCAACTTTCCGAACAAGCACGCCGTCTACATGCACGATACGAACGCACGGGGGCTGTTCGAGCAACAGAGCCGCACGTTCAGCCATGGCTGTGTGCGGGTGCGCAATCCGCGGCGTCTCGCAGAGATCCTCATGGCCGAGGACAAGGGCTGGGAAGCGAGCCGCATCGCCGACCTCATTGCCAACGGACCTCCCAACAACGAGGTGCCCGTCGAGCGGTCGATCCCGGTCCACATGGTCTACCTCACCGCGTGGGTCGACGAAGCGGGCGATCTAAAGACGGCGCGCGATGTCTACGGGCACGAGAAGCGCATCCAACAGGCGCTCGAAGGCAAGTGGAGCCAGATCGCGAAGGGGCCGAACCACCTGGCACCGGTGCGGGCTCCGGCAGCCCTCGCGTCGGGAGGGGGTGCGGGCTTCAAAAGCCTCAACGACCTCGTGACATCGGTGTTCGGCGGCTTTTAAAATTGATCCGATTCAGTTAGTCACAACAGTGGGTTAACTCGTTAATCCGTTGCCTTCGTATCGCCATTTCCGAGCCGCTTTGCGCCCCAATTTCACCCCTAGAAGCTCCGGTGACCGAAGATTAAGGGTTGCTGGTTAACCCTTAGGGAACGTGAACGCCGGTTGCACACCGGGATGGCTTTAAGCGCTCTGCGCGCCGGGCCGCCTCCGCAACCGTCAAAACACGGGGTGGCATTTTGGTATTGCGTAGGAAGGCTATCCTCGGCGGCTTGGTCGCCGGACTTCTGGGCTTGAGCGCTGGCTCGCCTGACGTCGTCGCTGCTTTCGGCTCGACGCGCACGATCTCCTTGTACCACATACACACCAAGGAGACGCTGACCATCACCTACAAGCGTGACGACAAGTACGACGCCGATGCGCTCAAGAAAATCGACTGGTTCATGCGCGACTGGCGCCAGAACAAGGCGGTCAAGATGGATCCCAAGACCATCGACCTGCTTTGGGAGATGCACACTGAGCTCGGCAGCAAAGAGCCGATCCACATCATTTGCGGCCACCGCTCGGAGGCCACCAACTCTATGCTGCGCCGTACGCGCGGGGGTCAGGCCAAGAAGAGCAAGCACATGACGGGGCAGGCAATCGATGCCGCCTTTCCCGACGTTCCTCTGAAGCGTCTCCGCTGGTCGGCAATCATCCGCGAAGTGGGTGGCGTCGGCTACTATCCGACCTCCGGCATTCCTTTCGTGCACGTTGATAGCGGTCCGGTCCGCGCTTGGCCGCGCTTGCCGCGAAATGAGCTTGCGCTGCTGTTCCCCAACGGGAAGACGCAGCATCGGCCGGCTAGCGGCGGCGCAATCACTAAGGACGACGTCCGCAAAGCGCGCAGCAACAAGGAGGTCGCTTCGCAGGTCGCCGCTTACCTCGAGCTGCACAACAACCCGCGTCCGACGATCATGGCCGAGGCGCCGAGCCCTGCCCTCAAGGCTCCGCCGGCCGAGGCTGCCCGTCCTGCACCGGCACCGCGGCGCGTTGCCGATCTGGAGCCAATTCCTGTCGCCGCGCCGGCACCCAAGCTGGTGCAGGGGCCCCGTGTAGCTGTTGCTCGGCCATCGGACATCGACCGTGGACGGCTCAATCAGCTCGTGACGCTCGCGTCGCTCGATCCTTCTGAAGCGATAGGTCGCCCCCGTACCGCCGAATTGGATCGTCACCGGCTCAATGCTCTCATCAGCACGGCTGCGCTGACGCCGCCGGCGGCGCCCTCACCTGCGCCGTTGCATGCTGCGCCCCGCGAGCAAACTCCCGTTGCCGCACTCGATGTCGATCAGGTCGATCCTTTGGATCCTCCGGATTCAAAGGCTTCACACCCCGATGCTTCTAATCAGCGCTGGGCGCCCGCGCCTGAGTTCGACGACGATCACCCGGAAGAACTTTCCTATCGGCCCTTCCCCGTCGCACCGCTGCTGACAGAAAGTGCATCGGCGGACGATGAGGCGCTCATGAAGATCGTGCATCCCGATCTGCAGCGCACGCTCGACCTGCTTGACGACCGCCCGATCGTGCTGCCGATGCGGCTGCGTCCAGGCGACCAAATCAGCGAAGTGCTGTGGGCGCAGCAGTTCCAAGGCAACGCCGTGGACTTCTCGGCGCACGAGCGCGATCCGGCCCGTGCCCAGGGCGCCAGTATCGCATCGCGTCCCGTCAAGACGACGGCGCGGTGAGCGGACGGGTGTGTCGCGGGTTCTTACGGCCCGGCGGCACGCAACCTTTCGACCAGGCAACCTCGATCAATCGTCCCAGCTCGCGGAAATCCGCCGCTCGGGGGGACGTTGTGCGCCAGGCCAGCCCCACCGTGCGGTAGGGCTCCGGCTCGACAAAGCGCGTGACACCGATGTCGCGCCCGCGCACCTCCACGTTGAGGCACATCTCGGGAAGCAGCGTGATGCCGTAGCCGGCGGCAACCATTTCGACGATGGTCGATAGGCTTGAAACGCCGAATGTATTGACGGTCGAGACCTGCTGCAGGCTGCAATAGGTGAGTGCCTGCTCGCGCAGGCAATGGCCTTCCTCGAGCAACAGAAGCCGCTCGTGCTCGATCAGATCCTTCGTCGCTCGCACGCGGCTCGACAGCCGGCGCGATTGCGGCAGCGCCAGCAGGAACCGGTCGTCGAACAATGCCATCGTCTCGATTTCCGGCTGTACAATGGGCAGTGCGAGCAACAGCACGTCGAGCTTGCCCTCGATCAGTTCCTGCGTGAGCGGCAACGTCTGCGTTTCGCGCACGTGCAACTCTAGATTCGGATAGCCTTCCCGCAGCAGGGGCAAGAGCGGCGGCAACATGTAGGGCGCGATGGAGGGAATGACGCCGAGGCGGAGCGAGCCCGACAGCACATCCTTACAATGGCGCGCATACTCGATCATCTCGTGAACGTCGCCGAGGATGCGGGCAGCGCGCGCTGCGATCTCGCGGCCCTTGTCGGAGAGGAGCACGCCGGAGCGAGTACGCTCGACGAGGACGAGGCCGAGCTGCTGCTCCAGCTCGCTGATTTGCATGGAGAGCGCAGGCTGAGTGACTGCGCAGTTCTCGGCTGCGCGCCCGAAGTGCTGCTCCCGGGCGAGTGAGTCGAAATACCGGAGCTGCTTGAGCGTCACATGCGGGGGCATAAGAAACTCTGATCCGATAGCCAACAATATACGATTAGAACTTATGCGACAGCGTGTCTATACGAGTTCCAAGCGGTGCCAGGCGCTTGCGCCGATGCACCAGTACGGATCGGCAGGACGAGGGAAACCGCACTCCGCAGCCGTGGGCGCCCCGGCCGAGCGCCGAATCGGGCCGGGGCGACCTTTTCTGTTTTCGCTCGACAGACCCCGCCCGCTTGGCCGTTTCGTCCCAAACGAACAGTACGTGTGCGCGCCAGCCCGCAGTCGTCGCCCGGTCACGCTTCGTTTCTGTCGCGCCACCTAACCCCAGCAGCAATTGCGACGCATGCAAGCTCGACTGCACGGAAATGCATTTGCGCATGCATCGCTTTCGCCACGACATCGCCACTTCCCCGCCGCGCTCAGGTCCAGCGAACGGGCCACCATCCTTCTCGCTTTCGGGAAGTAGCTGCATCGGGGGAAGAGATGCTGCTTGATATGATCGCTACCGTCATCCTTGTCGGGATGATGCTCGTACCTATTCTCAATGTCTTCGCAGGCGTGATCGTCGGCGCCGGCCTTGCCGGTCTGCCGGGGGCCATGGCGGGGCTGTTCGTCGCTCTCACGATCATGGGCGCCGAACGGCTTGCGGTGGCTTACGCGATACAACGGGAAACCCGGCGGGCACGCGTCGCCCGCCGCACGCGGGTCTTTCCGCGGACTTCGCGTGCGGTGCGTTCGCGGCGTCGCGGGCGTGACGCAATCGAACACACATACGCCGGACACCTGCTGCGCGCCGAGCCCTATGCCGGCACGGCACTCTTGGCCGGTGGCGTCGGCGTGCGTCCCTCGCCCAAATCACCGGTGTCGATCTCGTATTAGTTGTTACGGGCCGTCTGGCCTCATGCCGCCCGGTGTGCGGGATGCCGTGCGCCGGGCGGCATATTTTGCTGAGGCTGCACCTTTGACCCACGCGCGGCGCTGCGTTTCGGTGCTAAGCAATCAGCCCGAGCGCCATCCTCTGGCTCCGCGCGCACGCAGTTTCAGTGCAGCGTTGCGCACATCAATGGGCGGTCGGATAGGTGTCGGTGGGCGCATATTCAGCGGCGGCGATCTTACTGCGCGACGAGCTGATGCGGTGAGGGAAAATTTGGTGGAGCCAAGCGGGATCGAACCGCTGACCTCTTGCATGCCATGCAAGCGCTCTCCCAGCTGAGCTATGGCCCCTTACCTTGGGAATTCGACCGGCGCTGCTGCGAGACACCGATTGAGTGCGCCTCTCTAGGGCCTTCGTCGCAAAACTGCAAGACCCAAGTTGACCCTGCCCACGCGAGACAGATTTGCACGGCGTGGGCAGGTAGATAGATCGGCTGGGGAGCGCGCTTTAGCGCTCCTCTTCGCCTTCCACCGCGCCGCCGACGAAGTCAGAGACGTTACCGTCGTCCTCTTCCTCCTCGAGGAAGGTCTCGTCCGCGTCGTCCGCCACGGCCTCAGCCTCGTCGTCCGTCTCGACGTCCACCAGATCGTCGGCCTCGGCGTCGCCAGCGGGCTCGAACTCGGACTTCTTCGGTTTGCGTGCCGCCTTATCCTCAGGGACTATGCTGGCGGAAGCCGGAGAGTGGGCGATCGCATATTTGGAGCTGCAGATCGGGCAGACGATGGGGTCGCGGTTGAGGTCGTAGAACCGGGCGCCGCACTCGCTGTTCTGGCAGGTGCGCTTAGTCCCGCGGTCTTTATTGGTCGCCATTGGAGCCAACCTTTTTGTGGGGGTTTTTCGCGATCTGCCACAGGCCCAACCGCTTGTCAAAAGCAATCGGACCCGCGCGTTCCGCCGCCGTTGACAGGGGCCGAGCGGTCGGGTCTATCGCTGGCTAGTCCCATGCCTGCTGCGGAGCCCCGCCTGCCGTGTCACCCCACACCGTCGCCGCCCCACGTTCTCTCACCGCACATCCCGCCGGGGCCCTCAAGGGGCGGGTGCGAGTTCCGGGCGACAAGTCGATCTCGCACCGGGCGTTGATGCTGGGGGCGATCGCGACCGGCACCACCCGTATCACGGGGCTTCTCGAGTCGGAGGACGTGGTCAACACCGCCCGCGCGCTGGAAGCCATGGGAGCCCCGATCGAACGGTCAGGGGGCGAATGGCGGGTGCTGGGGCGCGGCACCGGCGGGCTGCGCTCGCCCGATGGCCCGCTCGATTTCGGCAACTCGGGCACCGGCGTGCGCCTGATGCTCGGGATTATCGCCGGCAACGATATTACCGCCCACCTTGTCGGCGATGCTTCGCTCAGCCACCGGCCCATGGGCCGCGTGCTCAACCCGCTGCTGCAAATGGGGCTCCAGATCGACGAGGGCCGGGAACGGCTGCCCCTCACCGCGCGCGGCTCTGCGAACCTGGTGCCGATCACCTATGCGCTGCCGGTGCCATCGGCACAGGTGAAAAGCGCCGTGCTTCTCGCGGGATTGCATGCTGCGGGCACCACGACGGTGATCGAGACCGAGCCGACGCGCGACCACACCGAGCGCATGCTGCGTTACTTCGGTGCCGAGCTTTCGGTCAGCCAGAAGGACGGCAAGCACCATATTGCGGTGAAGGGCGAAGCGGAACTCTCCGGGCGCGACCTCTCGGTTCCCGCCGATCCCAGCTCAGCGGCGTTTCTCGCGGCTGCTGCCGCCATCGTTCCCGGCTCCGACCTCACGCTCGAGGGCGTGTTGATGAACCCCACCCGCACCGGCTTTTACGAGACGCTGCGCGAGATGGGCGCCGATATCACGTTTGCCAACGAACGTGAGGAATGCGGTGAGCCCGTCGCCGACATTCGGGTGCGCTATGCGCCGCTCAAGGGCGTGAACGTTCCGGCGGTCCGCGCGCCGAGCATGATCGATGAATATCCGATCCTGGCGGTGGTTGCGGCCTTTGCTGCGGGAGAGACGCGCATGGACGGTCTGGCGGAGCTGAAGGTGAAGGAGAGCGACCGTCTGGCCGCTACCGTGGCGGGGCTCATTGCCAACGGTGTCACCGCCCTAGCCGAAGGCGACACGCTGGTGGTCACGGGCGGCGAGGGTGTGCGCGGTGGCGGTGTCGTCGAGACACACCTCGATCACCGCATGGCGATGTCGTTTCTGACCATGGGGCTGGCCAGCCGCGAGCCGGTGACCGTCGACGACATCACCATGGTGGCGACGAGCTTTCCGGAGTTCCTTCCACTCATGGAGAGCATTGGCTGCAGCTATTCCGGTGCGGGACGCGGGGAATGATCATCGCCATCGACGGTCCGGCGGCTTCCGGAAAGGGCACGTTGGCCCGTCGCATTGCCGACCTTTTAGGGCTGCCGTGCCTCGATACCGGGCTGCTCTACCGGGCGGTGGCGCGGGACGTCGTGGCCCGGGGCTTCAGGCCGTGTGACCCGTGGGCGGCCTTGGCGGCGGCCCGCAGCCTCGATATCGCTGGGCTCGCGGACCCTGCTCTGCGCACGCCCGAGGCAGGCGAGCGCGCGTCGATCGTCGCCCGTATCCCGGAGGTGCGGAGGGCGCTTCTGGCCTATCAGCGGGCGTTTGCCGCCCAGGCCGGGGGCGCGGTGCTCGATGGCCGGGACATCGGGACCGTCGTCTGTCCCGATGCGGATGCCAAGATTTACGTGACCGCCCGGGCGGACGTCAGGGCCCGGCGGAGGCACCTAGAGTGCCTCGCCCGCTCCGAAGATGTCACCTATGAAGCCATTCTGAGCGATATTCAGCGCCGGGACGAACGGGATGCGTCCCGGAACAGCGCCCCGATGCGGCCGGCCCCCGACGCCGACTTGCTCGACACTTCGGACTTGGATATAGAGGCGGCATTCGACGCCGCTGTCGGATTGATCAAGAGGAAGGTCGGCCAGCAGGACGCCTGAAACAGGCATCCAATTCGCGTTGGCAGGGCGCGCAGCCCATCACAGCGGACCGAAAAATCAAACATACCGTCGGCAGGGGACTGTCCGCATGCGCGTGCCGCAGCGGAAGGCACCGGCCGTATCTGCCATCCCGGGGGCCGAGCGCGGCCCCCTATCCGAATGCACTAAGGAGCTACACACGTATGCCGGAAACCTTGTCCAAGGAACTCAACCCCTCGCGCGACGAATTCGCCGCGCTGCTCGCAGAAAGCCTCGCTAAAGAGGATCTGTTCGAAGGCAGCGTCGTCAAGGGCCGCATCGTCGGTATCGAGAAAGACCTCGCGGTCATTGACGTTGGCCTGAAGACGGAAGGCCGCGTCGCGCTGCGTGAGTTCGCGGTTGCCGGCAAGTCGGCTGACCTCAAGGTGGGCGACGAGGTCGAAGTTTACCTGGAGCGCGTCGAGAATGCGCTCGGTGAAGCCGTTCTGTCGCGCGACAAGGCCCGCCGCGAAGAGAGCTGGACGCGCCTCGAGAAGCAGTTCGAGAAGAACGAGAAGGTGACGGGCGTCATCTTCAACAAGGTGAAGGGTGGCTTTACCGTCGACCTCGACGGCGCGGTGGCCTTCCTTCCGGGTTCGCAGGTCGATATTCGCCCCGTGCGCGACATCGGTCCGCTGATGCATCAGCCCCAGCAGTTCCAGATCCTCAAGATGGATCGCCGCCGCGGCAATATCGTCGTCTCGCGGCGCTCGGTGCTGGAAGAGACGCGTGCCGAGCAGCGCGCCGACATCGTGGCCCGCCTCGAAGAGGGTCAGGTCATCGATGGCCTAGTGAAGAACATCACCGATTACGGTGCGTTCATCGACCTCGGCGGCATCGACGGCCTGCTGCACGTCACCGACATGGCCTGGCGCCGCGTCAATCATCCGTCCGAGATCCTCAATGTCGGCGACACGGTGAAGGTGCAGATCATCCGCATCAACCCCGAAACGCAGCGCATTTCGCTCGGCATGAAGCAGCTTCAGGCCGATCCGTGGCAGTCGATCGAGGCGAAGTATCCGGTCGGCGCGCGCGTCAACGGCACTGTCACGAACATCGCTGACTACGGCGCGTTCGTAGAGCTGGAGCCGGGCGTCGAAGGCCTCATCCACGTCTCGGAGATGAGCTGGACGAAGAAGAACATCCACCCCGGCAAGATCGTTTCGACGAGCCAGCAGGTGGAAGTGCAGGTGCTCGAGGTCGACGCCAACAAGCGCCGCATCTCGCTGGGCCTCAAGCAGACCCAGGACAATCCGTGGGAGACCTTCCTCGCCGCCCATCCGAAGGGCACCGAGGTCGAAGGCCCGATCCGCAACATCACCGAGTTCGGCCTCTTCATCGGCCTCGACGGTGGCGTGGACGGCATGGTGCACCTGTCGGACCTCGACTGGTCGAAGCCGGGCGACGAGGTCATCAAGGACTACAAGAAGGGCGACAACGTCAAAGCCGTGGTGCTCGACGTCGACAGCCAGAAGGAGCGCATTTCGCTCGGCATCAAGCAGCTCGGCGGCGACCCCGTCGACGCCGTGTCGAAGTACAAGAAGGGCGACACCGTCACCTGCAACGTCGTTGCGGTGCAGGAGAACGGCATCGAGGTGAAGACCGCCGACGGCGAGCTCACCGCCTTCATCAAGCGCTCGGACCTGTCGCGCGACCGTTCCGAGCAGCGTCCGGAGCGCTTCAACGTGGGTGACAAGGTCGACGCCTTCGTGACCAGCGCCGACAAGGCCGCGCGCCGTCTGTCGCTGTCGATCAAGGCGCTCGAGATCGCCGAGGAGAAGCAGGCCGTCGCGCAGTACGGCTCGTCCGACTCGGGTGCCTCGCTGGGCGACATCTTCAAGGCCGCCATCCGTAAGCGCGAAGAGTCCGAGGAAGGCGCCGAGGAAGAGAAGGAATAAGCATCCCTACAACTCGGGACAGCTTGAAAATCGGCGCGGCGGGGGTCATCACCTCCGCCGCGCTAGCATTTTGGCAAGGCTCGGCCCGGCGCGCTCTTGTAGGGTGCTCGATCCTTGCCTAACGTCACCCGCGGATTAGCGGGTTTTGCGGAGATGTAAATGACCGCCGAGATCGACACCGTGCTGGACAGGCGCCGGCTGCGCCGCCGCCTCACCGTGTGGCGTGCGCTCGCCGTGGCGGGCGTCGTGGCGGCACTGTTCGCCGTCGCGGCGCGCAGCGATCAGTGGGCCGCCTTCGGCACCAAGCAGATCGCCCGCATCGATATTTCGGGCACCATCACCGAGGACCGGGATCAGCTCAATCTGTTGAAGCGGATCGCGGAGGCGGACAACGCCGCGGCGCTGCTCGTCTACGTGAACAGCCCCGGCGGAACGACGACGGGCGGAGAGGCGCTGTTCGCAGCCCTGCGCGAGGTGGCCAAGAAGAAGCCGGTGGTCGCCCAGTTCGGCACGGTCGCAGCTTCCGCCGGATATATCGTCGGGCTCGGCGCGGACCATATCGTCACGCGCGCGAACACCATCACGGGCTCGGTCGGCGTCCTGATCCAGTGGCCCGAAGTGAGCCAGATGCTCGACAAGGTCGGCGTCAAGTTCAACGAGATCAAGAGCGGCAACCTCAAGGCCGTGCCTTCACCCTTCGAGCCGCTGAGCCCGGAAGGGGAAAAGGTGACCCAGTCGATGATCGACGAGGGATTCCGCTGGTTCCTGGGGCTCGTCGAGCAGCGGCGGGGCGTGCACCCGGATCAAATTCCAGGCCTCACCCAGGGCCGCGTTTTCACCGGACGCGAGGCGGTGGAGCTGAAGCTTGCCGATACGATCGGCGGAGAAGACGAGGCGGTTGAATGGCTGCGCACCGTCCGTAACGTCGACAAAAGCTTGAAAGTCGTTGACTGGAAACCGCAAAGTGCGTCTTCTCTAGGATTATTCAGTTCTCTGGGGACTGCCGCAGCGAGCTTTTTCAACAACACCTCTTTAGGTCAAATGCTGGGGCGCGACCGGTCCTTCGCCGCTCTTGGCCTTGACGGGCTGATTTCTGTTTGGCACCCTTCGGAAAAGTAATAAATTCAGGCATTTGCGGCGGGGCGAGTGATGATAAAGTCAGAGTTGATCCATAAGATCGCGAGTACTAATCCCCATCTTTACCATCGCGACGTCGAACGCATCGTGAAGGTCGTCTTTGATGAAATCGTCGAGGCATTGTCGCGGGGCGACCGTGTCGAGCTGCGCGGGTTCGGCGCTTTTACGGTGAAGCACCGCGCCGCTCGTCAGGGCCGCAATCCGCGCACCGGAAGATCGGTGAACGTCGCCGAGAAATTCGTGCCGTTCTTCAAGACCGGTAAAGAGCTGCGCGATAGGCTCAACGGCGGCAAGGAAAACCACTAGTCCGCGGGCAGGCTTGTTTCAGCCGCAGTCGCGTTCTAGCTCTTCAACCAGGGCCGGACGACCGGCGCTTTCCCATTGGGGTCGAAGCGCACCCGGCCAGGGCATTTGCGAGGCTGTGCACGTGCTGAGGCGGATCGTCTGGCTGCTCATTGCTTTTCCGGTCGGGCTCCTGCTCGTCACCTTGGCCGTGGTCAACCGCCACGAGGTGCAGCTCGTGCTCGACCCATTCAGGCCTCAGTCGCCGGTGCTGTCGATCGCGCTTCCGTTCTACGTCTACCTCTTCGGCACGCTGGTGCTGGGTGTCGTGCTCGGCGGCATCGCGACATGGCTCACGCAGGCACGATGGCGGCGCGATGCGCGGCTTCAGGGCCGTGCTGCCGCCCGCTGGCACGCGGAGGCCGACCGGCTCACCCGCGAGCGCGACGCGGCGGCTGCAGCGGCGAAGTCCGCCGGCAACGGACGTCCGCGTCTGGCAGCGACCGGCTCATAGACGCAGCGTTACGCACTTCGCCGGTTATTATTCGAGGCGTGCGATGGCGCCGCCCACACCGTCGGATGCTCGCGGTAAATTTGCGAGCACTTCGCGCACCCAAACGATGACAGCCCGAGACCCATGACCGTGGAAGTCAAAATCTGCGGACTGCGCAGCGCCGAGGCGCTCGATGCCGCGCTGGACGCCGGTGCCGACTACGTCGGCTTCGTCTTCTACGGACGCAGCCCGCGCAATGTCGAATTCTCAACGGCGCGTGTGCTCGCGGATGCCGCGCGGGGACGGGCCAAGTCCGTCGCGCTCGTCGTCGATGCGGACGATGCCGTGCTGACGCGCATCGTCGAGGAGGTCGCGCCGGATATCATCCAGCTCCACGGTGGGGAAAGTCCGCAGCGCGCCGGCGACATTCGTCAGCGGTTCGGGCGGCCGGTGATGAAGGCGGTGAGCGTTTCCGCCGCCGGGGATGTGCACGGTGCGCTCGCGTATGCCGGTTATGCCGATCGCATTCTGTTCGATGCCAAGCCACAGCCCGGGGAAGCCGGTGCGTTGCCCGGCGGGAATGGCATTGCCTTCGACTGGCGCGCCCTTGCGGCTGCCGACGCGAGCATCGATTATGTGCTCGCGGGTGGCCTGACGCCGGAAAACGTCGCCGAGGCCGTCCGGCTGACCGGCGCGCGTGCGGTCGATGTTTCCTCGGGGGTCGAAAGTCGACCCGGAGAGAAGGACGCCGGGCTCATCCGCCGCTTTATTCGCGCGGCAAAGACCGCTAAGCAGACGGCCTGACGCACCCCCGCAGGGCCAATGGTCCGGGGCGGAGACGGCCGCAAAGGATCGAGGATGTCGACGTCGACCGATAAGGCGAAGGACGCCAAGCTGAACACGTTCCGCGGTGGTCCGGACGAGCGCGGGCATTTTGGCATTTTCGGCGGCCGTTTCGTCGCCGAAACACTGATGCCGCTCATCCTCGATTTGGAGAAGGCCTACAACGAGGCCAAAGCCGATCCGAAATTCCATGCCGAGCTGGGGCGCCTCAACACGCACTATGCCGGCCGGCCGAGCCCACTCTATTACGCAGAGCGCCTCACCGAGCACCTGCGCGGGGTGGCGGCGGCCAATGGCGGCAACGGCGGCGCCAAGATCTATTTCAAGCGCGACGAGCTCAACCACACGGGCAGCCACAAGATCAATAACTGCCTCGGTCAGATCCTATTGGCGATGCGCATGGGCAAGACGCGCATCATCGCGGAGACGGGCGCGGGCCAGCATGGCGTCGCGGTGGCGACGGTGTGCGCGCGTTTCGGGTTGCCGTGCGAGATCTTCATGGGCGCGACGGACGTCGAGCGGCAGAAGCCGAACGTTGCGCGCATGCACATGCTGAAGGCGAAGGTCAATCCCGTCACCAGCGGCGCAGGCACCCTGAAGGATGCCATGAACGAAGCGCTGCGCGACTGGGTGACGAACGTCGACGACACCTATTACATCATCGGCACAGCCGCGGGGCCGCATCCCTATCCGGAATTGGTGCGCGACTTCCAGTCCATCATCGGCAAGGAAGTGCGCGAGCAGATGCAGGAGGCGGAAGGGCGCCTGCCCGATACGCTCGTCGCGTGCATCGGCGGCGGCTCGAACGCCATCGGCCTGTTCCATCCCTTCCTCGATGACGAGAACGTCAAGATCTACGGCGTGGAAGCGGGCGGCCACGGGATCGATGTCGAGAACGGTCATGCCGCGTCGATGACGGGCGGCACCCCCGGCGTGCTGCACGGCAATCGCACGTTCCTATTGCAGGACAAGGAGGGCCAGATCCTCGAAGGCCACTCGATTTCCGCCGGTCTCGATTATCCGGGCGTCGGCCCCGAGCATGCCTGGCTCAAGGACACCGGGCGCGTCACCTATGTTCCGGCGACGGACAGCGAAGCACTGGAAGCCTTCCAGCTCTGCGCGCAGCTCGAGGGAATCATTCCCGCGCTCGAGCCCTCGCATGCGCTCGCCTACGTCACCAAGCTCGCGCCGACGCTGGCGAAGGACAACCTTCTGGTGATGAACATGTGCGGGCGCGGCGACAAGGACGTGTTCGCCGTCGCCGGCTACCTCGGCATGGACATTTGATTTCGAATACCTCTGCCCTCGGGGGAGGTGAGCATGGGTATCCTTACGCATGACCACTGAAACGCGCATCGATCGCCGCTTCGCTGCCTTGAAGCGTGAGGGCCGGCCTGGCCTCGTCACCTTCATCACCGCCGGGGATCCGGACCTGGAAACGTCGAAAAAGATTCTCGCCGGGCTGCCGGCCGCGGGCGCCGACGTGATCGAGCTCGGCATGCCGTTCTCCGATCCGATGGCGGACGGCCCGGCGATCCAGGCGTCTTCGCTGCGTGCGCTGAAGGCGGGGCAGAAGATGCGCGATACGCTGGCGATGGTCGCCGAGTTCCGCAAAAACGACCAGGACACGCCCATCGTGCTGATGGGCTATTACAACCCGATCTACGTCTACCCGAACGAGGCCTTCCTGGCGGACGCCAAGGCCGCGGGCGTCGATGGGCTCATCGTGGTCGATCTGCCGCCCGAGGCGGATGAGGAGCTGTGCATCCCCGCAACTCGGGCCGGCCTCAATTTCGTTCGCCTTGCGACGCCGACCACGGATGAAAAACGCCTGCCCGCCGTGCTCGAAAATACGTCCGGCTTCCTCTACTACGTGTCGATCACCGGCATTACCGGCACCGCCACGCCCAATGTTAACAATGTTCATAAGCAGGTGGAGCGGATTAAGCGCTCGACGCCTCTTCCCGTCGCGGTCGGTTTCGGCGTAAAAAGCCCCGATCAAGCGCAGGCGCTGGGTAAGGTGGCTGACGCCGTCGTGGTCGGTTCGGCCCTCGTCGGCGCCATCGCGCAGAGCCTTGCCGCGGATGGCCGCTCCACTAGCAAGACGGTGCCGGCTGTCCTAGATTTGGTGGGCTCCCTGGCGGCCGCTGTGCGGGCTGCCTGAGCACATCGAGACGGCGGTTAACCGCTCCAATTGCCGCAGTGCGGCAAAGCGCTGAAAAGCGCCATATAAGCGGGTTCTTACGGTTCCATGTGCTAGGGACCGGAGCCCAAGCCTGACAAGGCAATCATTGCCGCCCGGTCCGGCCAAGCGTCGAGAGGCCAAGAGCGTGAACTGGATCAACAACGTCGTCCGGCCGAAGATCCGCAGCTTCCTGACCACGAAGCGCGAGGTGCCGGACAACCTCTGGATCAAGTGTCCGGAGACGGGCCAGATGGTCTTTTATAAAGACCTCGAGGCCAATCAATTCGTCGTTCCCGGCTCCGACTATCACATGCGCATGGGCGCCGACCTGCGCCTGCAGCACCTCTTCGACGGCGGCGAATACGAGCGCGTGCCGGTGCCGCCGGTGCCGACCGATCCGCTGAAGTTCCGCGATGGGCGGCGCTATTCGGAGCGCCTCAAGGATGCGAAGTCGTCGACGCAGCTCGACGACGCGGTGCTGCTCGGTGAAGGCAAGCTCGACGGGCAGGATATCGTAGCCGCCGCGCAGGACTTCCGCTTCATGGCCGGCTCGCTCGGCATGGCGGCGGGTGAGGCCGTCATCGCCGGCATGATGCGCGCAGTGGAGAAGAAGACGCCCTTCATCCTGTTCGCCGCTTCGGGCGGCGCGCGCATGCAGGAGGGCATCCTTTCGCTCATGCAGATGCCGCGCACCACCATTGCGGTGCAGGCTCTGCGCGAAAACAAGCTGCCCTACATCGTGGTGCTCACCGATCCGACGACGGGCGGCGTCACCGCGTCCTATGCCATGCTGGGCGATATCCATATCGCCGAGCCGGGCGCGCTCATCTGCTTCGCCGGGCCGCGCGTCATCCAGCAGACCATCCGCGAGCAGCTGCCGGAAGGCTTCCAGCGCGCCGAATACCTCCTCGCGCACGGCATGATCGACATGGTCGTGCACCGTCACAAGATGCGCGAGACGCTGAGCCGCCTGTGCCACATGCTCATGGGCATCCAGCCGGTGAAGCACGTCGACAGGACGAAGCTCAACGGCAAGACGGTGCACATGAACGGCAGCGGCATCGATACGTCCGGCGCCCACAATGGCTCGGTGACGATGACGGTCGAGCCGGAGATCCTCGAGCCCGAGCAGCACTTCGACCCGACAGTGCGTACGGAAAAGCGCGACATCACGCTGGGCGAGGACGAGACGCCTGCAACGCGCTCGATCACCACCAAAGACAGACAACACTAGTGCAGCGGGTTGGCTCATTGCGGCTCCCCGAGCGGTCACCGGCTGGCGGTGCCTTCGGGCCATCGCCGCCGATCCAAAAAAGAGAGACGGCGGGAGAGCCGCATGCCGACAAGCGCTAAGCTCCTCGCCGAGATGAAGCTGCTGCACCCGTTGCTGATCGACCTTTCGCTCGGCCGGGTCGAGCGGCTGCTCGCGAAGCTCGGTGATCCACATCGACGGCTGCCGCCGACCGTGCACGTTGCCGGCACCAACGGTAAAGGCTCCGTCACGGCGTACCTGAAAGCCATCCTCGAGGCGGCCGGTGCGCGCGTGCACGTCTATACCTCACCGCACCTTGTCCGTTTCCACGAGCGCATCGCGCTGGCCGGGCCAACCGGCAAGGCGGAGCCCATCGGCGAAGAGACGCTGGTCGATGTGCTGACGCGCACGCAGGCGCTCAACGGCCATGACGACGTCACGCAATTCGAGATCACGACGGCCGCAGCTTTCCTCGCCTTTGCGGAGCATCCCGCCGACGTGCTGCTGCTCGAGGTGGGGCTCGGCGGACGGCTCGACGCCACGAACGTGATCGATCGGCCGGCGCTCGACGTCATCATGCCGGTCTCGCTCGACCATTCGGAGAAGCTCGGCGCGACGCTGCCCAAGATCGCATTCGAGAAGGCGGGTATCCTGCGCGCCGGCGTGCCCGCCGTCATCGCCCAGCAGGATCCGGAGGCCGAGGACGTGATCCGCGCCGAAGCGCTGCGCCTCGGCGCGCCGCTCACCGTTTGGGGCGAGCACTTCGATGCCTACGAGCAGCGCGGCCGTCTCGTGGTGCAAATGGAAGAATTGCTGCTCGATCTGCCGCTGCCCGGCCTCGTCGGCAGCCACCAGATCGGCAACGCCGGCACGGCGGTTGCCGCGGCGCTGCGCCTGGCGAAGGCGTTGCCGCAGCTCGGCATCGGCGAGCATGCCATCGAGCAGGGTCTTACCGGTGCACGCTGGCCCGCGCGCATGCAGCGTCTCGACGCCGGTCCGTTGCCGTCGCTGCTGCAACCCGGCACCGAGCTCTGGCTTGACGGCGGGCACAATCCTGCTGCCGGACGCGCGCTGGCGCAGACGCTGGCCGATCTCGAAGAACGTTCGCCGAAGCCGCTGCACCTCATCGTCGGCATGATGGGACTCAAGGATGCGGCGGGCTTCCTGGCGCCGTTCCGCGGGCTTGCGAGCCACGTCGTGACGGTGCCGATCCCGGGTGCGCACGAAGCGCCGCACGCGCCCGAAGCTCTGGCCGAGACGGCGCGCGAGGTGGGGCTCAAGGCGGAAAGTGCGCCGGACGTCGAGGCAGCGCTGAAGCGCTCCGATGCCGCCGCAGCGGGTCCGAAGCGCATCCTCATTTGCGGATCGCTGTACCTTGCGGGGCACGTGCTCGGCTTGCAGGAAGGCGTCGAGCCGCAGTCGAACTAGCTAGCGCAATTTTATTTCGTGGCGGACCGGCGGTTGGATTCTCAGCCGCGGGGCGGATGCGTTTCGCGTGCAACCGACCCCGGCAGCGGGCGCTGCTGACAGCAAGCCGTGACCTGATTCCAACGGGCAACACCTATTAGGAATTTGTTAACGGTTCAGTTGAGCTGCAGCCCGAATCACAGATAGCTAATCGCGGATTCGAGAAAAGTCGTACACCGCGTGCGGTCATTCCATTTTTACAACCGATTCATCGACGCGCCGACGTTCAGTCCCAACGGCATTCGAGCAAATCTCACCAAACGGAAGGGAAGCCATGCCGGCCAATTCATGGAGAGCGGCGCGTCGAATCTCAGGGGTAATGGCGGCTGCCTGCCTCGTGATAGGCAGCAATCAAGCCATCGCTTCGACCGGTTGCGATGCTGTCAATCAAGGCTCCATGAGCGGTCCGCTGGCAAACGGTGGCACTTTTACGCAATCAGGATTTGCGATCGGTGACGTTCTGACCATTACCCCGGTCAGCGTGTTCACCGGCGGATTCCGCCTGCGCGACAGCGCCAGCGCACAGGTGGCCTTCTACCTGATGCCTAACGATTCCGGCATCGCCCAAACCTACACCGTCAGCACTGCCACTGAAGCAGCGGGAATGCAGATCCTTTTTGCTTCCAGTACCAGCGGCGCGACGGGGAGCGTTACGACCACGTGCGTCGGTCAGCCCACCCCGCCACCTGGGCCAAGTCCCTCTTCCGACCGTTCGGCGAGCGTTACCCGCGGCTTTCTAGCCTCGCGCGTCAACGGAATTCTGCTCAACGATCCGTCCGGCACGAGCCTCATGGGCCGTTCGGGCGCATCCGCATCAACAAACGTCGCCGCAGCGGGCAATGGCACAACGAATGTTGCGAGCAACGGCGCGGCCGCGTTCGCCAGCGCCATGGGGATCGGCTCGGGCCTCGGCAATGCCACTGGCCTCGGCAATGCTATGGGCCTGGGCGCCGGCGGTCTCGATGGCGATGCCGTCGAAGCATCGGGTGGCAAGAGCATCCAGTTCTCGCAATCGCTCTCGCGGCTGCGCCAACAGGCTGCGCAATCGCAGATGCAGCGTGACCGCATGGCGCTCGGTGCCGGCGAAGCATACCCGCTCGCCTACCAAACAGCTTCGCCCTGGGATCTGTGGGTCGAGGGTCGCTACTCCGCCTTCAACGACGACAACGGCAATCTGGACCGGGATGGCCATGTCGGCGTGCTCTATGTCGGTGGCGACTATCGCGCCGCAGAGAACATGATCGTCGGTGTGCTCGCCCAGTTCGATTGGGCAAAAGACGACAGCGGTATTCTCGCATCCAAGGTCAAGGGCAACGGCTGGATGGTCGGGCCCTACATGTCGGCCCGCATTCACGAGAATATTTTCTTCGATCTGCGTGCTGCCTGGGGCCGGTCCGACAACGACATCGACGTCGCCGGCGCTGCGGGCTCATTCGATACGTCGCGGTGGCTGGTGAAGGGTACGCTCGCGGGTAATTGGGTCTATGATGCCTGGCGCATCACGCCGTCGGCCGAGCTGGCCTACGTCGAGGAAAGCGCCGACGGCTTCACCAACTCCGCCGGCACCTTCGTTGCGGGCCAGAACGTCTCCCTCGGCCGCCTGCAATTCGGTCCGGAGATCGGCTATCGCATCCGCCACTCGGCTGACACTTTCATCGAGCCGTTCGCAGCGCTCAAAGGTGTCTGGGACTTCGACAACCCGAACGTTGCAATCATCGACGGCTTCGTTGTCGGCCCAGGTGACTTCTGGGGCCGGCTGCAGGGTGGCCTCAACGTCGCAACCTCGAGCGGCTGGTATATCCGCGGTCTGGCTTCCTGGGACGGTCTCGGCGCCAGCGACTACAACGGATACACGCTCCAAGGAACCGTCAACGTGCCTTTGAACTGATCGGGATTTGGCGAACTGCGTACGCGCTGAAGCGTGTCCGCAGTTCGCTGTTGTTGACGTTTGCCCGCTGGCGCGGAGGCGCCGCGCCAGGAGCAAATGTTCCCAGTGTTCATTGAGGCCGCGGAGCGACGCCACGCATTTCCTGTCTGGAATCCGGTCCGACGTTCGGAAGCGCGCTACGCTACGCCCGGTCGACGAAGCTGTCGACGACGCGCTTGCGGCCAGCTCCGTCGAACTCGATCGTGAGCTTGTTGCCGTCGACGTCCGTCACCGTGCCGACGCCGAACTTCTGATGCATCACGCGCTCGCCGCGTTTGTAGCTCGCGGCCTCACTGGATGACGCGACGAGCTCGCCCTCGATGGTGAGCGGCCCGCGTTTGCGGCGCTGCTCCGCCGGGCTCCATTTCTTCGCCTGCGCACGGGTGTGATCCTGTGCCCGCTGCCAGCCGGGCGTGTCATAGTGGCCCTCGAACGGCGGGGCGTCGTCGAAGCGGCTGCGTCCATAACCGCCGCGGCCGAAGGTGCCGCCGAAATTTTGATAGGCGCCGCCGAAGGGCGTCTTCATCTCGGCCACCTCGACGTGCCCCTCGGGCAGCTCGTCGACGAAGCGGGACGGCAGTGCGGATTGATAGAGCCCTTGCTTGCGGCGGTTCTGTGCGAACGAGATCTTGGCGATGCGCTTGGCGCGCGTGATGCCGACGTAGGCGAGACGGCGCTCTTCCTCGAGGCCGGCTTGTCCGCTTTCATCCAGCGAGCGCTGATGCGGGAAGAGGCCTTCCTCCCAGCCCGGCAGGTAGACCACGTCGAACTCGAGGCCCTTGGCGGCGTGCAGCGTCATGATCGATACGCGATCGCCGTCACCCTCCTGGGCGACGTCCATGACGAGGCTCACGTGCTCCAGGAAGCCCTCGAGCGTCTCGAACTCGTGCATGAAGCGCACGAGCTCCTTCAGGTTTTCCAGGCGCGCCTGGGCCTGCGGGCTCTTGTCGGCCTGCCACATGGCGGTGTAGCCGGATTCATCGAGGATCAGCTCGGCAAGCTCGGTGTGCTTGATGTGGCCGATGCGCGCGCGCCAGCGCGTGAAGCTCGCGATGAGATCGGTGAGGGACTTGCGCGCCTTGCCCGGCAGCTCCTCCGTCTCGACGATCATCTGCGCGGCCTGGAACATCGGAATGGAGCGCGCGCGGGCAAGCTCGTGCACGCGTTTCACGGAGCTGTCGCCGATGCCGCGCTTGGGCACATTGACGATACGCTCGAACTTGAGATCGTTGGCCGGATTGGCGGTGATCTCGAGATAGGCGATGGCGTCCTTGATTTCCTGGCGCTCGTAGAAGCGCGGGCCGCCGATCACGCGATAGGGCAGGCCCATGGTGATGAAACGGTCTTCGAAGGCACGCATCTGGAACGAGGCACGCACCAGAATCGCGACCTCGTTGAGGCGCTGGTCGTCGTGTTTCTGACGGCGCTCGATGTCGTCACCGATGGACCGGGCCTCTTCCTCGTCGTCCCATACGGCCGACACCGTGACCCGGGTGCCGTGGTCGCCGTCGGTGAACAGCGTCTTGCCGAGACGACTCTGGTTCGCGGCGATGAGACCGGCGGCGGCGCCGAGGATGTGTCCGGTGGAGCGGTAGTTGCGCTCGAGGCGGATCACCTTGGCGCCGGGAAAATCTTTTTCGAAGCGCAGGATGTTGTCCACCTCCGCGCCGCGCCAGCCGTAGATCGACTGGTCGTCGTCGCCGACGCAGCAGACGTTGGGCGAGCCCTGGGCGAGAAGGCGCAGCCAGAGATATTGGGCGACGTTGGTGTCCTGGTACTCGTCGACGAGGATGTAGCGGAAGCGCCGCTGGTAGTCGGCGAGCACGTCCGGGTGGCCCATGAAGAGGCGCAGATTTTCGAGCAGGAGATCGCCGAAGTCGCAGGCGTTGAGCTCCTTGAGGCGCTGCTGGTAGGCGGCGTAGAGCTCGGCCCCCTTGCCGGCCGCAAAGCCATAGGCCTCGCCCGCGGGCACCTTGTCGGGCGTCAGGCCGCGGTTTTTCCAGCCATCGATCAGGGCGGCGAGCTGGCGTGCCGGCCAGCGGTCCTTATCGAGGCGAGCCGCTTCGATCACCTGCTTCAGGAGGCGGATCTGGTCGTCGGTGTCGAGGATGGTGAAGCTGGATTTCAGGCCGACGAGCTCGGCGTGGCGGCGCAGAATCTTGACGCCGATGGAATGGAACGTGCCGAGCCAGGGCATGCCCTCTACCGCGCCGCCGACCAGCATGCCGATGCGCTCTTTCATTTCGCGCGCGGCTTTGTTGGTGAAGGTGACGGCGAGCACCTGGCCGGGGTAGGCGCGGCCGGTCGCGAGGATATGCGCGATGCGGGTGGTCAGGACGCGGGTTTTGCCTGTGCCGGCGCCGGCGAGGACCAGCACCGGGCCGTCGAGGGCCTCGACCGCCTCACGTTGCTCCGGGTTCAGCCCTTCGAGATAGGGCGCGACCGCGGACGTGGCGTTCGCGCTCTGCAGGGCGCGGGCCGAAAGGGACGGGCGCGGGGGGGCGTTTTCAGCCGCAGCGGAATCGGCGGGCCGCGGCCGGGCTGCGGGCTGGGGCGCAGCCTCGGGCAGGTCGAAGGGCGGCGCATCCGATTCCGAAGCATCGTCCGGGACGTGCTGCCCCGCCGTCTCGGAGCGCTGCGGCAGATCGAAGGGCAGCTCGTCGTCGTCCACGGGGGCCGTGTTCGCCAAATGTTTTCCGTTTTGCGCCATGCTTCCGAACTATATCACCGGGCCCGGCGCGGCAACGGCCGCGCGCGATCCGCCCACACCAGTTTAGGTAGGCATATGGGGTGTCATATGGGGGCTCGGGCGCCCGATTCGCCCCATTCGGCCGAGGCCTATTCGCACGGCTCCCCGTGCGGCAAGTCACCCGGCCGGGCGCCATTTTTCCGTTGCGGGGCCATGTAATACTGGCACATCGTGGTCCAGACAGGGCATCGCGAATAAGTTAGAGTGCCTGCCGGTCATACGTCGAAGACGGCGGCGCACCCTAAGGGTGTGTCATCGGCGTGATATTTGACGCGGGCATCCCGGCGGGGTTGCAGTCGTTCCCATCCCGCAATGTTGCAGGGAGGCCGAAATGCCTATCGGGATCCTGAAAAGTTAGATGAGCAACGGGCTTCTCTATATTGCTGGGCTGATATCGCTCGCCCTGGCGGCGCTCTTTGCCGTCCCTTATTTCATCGACTGGAACGGCTATCGCGGCGTTTTCGAGGAAGAGGCAACGCGCATCCTCGGCCGCGAAGTGCGGGTGGGCGGCAACGTCAATCTGCGCCTGCTGCCTTCGCCCTACGTCAGCTTCGAGAAGCTGCGCATCGCCGATCCGACCGGCGCGACGGGCGAGCCGTTCTTCCGCGCGGAAAGCTTCACCATGCGCCTTTCGGCGCCGCCGCTGCTCAAAGGCATCATCGAGGCGAACGAGGTGGTGCTGGAGAAGCCGGTGCTGCGGCTCGCCGTCGATGCGGAGGGCGCCGGCAACTGGCGCAGCTTTTCCATCTCGTCGGGCTCGCTGCCGTTCGTGCCCGCCGGCGTGACACTGCAATCGGTGAAAATCAACGACGGCGCCGTCACCTTCCATGGGCCGCGCGGCATCAGCTTCGCCGATCTCACCGGCCTCAACGGCGAGCTGAAGGCGGAATCGACCTCGGGACCCTTCGCCTTCAAGGGTACGACGCAATGGCGCGAGGAGGAGCGCGAGTTGCGCCTCGTCACCGGCATGGCGGAAGCCGATGGCAGCATGCGCTTCAAGGCGACCGTGCGCGGCACCGGTGACGACAACAGCACCTATTCGGTCGATGGCCGCGTGGCCGATATCAAGAATATGCCGCGCGTCGACGGCGAGCTGACGGCCAAACTGGCGCTCGCAGGGGATCCGCTCGCGCCCGCGGGGACAACGACACCGGCGTCGTCCGGCAAGCAGGAAGCGCCACTGCTCGATTTCCGCGCCCACATCGATGGCGATGCAAAGGGCCTGCGCGTTGAAAATATCGCCGTCGCGTTCGAGCACGTCGGCCAGCCGCAGCTCATTTCCGGATCCGCGAATGCGACCTGGGATGACGGGCTGAGTGTCAATATGGACCTTGCCTCGCGCTGGCTCGATCTCGATCGCGTCACGAAGCCCGAAGAAGGCGGCGACAATCCTATCGCGACGGCGCGCAATTTCATCAGGGCGATGATGGCGGCTTTGCCGAAGAACGCCGACAGCAAAGTGCGGTTCGACCTAGATCAGGCGAGCCTCGGCGGGGAGCCGGTGAGCGGCGTGCAGCTTGAGGTGGCGCGCAGCGGAGGCACGCTGCTGCTCAACAAATTGCGCGTGGCCTTGCCCGGCGGAACGCGCCTCGCGCTCGACGGGACTGTTGCCGACGCGGCGGACGGGCAATCGTTCCGCGGTGATGTCACGCTGCACGGAACGAGCCTGACGCGGTTCCTCGACTGGGCCGCCCGCGGCAAGGCGCTCGCCGACGCCTTACGCAACGAAGGGCCGTTCTCCTTGCAGGGCCAGCTCGCGATGAGCGAGGGCGGCATTCACCTGACGGAAGCCGGCGCGGAGATCGGCGGGCGTCCGCTCACGGGCGAGATGCACTACGCAAACAAGGACCGGCCGCATGTCGAGGTGGTGCTGGAAGGCGCCGAGATCGATGCGGGCCAGTTCTGGCCGGCGGGCGTCGAAGCCTTCAAGCGCGTCGTCGCGTCCAGCGGCACGGCTGAGGCGGCCCAGGTGCCTGCCAAGTTCGCGTGGTTCGATCCCGCAGCGATGGATCTCGATCTGCGCGTGCGCGCCGGCGAGCTATTGGCCGGCGGGCAGCGGCTGCGCAACCTCAACATGGATCTTGGGATCGCCGGCGGACGGCTTGCCGTGCGCACCTATCGCTTCGCGACGGCCGACGGGCTCAAGATGGAGCTGGAAGGCGACGTCACTGACGCGCCGACGAGCCCGCGCGGCACGCTTCGCTGGATCATGAACGCGCCGAGCGCCGAGACATACGGCAAGCTGATCGCGTTGATCGATCCGCCCGAGGGCGTACGCGAGCAGGCGGAAATGTTCAGCGCGCTTGCGCCGATGCGCATTGCGGGGACTTTGCAGCTCGGCTCACGCCAGCCCGGTGCCGCGGACGTGACGATCGACGGCAGCGCGCAGGGCGGCGGCCGTGTCATCGCCAATGCGATGCTCGATGGCGGTCTCGGCAACTGGCGCGCGGCGCCGGCAGACATTTCGCTCACCGTGGACAGCAAGGATGTTTCGCGCATCGTGGCGAGCCTCAGCGCGCGGGGTGCGGCCAATGTTCCATCCACGGACGGGGCGCAGGCTGGACAGGTTTTCGTGAAGGCCGTCGGCACGCCCGCCAAGGGCATGACGGTTTCGGCGTCGGCGCAGGCTCCGGCGCTCTTCTTCGGTTACGACGGACGCGTGGTGCTTCCGGGCGAGGGTGGCCGCGGTCTCGACGGCGACTTGCGTATTTCAGCACGCGCGCTCAGTGACGCGATGGCCGTCGCAGGCCTTGGCAGCGGCGTCGCACTCAGCGAGACGCCCATCGTCGGCACGCTGCACGTAAGCTCTACGGATAACGCCACGGAGCTGAAGCTGCAGGATCTGAGCATCGGCGGCAGCAAGGTCGGGGGTGCGCTCGCGCTCGCCTATCCGAGCGAGGGGCCGGCCATCGTCACGGGCGAGCTGAGCGTCGATGAGGCTTCCGTTCCCGGGCTGCTGGGGCTCGTGCTCGACCGCAAGCCGCCCGCGGAGGTGCCCGGCGCAGAGCCGCTCACCGCGGGCAAATCGATCTGGCCCGAGCACGCTTTCGATTTCGCCGCTCTCGACGGCGTCGAAGGCAAGCTCGGGGTTTCCTTCGGTACGCTGACGCTTGCCGAGCGCATGGTGATCCCCAAGGCGCGCGCAGAGGTGAAGCTCGAGCCGGGCAAGGTCGAGGTCAGCAAGCTCGAAGGCAAGGTGCTGGGCGGCGATCTATCGGCCCGCGTGATGCTGGAACGCGCGCCGGGTGGCGCAAGCCTCGACGGCGTGCTGCATATCGCGGACATGCACGTGCGCAAGGGTGCGAGCAGCGCGGGCGCTGCTGCGACGGATGCCAAGGATCCGCAAGCCTCGCTCGCGCTCGACTTCAAATCCCGCGCGTCGACGCCGGGTGCGCTCGTTTCGGTCGCCACCGGTAAGGGTGAATTGAAGCTCGGGGAGCTGAGGCTTCACGTGCCGACGCCGCTCGCGGTCGTTGCAGCGTCCAACGCTGCGCTGAGCGGGGAAGCCGGCGCGACGGGCGAGCAGTTGGCAGAAGCACTGCGCGCGCAGTTCGACGCCGCCGACGTGGCGGTAGGCCCGCGCGACATCCCGATCGAGATTGGTGACGGCGCGGCGAAACTCGCGCTCGTGACGCTGGCTTCCGACGCCGGCACCACGAAGGTCGAGACGACGGTCGATCTTGCTTCGCTGATCGTCGACAGCGCGTGGGTGATCGAGCCGCGCGCACCGGACGTGCCGCAGCCGGACAAGCCGCGTCTCGGCGCGCTGCCGAGCGTCGGTGTCGTTTATACCGGCCGTCTGGCCGATGCCTGGGCGCTGACCTCTCGCATCACCTCCGAGCCGCTCGAGCGCGAGCTTGCGATCCGAAAGATGGAGCTCGACGCGGATCAGCTCGAACGTCTGCATCAGGCCGATGCGGAGCGCGCCCGCCGGGACGAGGAGCGCCGCCGCTCGCTCGAATCGGATGAAGGCGCCGCACCGCTTCCGGTGCCGCCCGCGCCGCGCGCGGCGCCTCCCATTGCACCATCCCCGACGGCCGGCAACGCCGTTTCGACCGATCCGGAGACATCGCAGTCGGTGACCGCTGCACCGGCGGTGCCGCCCAGCAGTGCCAGCGCGCCGGGCGTCGTCGTACCTCCGGCTCCGGGACAGGAAGGACAGACGTTCGGGGCCGCGCCATCCGATATTCTCGAAGCCCCCGTCGAAGCGGGCAGCATCACGCCGCCACCGGCCGCGACGCCGTCCGGGGCGAGCTATCGGCCGCGCCGCCCGCAGCGGCCAATGCAGCCCAACGAAGAAGTGCTGCGCAACCTGCAGAACACGAACTGAGGCCGGTCGTCGCGTAACGCGAGGGCGCTCTAACCGGCTGACGTTTGCGAGCTGCGCCGGAAGTAGTCGAGCACCCACACCCGAACCGCGCTCGATAGCCCGGCGTCGCCCCGCGCGGCATCGATACGGGCGACGAGGCCCGCGAGCGTGGTGTTTTCCATTGCAGCGGCCTGCTGAAGGGCCTCCCAGAACGGCGCTTCCACCGAGATCGACGTACGGTGGCCTTTGATCGAGAACGACCGCTTCCGCGGCCGGACCGAATTGCGCAGGGATGGAGGCTCGCCGTTGGCGCCCATGTCAGGCTCCGGGCTCCTCGCCGCTGCCGGTGTCGTCGCGCCGCAGGGCGTCGAGGCGCCGCGCGGCCAGCTCTTCCTTGGCGCGCCCGGACTGGCGCTCGTGCTTCGTGCGGCCGAACCTGGCGCGGTTCTCGGCGGCATGGGCCTGCGCATCGCGGCGCTGCTTCGCCTTGCGCGCGGTGCGCAGGTTGACGATTTCGGCGCTCATGGTTCGGCTTCCGAATTTGCGATCCGAAGCGGCTAGCGTCAGTCCGGCGCCAGCATTTTGCGCGGATCGACGATCTCGTCGAACTCTTTATCGGTCACGTATCCGCCCCCGACCGCCTCCTCGCGCAGGGTGGTGCCGTTCTTGTGCGCGGTCTTGGCGATCTTGGCGGCGGCGTCGTAACCGATCTTCGGCGCGAGCGCGGTGACGAGCATCAGCGAACGTTCGACGCCCGCCTTGATGTTGTCGACGCGCGGCTCGATGCCGACGACGCAGTTGTCGGTGAAGGAAACCGCCGCGTCCGCCATCAGCCGCACTGACTGAAGGAAGTTATAGGCCATCACCGGATTATAGACGTTGAGCTCGAAGTGGCCCTGGCTGCCGGCGAAGGTAATGGCGGCGTTGTTGCCGAAGATCTGTACGCACACCTGCGTGAGGGCTTCGCACTGGGTGGGGTTCACCTTGCCGGGCATGATGGAAGAGCCCGGCTCGTTCTCCGGCAGCGCCAGCTCGCCGAGACCCGAACGGGGACCGGACCCCAGCAGACGGATGTCGTTGGCGATCTTGAAGAGGGCGGCTGCCAGCGTGTTGATCGCGCCGTGGCTCATGACCATCGCATCGTGGGCGGCGAGGGCCTCGAACTTGTTGGGCGCGGAGGTGAACGGAAGCTGCGTGATGGCGGCGATGCGCTCGGCGATCTTCTCGGCGAAGCCCTTCGGCGCATTGAGGCCCGTGCCTACGGCGGTGCCGCCCTGGGCCAGCTCCATCAGCGAGGGCAGCGTCTGCTCGATGCGCCCGATGCCGTTCTCGACCTGCTGGGTATAGCCGGAGAACTCCTGCCCGAGGGTGAGCGGGGTGGCATCCTGCGTGTGCGTGCGGCCGATCTTGACGATGTCCTTCCAGGCCTGGGCCTTGTCGTTCAGCGCGTTGCGCAGCTTCTGCAGCGCCGGGATCAGCCGGTGGGCGATCTCCTCGGCACAGGCGATGTGCATGGCCGTCGGGAAAGTGTCGTTCGACGACTGGCTCATGTTGACGTGGTCGTTCGGGTGCACGGGCTTCTTCGAGCCCTTCTCCCCGCCCAGCATTTCGATGGCACGATTGGAGATGACCTCGTTCGCGTTCATGTTCGACTGGGTGCCGGAGCCCGTCTGCCAGACGGCGAGCGGGAAGTGGGCATCGAGCTTGCCCTCCATCACCTCCTGTGCCGCCTTGACGATGGCCTCGCCGATCTTCGGATCGAGGCGGCCGAGCGCCATGTTGGTCTCGGCGGCGGCCCGTTTCACGATGCCGAGCGCGCGGACGACGGGAAGCGGCTGCTTTTCCCAGCCGATTTTGAAGTTCCCCAGCGAGCGCTGCGCCTGCGCGCCCCAATAGCGGTCTGCGGCAACCTCGATGGGGCCGAAGGTGTCGGTCTCGGTCCGGGTGGCTTTGTCGTTCGTGCTCATTTCGGCGTGCCCAATCTGCGTAATTTGACGTACGCCGCTTATCACAGGAGCGGCAATTTCACCACGTAGGTGCGAACGGAAGCGCAAGTGGGTGTCGATTCAGCCGAGCCCGGGCCCATTGGGAGGGCGTATTCACAATAGGGTCACACGGCGGGCTTACGGCGCCGGGATTGCCGCGCACGCCGCTGGCAATATTCGCGCGACGTCAGGCCGCACGCACGCCGAGACACGAACCGGTTACGCCGCTGCGGTCGGGTGAATTTACCGCCGGGCTTCTGGCCCGTTTCAGCAGGCGCCGTTTCGGCCTAGAGTCACTCCACAAGGGCCAAACGAGAGGGAGGCGCAGGCCGCATCGGCACATCGCCGGGTGCGCAGCGCGATGCGACGATGAACATCTGCATGATCGGAGCGGGATACGTGGGCCTCGTGTCGGCGGCCTGCTTTTCCGAGTTCGGCTGGAGCGTCACCTGCGTCGACAAGGATTCGCAGCGTCTTGCGGAACTGAACGCCGGCAAATCGCCGATCTACGAGCCCGGCCTCGACGACCTTCTGCAGCGGAACATGCAGGCGGGTCGCCTCGTGTTCACGGACGACCTCGGGCCCGCAGCTAAGAAAGCCGACGTGATCCTCCTTGCGGTGGGCACCCCCATGCGCCGCGGCGATGGCTATGCCGACCTTTCCTACGTCTATGCGGCGGTCGAAGAGATCGCGCCGCACCTCGAGGGCTTCACGGTCATCGTGACGAAGTCGACCGTGCCGGTCGGCACCAGCCGCGAGATCGAGCGCCGCCTGCGCGCGGCCCGTCCGGATGGCGACTTCGCGGTGTGCTCCAACCCGGAGTTTCTGCGCGAAGGATCGGCGATCGGCGATTTCATGCACCCCGACCGGGTGCTCGTGGGCGTCGACGACGAGCGCGCCGAGGCGGTGATGGGCCGTCTTTATAAGCCGCTCGCGTTGCGCAGTGCGCCGGTGATGTTCGTCGGACGCGAGTCGGCGGAGCTGGCGAAGTACGCGGCGAATGCCTTCCTCGCCCTCAAGATCAGCTTCATCAACGAGATTGCCGACCTGTGCGAAGTCGTGGGCGCGGGGGTGCAGGAAGTGGCGTCCGCCATCGGCAAGGACCGCCGCATCGGCGACAAGTTCCTGCATCCGGGGCCGGGCTACGGCGGCTCGTGCTTCCCGAAGGACGTTTCGGCACTGATCCGGACCGCGCGCGAGAATAAGTCGCCGGTAACCATCATCGAGCAGGTGCAGCGGGTGAACGACGAGCGCAAGATCGCCATGGCGCACCGTATCGAGGCGGCTGCGGGCGGCTCGGTCCGCGGCAAGACCATCGCGATCCTCGGCGTCACCTTCAAACCGAACACCGACGACATGCGCGATGCCCCGAGCCTCGTCATCATTCCGATGCTGCAGGAGCGGGGGGCGACCGTTCGCGCCGTCGATCCGCAGGGGCGGCGGCAGGCGGAACCACTGCTACCGGACGTCGTGTGGTGCGAGAGCGCCCTCGAGGCCGCGACGGGGGCGGATGTCCTCGTGACGGTGACGGAATGGAACGAGTTCCGTGGCCTCAATCTCGAGGCGGCCAAGGCTGCGATGCAGGGCGATATGCTGGTCGACCTGCGGAATGTGTTCTCGGCGGACCTCGCCCATGCCGCCGGCCTGCGCTACTCGGCGGTGGGCCGCAAACCGGGCGAAGCGGATATTGCTCCGGTGCGGCCGGCGTTGCGCGCCGTTTGACGGGAACATACGCACTTGGGACACGCGGTCTTGCCGGCATGCGTCAGTCGCCGGTGGCGACAGCTGCGTGGCGTGCACCGTTAAGACAATGACGCGCATTTTTTCCGCTGGTTTTTAGCCTGCATCGCGGCCTAGAGCACGATCGCTTTTCTTCGAATCGCGATGCGGCTCTCGTCGTTCGATCAGACCGACGATCGACGCTCCGGACTGGTAGGGTCCGAAGCGATCATGGTCTAGCCGCAACGGGGATGGCGCGCCTGATTGGCTCCATGGGCGCTGCCTATGCGCGCGCTCAGCGGCGGCGCGGCCGTGACGCCGAAAACCCTGACCGCGTGGCCCGCACGGGGCGTCGCCGGCGTGCGAATGTCGCTGCGCGTGCGCTATTTGCGCTTGCCGGCTTGGCGGGTTTCATCCGCCGCGCGCAGGTATTCTCGCCCCGATCGTTCTGGGGTGGCCGGCTGACCTTTACGGTTAAGCGCTGTGCATAGATGAAGCGCCGTTGCAGCCGGCGCAGGCTTCCGCACCGCGCGTGGCGCGCCTGGTGATGGCGGCGGCGCAAGCGGCGTAACGGGCGAGAAGATGTGTGGAACGCTTCCGGCAGGGAGGCGGTGCAAAGCGCGCGGAGCCATTGTGTGAAGTGCGCTGAAGTGCGGTAGCGCACGGCGACACGCCGGCGGATGCGGCGGCGCCTTGCCGACGAAAGTAGACGTGCAAATGGTGGTTCAGCCGCTTGAGGCATACATCGTCTCGTGATCGCTGCTGCTTTTGTAGCGTCTAATTTCTTCGCCGTCGATGTTTTGCTGCAAGCACGTCGTTGCAATTGTGTGCGACGCGATGCGCGATGCAGTGTCGATGGTCGTGCACGCGCGACGTTGAAGCCCGTTCGCGTTACGAGATTGCAATGCGCCGTGCGCGCTTGAATAGAGAAGCAGCCGACGTGCATCGGTGTGCTGCGCGCGTATCCAGCAGGCGTGCCATTCCAAGCTTTGCAGTGACTGTGCGGCGCTTCTTCACGCGCTGTTACGCCCGCGATAAAGGCGCGCGATCGCTAAAATTGTTCGGGCGCGCCGCGTAGCGACCCCGCCCGGCAGGGCAGGCGGTGGCACGCGGGCTCTCCTGCGCTATATTTCCCTGGTCACCCTTGCCTCCAGGGAAAACCAGTAATGATCGATCTCACCGTCAACGGCGCCAAGGTTTCCGTCGCTGCGCCCGACGACATGCCGCTTCTTTGGGTCATCCGCGACCTTCTGGGCATGACCGGAACGAAATTCGGCTGCGGCATCGGCCAGTGCGGGGCCTGCACGGTTCACATCGATGGCGAGGCGCAGCGCGCATGTCTCACCCCGGTGTCCGAAGCTGCCGGGCGGGCCGTCACCACTATCGAAGGCATCGGGGAAACCCCCGTCGGCAAGGCCGTGCAGAAGGCGTGGCTGGATCTCGATGTGGTTCAGTGCGGCTATTGCCAGTCCGGCCAGATCATGAGCGCGGCGGCTCTCATCAAGGCGACGCCCGAGCCGACGGACTCCGACATCGACCAGGGCATGTCGGGCAATATCTGCCGCTGCGGCACCTATGTGCGCATCCGCGAAGCCATCAAAGAGGCGGCCAAGGTCGCCACTGCCAAGAAATAAGGAGAGCGCACCATGCAGAACATTCTCTCCCGTGCCGGTGCCGCCCTCGCGGGTGAGGCGGCCGGGCTCAATCGCCGCCGCTTCCTGCAAGCCAGTGCTGCCTTCGGCGGCGGGCTGATGATCGGATGGGTGGAGGCCGCGGACGCCGAGCCGGGTAGTGCTCCGGTGGTCGACTTCGCCCCCAATGGCTTTTTAAGGATCGACCGGGACGGCAAGGTTACCGTCATCTCCCCATCGATCGAGATGGGGCAGGGCACCTACACGGCGCTGCCCATGCTCGTTGCCGAAGAGCTCGACGTGCCGATGGAGATGGTCTCGTACGGGATCGCCCCGCCGAACGACAAACTCTATGGCAATCCCGCGGTCGGCGGCGGACAGATCACGGGCGGTTCCACGTCGGTGCGCGGCTTCTATAAGCCCATGCGGGAAGCCGGTGCGGCCGCGCGGCAGATGCTCCTCGAAGCTGCGGCGAAAAAGCTGAACGTCAATACGACGGAGCTGAAGACCGAGGCAGGGCAGGTGATCCACGCCAAGAGCGGCCAGCGGATCGGCTATGGCGCGCTGGTCGACGATGCGGCGAAGCAGTCGGTTCCCGAGCATGTGGCCATCAAGGAGCCAAGCCAGTTCCAGATCATCGGCAAGCCGACGCGGCGTATCGATGCGTCGGGCAAGGTAAACGGCACGGCGAAATTCGGCATCGACGCGCAGGTGCCGGGCATGAAGATCGCGCAGGTTTCGGCCGCGCCGGTGTTCGGCGGCACGCTCGCCTCCGTCGACGAGGCGGCGGCACTCGCGGTGCCGGGCGTGCGCCAGGTCGTGAAGCTCGACAACGCCGTGGCGGTGATCGCAGATCATTACTGGGCGGCGCGCCAGGGCCTCGAGGCAGCCGCGCCAAAGTTCAATGACGGGCCGAACGCTTCGGTCTCCACGTCCGACGTGGTGGCGGCCCTCGCGAAGGCCGCCGAGCGGGACGGTGCCGTCGCCAAGGCGGAGGGCGATGCCGCCGCAGCGCTCGCAGGCGCGGCGCAGAAGCTCGACAGCGTCTACGAGAACCCGTTCCTCGCCCACGCGACCATGGAGCCGATGAACTGCACTGTCGAAGTCACCGAGGGCGGCTGTGACATCTGGGTTGGCACGCAGATTCCCACCATCGCTCAGAAGGTGGTCGCCAAAGCGCTCGGCCTCGACGAGGGCAAGGTGCGCATTCACAACCACCTCTTGGGCGGCGGTTTTGGCCGGCGGCTGGAGTTCGACTTCATCCTCCAGGCAGCGCTCATCGCCAAGCAATCGAAGGATCCGGTGAAGGTCGTCTGGAGCCGCGAGGAGGACATCCAGCACGATATGTATCGGCCGTACTACTACGACCGGATCGCTGCCGGCCTCGATGCCGACGGCAAGCTCGTCGCCTGGAAGCATCGCATCGTTGGCTCGTCGATCATGTCGCGCTTCTTCCCCGAGGCGATGAAGAATGGTGTCGATCCCGATGCCGTCGATGGCGCGATCGAGCTGCCCTACGACATCCCGAACTTCTACGTCGACTACGTGCGCGAGGAGCCGCAGGGAATCCCGACCGCCTTCTGGCGCGGCGTCGGCCCAACGCGCAATGCCTTCGTCATCGAGAGCTTCATCGACGAGCTGGCGCTCGCGGCGAAGAAGGATCCGCTGCAGTTCCGCCTAGAGCTGACGGCCAAGAACTCCAGGGCGCGCCATGTGCTGGAGCGGGCGGCTGCGCTCTCGGGGTGGGGCGAGCCGCCACCGCCGCGGCATGGCCGGGGCATTGCGCTGCTCTATGCGTTCGGCACCTACCTTGCGCAGGTGGCCGAGGTGAGCGTCGGGGATAGCGGCGAGGTGCGGGTCAACCGCGTGTGCGCCGTTGTCGATTGCGGACAGGTGGTCAATCCCGACACGGTCGAGGCGCAGCTTCAGAGCGGCATCATTTTCGGTCTGTCGGCGGCGCTCTGGGGCGAAATCACGCTCAAGAACGGCCGGGTCGAGCAGTCGAACTTCGACAACTATCGCGTGGTGCGGATGGACGAGGCGCCGAAGATCGTGGTGGAGCTCGTGAAGAGCGGCGAAGCGCCGGGCGGCATTGGCGAGCCGGGGACGTCCGTCGTGATGCCGGCGGTGCTCAACGCCGTGCATGCCGCGACGGGCGTACGGCTGCGCAGGCTGCCCGTGGACGTGGGCGCGCTGCGCTCTGCCTGACGCGATCATGGTCTAAGGGTTGAGATTGAAATCGGCGGCGCCAAGCGTGCCGCCGATTTCATTTCGGCGGAACGCCGTCATAGCTCGTGCCCCACACCGTGTGGCCGGGGCGCGATTGCTTGCCGTTCAATGGGTGAGAAAACCTACTTCTTGCGGAAGGCGTCGAGGCGAACGATCTGAGCGCCACCGTTGTCCTGTCGTGGGGGCTGCTCGTCTCCCTCCTTGGCTGCAGCGGGCTGCAGCGGCGTTGGCGGGGGCGGCTCGGGCCGGGTCGACGCGTGCGAGGGCCCGGACGGCGCAGCGGCCGGCTGGCTGAGCGACTCGGCCGCCGTTTCGGCCTTCGTCTTGCGCGTCACGCGCGGCTTCTTGGGGGCGGTTGACCGCAGCGCCGCGGAGCCACCGGCGCCGGCATTGGCACGCTCGGCATTGGAGCGCCCGTTGGACCGCTGCAAACTTTCGCTGGCGTCGGGCTCCTCACCCTCGGGATTCTCGAACTGCATGCCGTAGCGCACGCTGGGGTCGAAGAAGACGCGGATGGCGGTGAAGGGCACAACGAGCCGCTCGGGAATGCCATCGAACGTGAGCTTCACCTCGAAGCCCGTTTCGGAAACCAAAAGGTCCCAGAAGCGGTGCTGCAGCACGATCGTCATCTCGGAAGGATATTTTTCCTTGAGACGCTTGGACAGCACGACGCCCGAGGCGCCGGTATCGAAGGAGATGTAGAAATGGTGATCGCCGGGCAGGCCGGATTTGGCCGCCTGGGCAAGAACCGTGCGCACGACGCCACGCATGGCGTCCTGGGCTAGGGCCTCATAATCGATCGTCGGCTCGGCCGGCATCGGTCTCGCTTGTTGGTCCCCGGTCACTTCCCGGGCCGATTTTGTATCGGACCGGACTTGAGTGGAGGGCTTCTGTTGCCCGGTGCCCTCCGGACCGCGCCTTACCCGGCTAAGGGCAAGGACTTCAAGTTCAGGCTAGTCGCACCGCATTACGCAGCGAGAGCAGCCTCAGCATAGTTGTCATTGGCAACTATTCTGAATGGCCCGATGACGGCGGAACCATGCCGAGCAAAAGCTAAGCCCTTTACACCTTCGTCGATCCTAGTTCGCCCCCATCAGATGCCGCCACGGCGCTCGCCGCAGCTCGGTCCTACGTGCCTGCCCTTTGCAGATTTGCATTCGGGCGGCGGCATTTGGTGGAGGCGCCGGGTACTGCCCCCGGGTCCGATCGGCTTATTACGGCCGCGTTTATCGCCATAGCCGGACGAATCCGGCAACCTGAATATAGAGGCAGATGCACGAGAAAAAAAGCCTGCCTCACCCGCGACATGTGCAGTCATGCCGTGACACGGTGCGCTCCGAAAGCGTCGCGGGCTACGGCCGGTGGCGCTTTGTACGCATCGGACCGAAATATGCCTCGCTATGCGCACCCCGCTGCCATGGTATAGGCAGGGCGAGGGATCGCAGCCGGCGGTATGCCGGACAGGGTGGGAGCGTAAGCTGTCAGTTCCATCGCATCATGCAGACGCGCCAGCGCCGGGCCCGGCGTACGTGCCGCGCACCGGCTGGCCGGCTTGGGCGGTATTGCCGGGCGGGGTCGCCATCGCCATCCTTGCCGCGCTGGCCGGTGTCGGTGTCGCTACTCTTATCGCTATGTACCTGGCGGCGCAGAGCGGCGCGCAGCCGACGGCTATCGAGACGCTGTGGATTTCGATCGGCGGTTTCCTCGGGTTTCAGATCGCCGCCGTCCTGTTCACCTGGCTGGCGGCAGGCATGTTTTCGTCAGATAGGGCCGAGGGGCTCGCCCTGCGTACCCCGCGTGGCGGCTGGAAGGTGCTGCCGTTGTCGCTGGTGCCGCTGTTCGCTCTCACGGGCATATGGACGGCCGCCCTCATGTGGTTGCAGCCCGATGCCGTCATTGGTGATTTGCGCCCCTTCAAAGAGATGCTCGAGGCGGGCGGGATCGTCACGTTGCTCGTGTTGGCAATCGGAGCGCCGCTGTCGGAAGAGCTGCTGTTCCGTGGATTTCTCTTCTCCGGACTGGCGAAATCCAAGCTCGGGCTCGTCGGCACCGGCGTCCTCACGGCCGTTCTGTGGACAGGGATGCACGCCGGCTACTCGGTGTTCGGCCTCATCGAAGTGCTCACGATCGGCCTATATTTCTCCTGGCTGCTGGTGCGGACGGGCAGCACGTGGGTGACGATCTTCTGTCATGCCGTATACAACACGGTCGTCGGACTGGTGCTCTACTTCGTGACCCTGCCGCCGCCGGCCTGAGCCGAGCGAAGCGGGAATCGTCCTATATTGAGGCCATGCAGCAGTACCTCGATCTCATGCGCCGGGTGCGCGATTACGGCGTGCGCAAGGAAGACCGCACCGGTACGGGCACGCTCTCGGTGTTCGGGCACCAGATGCGCTTCGACCTCGCGGACGGCTTCCCCCTGGTGACGACCAAGAAGCTGCACGTGAAGTCGATCATCCACGAGCTGATCTGGTTCCTCGCCGGCGACACCAACATCGACTACCTGAAGCGGAACGGGGTCGGGATCTGGGACGAATGGGCAAACGAGGACGGCGATCTCGGTCCCGTCTACGGCAAGCAGTGGCGCTCCTGGGCAGCTCCCGACGGCCGGTCGATCGACCAGATCAGCGAAGTCGTCGAGACGCTGAAAACCGATCCCGACAGCCGGCGCATCATCGTGTCGGCATGGAACCCGGCCGACATTCCCGACATGGCGCTGGCCCCCTGCCACTGCCTGTTCCAGTTCTACGTGGCGGACGGGCGGCTTTCGTGCCAGCTCTATCAGCGCTCGGCGGACATCTTTCTCGGCGTGCCCTTCAACATCGCATCCTATGCGCTGCTGACGATGATGATGGCGCAGGTAACGGGGCTGAAGCCGGGCGAGTTCGTGCATACGTTCGGCGACGCGCACCTTTACCTCAACCACCTCGAACAGGCAGACGAGCAACTTTCGCGTGCTCCGCGCGCCCTGCCGCGGATGGAGATCAATCCGGATGTGCGGTCCATCTTCGGGTTCCGGTACGAGGACTTCAAGCTCGCCGGCTATGACCCGTACCCGCACATCAAAGCCGACGTGGCGGTCTAGGGCGTCTTGCGATCCGATGGAATCGGACCGGACGCTCCAGGTTTTTGATTGGCCACATTTTCTCGCGGCGAGCCGGCGTCCACGTCGTCGGAAAATGCTCTAGGATAGAGGCATGATTATTTCTCTGGTGGTGGCGGTTGCCGACAACGGCGTCATCGGACGCGACGGAACTCTGCCCTGGCGCATTTCGTCCGATCTTAAGACCTTTCGCCGTCTCACGATGGGCAAACCTCTCATCATGGGGCGGCGCACGTTCCAGTCGCTGAAAAAGCCCCTCGACGGGCGCGACAACATCGTCGTCTCGCGCAACCCCGACTACCGTCCTGACGGTGCGATCATGGCCGCGGATTTCGAGACCGCCCTCGAAATCGGACGGGATTGTGCCGAGCGCCGGGGGGTGGACGAAATCGCGGTCATTGGCGGTACCGCCGTATTCGCGGCTGCGCTTCCGCTCGCCGGGCGCCTTTACAAGACGGAAGTGCATGGCGCGCCCGCAGGGGATGCCTGCTTTCCTGCGGTCGATTGGGGTGACTGGGTCGAGGTGGCGCGCGAGGAGCTGCCGCGCTCGGCCAGCGACGACTTTGCCGCGACTCTCGTCGTGCTCGACCGGCGGCAAGGTTAAATATTGCCGTGTGAGACTGCACGCCGCGTGCTTGAACCGGTTCGGCGCCCCACCAAATCTTAGTGGCACGTTTGCGCAGTGGGGAAACCCTGTCATATAAGCGAGCACCCCTGGCTTCCCGCCGACCTACGGGACGCTTTCGACGCCGGAGGCCTTCAAGCCCACTCCGGCGAAGCGCTAGAGAATTGAAGGACCTCTAAATGCCCTGGAACAATCAGAGTGGCGGCGGCGGCTGGAAGAGCGGCGGCGGCGGCAACGGTGGAGGTCCGTGGGGCCAAGGCCCTTCCGGTGGCGGCGGTGGCGGTCAGCCCGATCTGGAGGAAATGCTGAAGCGTGGCCAGGATAAGGTTAAGCAGGTCATGCATGGTGGCGGCGTACCCGGCCCACTCTTGTTTCTCGTCGCGGTGATCGCATGCTCGGTCATCGCCTGGCAGGCCTTCACGTTCCGCGTCAATCCGGACGAGCTCGGTATCGTGATGCGCTTCGGCAAGTACGTCGACAAGTATCCGCCGGGACTGCACTTCCGCTGGCCCTATCCGATCGACGAGGTGCGCCTGCCGAAGGTCACGCGTCAGAACATCATCGAGGTCGGCGTGCGCTCGGGCCGCTCCTCCGGCATCCGCGACGAGCGCGCCGAGAGCCTGATGCTGACGGGCGATGAGAACATCGTCGACATCGATTTCGTCGTCTTCTGGCGCATCAAGGATGCCGAGAAGTACCTCTTCAACATCCAGAATCCCGACACCACCGTGAAAGAGGTCGCCGAGAGCGCCATGCGCGAGGTGGTCGGCCAGTCCAACATCCAGCCGATCCTCACCCAGGAGCGGCAGAAGACCGAAGAGGCCGTGCAGGCGTTGATGCAGAGGACGCTCGACAGCTACCGCGCAGGCATTCAGATCGACCAGGTGCAGTTGCAGAAGGTCGATCCGCCGGCGGAGGTCATCGACGCATTCCGTGACGTCCAGGCGGCGCGCGCCGACAAGGAGCGCCTGCAGAACGAGGCTTACGGATACTTCAACAAGGTGGTGCCGGAGGCGCGCGGTGAAGCCGAGCGCATTCTGCAGGGCGCGGAAGGCTACAAGCAGCAGGTCGTGAACGACGCGACCGGTCAGACCTCGCGCTTCACCCAGGTCTACGACCAGTACAAGAACGCACCCGAAGTTACCCGTCAGCGCATGTTCCTGGAGACGATGGAGCGTGTGCTCGGCGGCACCGACAAGATCATCCTCGACAGCAAGGCGGGCTCCGGCGTCGTGCCCTATCTGCCGCTGGATAAACTGCAGAACCGAGCGCCCAGCACCACCGAGGGAGGCAACTGACCATGCGCGCGTTCCTCGCACTGTTGATTATCTGCGCCGGTCTCGCGGTTGTCGCGATCTACGCATCCGCCTATATCGTGCACCAGAACGAACAGGCGCTCGTGCTGCGCTTCGGCGAGCCCAAGCGCGTCGTCACGTCGCCCGGCCTCAACTGGAAATTGCCGCTCGTCGATTCCGTCGAGATCTACGACAAGCGCATCCTCGACCTCGACAGCCAGCCGCAGGAAGTCACCGCCTCCGACCAGAAGCGTCTCGTCGTCGATAGCTTCGCGCGTTATCGCATCGTCGATCCGCTGAAGTTCTACCAGACGCTGCGCTACGAGGAGGGCGTGCGCTCCCGTCTCGGTCCTATCGTGGAATCGGCGCTGCGCCGCGTGCTCGGTGCTGCCACCTTCCAGGACCTCGTGCGCGACAAGCGCGAGGAGCTGATGAAGCGTATCGCTGCGGTGGTGAACGAGGAAGGCGCCGAGTTCGGCCTCGAAGTTGTCGACGTGCGCATCAAGCGTGCGGACCTGCCGGAGCAGAACTCCAAGAGCGTGTTCGACCGTATGCGCGCCGAGCGTCAGCGCGAGGCTGCCGAGTTCCGCGCCCAGGGCACGGCCGAAGCGAACCGCATCCGCGCCACGGCGGACCGTGAGGCTACCGTCATCC
>Ga0180223_1000192_pt1 | contig 107729 bp, 102 predicted proteins | sample eDN5th30CKraftOP_FD_151337 | JGI IMG/M metagenome (GOLD analysis project Ga0180223, IMG submission 151337) | Enriched Organic Plus compost microbial communities from Emeryville, California, USA - eDNA 5th pass 30_C Kraft OP (version 2) (version 2) ...
GCGCAGGGCATGCAGGGCGGGCACAAGAACACCTACGACTCGATCGCCGCGTTCTCGGCCACCGACTTCCGCGAAGACCTCAAGAAGTTCGACGTGCCGACCCTGGTGATCCACGGCGACGACGACCAGATCGTGCCGATCGACGCCTCCGGCCGCGCCTCGGCCGCGCTGGTGAAGGGCGCGCAGCTGATCGTCTACCCCGGCGGCCCGCACGGCATCACCGACACCCACAAGGACCGGCTCAACCAGGACCTGCTGGACTTCCTGCGGCGCTGAAACGGCGGCCGCGACGGACCGGCGCGACGGGCGGCCCGTGGCCGCCCGTCGTCGCATGCGCAAGGCCGAGCCATCCGCGGTTTAACCTCGCGCTGCTACGGTGTGCGGGAAGCCGCCTGCACGCGGCGACCGGAACCGACGCCATGCGCACCTTCCTGCTTCCTGCCTGCCTGGTCCTGCTGGCCGCCGCGATGCCGGCCCTCGCCCAGGAACCGGACGCCGCCGGCGGGGAGGGGGCCGGCCTGGACCTGGGCCTGCCGCAGTCCGCGCGCGCCGGCTACCGCAACGACCCGCCCGGCACCTGGTACGGCGACACCTCCGGGGTGGCGACCATCCGCCAGCGCAGGCAGGTCACCTACCGCTACCGCTGCCCGACCGCGCCGGACGGCAAGGAAACCGACATCACCGGCAGCGTCGAGGCCGGCGTGGGGTATTCGCGGCATGGCGGCAACAGCAACTGGCAGGGCGCGACGGTCAACTACTGCAAGGAGCAGGCGACCGACGACGGCGGTTCGCGCATCATCAACGTGCAGCTGCACGTGGACAGCTCCGACGGTCCCGGTTTCTACGGACCGCATGGCTCCGGCTGGGGCCCGTATCCGCCCCTGCGCCACCGCTGAATACGGCCCCGCGCATCCATGCGCGGCAGCACGGACACGCGCGCACGCAGGTGCGCGATTGACGGCCGCCCGCGCAACGGCCACCTTGGCCGGGCCTTGATCCCGGGACCCGCCATGGCCAAGCCTGCTTCCCGCCCTCTGCGCCTGCCAGCGCTCGCCGTCCTGATCCTGTCCGCCTTCACCTTCGGCGCCGGGGCACGGCAACCGCCGGCGTGGGAGCCGGTGCCGCCCGGCGAGGGCGCGCTGCATGCGCGCCACGAGAACGCCTTCGTCGCCCTGGGCGAGCGGCTGTACCTGCTGGGCGGGCGCGGGCAGCGGCCGCTGGACATCTACGATCCGGCCAGCGGGCGCTGGAGCCAGGGCGCGCCGCCGCCGCTGGAGATCCACCACTTCCAGGCGCTGGCGCACGAGGGCCGGCTGTACGTGCTGGGCGCGTTCACCGGCGACTTCCCGGAGGAGCAGCCGCTCACCCACGTGCTGGTCTACGACCCCCGCGCCGACCGCTGGAGCCAGGGTGCGGAGATCCCCGCGCACCGGCGCCGCGGCGCGGCCGGGGTGGTCTCGCACGGGGGCAGGATCTACCTGGTCGGCGGCAATACCCGCGGCCACATGAGCGGCTACGTGCCGTGGCTGGATGCCTTCGATCCGGCCAGCGGGCACTGGGAGGAGCTGCCTGACGCGCCGCATGCACGCGACCACTTCCACGCCGCGGTGCTGGACGGAAGACTCTACGCCGCCGGCGGCCGCCGCACCTCGCACGATACCGGCGACACCTTGTCGATGACCATTGCCGCGGTGGACGTGTACGACTTCGCCCGCGGGCGCTGGAGCACGCTGGAGGCGCCGCTGCCCACCCCGCGCGCCGGCGCCGGGGCGGTGGCGGCAGGCGGCGCGCTGCTGGTGCTGGGCGGGGAAAGCGCGCGCCAGGTGCCGGCGCACGCCGAGGTCGAGGCCTACGACCCGGGCAGCGGGCGCTGGCGCAGCCTGGCGCCGCTGCCGCGCGGACGCCATGGCACCCAGGCCACCCTGCTGGGCGGCGCGGTGCACGTGGCGGCCGGCAGCGCCGACCGCGGCGGCGGCCCGGAACTGGACGACCACCTGCGCCTGTCGCCCTGAGCGCGGGGCGGCCACGGTGCAGTGCAGCGTGGCCGGCGCAGGACGGGCAGGTATAAGGGAACCCGGCCGGGGCGACACAGCCGGCCACGCGACCGCCGTGGGGGAGGGTCGCGCGCAGCATCCCGTCGTTACCAGCCCGCGGCCCGGCCCGGGCCCGTCCAGCACTGAGGGAGCTTCCATGTCGTTGACGCCTGTGTTCGTGTTCCTCGCCATCGGCCTGGCCGCCGTCGTCGGTCTTGCGACCTTCGCCCTGCGGCGCGAGCGCAGCCGCTGAGTCCGCGCGCCCGCGGGCGCGTTCCCCGGTTTCCTCCGTCCCGGCCCGCATGCGGCGCGCGTGGCCGTGTGCGCAAGGCGTGCCTGCAACGGCGCGTGCGCCCGGTTCACCCGCCGTGGGCGGGGCTTGCCCAAGCATGTCGCCACGCCGGGCGCGGTGTCCGGTCCGAGGAGCGAACCATGCTGTCGACCTTTACCAACGACGCCGCCGCCACCGGCATGAACGCGCTGATGATCGCGGCGGCGATCTTCGCCCTGATCCTGACCGTGCTGTGGATCCTGGTGCCGTTCGCGGTGTTCGGGATCAAGTCGCTGCTGCGCCAGCTGATCGCCGAGCAGCGCCGTACCAACGACCTGCTGACCACGCCACCGGTCGCCCCGGCGGCGACCACGGTGCGCACCGACGTGCCGGGCGAGCCGGTCTACGTGCGCCGCGCCGTGCCCTGAAGGCACGCGGCTTGAGCGGTTCACCCAGCGCCGGGCGGCGTCTCACCGGCTGAGACGCAGGCCGGCCACCGTGCCGGCATGGAGCTGACCGACAAGCTCGCGATCCTTGCCGACGCGGCCAAGTACGACGCTTCCTGCGCCTCTTCCGGCGCGGGCCGGCGCGACTCGCGCGGCGGCAAGGGCGTGGGCAGCACCGAGGGCATGGGCATCTGCCACTCCTACACGCCCGACGGGCGCTGCGTGTCGCTGCTGAAGATCCTGCTGACCAACTTCTGCATCTACGACTGCGCCTACTGCGTCAACCGCGCCAGCAGCAACGTGCGCCGCGCGCGCTTCACCGCCGCCGAGGTGGTGAAGCTGACGCTGGACTTCTACAAGCGCAACTACATCGAGGGGCTGTTCCTCTCCAGCGGCATCATCCGCAACGGTGACTACACCATGGAGCAGATGGTGGAAGTGGCGCGCAGCCTGCGCGAGGACCACCACTTCGCCGGCTACATCCACCTCAAGACCATCCCCGAGGCCTCGCTGGAGCTGCTGGAGAAGGCCGGGCGTTACGCCGACCGGCTGAGCATCAATGTCGAGCTGCCCACCGCCGAAGGCCTGGCGAGACTGGCGCCGGAAAAGCGCGCCGACGGCATCCGCGATGCCATGGGCGAGCTGCGCTGGCGCATCGACGAGAACACCGAGGCGCGCCGCGCCGCGAAGGCCACGCCACGGCGGCGGCCGCCGCGGTTCGCCCCGGCCGGGCAAAGCACGCAGATGATCGTGGGCGCGGATGGCGCCGACGACGCGGTGATCCTGCGCACCAGCAACGCGCTGTACGGCGACTTCCGCATGAGGCGGGTGTACTACTCGGCCTTCAGCCCGATCCCGGATGCTTCGGCGGCTTTGCCGCCGCGCGCGCCGCCGTTGCAGCGCGAGCACCGCCTGTACCAGGCCGACTGGCTGCTGCGCTTCTACGGCTTCGGGGTGGAGGAAATCGTGCCCGGGGGCGCCGGCATGCTCGACCTGGACATCGATCCCAAGCTGGCCTGGGCCCTGCGCCACCCCGAGCGCTTCCCGGTGGACCTCAACAGCGCCCCGCGCGAGCTGCTGCTGCGCGTGCCCGGGCTGGGCGCGCGCAACGTGGACCGCATCGTCGGCGCGCGCCGCCACGGCCGCCTGCGGCTGGACGACCTGGCCCGGTTGCGCGCCCCGCTGAAGAAGCTGCTGCCGTTCGTGAGCGTGCTGGACCAGCATCCACGTGCACGCCTGGACGATCCGGCCCGCCTGCGTGCGCAGCTGGCGCCGCAGCCGCGCCAAGGCGAGCTGTTCGCATGAGCGGCTACCGCGCGCAGCTGGATCCGCCGTGGGACCTGGGTGCCTGGCGCGATGCGGCGCGCCGGGCGTTTGCCGCCGGCCTGGCACCGGAGCAGGTGGACTGGAGCGGCGATGCCCAGGGCGGCCTGCTGCCGTGGCCTGAACTGGCGCGGGCGCCGCTGGCTGCCGGAGTGCCGGCACTGGCGGTGGCGCCGGCATTCCTGGAGCTGGCCGCGCGCGTGCTGTGCCATCGCGATCCGGGGCGGCATGCGCTGCTGTACCGGATGCTGTGGCGCATCGGCCATGGCGAGCGGCGGCTGCTGGAACGCAGCACCGATGCCGACGTGGCCAGCGCCCGCGCGCTGGAGCAGGCGGTGCGCCGCGACAGCCACAAGATGAAGGCCTTCGTGCGCTTCCGCGCGGTGCCGGGGGAGGAGGAGGCCTACATCGCCTGGTTCGAGCCGGAACACTGGATCCTGGACCGGCTCGCGCCGTTCTTCGCACGCCGCTTCGCCGGCATGCGCTGGACCATCGTCACCCCGTACCGCAGCGTGCGCTGGGACGACGGGCAGTTGTGGGCCGGCCCGGGTGGGCTGCGCGCCGACGTGCCGGCCGACGACGCCCAGGACGGCCTGTGGCGCACCTACTACGCCAGCATCTTCAATCCGGCGCGGCTCAATACCCGGATGATGCGCCAGGAGATGCCGCAGAAGTACTGGCACCTGCTGCCGGAAACGCGCCTGCTGCCGGCGCTGGTGCGCGAGGCCGGCGCGCGCGTGCGGCAGATGGCCGAGCGCGAACCGCAGCCGCCGCGCAGGCGCATGCCGCGCCGCAGCTAGGAACGCGTGCCGCGCGTGCGCCCGGTCACGCTTGCGTGGCCCGGTGCCACGTATCCCGCGGTGCGTCACGCCCGGTCCGGTTTTCCGTGCTAGCCTCCGCCGCGTACTGCACTGGACCCACCTGGAAAGGCAGGCTGGCACGTGGAGCAGGAACCGGGCCCGAAGATGGAGGTGACCCGCAGGCAGGAGCGCATCGCGTTCCTGCTGGTGACTGCGGTGGTGTTCCCGCTGCTGGCGGTGCTGGTCGTGGCCGGCTACGGCTTCATGGTCTGGATGTGGCAGTTGCTGTTCGCCGGCCCGCCGACGGGGCCGTGACGATGCCAGGCGGCGCGCTCTCCCGGCGAGCACTGCTCTTCGGCAGCGAGGATGCCTGCGGTCCGCGCCCGCCCTGGTCAATCCCCGGACAGGCCTTCGCCGCGCGCTGCACCGGTTGCGAGGCGTGCATCCGCGCCTGCCCGGAACGCGTGCTGCGGCGCGCACCCGATGGCCTGCCGCGGTTCGATCCGGCCGCGGGCCGCGGCGAGTGCAGCTTCTGCGGCGCCTGCGCCCAGGCCTGCCCCACCGGCGCGCTGCTGCACACGCGGGCGCGTCCCTGGAACCTGCGCGCGATGGTGGCCGATGCCTGCCTGTCCGGCGCCGGCATCGTCTGCGCCAGCTGCCGCGAGGTCTGTCCCGAACAGGCGATCCGGGTACCGCCCGGCGGCCGCGGCATGGCCATGGTCGAGGCCGCGCGCTGCACCGGCTGCGGCGCCTGCACCGGCGTATGCCCGGCCGGCGCGATCGCGCTGGCCGCGGCTGAAGAGGAGGCCTGCGCATGAACCCGCAGGACGAGGTCAACATCGCTTCGTTCGTGCTCCAGCACCGCGCCGATGCCTTGCCGGCACTGCGCGCGGCGGTGGCCGCCGAGCCCGCGCTGGAACTGGCCATCGCCGGCGACACCCGCAGCGTGGTGCTGTGCGAGACCGCCGACCGCTACCGGGTGATGGACCTGGTCGAACGCCTGCGCGAGGTGCCAGGCGTGCTGAACGTGCTGCTGGTCTACCACCACGCCGAGCCGTCCGCCGCCCTGGACGAGCCCGTTCCCCCGCCCCATGCCAGTGGAGCTTCCGCATGAGCACCACGCGCCGCGACTTCATCCGTACCAGCGCCATCGCCACCGCCGCGGCCGCCGCCGGCCTGCCGCTGCCCGGCGGCGGCACCAACGTCGTCACCGAGGGCGACCAGGTCCAGCTCAAGTGGTCCAAGGCGCCGTGCCGCTACTGCGGCACCGGCTGCGGGGTCAACGTCGCCGTGCGCGATGGCCGCGTGGTCGCCACCCATGGCGACGTGCATGCCGAGGTCAACCGCGGCATCAACTGCGTCAAGGGCTACTTCCTGTCCAAGGTGCTGTACGGCGCCGACCGCCTCACTACGCCGCTGCTGCGCAAGAAGAACGGCGCCTACGCCAAGGACGGGGACTTCACCCCGGTGTCCTGGGACGAGGCCTTCGACGTGATGGCCGAGCAGTTCAAGCGCGTGCTCAGGGCCAAGGGCGGCGAGGGCATCGGCATGTTCGGCTCCGGCCAGTGGACGATATGGGAGGGCTACGCGGCGACCAAGCTGATGCGCGCCGGCTTCCGCAGCAACCACCTGGACCCGAACGCGCGCCACTGCATGGCCTCGGCCGCCTACGGCTTCATGCGCACCTTCGGCATGGACGAGCCGATGGGCTGCTACGACGACATCGAGGCGGCCGACGCGTTCGTGCTGTGGGGCTCGAACATGGCCGAGATGCACCCGATCCTGTGGACCCGGGTCACCGACCGCCGCCTGTCCCACCCGCACGTGAAGGTGGCGGTGCTGTCCACCTTCGAGCACCGCAGCTTCGAGCTGGCCGACATCCCGGTGGTGTTCAAGCCGCAGACCGACCTGGTGATCCTCAACTACATCGCCAACCACATCATCCGCACCGGGCGGGTGGACCGGCAGTTCGTGGAGAAACACGCCACCTTCAAGCGCGGCGCGACCGACATCGGCTACGGCCTGCGCCCGGAGCATCCGCTGGAGGTGGCCGCCAGCGGCGCGGCCGACCCCGGCGCCGGCGAGCCGTGCAGCTTCGACGACTTCGCCCGCCTGGTCGCGCCCTATACCCTGCAGCACGCGGTGGAGATGACCGGGGTCGAGGCCGGCTGGCTGGAGCAGCTGGCCGAGCTCTACGCCGACCCGAAGGTCAAGGTGATGTCGTTCTGGACCATGGGTTTCAACCAGCACACCCGCGGGGTGTGGGCCAACAACATGGTCTACAACATCCACCTGCTGACCGGGAAGATCTCCACCCCGGGCAACAGCCCGTTCTCGCTGACCGGCCAGCCCTCGGCCTGCGGCACCGCGCGCGAGGTGGGCACCTTCAGCCACCGCCTGCCGGCTGACATGCTGGTGGCCAACCCGGAGCACCGGCAGCACGCCGAGGAGATCTGGAAGCTTCCGCGCGGCCTGCTGAATCCGAAGCCCGGCTACCACGCGGTGGAGCAGAACCGCGCGCTGAAGGACGGCCTGCTCAATGCCTACTGGGTGCAGGTCAACAACAACATGCAGGCCGGGGCCAACCTGCTGCAGGAAACCTGGCCCGGCTACCGCAACCCGGAGAACTTCATCGTCGTCTCCGACGCCTATCCCACGGTCACCGCGCAGGCCGCCGACCTGATCCTGCCGGCGGCGATGTGGGTGGAGAAGGAGGGCGCCTACGGCAATGCCGAGCGCCGCACCCAGTTCTGGCACCAGCTGGTGCAGGCCCCAGGCGAGGCGCGTTCGGACCTGTGGCAGCTGATGGAGTTCTCCAGGCGCTTCACCACCGACGAGTGCTGGCCGAAGGAGATCCTCGACGCCAATCCGGCCTACCGCGGCAAGACCCTGTTCGAGGTGCTGTTCGCCAACGGCAAGGTCGACGCGTTCCCGCTGTCGGACATCGAACAGGGCTACGCCAACCAGGAGTCCCGGCACTTCGGCTTCTACGTGCAGAAGGGCCTGTTCGAGGAGTACGCCGAGTTCGGACGCGGGCACGGCCACGACCTGGCGCCGTTCGACGCGTACCACCAGGCGCGCGGCCTGCGCTGGCCGGTGGTGGACGGCAAGGAAACCCGCTGGCGCTACCGCGAAGGCAGCGATCCCTACGTCAAGCCCGGGGCCGGCTTCCAGTTCTACGGCAACAAGGACGGCAAGGCGGTGATCTGGGCGCTGCCCTACGAGCCGCCGGCCGAGGCGCCCGACGCCGAGTACGACCTGTGGCTGGTCACCGGCCGGGTGCTGGAGCACTGGCATTCCGGCTCGATGACCATGCGCATCCCCGAGCTGTACCGGGCGTTCCCGGCGGCGGTGTGCTTCATGAACCCCGACGACGCCCGCGCGCGCGGGCTCAAGCGCGGCGACGAGGTGCGGGTGGCCTCGCGCCGCGGCGAGATGCGCACCCGGGTGGAGACCCGCGGCCGCAACCGCATGCCCCGCGGGGTGGTGTTCGTGCCCTGGTTCGACGCCGGCCAGCTGATCAACAAGGTCACCCTGGACGCCACCGATCCCATCTCCAAGCAGACCGACTACAAGAAGTGCGCGGTGAAGGTCCTGCCCGCCTAGGAGACGCGCCATGCGCAACCGCAACCTGCTGGTCGCCATCCCCCTGGCCCTGCTGCTGGGGGTGGTCCTGTTCTTCCTGGGCGTGCTGATCGGCAGGGGCCTGGCCCGCCGCGGCCACGCGCCGGAGCCTCCGCCGCCGGCGGCCGCGGCGCCGGTGGACGCGCGCGCGGTGTTCGTGCCTGGCGCCGGCCAGATCGACGCGGTGCGCCGCGGCGTGCCGGTGGACCAGGAAGGCCATCCGCCGCCGATGGCGCGGGTGGAGAACGCCGACCTGAAGCGCGTGCGCGCCTACCCCATGCAGCCGCCAACCATCCCGCACGCGATCGACGGCTACCAGGTGGACCGCAACAGCAACCGCTGCATGCTGTGCCACGCCCGCGCCAACGCCGCCACCTTCCAGGCCCCGCCGGTCAGCGTCACCCACTACATGGACCGCGACGACCAGTTCCTGGCCTCGATCTCGCCGCGGCGCTACTTCTGCCTGCAATGCCACGTGGTGCAGACCGATGCCCCGGTGCTGGTGGCCAACCAGTTCCGCGACGTCGACAGCCTGCTGGCGGCCCCGGAAGCCGCGCCCGCGGCGGAGGTGCGCTGAATGTTCCGCCGCCTCCGCCGCCAGCTGGGCCTGCTGTGGATGACCCTGCGCTCGCCCAGCCGCTATTACAGCCTCGGCTTCCTGACCGTGGCCGGGTTCGTCGCCGGGGTGCTGTTCTGGGGCGGGTTCAACACCGCGCTGGAGGCGACCAACACGGAGAAGTTCTGCACCAGCTGCCACGAGATGCGCGACAACGTGTTCGAGGAGCTGAAGGCCACGATCCACTACAGCAACCGCTCCGGCGTGCGCGCCACCTGCCCGGACTGCCACGTGCCGCACAACTGGACCGACAAGATCGCGCGCAAGATGCAGGCCTCCAAGGAGGTCTGGGGCAAGGTCTTCGGAACCATCAATACCCGCCAGAAGTTCCTCGACGAGCGCCTGGTGCTGGCCGGCCACGAATGGTCCCGGCTCAAGGCCAACGACTCGCTGGAATGCCGCAACTGCCATGACTTCGATTCCATGGACCTGACCCGGCAAAGCGCGCGCGCCGCCGAGGTCCACCGGTTGTGGCTGGGCACCGGGCAGAAGACCTGCATTGACTGCCACAAGGGCATCGCCCACCGCCTGCCGGACATGGCCGGCGTGCCCCAGGGCTGAACGCTTTTGCCCGATCTTGGTGCATGGCCGGGTGCGTGCGCCGGCGCCTCGATGAACCGGTTACGCCGCGGATGAGCAAGTTCGCAAAATGCACCTGCACGGTGCGCGGAATTCACAGCGCATTTATTGCGGTGCGGGGTAGATTGCAGCCGTAGCTCGCGCATATCCCCCACGATCTGCGTTGACTTCCTTCCCGAACCCACGCTGCCCCCGTCCCGGAGGCGGCGCGGGCACCGTCAACCCGATAAAACGAGCCTCCGCGATGCCTGCCGTCCCCGTTTCCGCCGGTGTTGCCCTCAGGGAACCGAAGCCGCTCCGGCTTCCGCCACGGGATGCGAGGGGCCGCTTCATGCGGCGGCAGGCGGCCGCGGTGATGCCGCAACCGGGCCACCACAGCATCCCGGTGCTGTTCGTGGTCTCGGAGATGGCCGACTACATCAAAGCCGGCGGCCTGGGCGACGTGGCCGCGGCGTTGCCGCGCGCGCTGCGCCCGGCCTGCGACGCGCGCGTGCTGATCCCTGGTTACCCGGAGGTGCTGCAGCGGATCCGCTGCATGAACATCGTCGGCCAGGTCGCCGCGCACGCCGGGCTGCCGGAATGCCGGATCGGCCTCACCCATCAGCCCGACGGCCTGCCGGTCTACGTGCTGCTGTGCCCGGAGCTGTTCGAGCGCAGCGGCTCGCCCTACGTGGACGGCGCCGGCGCGGAGTGGGAAGACAACGCGGTGCGCTTCGCCACCTTCGCCCACGCCGCCGCGCGCATCGGCGCCGGCGAGTGCGGACTGCAGTGGAAGCCGGCCCTGCTGCACCTCAACGACTGGCCCTCGGCCCTGGCCGCCGCCTACGTGCGCTGGACCGGCGGCGACACCCCCAGCGTGCTGACCATCCACAACCTGGCCTACCAGGGCGTGTTCCCGCGCAGCGTGGCGAAGGCCATCGGCGTGCCGCCGGCGCACCTGGCGGACATGGAATTCCACGGCCGGCTGTCGTTCCTGAGGGCCGGCATCGTCAACGCCACCCGGATCAACACGGTCAGCGTCAGCTACGCGGCGCAGATCGTGCGGCCGGAGGAAGGCTGCGGCATGCACGAGCTGCTGGCGCGGCGTGCGGCGCAGGGGCACCTCAGCGGGATCGTCAACGGCATCGACGACAGCTGGGACCCGGTCCGCGACCGCTCGCTGCCGGCGCGCTTCTCCGCCGCCAACTGCCGCGACCGCCACCTCAACGCGCGCCACGTGCGCGCCGCGTTCGGCCTGCCGGACAACGGCGGCCCGCTGTTCGCGGTGGTTTCGCGCCTGGTCCACCAGAAGGGCCTGGACATCACCTGCGAGGTCGCGCCGCAGATCGTGGCCGCCGGCGGCCAGATCGTGATCATCGGCGGCGGCGAGCCGCAGGTGGAGGCCCAGGTGGCCGCCCTGGTGCGCCGCTTCCCCGGCGCGGTCGGCGCCTTCATCGGCTTCGAGGAGGGGCTGGCGCGGCGCATGTTCGCCGGCGCCGACTTCCTGTTGATGCCCTCGCGCTTCGAGCCCTGCGGACTGAGCCAGATGTACGCGCAGCGCTTCGGCTGCCTGCCGATCGCGCATGCCACCGGCGGCCTGATCGACACCGTCGACGACGGTGTCACCGGTTTCCTGTTCGAGGGCGCCAGCGCCGACGGCCTGCGCCGCTGCCTGCAGCGCGCCATCCGCACCTTCCGCAGCCCGCTGCTGATGGGCGCCATGCGCCGCGCGGCGATGCTGCGGCCCGGCGGCTGGACCCCGGCCGCCCAGCAGTACCACGCGCTTTACCGCCAGGCGGCGGGGATCGCCGCGACCCGGGGGCTGACCGCATGAGCGAAGGCGTGGCAGCGATGCCGCAGGACTGCGAGACGGCCGTCCACGGCGGCCACGAGGATCCGGAGCGCGACGCCGCGCTGGCGGCCGGCGCCCCGGTCGATGCCTTCGCCTGGCTGGGCGCGCACGCGCTGCCCGACGGTGGCTGCTGCCTGCGGGTGCTGTTCCCCGGCGCGCGCGCGGTCAGCTGCAGCACCGGCGCCGGAGAGTGGGCCGCACTGCAGCCGACCCCCGCGTTCGGCGTGTTCGAAGGCCGGGTCGGGCGCGGCGGCGTGCACCTGCTGCGGGTGGACTGGGGCGACCACGTCGAGGAACTGGAGGATGCCTACGGCTACGGCCCGCTGCTGGACGAGGCCTTGCTCGGGCGGTTGTCCGCCGGCGACGGCGAGGCCTGCCGCGAGGCGCTTGGCGCCCGTCCCATGCGCCTGGGTGGGGTGGACGGCGTTCGCTTCGCGGTATGGGCGCCCAATGCCCGCCGGGTGGCGGTGGTGGGCGACTTCAACGGCTGGGACGGGCGCCGCCATCCGATGCGGCTGCGCCACGCCGCCGGGGTGTGGGAAATCTTCATCCCGCGGGTCGCCGCCGGCGCCCTTTACAAGTACGAGATCACCGGCCCGGACGGTGCACGCCTGCCGCACAAGGCCGATCCCTGCGCGCGCCAGTGCGAGCTGCCGCCGTCCACCGCCTCGCGGGTGGCCGATGCGCACCCGTTCACGTGGCACGACCAGGCCTGGATGGCCGCGCGCGGCGGCTGGGAGCGCAAGCCGCTGTCGATCTACGAGGTGCACGCCGGTTCCTGGCGGCGCGACGCCCAGGGCCTGTCCCTGGACTGGGACGCGCTGGGCGACCAGCTGGTCCCGCACGTGCAGGCGCTGGGCTTCACCCACATCGAGCTGCTGCCGGTCAGTGAGCACCCGTTCGGTGGTTCCTGGGGCTACCAGCCGCTGGGCATCTACGCGCCCACCGCGCGGCACGGCGATCCGGCCGCCTTCGCGCGCTTCGTCGACCGCTGCCATGGCGCCGGCATCGGCGTGATCGTGGACTGGGTCAGCGCCCATTTCCCGACCGACGTGCACGGCCTGCAGCGCTTCGACGGCACCGCGCTGTACGAGCACGAGGATCCGCGCGAGGGCTTCCACCGCGACTGGCACACCCTGATCTACAACTACGGCCGCAACGAGGTCTCCGCGTTCCTGGTCGGCTCGGCGCTGGAGTGGATCGAGCGCTTCCACATCGATGGGCTGCGCGTGGACGCGGTGGCCTCGATGCTCTACCGCGACTACAGCCGGCCCGAGGGCGAGTGGGTGCCCAACGAGCACGGCGGCCGCGAGAACCTGCAGGCGATCGCGTTCCTGCGGCGGATGAACGCCGAGATCCGCCGGCGCTTCCCGGACGTGATGCTGATGGCCGAGGAGTCGACCGCCTGGCCGGGAGTGACCGCCCCGGCCGAGCACGGCGGGCTGGGCTTCACCCACAAGTGGAACATGGGCTGGATGCACGACACCCTGCAGCACATGGGCCGCGACCCGATCCACCGCGGCTGGCACCACAGCGAGATGACCTTCGGCCTGGTCTATGCGTTCGCCGAGCGCTTCGTGCTGCCGCTGTCGCACGACGAGGTGGTGCACGGCAAGGGTTCCCTGTTGCGGCGCATGCCCGGCGACGAATGGCAGCGCTTCGCCAACCTGCGCGCCTACCTGGCGCTGATGTGGGCGCACCCGGGCGCGAAGCTGCTGTTCATGGGCGGCGAATTCGGCCAGCTGGCCGAATGGAACCACGATGCCCAGCTGGACTGGGAGGAGGCCAGGCGCCCGCCCAACGACGGCCTGGCGCGCCTGGTCGGCGACCTCAACCGCATGCTGCGCGCGCAGCCGGCGCTGCACGCGGCCGAGCAGGACGAACGCAGCTTCGACTGGAGCGTGGCCGACGACTCGCGCAACAACGTGGTCGCCTTCCTGCGCCACGACCCGGAAGGCGGCGCACCCTCGCTGCTGGCGGTGACCAACCTGACCCCGACGGTGCACCACGGCTACGCGGTCGGCGTGCCCAGCGCCGGCGCCTGGCGCGAGCTGCTCAATACCGACAGCGCCCACTACGGCGGCAGCAACACCGGCAACGGCGGCCTGCTGCAGACCGTGCCGCGGCCGATGCATGGACATGCCCAGTCGCTGCTGCTGACGCTGCCGCCGCTGGCCACGCTCTACCTCCAGGCCGAGGCATGAACGCGGTGGCGGCACTCGAACCCCCGGGCGCCTGGCCGGTCGGGGAGCACTGGCGCTTCCGCCTGTGGGCGCCGGACGCGCGCCGGGTGGAACTGGTGCTGGGGGACCAGGTGCTGCCGATGCCGGCCGCCGGCGACGGCTGGTTCGAGGCGGAGGCCGCCGCGCCCAAGGGCACCGGCTACCGTTACCGGATCGATGCCGGCTACGACGTGCCGGATCCGGCCTCGCGCTGGCAGCCCGATGGCGTGCATGGTGCCAGCGCCCTGTATCGCGGCGACTACGCATGGCGCCACGACGGATGGCGCGGCCGTCCCTGGCACGAGGCCGTGGTCTACGAACTGCACGCCGGCGCCTGCGGCGGCTATGCCGGGGTGCGCGCGCTGCTGCCGTGGCTGGCGGCACTGGGCATCACCGCGATCGAGCTGATGCCGCTGGCGCAGTTCCCGGGCCGCCGCAACTGGGGCTACGACGGCGTGCTGCCGTTCGCGCCGGCGCAGGCCTACGGCACCCCGGACGAGCTGAAGGCGCTGGTGGACGAGGCCCATGGCCTGGGCCTGATGGTGCTGCTGGACGTGGTCTACAACCACTTCGGCCCGGACGGGAACTACCTGGGCGGCTATGCCTCGCCGTTCTTCCGCGCCGGCTCGCACACGCCCTGGGGCGAGGCGATCGACTTCGACCAGCCTGCCGTGCAGCGCTACTTCATCGCCAACGCCCTGATGTGGCTGGACGAGTACCGCTTCGACGGGCTGCGCCTGGACGCGGTGCACGCGATCGAGCCCACCGCCTTCCTGCACCAGCTGCGGCAGGCGGTGCATGCCGCGCTGCCGGCCGAGCGCCACGTGCACCTGGTGCTGGAGAACGAGCACAACCAGGCCAGCCTGCTGCGCGAAGGCTTCACCGCGCAGTGGAACGACGACTTCCACAACGCCCTGCACGTGCTGCTGACCGGCGAGGACGAGGGCTACTACGGCGATTACGCGCCGCAGGCCACCGCCCACCTGGCGCGGGTGCTGGGCGAGGGCTTCGCGTGGCAGGGCCAGACCACCCCGCGGGGGCGCGTCCGTGGCGAGCCGAGTGCGGATGTGCCGCCGGTACGCTTCGTCGCCTTCGCCCAGAACCACGACCAGATCGGCAACCGCGCCTGCGGCGAGCGGCTGTCGGTGCTGGTGCCGGAGCCACGGCTCAGGGTGGCGGTGGCGCTGACCGCGCTGGTGCCGATGGTCCCGCTGTTCTTCATGGGCGAGCCCTGGGCCGCACGCGAGCCGTTCCTGTTCTTCACCGATTTCGAGGCGCCGCTGGACCAGGCCGTGCGCGAGGGCCGGCGCCGCGAGTTCGCGCACTTCGCCGCCTTCGCCAGTGCCCAGGCGCGCAGCCGCATTCCCGATCCCAATGCCGTCTCCACCTTCGAGGCCTCGCGCGCGCCCTGGCCGGCGCCGGACGATGCCGCGGCCCAGGCCTGGCTGGCCTGGTTCGGCGGGCTGCTGGACCTGCGCGCGCGCGAACTGGTGCCGCACCTGGAGCAGGCGCGGCCGCTGGGCGGCCGCGTCATTGGCGAAGCCGCGGTGGCCGCGGGCTGGCAGCTGGGCGGACGGCAATGGTGGCTGGAGCTCAACCTGGGCCGGCAGGGCCTGCCCAGCGCGTTGCCGCCGGGGCAGGACCTGTTGTGCACCGGACCGATGGAGGAGGGCCAGCTGCCGCCGGACCGGCTGCGCGTGCGCAGGGTCGGCCCATGAGCACGGCCGATGCCTCCCTGCACGCGCTGGCCGCGGCCGCCGGGCTGTGCCGCGAGTGGACCGACGTGGCCGGACGCCCCCAGGTGGTGGCCGACGCCACCCTGCGCGCGGTGCTCGACGCTCTGGACCTGCCCGCGGCCACGCCGGCGCAGCGCCGCGAGAGCCTGCGCCGGATCGAGGCCGTGCAGGCACGGCCGCCATTGCTGACGGCGCGTGCCGGCGCGCGCATCGCGGCCGGCGGCGACGCCGGCCCGCGGCAGTGGGTGGCCGACGACGGCCGCCACGAGGATGCGCGGATCGACGCGCGCGGCTGCGTGCGGGTGCCGCTCGCCCCCGGCTACTGGACCCTGCACGGCGGCGCCCCCTGCAGGGTCGCGGTGGCGCCGGACCGCTGCTTCGGCGTGGAGGACGCGGTTGCGGACGCGCGCGCCTGGGGCGTGGCGCTGCAGGTGTACTCGGCGCGCGCCCCGGGCGACGGCGGCATCGGCGATACCGCCGCCTGCGCGGACTGGCTGCGCAGGGTCGCCGCGGCGGGCGGCGATGCGCTGGCGCTGAGCCCGGTGCACGCCGCGCTGGAGGGCGCCGGCTACTACAGTCCCTACGCACCCAGCGACCGGCGCTGCCTGGACCCGCTGCATGCATCGTCGGCGCAGGTCTTCGGCGACGTGGCGGCGCAGGTGCTGGACGGCGATCCGCAGCTGCGCGGACGGCTGCATGCCCTGGAGGCTGCGGATTCCATCGACTGGAGCGCCGCGCGGCCGGCGAAGTGGGCCTGGCTGCGGCAGCTGCATGGGCGCGGCCTGGTCCTGCGTGCGGACCTGCAGGCGGACTTTGCCGCTTTCGCTGCTGCGCCACCGGCGGAGGTGGCGGCCTATGTCGCCTTCGCCGCGGGCAATGACGCGGAGGTGGCGCAGCTGCACCTGTTCGGCCAGTGGCTGGCGCGCCGGGCCTGGGCTCGCTGCCAGGACCAGGCGCGCGCGGCGGGACTGGGCATCGGACTGGTCGCCGACCTGGCGGTGGGCTTCGATCCTTCCGGCGCCGAGGCCGCGGCCTCGCCGGCGGCGGTGCTGCGCGGGCTGGAGCTGGGCGCGCCACCGGATGCGTTCAATGCCGACGGCCAGGCCTGGGGCATCAGCGGTTATGCGCCGACCGGGTTGCGCCAGTCGGGCTTCGCGCCGTTCATCGAACTGTTGCGCGCGGTGATGCGCGACCGTGGCGGCGTGCGCATCGACCATATCCTCGGCCTGCAACGGCTGTGGGTGGTGCCGCGTGGGGCCAGTGCCCGCGATGGCGTGTATCTTTCCTGCGAACTGGACGCGCTGCTGGACCTGCTGGCGCTGGAATCCTGGCGCCACCGCTGCGTGGTGGTCGGCGAGGACCTGGGCGTGGTGCCGCCCGGGATCCGCGCGAAGCTGGCGCGGCGCGGGGTTCTGGGCATCGACGTGCTGCCGTTCACCCGCGACCGCCGTGGCGCGTTCATGCCGCCCCGGCGCTGGCGCCGCCATGCGGTCGCCACCACCACCACCCACGACCTGCCCAGCAGCGCCGGCTGGGCCGAGGGCCGCGACATCGCCTGGCGCCTGGGCCTGCAAGACGCGCCGCCCGGAGCGTTGCAGGCCACTCCGCAATGGAGGGAACGGCAGGCCGACGCCGCGCGCCTGCGCCGGGCCTTCCGTGGCGAAGGCATCGACAGCGGAGACCTGCGCATGGATGCATTGCGCTTTACCGCCCGATCCCCGGCCGTGCTGGCCCTGCTGCCGGCCGAAGACGCACTGGGCCTGCGCGAGCAGCCCAACCTGCCCGGCACCACCGACAGCCATCCCAACTGGCGCCGGCGCCTGCCCGATCCGCTGCCGGAAGCCGTGCTCGATGCCTCCCTGCAGGCGTTCGCGCAGGCGCGCCGGGAGGTGGCGCCATGAGCCCGGCCCGCCTCCGGCCGCGGGCCACCGTGCGCCTGCAGCTGCATGCCGGCTTCACCCTGGACGATGCCGCGGCGCAGGTCGACTACTTCGCCCGCCTCGGCGCAAGCCACCTGTACTTGGCACCCATCGGCACCGCCGTGCCCGGCTCCAACCATGGCTACGACAACACCGATCCCACCCGGGTCAACCCGGATCTGGGCGGCGAGCCGGCATTGCAGCGCCTGGCGCAGGCCGCGCGCGAGCATGGCATGGGCCTGCTGCTGGACATCGTGCCCAACCACATGGCCACCCACGCCTCCAATGCGTGGTGGATGGACCTGCTGCAGCACGGGCGCCGCAGCCGCCATGCCGAGTGGTTCGACGTGGACTGGGAGGCGCCCGGCGCGGGCGGCCGCCTGCTGCTGCCGGTGCTGGACCGGCCGCTGCATGCGGCGCTGGCCGAAGGCCTGCTGCGGCTGGAACGGCAGGGCGATGGCTGGCAGGTGCGGCACCACGACCAGGCCTGGCCGCTGGCCCCGGGCACGGTGCCGGCGCCGGCCACTGCGCGGGCGCGGGCCTGGCTGGAGCGCACCAACTCCGGTGTCCGCCGCGGCGAGGGCACCCTGGCCGCCATCCTCGAGCGCCAGGCTTACCGGCTGCTGTGGTGGCGCGCCGGCAATGACCGCATCAACTACCGCCGCTTCTTCGACATCAGCTCGCTGGCGGCGCTGCGCGTGGAGCGCCGCGAGGTGTTCGACGCGGTGCACGCACTGCCGTTGCGGCTGCTGGCGCAAGGCGTGATCGACGGCGTGCGCGTGGACCACGTCGACGGCCTGGCCGATCCCACCGGCTACGTGCAGGCACTGCGCGCGGCGCTGGACCGCGCCGGCGCGCGCCGCGGCCTGGCGCCGGGCGAGGCGCTGCTGTACGTGGAGAAGATCCTCGCGCCCGGCGAACAGCTGCCGGCCGCCTGGCCCTGCCAGGGCACGACCGGTTACGACTTCATGGACCAGGCCGGCGCGGTGCTGCACGCCGCCGCCGGGCTGGAGACGCTGCGCGGACGCTGGGAACAGGCCGGCGGCGAGGGCGATTTCGCCGCGATCGAGCGGCAGGCGCGTCTGCTGGTCCTGCGTGGCCCGCTGCAGGCCGAGTTCAACCGCTGCCTGCTGCGGCTGCTGGCGGTGGCGGCGCAGCTGCCGGCGCTGGCCGACTTCAGCGCACAGATGTGGGCGCGCGCGCTGCAGGCGCTGTGCCTGCGCTTCCCGGTGTACCGCACCTACGCCGGCCGCGACGGCCTGGATGCGCAGGGCAGGGCCTGGCTGGACGCCGCCGCCACGGCCGCGGCCGGCGACCTCGGCCCGGCGGAGCAGCAGGCCCTGGCCACGCTCGCCGGCTGGCTGCGCGGCGATGGCGACGCCCGCGGCGTGCCCGCGCCACTGCTGCAGCGCCTGCGTGCCGGCTTCGAGCAGCTGACCGCCCCGCTCAATGCCAAGGCGGTGGAGGACACGGCCTTCTACCGCCACGGCGTGCTGCTGTCGCGCAACGAGGTCGGCAGCCATCCGCTGCATGCCCCGCCTGGCATCGACGGCTTACACCACGCCTGCCGCGAACGCGGCCGGCGCCATCCGCTGGCGCTGCTGGCCACGGCCACCCACGACCACAAGCGCGGCGAGGACACCCGCGCGCGCCTGGCCGCGCTCTCGCACCGCGCGCCGTGGTGGTGCGGCCAGCTGGAGCGGTTCGAGGAGGCCGTGCCTGCGCGGCTGCGCGAGGCGGTGCCGGCGACCTTCCGGCTGATGCTGTGGCAGACCCTGGTCGCGGCCTGGCCGCTGCAGCTGCCAAGCCGCCGGGCGCGCACGGACTACGCCGGACGGGTGGTCGCCTGGGCCACCAAGGCCCTGCGCGAGGGCAAGCAGTACAGCAGCTGGACCGAGCCGGACGCCGGCGTGGAAGGCGCGGTCGATGCCCTGGTGCGCCACGCGCTGGAGGACAACGCCTTGCACCAGGCCCTGGCCGCCGCGGCTGCGGCGCTGGGCGTGCCTGGTGCGCGCCTGGGCCTGGCCCAGCTGCTGCTGCGGCTGGCCACGCCCGGGGTGCCGGATACCTACCAGGGCAGCGAGGGCTGGGACCTGAGCCTGGTCGATCCGGACAACCGTCGCCCCGTGGACTACGCCGCCAGACGCGCCTGGCTGGATGACCCGCGCGACTGGCCCGCACTGCTGCGGCAATGGCAGGACGGTGCGCTCAAGGCACGCCTGCTGGCCACCATGCTGGAACTGCGTGCCGCGCACCCGCGCCTGTTCCAGGGCCGCTACACGCCGCAGCCGGCGGGCACCGACGTGGTGGCCTTCCTGCGCGGCAGCGGCCACCAGCGGCTGTGGGCCGGCGCGCTGGTGGGCGATGCCGCTGCCGTGCAGGGCGAGGGCCTGCTGCTGCCCGAAGCGCACTGGGAAGCCCGCAGCCTGCGCCTGCCTGCCGGGCACTGGCGCGAGGTGCTGGGCGGCGCGCGGCTTGGACTGGATTCGCCAGGCAACGTGCCGCTGTCGACGCTGTTTGCACGTTCGCCCGTGGCAGTGTGGACCACTGCATGAGGAATGACGCCATGGACCCGGCCGAACGCCAGCGCCGCACGCGCGAGCTCGCGCGCCAGATCTGGGAGGCCGAGGGCCGCCCCGACGGCCAGGAGCTGCGCCACTGGGGCATGGCCGAGCGCCTGGTGGAGGCCGAGATCGCCGCACGCGCGCTGGAGCAGCCGGCCAACGAAGGAACCGCGGGAGAGGAGGACGACCGTGCCGACGCGTAAATGGAGCCGCCAGTCGCGGCTGGAGGAGGGCACGCCGTATCCGCTGGGCGCGACCTGGGACGGGCTGGGCGTCAACTTCGCCCTGTACTCGCGCCACGCCACCAAGGTGGAACTGTGCCTGTTCGACGAGCGCGGGCGCGAGCAGGAGCGCATCGTCCTGCCCGAGTACACCGACGAGATCTGGCACGGTTACCTGCCCGACGCACGCCCCGGGCAACGCTATGGCTACCGCGTGCACGGCCCGTACGAACCCGACGCCGGCCACCGTTTCAATCCCCACAAGCTGCTGCTGGATCCGTACGCCAAGCAGGTCGCCGGCGAGCTGAAGTGGGCGCCGCACCTGTTCGGCTACACCCTGGGCCACCGCGACCTGGACCTGAGCTTCGACCGCCGCGACAGTGCCCCGTACATGCCCAAGTGCGTGGTGATCGATCCGGCGTTCACCTGGGGGCGCGAGCGCGCCCCGGCCACGCCCTGGGACCGCACCGTGGTCTACGAGGCCCACGTGCGCGGCCTGACCATGCGCAATGGCGCGATCCCGGAAGGGCTGCGCGGCACCTTCGCCGGCCTGCGCCACGACGCGGTGATCTCGCACCTGAAGTACCTGGGCGTGACCGCGATCGAGCTGCTGCCGGTGCACGCCTTCGTCGACGACCAGTACCTGCTGGACAAGGGCCTGCGCAACTACTGGGGCTACAACTCCATCGGCTTCTTCGCCCCGCACCCGCGCTACCTGTCCGGCACCAGCGTCACCGAGTTCAAGCAGATGGTGGCGCGCATGCACGACGCCGGGCTGGAGGTGATCCTGGACGTGGTCTACAACCACACCGCCGAGGGCAACGAGCTGGGCCCGACGCTGTCGTTCAAGGGCATCGACAACACCGGCTACTACCGCCTGGCCGACGACCGCCGCTACTACATCAACGACACCGGCACCGGCAACACCTTCGACCTGACCAACGCCGGTGCCCTGCGCATGGTGATGGACTCGCTGCGCTACTGGGTGCGCGAGATGCGGGTGGACGGCTTCCGCTTCGACCTGGCCACCATCCTCGGCCGCGAGCGCACCGGGTTCGATGCCTCCTGCAGCTTCCTCGACGCGGTGCGCCAGGACCCGATGCTGGCCCACGTGAAGCTGATCGCCGAGCCCTGGGACATCGGCCCGGGCGGCTACCAGCTGGGCAACTTCGCCCCGGGCTGGGCGGAGTGGAACGACAAGTTCCGCGACAACGTGCGCGCGCTGTGGCGCGGCGACCCGGGCCAGCTGGCGGAGTTCGCCACGCGCTTCACCGGCTCGGCCGACCTGTTCGACCACCACGGCCGCAAGCCGCATTCCTCGGTGAACTTCGTCACCGCGCACGACGGCTTCACCCTGCGCGACCTGGTCAGCTACAACGACAAGCACAACCTGGCCAACGGCGAGGACGGCCGCGACGGCAGCGACAACAACATTTCCTGGAACCACGGCGCCGAGGGCGAGACCGACGATCCGGAGATCAACGCCCTGCGTGCGCGGCAGATGCGCAACCTGCTGGGCACGCTGCTGTTGTCGCAGGGCACGCCGATGCTGCTGTCCGGCGACGAGTTCGGCCACAGCCAGCAGGGCAACAACAACGCCTACTGCCAGGACAACGAACTGGCCTGGCTGGACTGGGAAGCGGCCGCGGCGCCGGGGCCGCAGCGCCAGGCCGCGTTCGTGCGCCGGCTGCTGCGCCTGCGCAGGCACTATCCGCAGCTGCGCCGCCGCCGCTTCTTCATGGGCGAGTATGACCGCGCCCATGGCCTGCACGACATCGCCTGGTTCCGCCCCGACGGCAGCGCGATGGAAGAGGGCGACTGGCACGACGGCGAGCGCCGGGTGCTGATGGCCTGCCTGGACGGGCAGGCGCCGACCAGCGGCCTGCACCAGCCCGAGCGCGAGGACAGCCTGGTGTTCCTGTTCAATGCCGGCGACGCGCCCCAGGAATTCCGCGTGCCGCAACACCTGCAGGCGCCGCGCCTGCTGCTGTCCACGGCCGAGGAGCCGCCGCAGCCGGAGGACGGGGCCTGGCACCTGCCACCGCGTTGCATCGTGCTGCTGGCCACGCGCCCGGCGCCGGCGGCCACGACAGGCGAGGGCAGCGCGGCGACCGCCGGCTAGCCCGGCCGCTGCACCCTTCGCCCTGGTACGGGGAGCGGCCGGCTGCCGCGTGCCGCGGGGCAAGGCTAGACTTCGGCCGAAGGCGCGGGAGGGCCGTCGCCAGACGAGGGGAACGCATGCAAGCAAGCAGGATCTGCCTGGCGCTTTGCCTGGCCGCGCTGGCGCTGCCGGCCATGGCGAAGCAGAAGTTCAGCTGGCCGGAGGGGCGCAAGGCCGCGGTCAGCCTGGCCTACGACGACGCGCTGGATTCGCAGCTGGACAACGCGGTGCCGCAGCTGCAGAAGTACGGGCTCAAGGGCAGCTTCTACATCGTGCCGGCGCGCGAGCCGGTGCGGGCGCGGATGGAGGAGTGGCGCGAGGTGGCGCGCATGGGCCACGAGCTGGGCAACCACAGCATCACCCATCCGTGCTCGGCGCATGGTCCCGGCCGCGAGTGGGTGCCAGCGCACCAGGACCTGGACCGCATGAGCCTGGCGCAGATCAAGGAGCAGGTCGAGGTCGCGGACGTGTTCCTGCAGGCGCTGGACGGCTACACCGGTCCGCGCACCTACACCGCGCCCTGTGGCGACCGCAAGGTGGCCGACGGCGACTACATCGCCGCCGTGGCCGACCGCTTCCTCGGCATCAAGCTGGTCGGCGGCGACGTGGTCCCGGACATGTTCGCGCTGGACCCGGCGGCGGTGCCGGCCGCGGTGCCCAGCGACGTCACCGGCAAGCAGCTGATCGCGCTGGTGGAGGAAGCCGGGCGCAAGGGCACCATGGTCGGCTTCACCTTCCACGGCGTCGGCGGCGACTACCTGTCGGTGTCCAGGGAAGCGCACGAGGAGTTGCTGGCGTTCCTGGCCGCGAACAGGGACAAGTACTGGACCGCCACCTTCCGCGAGCAGATGCAGTGGGTGCGCCAGCAGCAGGAAGCCGCGCGCGGCGGCCGCAAGGCCGGGCGCTGAGGCAGTGCCGGGACCGGCGTCGGCCGCCGTGGCGGTGATCCTGCTGCTGCGTTCGGTGCTGGCGTTCTGCGCGGCCAGCGCGGTGCTGGTCGCGCTCAACCTGGCCGGCGGCGCGCTGGCGCCGCTGGCCGGGCTGCCGCCCGGCGGCACCCCGCGCCTGGCCTGGGACCTGGCCTGGCTGGCGCTGGCCTGCGTTGCGGCCGGCGTGGCCGCTGCCTGGCTGGCGCCGGCGGCGCCGCGCAGCCATGCGCTGGCCTTCCTCGGCGTGCTGCTCGCGGTGCTGGTAGCGGGGCTGTGGCAGTCCGGCGGCTGGCCGGCCTGGTTCATGGCCGGGGTGCTGCTGGCGCCGCTGCTTGCCGCGGCCGTGGTGCTGGCGCGGCGCTAGGGTCGCGGTGTCGCTTCCGGTGCGCGCGGCTTGCCCGCGCGCCTGGGCTTGGCGCCGCGGGGCGAAGCAGGCCGCGGGCGCGGTGCGGGCTTGGGCGCGCGTGCCCGGGGCGCGGAGGGCTTGCTGGCCTCGGCAGTCGCGGCGCTGGCAACCAGGCCCGGCGGGATCGCGTCCCAGCCCTGGAACAGCGCGCCCCACATCGGGTTGTTGGCCGGGAAGCCGAGCCCGGCCTCGTCCAGCGCCGCGGCGGTATCGCGGCGCCAGTCGCGCATCGCGTCCTGCAGGCCGCGGGCGAACGCGGCCTGCACCGCCACCGCGACCTGGGCCGCGGCCTGCTGGTCGCCGAAGCGCTGTTGCACCTGGCGCCAGAACGCGTCGGCCGGCAGCGCGGCCAGCGCCTGCCAGTCGTGCCTGCCCAGCGCCTGCAGTCCGGCATCGCTTTCCAGCACGCCTTCCTCGACCAGGCGTTGCCAGAAATCCAGCCATTGCCGCGCGGTGTCCTGCAGCAGTGCGGCCAGGCGTGCCTGCAGTTGCAGGTTGGTGCGGTACAGCGCCTGCGGCAATGCGGTTTGCGCTTTCATTGCACTCCTCCCTGATGCGTGTGCGGCGGTGGCCGCGTCGCTCATTCCCGGAACCGGACGCGGACCGAGGCGGCGCTGCGTTCGGCGGGGCCGTGATGCACGGCCTCGATGTTGTTGCCGTCCGGATCAAGCACGAAGGCCGCGTAGTAGCCAGGGTGGTAGGGACGCAGCCCCGGGGCGCCGTTGTCGCGGCCGCCGGCCGCCAGCGCCGCGGCATGGAAGGCGTCGACCGCGCCACGGTCGGCCGCCTGGAAGGCCAGGTGCACGCGCCCGGTCGGCTCGCCGGCGGCGGCCTCGCTGTCGATCGCCGAGACGAACAGCTCGTCGATCCAGAACCAGCCTTCGCCGCTGCCGCCGAGGGGAATGCCGAGCGCCCCGGCCACCGCGGTGTAGAAACGCTGGCTGGCGGGCAGGTCGCGCACCACCCGCTGCAGGTGGTCGACCAGGCGGCCACGGTGAAGCTCCATCGTCTCCATGTCGGGCTCCGGCGGATCGGTGCAGCGGTTCAGCGGCGCGGACGGTCCGGGGACATGCGCTCGTAGTCCTCCGGCACCGCGTGGTTGCGCTCCGGATCGGTGTCGGGCATGTCCGGGCCCTTGTGCCGGCCCTTTTCGTTGGCGTAGCGGTCCGGGGTGTTCGGCTTGTCCTGGTCGGCGGCCGGGCGCTTGTCGCGGGTGCTGTGGGTTTCGGGCGGGGCAGAGGGACGGGTCATCCGGATCTCCTGGGCTACTTGCGCGGGCTGGCCGCGGCGTCGGGCTGCGGCTCGGCGGCCGGGCGCGGCTTGCCATCGTGTTCGTGCGCGCTGCCGGGGGTCAGGTGCTGGTGGCGCGCGGCCTGCAGTTCCTGCGCGGTGACGTAGCCGTCGCCATCGGCATCGTGGGCGGCGAAGTCCTCGGCGGTGCGCTGGCTGCCGGCGGTGAACTCGGCCAGCGACAGGCGGCCGTCGCCATCGACGTCGGTGCCGGGCAGGGCATCGGCCTGCCCCGGGTGGCCGGCGTGCGCCTCCTGCGGCGCCGTGGTGGCGGGCGGGTCGACGTCCTGGTCCTGGGCCAGGGCAGGGCCGCAGCCGAGCACGCCGGCCAGGGCCAGGATGGCGGGCAAACGGGTTTTCATGGCTGTTCCTCGCGGCGTGGGCGGCATGGCCGGACCGCCATCTGCGCACGCCGGGCGTAAAGACGGGGGCGAGGAAACGTGAAGGCCGGCCTCAGGACGCCAGCGCCAGGGCGGCCACGTCGATGCCGGCCGCTGCCGCCGCGGCCGCGGCCTCTTCCAGCGCCCAGACCTCCACGCTTTCCGGCTCGCACAGGCCGAAGGTGCAGCTGGTGGCCACGTCGGCGGCATCGCGGCCACGCGCCACCGGCACCCGTGCCGGGCAGGCGCCGCCGGTGCGCGGATCGAACGCATGCCAGCGGCCGTCGAACCAGGCCTCGATCCAGGCGGGAAAGCGCGGTTCCGGGGTGGTGCCAGGCGGCGGATAGCCGGTGCAGTAGCGCGCCGGCACGCCCACGCCGCGGCACAGGGCGATGGCCACGTGGGCGAAGTCGCGGCACAGGCCCTGGCCGTCCTGCAGGGCGCGCAGCGCGCCGCGGGTGCAGGCGGCGGTCTCCGGGACGTACTCGATCGAGCGCGCCACGTGCGCGCAGATCGCCTGCACCCGCACCCGGTCCGAGGGCAGGTCGCCGAAGCGGGCCTGGGCATGGCGCAGCAACGGGCGTACCTCGCAGTGGCGGCTGGGCTGCAGGAACGGCCCCAGGTCCTCCGGCGCCGGCGCCACCGCCGGGCGGAAGCTGCCGTCGCGCACCAACGCCTCGCCGCGCAGCACCAGCAGCCCGGCCGGCGCCAGCAGCCGGGTGCAGGTATTGCCGAAGCGGTCGCGGTAGCGGTGCAGCGGCACCTGCGGCGAAGTCCATGCCGTCGGCCCGGACAGCAGGCGGTGGGCCTCGCTGTCGGCCACGTCGAGCATCGCCACCATGGGGGTGGACTGGGCGAAGCGGTAGGCGATGCGGAAACCCAGCCGGAATGGCATCGGGGCGGCCCGAGGGGGAAGTGGTGCCATTGGGCCGGGCGCGCGCGCAAGGGCGCGTGAAGCGGCGCGGGTGACGGCCGCTTCACGCGCGCCGCGCCAAGGTCGCCGGATCTTCGCCAGGAGTTCCCATGCGCCACCAGCGACTACGCTTCGGCCGCGGTTTCCGCGTGCTGTTCGAACACCGTCGGGTGCAGGCGGCGCAGATGGTGCTGGCGCCGGGCGCCAGCGAGGGCGGGGAGGGCAATCGCCACCGCGGCGCCGACCAGTGGCTTTACGTGGTTTCAGGCAATGGCGTGGCGATCGTCGCCGGGCGCCGGCAGCGGCTGGCGCCCGGCAGCCTGCTGCTGGTTGAGCGCGGCGAGGAGCACGAGATCCGCAATGCCGGCCGCACCCCGTTGCGCACGGTGAACTTCTACGCGCCGCCGGCGTACACCGGCGCCGGCAACGAGCGCCCGGCCGGACGCCCGCGCTGAGCCGTCAGTGCACCGCGACCACGCGGTTGCGGCCGTCCTGCTTGGCCCGGTACATGGCGCGGTCGGCGCGGTTGAGCAGGTGCTCGCGGTCCTCGCCCAGCTGGCGCACGGCCACGCCGGCGCTGAAGCGCACCTCGATGCGCCGGCCCTCGTGCAGCAGCGGGCGCGCCGCCAGGGTGCGCTGCAGGCGCTGCAGCAGCGCGGCGGCCTCCTCGAGGGTGGTGCGCGGCAGCACGACCACGAATTCCTCGCCGCCGTAGCGGGCCAGCAGGTCGTCCTTGCGCAGGCCTTCGCCCAGCACCTGCACCACGTGGCGCAGGGCGGCATCGCCGCCGGCATGGCCGAAGCTGCCGTTGAGCCGGCGGAACTCGTCCAGGTCCAGCACCGCCACCGCCAGCGGCCAACCCTCGCGCTCGGCCCGCGCCAGCAGCTGCGGGTACTGCTCCTCCAGGCCGCGGCGGTTGAGCGCGCCGGTCAGCGGGTCGCGGCTGGCCAGTTCGCCGATGTCGCGCAGCTGCGCTTCCAGCTCGCGCACGCGCGCCTCGGCCGCCTCCACGTCCGCGCGCGCGGCCTGCAACTGCTCGTGCGAGCGCAGCGCCTGTTCCTGCAGGCGGCGGGTGTCGTCGAGCACGTCCTCCAGGCGGTGGCCGAGGTCGGCGATGGTGCGCGCCTCGCGGATCGCCGCCAGGTGCGCCTGCAACCGGTCCTGGTACTCGCCGGCGCGGGCGGCCATGCCGTCCAGGCTCTCGACGAAGGACACCATCATCACCCGCATCGCGTCCTTGGACTGTTCGATGCCCTGGCGCAGCAGGCCCTGCTGGTAGGCCAGCTCGCGCAGGCCCTGGCGGGTGGCTTCCAGGGTCTGCAGGTCCGGGTCCTGGCCCAGCAGGCGGCGCACCGCGGCGACCTGGCCGCGCAACCAGCTGCCGTCGTCCAGCAGTTCGAACAGGTTTTCCAGCAGCAGATCGAACAGTTCCAGCAGCAGGCGCTGCTGTTCGGCGGCCTCGCCGGCGTGCACGCCGACCTGGTGGCACAGCTCGCGCACCCGGGTCGCCAGCGGCGACAGGTCCGCGCCGGGCGACCAGCGCTTGAGGTCGCCGGCCAGGGCCGTCGACTCGTCGGCCAGGGCCGGCAGCGGCCGCAGCAGCGAGGCCAGGGCCACGCCCACCGCCTGCCGCAGCAGGTCCCGCAGCTGCTCGGCCTCGGCCGCGGCCGGCGCATCCAGGGCGGCGGCGAAGTCGCGCAGGTACTTGTCCAGGAACTGACGCAGCACGCGCGCGGCGGTGGCCCAGTCGGCGGCATCGGTAGCCGAGGCCAGGCGCCGGCCGAGGTCGCCCAGCTCGCCCGGCAGCGTGGCCATGCCGCGCGCGAACACGGGCAGCACGTTGCCGGCGTCGGGGACGACGCCGTCGCTGGGGACGGAGCGCACTGCGGACTGGCCGCTGGCGGCTCCGCGGTCTCGGAGGGACATGCGCATGGCTCTCGGGCGCGGAACCTGGCTGGAGGAACGCCTCGTTAGCGGCCGCCGGCGGCCGGGGTTTAGCCCGGGACGGACCTTTCCACGGGCGCTGGCGCCGGTTGTGCGAGGCTTGACGCCCCTACCCACGACAGGAGAACCCATGGATATCGGCATGGTCGGACTTGGCAGGATGGGCGGCAACATGGCCCTGCGCCTGGCCCGTGGCGGCCACCGGGTGGTCGGCTACGACCCCGGCGCCACCGCCCGCGGCGCGGCGCCGGAACTGGAAACCGTCGAATCGCTGCAGGCCCTGGTCGAGGCGCTGCCGGCCCCGCGCGCGGTGTGGCTGATGGTGCCGGCCGGCGCCCCGGTCGACTCCACGCTTGACCGCCTGCTGCCGCTGCTGCAGCCGGGCGACGTGGTGGTCGACGGCGGCAACTCCAACTACCGCGACAGCGAGCGCCGTGCCGCGCGCTGCCGCGACGCCGGCGTGCATTTCCTGGACTGCGGCACCAGCGGCGGCGTGTGGGGCCTGCAGGAAGGCTACAGCCTGATGGTCGGGGGCGAGGCCGAGGCGGTGGCGCTGCTGCGGCCGGTGCTGGAGACCCTGGCGCCGGCGCCGGACCGCGGCTGGGGCCACGTCGGGCCCAGCGGCGCGGGACACTTCACCAAGATGGTCCACAACGGCATCGAGTACGGGATGATGCAGGCCTACGCCGAAGGCTTCGCCATCATGCAGCGCAAGGAATCGATGGCGCTGGACCTGGCCCAGGTCGCCAGGATCTGGCAGCACGGCAGCGTGGTGCGTTCCTGGCTGCTGGACCTGGCGACCGATGCGCTGGAGCGCAACCCGACCCTGGAGGGCATCGCCCCCTACGTGTCCGATTCGGGCGAAGGGCGCTGGACCGTGGCCGAGGCGATCGACCTGGACGTGTCGGCGCCGGTGATCACCCTGTCGCTGCTGGAGCGGCTGCGCTCGCGCGAGAACGATTCCTACGCCGACAAGCTGCTGGCGGCGTTGCGCCAGGGCTTCGGCGGGCACGGCATCCGCCCGGGCTGAGCCGCGCTCAGCCGGAGTATTCGAAGGCCACCTCGCGGCGGCCGGCATCGCTGCGTTGCGCCGCCTCGATCAGCGCCATCGCCAGCAGCGCGCTCTCGGCGGTCACCGGCGGCAGGCCGCCGTGCAGGATGGCGTCGCGCACGCCGGCGTAGTACGCCGGCCAGTTGCCGGGCAGCGCCGGCGCGGCCGCGTCCTCGGCGACCGAGCCGTCGGCGCCCACCCGCAGCAGGCTGCCCGGGCGTGGGTCGCGTCCCCACCCGCCGTGGCTGGGACGCAGGCCGGCGCGCAATGCGTCCTCCTGCGGATCCAGGCCGTGCTTGATCCAGCTGCCGGCGCTGCCGTGCACGGCGAAGCGCAGGCCGTGGCCGGGCACCAGCGAGCCGCCATGCAGCAGCACCCGCAGGCGTGGATAGCGCAGCTGTACGTGGAAGTAGTCCACCGCGGTGGCGCCGTGGCGCTGCATGCCCAGGTCGGCGGTCACCGCCAGCGGCGGGCCGAACAGCTGCAGCGCCTGGTCGGCCAGGTGCGGGCCGAGGTCGTACCACAGTCCGGCGCCGGGGCCGGCGCGGTCGCGCCAGCGGTCCGGCACCTGCGGGCGGAAGCGGTCGAAGTGCGAGTGCAGCTCGGCCACCTCGCCCAGCGCGCCGGCGTCGAGCAGGGCGCGCAGGGTGAGGAAGTCCGCGTCCCAGCGCCGGTTGTGGAACACCGACAGCACCTTGCCGGCCTGGCGTGCCGCTTCCGCCACCGCGCGGGCCTCGTCCAGGTGCAGGGCGAACGGTTTGTCCACCACCACATGCTTGCCCGCCTGCAGTGCGGCGCGCGCGATCGGCGCGTGGCTGTCGTTGGGCGTGGCCACCACCACCAGGTCCACGGCCTGGTCCTCCAGCACTTCGGCCACCTGCGCGCAGACGCGCGCCTGCGGATGGTCGGCGGCAATCTCCGCGGTGCGGCTGGACACCACGCTGTGCAGGCGCAATCCTGGCGTGGCCGCGACCAGCGGCGCGTGGAACACGCGGCCAGCCAGTCCGTAGCCGACCAGGGCGACGTTCAGGGCATCCGGGCTCATGGAAGCGATTCCAGCGGCAATGCGCCGATTAGACGTGCGCATGGCCGCCATCGCAACCGGTTCAGGCGCTTGAACCAATCACGAATCCATCGCGCGCGGTTCACCCGTGCTGGACGCTGCCCTGGCGGAGACTGGCCGCCCATTCGCCAAGGAGCCAGACCCATGCGCAAGAACGCCACCGTGCTCGCCGCCACCTTTGCCGCCCTGCTGTTCTCCGGTGCCGCCATGGCCGGCGACAACGATCCGCAGAAGAAGAAGGCCGCCGACGCCGATTCCAGCCAGCCGGTGTCCGACACCTGGATCACCACCAAGGTCAAGTCCAGCCTGCTGGCCGACAGCGACGTGTCCGGCACCAAGATCGAGGTCGACACCGTCGACGGCGTGGTCTACCTGACCGGCATCGTCGGCAGCCAGGCCCAGGCCGACGAGGCCAAGCGCATCGCCGGCGAGATCGACGGCGTGGCCAAGGTCGACACCAGCCGCCTGAAGGTCGACGCCCAGGCCTCGCGCTGATCGGCCTGCTGTTTTTTGCGGCACCCGTCACGGGTTGCCGCCGCGGCGCGGGGCCACGGCCCCGCGCCCTTCTTTTGTCCGCGGCACGACGCGTGCCGCGGACAGCGGGCGTCAAGGGGCCGCGGTGGCCGCTCCGCTAGAATCGCCGCACCCCCGCACTGCCCGCACCGATGCCGACCACCCTTCCCGCCGACCCGCGGGTCGAATCCCTGATCCCGCGCATGACGCTGGAGGAAAAGGCAGGCCAGCTCGGCGTGTTCGCCGACATGGTCCGCCCCTTCGCGCCGGACGTGAATCCCGAGACCAACGTGCGCAATGCCACCGAAGTGCTGGAGCAGGTGCGCGCCGGCCGCGTCGGCACCCTGTTCAACGGCGTCGGCGCCGAGGCCGGGCGCGAGATCCAGCGCGTGGCGGTGGAGGAGAGCCGGCTGGGTATTCCGGTGCTGCTGGCCGCGGACGTGATCCACGGCATGCGCACCGTGTTCCCGATCCCGCTGGGCGAGGCCGCCAGCTTCGAGCCGGACCTGGCCGAGCGTACCGCCCGCGCCACCGCCATCGAGGCCACCGCCGCCGGCATCCACTGGACCTACGCGCCGGCGGTGGACATCGCCCGCGACCAGCGCTGGGGCCGAGGCGCCGAGGGCGCCGGCGAGGACGTGTACCTGGGCTGCCGCTTCGCCGCCGCGCGCGTGCGCGGTTTCCAGGGCCCGGACCTGCGCGCGCACGATTCGTTGCTGGCCACGGCCAAGCACTTCGTGGCCTACGGTGCGGTGAGCGCGGGCCTGGACTACAACTTCGTCGAGATCGCCGAAGGCACCCTGCGCGACGTCCACCTGCCGCCGTTCAAGGCAGCGGTCGACGCCGGCGCGCTGGCGGTGATGACCGCCTTCAACGACATCAACGGCATCCCGGCCAGCGCCAACCACGCGCTGCTGACCGGAGTGCTGCGCGGGGAATGGGCGTTCGCCGGCGTGGTCGTGTCCGACTACACCGCCGACATGGAGCTGATCGCGCACGGCTATGCCGCCGACGAGCGCCACGCCACCGAGCTGGCGTTCTCCGCCGGCATGGACCTGAGCATGCAGAGCGGCTTCTACGCCGCGCACCTGCCGGCGCTGGTGGAATCGGGCCGCATCCCGATGGAGAAGCTGGACGCGGCGGTGCGCCGGGTGCTGTCGCTGAAGGCGGCAATCGGCCTGTTCGACGACCCCTACCGTTCGCTGGACCCGGCGCGCGAGGCCGATGCCTCCTGGCGCGAGGCGCACGAGGCGCTGGCGCGCGACGCCGCGCGCCGCTCGATGGTGCTGCTGAAGAACGAGGGCGGGCTGCTGCCGTTGCGCCGCGACGCGCGCATCGCCCTCATCGGCCCGTTCGCGCGCGACCTGGACAACATCGAAGGCTGCTGGACCCTGTTCGGCGACCGCAGCCGCTACGTCAGCCTGGAAGCCGGCCTGCGCGCGGCGCTGCCGGACGGCGGCGCGCGCCTGCGGGTGGTGGATGGCTGCGGGCTGGAGGCGCCACTGCAGGGCGGCATCGAGGCCGCGGTCGCGGCCGCGCGCGAGGCCGACGTGGTCGTGCTGGCGGTGGGCGAGCCGCAGCGCTACAGCGGCGAGGCGCAGTCGCGCACCCAGATCGTGCTGCCGCCGGCGCAGCAGGCGCTGGCCGAGGCGGTGGCGGCCACCGGCACGCCGGTGGTGGTGCTGCTGCGCAACGGCCGCGCGCTGGCGCTGCAGGACGCGGTGCGCGACGCGCAGGCGATCCTGGTCACCTGGTTCCTGGGCAGCCAGACCGGGCACGCGGTGGCCGACGTGCTGTTCGGCGACTACGGCCCTTCCGGGCGCCTGCCGGTGAGTTTCCCGCACGATTCGGGGCAGCAGCCGTACTTCTACAACCACCCGCGCACCGGCCGTCCGGAACTGCCGGACATGAAGGAGTTCAAGGCGCGCTGGCGCGAGCACCCGCACCAGGCGCTTTATCCCTTCGGCCATGGCCTGACCTACGGCCAGGTCGAGTACGGGCCGACCACGGTGGAATCCCCCGCGGTGGCCTGGGACGGCGAGGCGGTGTTGCGCGCGACGGTGCGCAACAGCGGCACGCGCGCGGTCGAGGAGGTGGTGCAGCTGTACGTGCACGACCGCGTCGCCAGCCGCGTGCGCCCGGTGCGGGAACTGAAGGGTTTCGCGAAGCTGGCGCTGCAGCCGGGCGAAGCACGCGAGGTGGAATTCCGGCTGTCGCGCGCGGACCTGGCATTCACCCGCGCCGACGGCACGCAGGGTGCCGAGCCGGGCTGGTTCGACGCCTGGATCGCGCCTTCGGCGGTGGCCGGCGAACCTGCCGCGTTCGAACTGCTGCCGCCGCAGGGCTGACGCGCGGACGCCACGCCGGTGGCCGGCGTGGCGTCCCTGGACGGAGGTATCGGGCAGGCGCCGCGAAGACTACATGCCGTGCGGATCGGCGCCGCGTTCCCAGGCACGCAGCACCGCCTGGCGCGCGCGGGTCCAGTCCAGCCGCGACTTGCCCTTGCGGGTTTCCCATTCGCGCCGCAGCTGCTCCTCGGCGGCGGCGAACTCGGCGGCCGGGTCGCGCTGGCGGAAGGCATAGCCGGTCTCGTACGCGGCGGCGTAGTCGTCGTAGGTATCGCCTTCCATGTAATAGGGCTCGCTGCGGTACTGCTGGTTCCAGTAACCGGAGTCGGGGAACTGCTCGGTGGCCGTGCGGCCGGGCACCTGGTAGCCGGGCGTGCTCATCGGCGTCTCCTCTGCGGTGGGTGGAACGCCACGCTATCGGGGGCGGCGTTAAACAGGCCGATCCGGCGGGTGAGCGCGGTGTTAGGCATTCAGCTGGCCGCGCTGCTGGCCTCGTACGGCAGCAGGATGGCGCCGGTGCGCACGATGGCCGCGTCGGCCACCGCCAGCTCCTGCTCGTCGCCGTCGACCACCAGCAGCACCTGCCCGTCCTCGATCGCCTCCTCGAACTTGCGCCGCACCGGATCCTGCACGGTCGCGCCCATCAGCGCCGACGACCAGCTGCCGACCGCGGCGCCGACGCCGGTCATCAGCGTCGCGCCGGCCAGGGTGATGCCCAGCGGCGGCACCGCCACCGCGACCAGGCCCGCGACCAGCCCGATCGCGCCGCCGCCGGCGGCACCGCGCAGCGCCGCGGGAACCATGTCGGTGTGCGCCTCGCGCAGGTCGTCCGGCACCGAATCCATCTCGATGTCCGCGCGCGCGATCAGCGACAGGCAGTCGCGCTCGATCCCGGCGTCGTGGGCGGCGCCCAGCGCGGCCTGCGCCGTGGCCAGGTCGGGGGTGGTGTAGATGCGCCGCTGCTTCATCGCGGTGTCCTCCTGCTTCGGATGCAGGGGAATGTGGAGCGCGCGCGGTGACACCTGCGTGAGCGGGCGCCGCGCGCGTTCAGGCGGCGTCCTGCGGCTCCGCGTCGGCGTCGGCGGCGTCCGGGCTGTGCCGCGAGACGATGCCCGCCGCGGCCAGGTCTCCGGTGACGTTGCCGGTGGTGGCGAACACGTCGGGGATGGTGTCCACCGCCAGCAGCAGGCCCAGCGGTTCCACCGGCAGGCCCATGGACTGGGTCACCGGCAACACCGTGGCCATGAAGCTGACCTGGCCGGGCAGGCCGACCGAGCCCAGGCTTATCACCACCGCCAGCGCGGCGCCGGCGGCCAGCTGCAGCGGGGTCAGCTCGATGCCGTAGGCCCAGGCCACGAAGCACGCCGCGGTGACGTACTGGATGGGGCTGGTGATGCGGAACAGGGTCACCGCCATCGGCAACACCAGGCCGGCGACCGCGCGCGGGATGTGCAGGCGCTCGCGCGCGCTTTCCAGCATCGCCGGCAGCGTCGCCAGCGAGGACTGGGTGCTGGCGGCCACCACCTGCACCGGCAGCGCGGCCCTGGCGAAGGCCAGCGGCGAGCGGCCGGCGAACAGTGCCACCAGCAGGTAGCAGATCGCGGTCGCGCCGAGGTACAGCCCGCACTGCAGGCCGATGTAGCCGGCCAGCGCGCCGACCACGCCCAGGCCCGCCTGCGCGCACACCGCCAGCATCAGCGCGAACACGCCCAGCGGCGCGGCCAGCAGCACCCAGTGCACGATCACGATCATGGTGTCGGCGATGGCCTGGCACAGGCCGGTCACCTGGGCGCGGCGCTCGGCGGCGATGCGGGTGAGGGCGAAGCCGAAGAACAGCGCGAACACCACCAGCGGCAGCATCGCGCCCTGGGCCGCGGCCATGATCGCGTTGGACGGGATCACGTTGCCGATCCACTGCGCCAGCGTGGGCGCGGTGCCGGCCTCGACCGCGGCGGCGCTGCCCTGCAGGGTGGCGGCCAGCTGCGGGTCGGGCGCGACCCAGGCCAGCACCGCCGGCGCGGCCAGCGCGGCGTAGCCGGAGAACAGCGACAGCAGGACGATGAACACCACCATCGCGCGCCGCGCCACGCGCCCGGAGGCGGCGGCGTTGGCGGCGTTGGCCACGCCCAGGATCACCAGCGACAGCACCAGCGGCACCACGGTCATCTGCAGGGCGCTGAGCCACAGCCGGCCGATCGGCTGGGCGATGGCGGCGGCGGTGGCGGCCGCCGCCGCGCTGGTCGCGGCAAGGACCAGGCCGGCGATGGCGCCGGCGGCCAGCGCCAGCAGCACCCGCGCGGTGGCGCCCGGCCACCTCATCGCGCCGACCCCGCGGCCGGCAGGCCCCAGCGCGGCGCCAGGCGCGCGTACTCGGCGCGCGGCAGCAGCACCAAGCGCGGCTGCGCCGCCGGATCCAGCCAGGCCAGCAGGCGGCGCATGTCGGCCTCGGCCATCGCGGTGCAGCCGGCGGTGGCTTCGCCGGGCTGGCGCCAGAGGTGGGCGAAGATGCAGCTGCCGGCACCGGGCGCGTTGTCCGGGTTGTGCGCGATCACCAGGCCCAGGCGGTAGCGCGGGTCGCCGTCGTGGTGCAGGTCCAGGCGCATTGGCTCGCTGGAGCCGGCCACCGCGGCCTCGCCGACCTCGCGGGCGTCGACGATGCGGTTGTAGTGCGGCGACTCCGGCACGTCCATGCACCAGTGGCTGGCATCCATCTGCCGGTAGGGCAGGGCGGTGGCGACCTCGCCGGCCGGCAGGTAGCCGAACGCGCTTCCCAGCGCGAACACGCCGGCCGGGCTGCGGCCGTCGCCCTCGCGTTTGGCCGGGCCTTGGCCCTGGTCGGCGGCCGGGTGCAGGCCCTGGCCCCAGGCCGCGCCATTGCGGCCGATGGCCACCGCGAAGTGGCCGGCCTCGCGCCAGGGCGATTGCGCGCCTTCGCGTTCGTAGTAGCGCAGGGTGCCGGTGGCGGCGTCCCAGCCGGCGGTGGTCACCACCACCAGCTGGCGCGGCGCGGGCTCGCCGGCGCCGGGCAGCGCCGCCAGCACGGTCGCGGCCACCAGCAGCAGGGCCAGGGCCGCCAGCAGGCGCAGCGACGGGGGCAGGCGGTGGGTGCCGGGATCCGGGGCCATGGCTCAGCTCTCGATCAGGTGCTGGATGCGTTCGAGGTTGATGTTGAGCTGGCGGTGCCGGTCCGGGTTGGCCTGGCACAGCAGCACGAACAGGAAGTCGAGCAGGTACTGCAGCGAGGAGCGGTACAGCAGCTGGGCCACGTGCGGCGCCGGGTCGTGCGCGGACACCACCAGGGCGGCGTCGGCCTGGGCGCGCAGCGGGTTGGCGGTGTGCCGGGTGATCGACACCACCTTGCCCTCGCAGGCCTGGAACTGGCGGCTGAGCTGGTGCAGCGGCGCCAGCTGGCCGAACTCGGAGAACAGCAGCAGCACGTCGCCGGGGCGGGCCGCGGAGATGTTGGCCATCATCAGGATCGGGTCGGCGTGGTGCACCACCAGCACCCCCAGCAGCGACAGGCGCATGGCGAACTCGCGGGCGAACAGGCCGTCGTCGCCGAGGCCACAGACGAACACCTTGCCGGCGCCGTCGAGCATGCCGACGATGGCCTCGATCCGCTCGCGCGGGTTGATCAGGCGGGTCTCCTCCTCGGCCGCGGCCTTGGAGCGGCGCAGGGTTTCCTCCAGCCGCGCGTAGGCATCGCCGGGCTCCTCCGGGACCCCGGCCGGGGCGTCGCCACCGTTGCGCGCCAGCGCCTGGCCGATGCTGAACTTCAGGTCCGGGTAGCCGCGGAAGCCGAGCTTCTGGCTGAACTTGACCACCGAGGACTGGCTCACGCCCAGGGCGCTGGCCAGCTGCTGCGAGGAGTAGTCACGCAGCAGGTGGGCGTTGTCGAGGATGAAGTCCGCGATGCGGCGCTCGATCGCCGACATCTGGTCGCGTTCGGAACGGATCTTTACCAGGGGCGGCATGGCGGCGATCTTCATCCGGAGTGCCGGCACGTGGCAACCGGCGCTCAGCGCGCCAGCGGCTCCAGGCCGCGGATCTGGCGGATGCCCAGGCCCGGCGCCTCGGTGATGCTGATCTCCGACTCGTTGAAGATGACCCCGCCCTCGACCGGGTTGAACTGGCCCAGCGAGGGGCCGTCCAGGTCGACCTTGCTGATCGCGTCGGCCTTGGCCACCGCCAGGTGCACCGCCGCGGCCACCGAGATGGCCGACTCGATCATGCAGCCGATCATGCACTGCACGCCGTAGATGGAGGCGATGTCGGCGATGCGGATGGCGTTGGACAGGCCGCCGGTCTTCATCAGCTTGATGTTGATGATGTCCGCGGCGCGGCGCTGGATCAGGTCGAACACCTGGTCCGGGCCGAACACGCTCTCGTCGGCCATCACCGGGGTGTGCACGCGCTCGGTGACGTACTTCAGGCCCTCGATGTCGGCGGCCTTGACCGGCTGCTCCAGCAGCTCCAGCAGCACGCCGGCGTCCTCCAGCGCGCGCATGGCGTAGACCGCCTGCTTCGGGGTCCAGCCCTGGTTGGCGTCCAGGCGCAGCAGGGCGCGGCCCTCGACCGCGGCGTGGATCGCCTTGACCCGCTCGATGTCCAGGCCGATGTCCTTGCCCACCTTGATCTTCAGCGAGTCGAAGCCGCGCTCCACCGCCGAGATCGAGTCGGCCACCATCTTGTCGATGTGGTCCACCGAAATGGTGATGTCGGTGGTGATCACCGGGTCGCCGCCGCCGAGCATCTTGTACAGCGGCGCGTCGTACAGCTGCGCCCACAGGTCGTAGACCGCGATCTCCACCGCCGCCTTGGCGCTGGTGTTGCGCTCCAGCGCGCCCTGGATCAGGCCGCAGATGCGGTTGAGGTTGGCGATCTCCTGGCCGATCAGGCGCGGCTTGATGAAGCGCTCGATCGCCTCGGCGATCGAGCCGTGGGTGTCGCCGGTGATCACCGCGGTGGCCGGCGCCTCGCCGTGGCCGGTATGGCCGGTGTCGGTGCGCACCAGCACCACGATGTCCTCGACCGTGTCGACCGTGCGCAGCGCGGTCTTGAACGGGGTCTTCAGCGGCACGCGCAGCATGCGCAGTTCGATGTCGGTGATCTTCACTTGGGCTTTCTCAGCGGGAAGGGCGCGGGCGGACGCGCTGGATGCTGGTCATGCGGTCCACGTAGGTCTGCTCGTCGTTGAACAACAGCGGGTCAAGCGGGGTGAGCGACACGCCGTTGAGGCCGGCGGACACGCGGCCGCCGTCCGGGCCGCGCCAGCCGCCGCCGTTGGTGTCGTGGATGACGTAGGCCATGCCGTCGCGATGGCCGATGGCCATCATCACGTGGCCGGGGATGTAGACGAGGTCGCCGACCTGCAGCCCGCGCACCGCGGCCTGGCGGCGCGCCGGGTCGTCGCCGGGCTCGAAGCCGATCCGGTCCAGCGCCGGGCTCACCGCCTGGTCGCGGGTGTTGCGCGGCATGAGGATGCCGAAGCTGCGGTAGACCTCGGACACGAAGCCGCTGCAGTCCCGGGCGTCGTAGGAATGGCCCCAGCCGTAGCGTTCGCCGAGGAACTTGAACGCCTGGGCGATGAGGTTGGCCGGGGTCAGCGGCAGGTAGTCGGCGGCGACGTCGGCCGAGCGCGGGACGAGGGCCGGCACGAACTCCAGGCTGCCGTCGGCGCGGCGCGCCGGCAGGTCGACCACGTGCGAGGCGTAGGGATGCTGGCCGTTGACCGTGCGCGACGGGTCCAGCCCGGTGCGCAGCGGCAGGCGCAGGCCCATGTCCAGCTGCAGCGCCGACACCCGCGGCTCCTCCGGGGTGTAGGTGGTGCGGACGGTGGCGCCGGTGACCACGATGTACGGCGTGCGGCTGGCATAGCCCAGTACTTCCTCGCGCGTCCCGATGGCCACGTGCCGGGCCTCGATCCACGCGGAGTAGCGCTCGGAGGCCACGAACAGCCATTGCCGGCCGCGGCTTTCGTGCAGCACCGCCACCGCGTCGCCGGGGAACAGCGCCGATTCCTGGAAGCGGTCGATGTCGGTGTCGCCGGGCGAGGAGAACACCCGCAGCGAGGTCGGGAACGCGCGCAGCGCGGCGCGGTGCACCACCAGGCCGTAGCGCAGCGGGCGGCTGGCGGGGATCGCGTCCAGCGCCAGCTCGCGCTGCAGTGCCGCCAGGGTGCGCGCCGGCACCGGCTGGCCGCGTTCGTCGTAAAGGGTGCGCGCCGGCGGCGAGGACAGCTTTTCCACCTGCGCGCGCACGAACTGGCGCGGCAGCGGATCGGGCAGGGCGGCGATGTCCTGGATCGAGGGATCCTCGGCGCGCATGCGCGCGTTGAGCGCGGCGATGCCCTCGCGGTCCAGGAGCAGCTGGTGCGGCTGTTCCAGCCTGGCGATCCAGCTGGCCGGGTCGAGGTCGGACAGGCGCACGCCGACCACGGCGGTGTGCCCGTCCGCGTCCGGGGACAGCGACCAGGCCGGCGCTGCAGCCAGCAGCAGGCTGGCCAGCAGCGGAGCCGCCAGCCGGGCCACGCGCTTGCGAACCGGGGTGTTCCGCGCGGATAGCGCTTTCATGGTGACGGCCTCCCCTTGGGCGGGTGTTCCGAAAGAATAGTTATTCCAGCTATTCAGTACGTCAAGAATAAATTATTGACCGCGCCCCCGGTGCGTGTTACATCGGCATTACCACCGCACCGGGAAGTGTCGTCGTGGAAGCCTCTCCTCGCCAACCAGCGGCACACGCCAACGCGCGGACCCCGGTCCGCGGCGGGCGCGCATCCCGCCTGGCCGCCGGCCTGCTGCTGTGCCTCGCGCTGGGGAGCGTGCAGGCCCGCGCGGGCGATCCGCTGCCGGAGATCGTGGCCGCGGTGGACGCCGGCCGCTTCGCCGAGGCCGAGGCCCGGATCGCGGCGCTGCTGTCGCAGGGCGATGCCGCGCAGCGGCGGGCGCTGGAGTTCGAGCGCGAGCGCATGCGCCGCATCCGCCTGGACTTCAGCCTCGACCGCGCGGCGGTGCTGGCACAGCTGCGCCGGCAGATCCCGGACCTGCGCGAGTCCGAATTCGACGCCTGGGACGCGGCCGGCCTGGTCGAGCACATGGACATCGACGGCGAGCGCCGCTGGTTCAAGCGCTCGGTGTCCAACCTGTTCCGGCTCAGCCCCGAGGCCGCGGCACGCCGCGCGCCGCCGGTGCGGCCGTTCTCCGAAGGCCCGTTCGAGCGCCTGCATCCGCACCACGCCGAGGTGCTGGCCGCGGCCGCCGGCGGCGCCACCAGCGTGGCCCCGCGGCGGCTGGAAGTGACCCAGTCGCTGGTCGTGGACGCCGACGCGGTGCCGGCGGGGGAGACCGTGCGCGCCTGGATCCCGTACCCGCGCGCGATCCCGGGGCAGCAGGAAAACATCCGCCTGGTGCGGACTTCGCCGGCCGGCGGCCAGGTCGCGCCGGAAGACGCGCCGATGCGCACCGTGTACCTGGAAGGCCGCGCCGAAGCCGGCAAGCCGACCGAGTTCTCCATCACCTACGAACTGACCGTGTACGCCCGGCACTTCGCGGTGGACCCGGACAAGGTGGTGCCGGTGGACCGCACCGACCCGGAGCTGGCGCCGTACCTGGCCGAGCGCCCGCCGCACGTGGTGTTCACCCCGCAGCTGCGCGCGTTCTCGCGCCAGGTGGTGGGCGGGGAGACCAATCCGTACCGCATCGCGCAGAAGCTGTTCGCCGCGGTCGACCGCATCCCCTGGGCCGGCGCGCGCGAGTACTCGACCATCTCCAACATCAGCGACTACGCGCTCAACGCCGGCCATGCCGACTGCGGCCAGCAGACCCTGCTGCTGATCAGCCTGCTGCGGCTCAACGGCATCCCCGCGCGCTGGCAGTCCGGCTGGACCTACTCCGACGAGGACGTCGGCTACGACAACATGCACGACTGGGGCTGGCTGTACCTGGCCCCGTACGGCTGGCTGCCGATGGACGTGACCACCGGCCAGCTCGACAGCGACGACCCGGCGCTGCGCTGGTTCTACCTGGGCGGCCTGGACGCCTACCGCATCGCCTTCAACGACGACTACGCGCGCGACTTCGTGCCCGCCAAGACCCATTTCCGCTCCGAGACCGTGGACTCGCAGCGGGGCGAGGCCGAATGGCGTGGCGGCAACCTGTACTTCGACCAGTGGGACTACCGGTTCCAGTGGCGGATGCTGCCGCCCGAAGGCGGGCGGACGGGCGGGGATTGACCTCAACACCACTGTGGGAGAGACACGGGGATGAACAGCAGGATCCTGAGGAAGGCGGCGCTGGCGATGGCGCTCGGCGCGTGCCTGGGCACGATGGCACCGATGGCGATGGCGCAGAGCGCCACCGGCGCGGTGGCGGGCCGCGCCGAGGCCGGGGCCAGGGTGACGATCACCAACCCGGCCACCGGCTTCACCCGCACCGTCACCGCCGGCGAGGACGGCAGCTACCGCTTGCCGTTGCTGCCGCCGGGCACCTACACGGTGCAGGCCGAGGGCGGGCAGCAGGCCACCGTGACCGTCACCCTCGGTGCCACCGCCTCGGTCAACCTGGCGGCCGAGCCGGCGACCCTGCAGAGCATCGAAGTGGTCGGCACCCGCTTCGTCACCCCGGTGGACGTGACCTCCACCGAGTCGGCGATGAACATCAACGCCGAGGAGCTGGCGCGCCTGCCGGTGGACCGCAACGTCACCTCGGTGGCGCTGCTGGCCCCGGGCGTGGCTTCCGGCAGCGCCTCCTTCGGCGGCATCTCCTTCGGCGGCTCGTCGGTGGCCGAGAACGCGTTCTACGTCAACGGCCTCAACGTCACCGACTTCTACAACCGCGTCGGCTTCTCCGAGGCGCCGTTCGACTTCTACGAGGACTTCCAGGTCAAGACCGGCGGCTACTCGGTGGAGTTCGGCCGCACCACCGGCGGCGTGGTCAACGCCGTGGCCCGCTCCGGCACCAACGAATTCCACTACGGCTCCAAGCTGGTGTGGGGCCCGAAGGACTGGGAGTCCTCGGCGCGCGACAGCTACCTGGACGGCGAGCGCTACCTGACCCGCAGCAAGGACAAGACCGACTCCACGCGCCTTAACGTGTGGGCCTCCGGCCCGATCGTGAAGGACCGGCTGTTCTTCTTCGCCATGTACGAGGGCCGCAAGGTCGAGCCGGAGAACACCAACGACGCCGGCACCTCGTTCAACCGCGGCGACTCGGACGACGGCTTCTGGGGCACCACCCTGGACTGGCAGGTCACCGACCGCAACCTGCTGAGCCTGATGGCGTTCTCCAACGAGAACCGCACCGACACCACCACCTACGCCTACGACTTCGACAGCGGCAAGGTCGGGCAGAAGCTCAGCGACTCCTACTCGGAGACCGGCGGCACCAACTGGGCGCTGACCTGGAGCTCGTACCTGACCGACAACCTGTCGATGAAGGTGATGCACGGCCGCAACGAGCGCAACAGCGTCACCGGCTCGCCCAACGACGTGGACTGCAACTACGTCACCCGCGCCTCCGGCGTGCCGGACCCGGGCGTGCCGCTGGGCTGCACCAACAACGCCACCGTCTACGACCGCAACGACGAGCGCAAGCAGAGCCGGATCGACTTCGAGTGGGGCCTGGGCGACCACCTGCTGCGCTTCGGCATCGACGACGAGCGCAACACCTCCGACCTCGACCAGGTCTACTCCGGTCCCGGCGGCGTGCAGTACAACGTCTATACCGCCACCCCGCTGACCAACAACTCCAACTGCGGCGGCTTCCTGGTCCCGGCCGGCTACACCGCCTGCGTGCGCGCCCGCCAGTACGCGATCTTCGGCGAGTTCGAGTCGACCAACCGCGCCTACTACGTCGAGGACAACTGGTCGATCACCGACAACCTGGTGCTCAACCTGGGCCTGCGCTACGAGGAGTTCGACAACAAGGACGCCGAGGGCCGCACCTACATCAAGATGGACGACATGTGGGCGCCGCGCCTGGGCTTCTCCTGGGACCCGGTCGGCCAGGGCACGATGAAGGTGTTCGGCAACATCGGCCGCTACTTCCTGCCGGTGGCCAACGTCATCAACATCAAGCAGGGCGGCGCCCTGCTCGACGCGCGCACCTACTACGGCCTCGACGGCTGGGAGATCCGCGAGCGCGACGGCGTCCAGTACGCGGTGCCGGTGCTGGGCCAGTACATGGGCTTCGACGACGACCAGGGCGACGGCACCGTCGGCGACCTGCGCGCCGAGGTCGACGCCGACATGGACCCGGTCTACCAGGACGAGCTGATCCTGGGCTTCCAGCAGGTGCTGGGCGAGAAGTGGTCGTGGGGCGCGCGCGGCATCTACCGCAAGCTGCACAACGCCATCGACGACATCAACATCACCGCCACCCACTGCGGCCGCGTGCCCAGCGTGTGGGTGATGGGCAACCCGGGCAAGGACGTCACCATCTGGGGCGACACCGACTGCGACGGCAGCAACGACGGCTACATCACCGTCGATACCTCGAAGGGTGGCTACTGGACCGAGTCGGACGATTACGAGTACATCGACGGCGAGTGGGAGTACGTGGGCTCGACCCCGACCGGCCAGCGCGGCTGGAGCAAGCCCAAGCGCACCTACAAGGCGTTGGAGCTGCAGCTGGACCGCGCCTGGGATGGCAAGTGGGCGTTCAACGCCTCCTACACCCTGTCCTGGAGCGAGGGCAACGCCGAGGGCCCGGTCAACACCGACACCAACTTCGGTGATACCGGCCGCACCGAGAACTTCGACGACCCGTTCGTGAACTACCGCGGCCATGGCCCGCTGGCCAACGACCACCGCCACCAGGTCAAGCTGCGCGGTACCTACGCCCTGACCGAGAACTGGAGCCTGGGCGCGACCGTGGACGCCCGCTCCGGCGGCCCGATCACCGGCTTCGGCGTCGGCAACCCGTACAACTGGAAGCTCTACCACAGCTACTTCGTGTGCGTGGACAAGTGCACCCCGGAGGAGGCCTTCGCCAATCCGCAGGAAGGCGACACCTGGAGCACCTCGGACCGGGTGTACGAGCATTCCGCGCGCGGCGGCGCCGGGCGCATGCCGTGGTACATCGACGTCGGCCTGAGCGTGGGCTACGAGCGCCAGTTCGGCCCGGCCAGGTTCTCGGCCAAGCTGTCGGCGTACAACATCTTCAACCGCCAGCGCCCGGTCTGGGTCTACCAGGACCTGGAGTCGAGCATCGGCACCCGCGACGAGTTCTTCGGCCGCGAGCGCTTCCTGCAGTCGCCGCGCTACGGCCAGCTGGTGCTGGCGCTGGAGTACTGACAACCGGACGACGCGGGCCCGATCATGGACGACAGGCCCGCATCGAGGAGCAGGTGATGCTGCGTTTCCTCCCTCCTGCGGCCGCCCTTGCGGCCGCTTTTTTTGCCGCGCCGGCCGTGGCCGGCGCAACGCTTCCCGGCCCCGCGCAGGCGTTCGTCGAGCGCACGGTGGACGAGGCGGTCGCCCGCTACGACCTGCCCGGCATCGCGGTCGGCGTGATCGAGGACGGCAAGGTCGCCGCGGTGGTGGCGCGCGGCGAGCTTGCCGCCGGCAGCGGCGAGCCGGTGACGCCGGAGGCGCTGTTCAAGATCGCCTCCAACAGCAAGGCCATGACCGCGGCGGTGCTGGCGCGGCTGGTCGACCAGGGCCGGTTGCGCTGGGACGACCCGGTGGTGAAGCACCTGCCGCAGTTCCGCATGCACGACCCCTGGGTCACCGCCAACATGCAGGTGCGCGACCTGCTGGTGCACAACAGCGGCCTGGGCCTGGGCGCGGGCGACCTGATGCTGTGGCCGGAACCGAACGATTTCACCCGCGCCGACATCATCGCCGGGCTGGCGCACCTGGAGCCGGTGACCAGCTTCCGCTCCGGCTACGCCTACGACAACCTGTTGTACGTGGTCGCCGGCGAGGTCGCGGCCGCGGCCGGCGGCAAGCCCTACGCGCAGCTGGTGCGCGAGGAGGTGTTCGCGCCGCTGGGCATGGACGGCTGCCGCGTGGGCAGCTGGAACGCCGGCGAAGCCGGCCCGATCGCGCGCCCGCACCGGCGTGTGGACGGGCGCAACCTGCCGGCGCCGCCGGAGCGGGGCGTGGTCCCGGACATCACCTCGATGGCCGCCGGCGGGATCCGCTGCAGCCTGGAGGACATGCTGCGCTGGGTGGGCGCCTGGCTGGATCCGGCGCAGCCGTGGCTGTCGGCGGAGCAGCGCCAGCAGGCGTGGACCGGGCACATGCCGATGCCGGTGGGCCGGCGCATGCGCGAGTGGGACAACAGCCACTTCCATGCCTACGGCTACGGCTGGCGCCTGTCCGACATGGACGGGCAGTGGAAGGTGGCCCACACCGGCACCCTGTCGGGCATGTATTCCTCGGTGATCCTGCTGCCGGACCTGCGCACCGGCATCGTCATCCTCATCAACGGCGAGGCCGAGGACGCGCGCACGGTGCTGGGCCAGGTGCTGGCCAAGCGCTACACCCGCCCGGATCCGGCCCTGGACGTGGCCCACTACGCCGCCCTGCTGGAGCGCGAACACGCCCTGCGCCGCCAGGCCGAGCCGGCGCCGGACACCCGCGTGCGGCGCCCGGCCACGCGCCGCGAGGCCGCGGCGTTGCTCGGGATCTGGCGCGATCCGTGGTTCGGCGAGGTGGCGCTGTGCCCGCGCGCCGACGGCATCGGCTTCGCCTCGGTGCGCTCGCCACGCATGCGCGGGCGGCTGATGCGGGTGGGCGAGCGCTGGCTGCTGGACTGGGACGACGACGGCCTCGACGCGGAGGCCTGGCTGCACCCGCCGGAGGCGGGCGGGGGTACCCTGCGCCTGTCCAAGGTCGATCCGGAAGCGGACTTCAGCTATGACTACCAGGACCTCCGTTTCGTGCGCGAGCGCGACTGCCCCTGAGCGCCTGTGCGCGCTGCTGGCGGCGCTGCTGCTGGCGCCGGCGGTGGCCGGCGGCGAACCGGTGCGGGTGTCGCCGGCACGCGACGCCGCCGCGGCCGGCCTGGTCGAGGTCCGCACCCTGGCCCCCGGCATCCGCGTGGAGGCGCGCTATGCCGGACCGGACAACTTCACCGGTGCGCCGGTACCCGGCTACGAAGGCAACGCCTGCCTGCTGCTGCGGCCGGTGGCCGAGGCCCTGGCCCGGGTGCAGCAGGACCTGCAGGCCGAGGGCCTGGGCCTGCTGGTCTACGACTGCTACCGCCCGGTGCGTGCGGTGCAGGCCTTCATGCACTGGGCGCGCGCCGACGACGACCCGGGACAGAAGGCACGTTGGTACCCGCGGGTGGACAAGGACGCGCTGGTGCCGGAGTACATCGCCGACAGTTCCGGCCACAGCCGCGGCGCCACCGTCGACCTGACCCTGGTGCGCTGCGACGGCGACGGCCGCTGCGAGCCGCTGGACATGGGCACCCCGTTCGACTTCTTCGACCCGTCCGCGCACACCGACGCCCCGGTGGCGCCGGCGCAGCAGGCCAACCGCCAGCGCCTGCGCGCGGCGATGGAGGCCGGCGGCTTCCGCAACTACCCGCGGGAGTGGTGGCATTACACCCTGGACCCGGAACCGGATCCGACCCTCGCCTACGACGTCCCGGTGCGCTGACGGAGGTGCGCTGATGGAAGAGTGGCTGACCGTGCAATGCCCCTGGTGCGGGGAGAGCTTCGAGACCCCGGTGGATCCCAGTGGCGGCAACCAGCAGTACGTGGAGGACTGCCAGGTCTGCTGCCAGCCGATCCTGCTGGACGTGACGGTGGACGCGGACGGCCAGGTGGCGCTGGCCGCCCGCCGCGAGGGCGAGGACTGAGGCGACCGGCCCGGCTAGACTTGTCGGCCCGTTTGCCCAGGTCCCGCCCGCCCGATGAACCTTCCGCTGCACACCGGCCTGCTTGGCTGCCTCGAAGCCGGACTGATCGCCTTCCTCGTCGGCGTGCTGGTGTACGCCGGATGGGCCTGGCTCGGGCGACGCACCGGCATGCAGATCGGGCACGTGGTTGGCTGGGGCGCGGTCATCGCCACCGCCATCGCCGCGGGGCTGGATGCCTGGAACCTGTTCTACATCGGCATGGTGAAGCTGGAGTCGCCGCTGTACGCGCGCCTGGCCCTGGCCGGCATCCACGACGCCGACAACCTGGGCACCCGGGTCCTGCTGGAAGTGATCGGCGCCACCTCCGGCAGCGTGCTGGGCTGGTGGCTGTTCAGCCACCGGCGTGCCCCCGGCGGGAACTCCACCGGGCCCGACGAGGCCCGCTAAAGCGGTTACATGGCGTCCTTGAAGACGCCCCTAACCTGGCGTCCACGCGCCGCTAACCAGCGGCTACAACGCAGCGCGGACGCTGTGGTTAACGCCGCGTTCGCGGCGCGGCCGCGGCCCAAATCCGGTTCATCCGCGACGTTGCAAGGTGCGACCCGTGTTCTGCAAAGCAAGCAGTCACGTCCTTCCACCCGACGGAGTACGCCAATGAACAAGCACCACACCCGCACCCCGACCGGCCTGCTGTTCCTGGGCATGATTGCCGCCGCGCCGCTGGCGTTCGCGCAGAGCACCACGCCCACCGAGCAGCAGACCCCGACCCAGGCCCAGGCCCAGGCCGGCGCGGCACAGCAGTCGCAGGCCGGCGCCAGCGGCCAGGGCCAGAGCTGGGCCGACCTGGACACCGACGGCAACGGCAGCATCAGCCGCAGCGAGGCCCAGGCCCACTCCGCGCTGTCCAGCGTGTTCGCCACGGCCGACGCCGACGGCGATGGCGAACTGACCCCCGAGGAGTACCGCACCTTCATCCAGAACCAGCAGCAGGGCGGCGCGCCGCAGGAGTGACGCGGCATCCCCATGCACGACCGAAGCGGGCCCCGGCCCGCTTCCTTTTTTCCCGGGGCCGTCCCCGCTGCTATCCTGCACGCCCGCCGTGATGGCGCCCGCGTTCCGGATACCCCCATGCACGACATCCGCCTGGTCGGCTTCGATGGCGACGACACCCTGTGGCGCAGCGAGGACTACTACCGCGCCGCGGAGAAGCGCTACGAGGAAATCATCGGCCGCTACATCGACCTGCACGACGCCGGCACCCTGCGCCACCTGCTGGAGGTGGAGCGCCGCAACCTCAAGGTGTTCGGCTACGGCGTCAAGGGCATGACCCTGTCGATGATCGAGGCGGCGATCGAACTGACCGAAGCGCGCATCAGCGCCCGCGACCTGCAGCAGGTGGTCGACATCGGCCGCGACACCCTGGCCCATCCGGTGGAGCTGCTGGACGGCATCCGCGACGCGGTGGAGGCGGTGGCCGCGCGCTGGCAGGTGGTACTGGTGACCAAGGGCGACCTGTTCCACCAGGAGGACAAGATCGCCCGTTCCGGCCTGGCCGACCTGTTCCCGCGCATCGAGATCGTGTCCGAGAAGGACCCGCCGACCTATGCGCGGGTGCTGGCCGAGTTCGGCATCGCGCCGGAGCAGTTCGTGATGGTTGGCAACTCGTTGCGCTCGGACATCGAGCCGGTGGTGCGGCTGGGCGGCTGGGGCGTGCACATCCCCTACGCGCTCACCTGGGCCCACGAGGCCGACCATGGCCTGGCCGAGGCGCATCCGCGGGTGCGCACCGTGGCCAGCGCGGCGGAGCTGCCGGAAGCCATCACCCGGATCGCCGCCGGCACCGCCGCCTGATCCCGCACACGGCCCGCCGGCGGGAGCTGCGCGCGCCGCGCCCGCGGCCGCGGCACAATGCCGCCATGGCCCGCTTCCGCTTCCCGCACGCGACGTACCGCCGGATCCTGTTCGTAACCCTGTGCCTGGCCGCCTGCGGTGCGGGCATCCCGCTGCCGCTGGCGGCGCAGGCCCGCGCCACGGCCACCGCAACGCCGGAGCCCGGACCCCGTTACGACACGGGCGATGCCTGGATCGACGGCCGCCTGGCCGACATCGACCGCTACGCCCGCGCCTATCCGGAGAGCTTCGCCGCCGAGGTCGAGCGCTATGCCGGCGCCTCGCGCGCCGATGTGCGCGGACTGCTGGCGCAGCCGGGCTGGAATCCCGGCGACGCCTGGTATGCCTGCTTCCTGGCGCGCGCGCTGGACACCGACTGCCGCAGCGTGGTGCGCGCCCGCGCGCGCCTGGGCCGCGCCGGCAGCTGGGCCCAGGCGACCTCCGCGCTGCGCGGCGAGGACAAGCCGGATCCATATCCCGCGCTGCGCCTGGCCCTGGCCGACAGCTACCGCCGCTGGGATCGCTCCCTGCAACCGGACGCCGCCCTGCGCCGCGCCCTGCAGCAACGCCAGCGGGCGGCCGGCGAAGGGCGCTAGCCGGCGGTGCGTTGGCGGACTGGCGCCTAGCGGCTGTCCGGCTGCCCGGGCTTGCGTGCCGACAGCCTGCGCATCAGCGGATCGCGCTCGCCGTTGAGCGCGAAACGCCCGAACATCCAGGTGCCGCAGGCGGCGCCGGCCAGCACCGCGTATTCCAGTGCCGAGGCCTGTGCATCGCCCTGCACCAGCTGGATGAGCCGGGAGACCAGGACCACGACGCCGGCGAGGGACAGCATCGCGGCGAGGATGCGGATCACGACGCTTTTCATTGGCGGTCCCTCCTGGGGCCTGACGGGGCAATGCGGCGGCCGGGAGCCACACCGCCGCGCATGCCGGCAACGGCGTACACCAGGTCGAAGGCCAGCTCGGCCAGCAGTATGCCCGGAAGCGCATAACCGCCGAACAGCAGGACCGCGCCGGCAAAGCCAAGCCACAGTACCAGCCGGATGCGGCGGGCATCCTTGCGGAAGACGGCAGGCAGGCGCCCGGCCAGATCGAGCAAGCCCAGGCCTGCGAACAGGACGCATAGGAAGACGTTGTCGAACCCGTCCATGGCGGTGGCCAGGGCGAGACGGGCTGCGGGGGAGTGCAGCGCGAGCGCCAGCACCAAGGCGGCCGAGGAAACGACGAGGAGTTCCGCAATGCTCCTGCGGGTACCTGGGGCTGGTTGGCCGTGTGCAGTCATCGGTCTCGATGCCCCGCGCGCTTGCGCGCGCGGGGCCAGTGGCTCAGTTCAGCAGCCAATCCAATCCGGCCTGGATCTCATCGTCATAGGTCCGGTAGATGGCAGAGCCTATCGCCCAGCCGAGTGCGGCCGAGCCGGCCACCGCCCGTGCCGGCAGGCTTACCTGCCAGATGGTGCCGAGCACGGAAGCACCGCCATTCACGTCATGGAGCTCACGACAGGTCAGTTCGCGCATTTCCGTGTCCTCACTTGGTGATGTACTCGACGTACTTGAAGCCGGCGCGGGCGAACGTCACCCCGAGCATGGCGCTGCCAACCGGACCGCCCGCAGCGCCAAGGAGGGCGCCAACCATTCCCGCGGCACCCGCCATGATCAGGCCGGCGGCAAGTTCGCCGCCGGTGTCGATAACGCCGCCGGACGCAACCGCAACTTCGTTAGTGCTCAGTTCGCGCATATCAACCTTCCTTAGTGGACGCAGTGCCCCTGCGTTTGGGGCCAGATCACCCTGGCGGATGCATGAAGGCCCACACCTCGCGCGGGAGCGGGGATTCCGCGTCCGGTTCCCGTCCCGGGAGCTCGCCACGCAGTTGCGCGCCATCTCCCGCATTGCCCCCGGTAGAGAGCGACGACGATTGTGCGGCTGCCCGGATTGCATGGCGAGGTTTGCATTTGCGGTGAGGCGATTCAATGCCAAAACCACTTGCATCACGCGCGCTGATGTCAGGCCAGGTTGCGCAGGGTGTTCGCGCAAGTCCAACTGACTGGTCGACGCGTCGCATGACTGGGGCTGTGAGGCTGCGCGTGTCGCGTGAGGGACGCGGTCGTCCATTCGGCCACGACCTGCTGGCCGGGTCGGCCGTGGCCATGCAGCGGAGGCCGCCGCTCATTTCCTTTGGAGCAATCGTCATCAGTTCCGGGGTGTTGGCCTCTGGATTGCGCCGGCGGGCGCTGCCTACAGTCCATGAGCCGCCAGCGCAGCGCATCGACGGATGCAAGCCGGCGGAACCTTCCTCCGCCACGGGAACCGACATGAGGCATGCATACCGCTCCATCCTCCGCCACGGACTGGCCCTCCTGCTGGCGCTGTGCGCCGCGCATGCGCTGGCCGGCACGGTCGCGCCCGCCGAGGGCCTGTGGCGCGGCGAGTTCACCGTCAACGGCGAGGCGCTGCCGTTCAACTTCGAGTTGGCCGGGCTGGAAGGCGCGCAACCGCGCCTGGTGCTGCTCAACGGCAGCCGCCGCGACGAGTTCGAGGTCGAGAAGCTGGCCGGTGGCGGCATCCGCGCGGTGATGAACACCTACGACGCCGCGCTCGAGGCCACGGTGGAGGAGGGTTCCGGCGGCAAGCGCCTGGTCGGGCACTACCGCGACCTGGTCCCGAAGCGCAACGGCGCCAACGACCTGCCGTTCACCGCCGAGCATGGCCAGGCCTGGCGCTTCGTGCCGCCGGAGCGGGATGCCGGCAGCGCCGCCAACCTCGACGGCAAGTGGGCCATCCTCAACCGCGACCGCAGCGCCGGGCCCAACCAGGTCGCGCTGCTGCGGCAGGAAGGCACGCGCCTGACCGGGGTGTTCATGACCGTCGTGGGCGATACCCGCGAGCTGGAAGGCGTGGTCCAGGGCGACCGCTTCTGGCTGTCGCACTTCAGCGGGCCCAGCCCGGTGCTGGTCCGCGGCACCATCGAGGACGGCCAGATCCAGGGCGCGATCAGCTTCGGCATCTACAACGTGGCCAGGTTCGAGGGCCACCGCAGCGACGAGGTGGAACTGCCCGATCCTTACCGCCTCACCTACCTCAAGGATGGCCGCCGCAGCATCGACTTCAGCTTCCCCGACCTGGAGGGGCGGCCGGTGTCGCTGCGGGATGACAAGTACCGCGGCAAGGTGGTGATCGTCGAGGTGATCGGCACCTGGTGCCCCAACTGCACCGACCAGACCCGGTTCCTCGCGCCCTGGTTCCGCGAGAACCGGCAGCGCGGGGTGGAGGCCATCGCCGTGGCCTTCGAGCAGGAGGACAGCTTCGAGTACTTCCAGCAGCGCCTGCGCAAGTTCCGCGACTTTTTCGACATCCACTACGACATCGTCCACGGCGGCGTGGCCGACAAGAAGCTGGCCACCGAGAAGCTGCAGGGCCTGAACTACATGGCCGCGTTCCCGACCACCATCGTGATCGACCGCCGCGGCGAGGTGCGCGAGATCTATACCGGCTTCACCGGCCCGGTCACCGGCGGCTACTACGAGGAGTACGTGGCCCGCTTCAACGCGTTGATGGACGAGCTGCTGGCCGAGCCGGATCCCTACGCGGCCACCGCGGGGCAGTGATGAGCCGCTGCCCGCCGCCGCCCTGCCGCCCCGCGCGATGTAGCCGCGCCGCGCGCGCGGCCTGACCCGGCGCCACCCCGGTCCCGCCAGGGCTGCCGTTCGCGGCGGCCATGGCCCCGCCTTGCCTGATGAAACCCCACAGGAATGTCCATGTCCGCATTGCATCCGCGCTCCACGCTCCTGCTTCCCCGTCCCATCGCCGCCTTGGCCCTGGCGCTGGCGCTTGCCGCCTGCGGCGGCCGCGACGCCGCCGCCGGGGCCGGTACTGCCGCCGCTCCCGCGCCGGAGCCCGCCGCCGACCCGGCCGCCGTCCACCAGGAGATCCTGGTGCTGGACGGGCACGCCGACGTGCTGCTGCCCGACACGCCGAAGCGCTACTGGCTGCCGGACGGCGGCAAGCGCACCAGTTTCGAGCGGGTGCGCCAGGGCGGGGTGGACGCGATCGTGTTCTCGATCGCGGTCGGCCCGGGCCCGGAGGACGCGCAGGGCCTGGCCAAGGCCCGCCAGGACGCCGAGGCCAAGCTGGCGGCGGTGCAGGAATGGATCGCCGGCAGCGGCGGCCAGGCGGAACTGGCGCGCAGCGCCGACGACGTCGAGCGCCTGCACCGCGAGGGCAAGGTGGCGGTGCTGCTCGGCTTCCAGAACGCACGCATCCTCGGCACCGACCTGGCCGCGTTCGACCGCTTCCACCAGGCCGGCGTGCGCGTGGCCGGCCTGGCCCACGCCGGGCACAACGCGTTCGCCGATTCCTCGCGGCCGCAGGACGGCGTGGCCGAGCGCCACGGCGGGCTCAGCGAGCTGGGCCGCCAGGCGGTGGCGCGCTTCAACGACCTGGGCGTGCTGATCGACGTATCCCAGCTGACCCCGGCGGCGCTGAAGCAGACCGTGGAGCTGAGCCGGGTGCCGGTAGTGGCCACCCATTCCAACGCCCGCGCCCTGGTCGACAACAGCCGCAACCTCAGCGACGGGGAGCTGGACCTGATCAAGGCCAAGGGCGGCGTGGTCCTGGTGACCCCGTTCAAGCCCTACCTGCGCGCGCCGGACGACGCCTGGCGCGCGAAGATCGCCCGCCTGCGCGCGGAGTTCGGCCTGCCGGAGCAGTTCGCGGTGGCCAACGAGGGCAGCGACGCGCTGGATGCGCCGACCCGCGAGCGCTTCCACGACGCGCTCAAGCAGAACGAGCAGCCGGCCACCCTCTCCGACCTGGTCGACCACCTGGACTACATCGCCAGGCGCATCGGCGTGGAGCACGTCGGGATCGGCAGCGACTTCGACCACGGCGCCGGCGTCACCGGCTTCGACAGCGAGGCCGACGCGGCCAACGTCACCGCCGAGCTGCTGCGCCGCGGCTACACGCGCGAGCAGGTCGCCGCGATCTGGGGCGGCAACTTCCTGCGGGTGCTGCGTGCCGCCGAAGCCGGCCGCCGCCAGGGCTGATCCCCTTCCCGGGCGGCCGCCGCGGCCCGCGCGGCGCCGCCCCCTGCCGAGGAATTCCCCCGCATGAGCAATTCCCCGCGGGCCAGCGTGCTGGCCCTTTCCATCAGCCTGCTCCTCGCCATCCCCGACCTGCACGCGGCCGGGGGCGGCGAGCCGGAGCCCGGCGGCAGCGGCGCCGCCACCACCCTGGACCGGGTGACCGTCACCGGCGCCCGTGCCGCCGGCCGCACCATCGGCAACAGCCCCGCGCCGATCGACGTGATCAGCGCGCAGGAACTGGAAAGCACCACCCGCACCGACCTGTTCGAGGCGCTCAACGCCACCCTGCCGGCCTGGAACACGCCGGTGCGCGCCAACGCCTCCGACCTGGGCAGCATGGTCCGCGTCGGCCAGCTGCGCGGCCTCAGCCCCAACCACACCCTGGTGCTGGTCAACGGCAAGCGCTGGCACACCACCGCCCTGTTCGGCGCCGGCGGCCTGACCGGGCAGGCGCCGGTGGACCTGGCCACCTTCCCGACCGGCGCGATCCAGCGGATCGAGGTCCTGCGCGACGGTGCCTCGGCGCTGTACGGCTCGGACGCCATCGCCGGCGTGGTCAACATCATCACCAGCCGCCAGGCCGAGGGCGGCGAGGTGGCCTACCGCTACGGGGTCAACGACGGCGGCGAGGGCGGGCTGCACACCCTCACTGCCAGGGCCGGGTTCGGCCTGGGCCGGGAGGGCTACATCAACTTCGCCCTCCAGTACGACGACCAGGACCCGACCATCACCAGCAGCCCGGTGCCGCTGGACTATCCGCTGTTCTTCCTGCGCGACGCCGACGGCAACCCGGTCGTGCCCGGCGGCTCGGTGTGGCGGCCGCAGATCCCCGCAGGCGCCAGCCTCGACCCGCGCGAGTACGAGGTCGACCGCGGCAAGTGGCGCTGGCCGATCAATGGCCGCCGCAAGTCCCGGCTGCGCGGCTTCACCGCCAGTGCCGGCACCCCGCTGGGCGAGTCGCTGGAACTGTTCGCCTTCCTCAACCACGCCGGCCGCCAGGCCTGGGCACCGCAGTTCTACCGGCCGGTGTGGCGCGACGAGGTGGTGCGCGCGATCCATCCGGACGGCTTCCAGCCGAAGGAGGAGATCAGGGAGCAGAGCGTGGGTGCCACCCTCGGCCTGCGCGGCACGCTGGCCGCGGACTGGGAATGGGAAGCCAGCGTCACCAACGGCCACGACGCGATCCGCGCCTACATCCACGACTCGATCAACCCGACCTTCGGCCTGGACAGCCAGACCAGCTTCTACCTGGGCAAGGTGCGCTACGAGGCCACCACCTGGAACCTGGACCTGCGCCGCGGCTTCGAGGTGGGCCTGGCCGGGCCGCTGGAACTGTCGCTGGGCGCCGAGGCGCGCCGGGAGTCCTACCGCAAGTGGGCCGGCGATCCGCAGTCCTACACCCATGGCGGCGCGGTGATCCTGGACGGCCCCAACGCCGGCAAGCCCTTCAGCCGCGCGGTGGGCTACTCGCAGGCGCTGGCCGGGTTCAGCCCGGAAGACGCGGTGCAGGTCGAGCGCGACAACTGGGCGGTGTACGCCGGCCTGTCGCTCAACCCGGTGCGGCGCTGGACCGTGGACCTGGCCGCGCGCCACGAGGACTACGAGGACTTCGGCACCGCCTCCACCTGGCGCGTTTCCTCGCGCGTGGAGCTGGGCCGGCGCTGGGCCGTGCGCGGCACCGCCAGCACCGGGTTCCAGGCGCCGGCGCTGGCCGCACAGGCGCACAAGTTCACCCAGAACTCGCCGGCCGGCGTGACCTACACCCTGCAGGTCGGTTCGCCGCAGGCGCAGGCCCTGGGCGCGCGCCCGCTGCGGCCGGAGGAATCGGAGAACTACAGCCTGGGCATCGTGTTCCAGCCCTGGGACGGCGCCACCGCGGCGGTGGACGTCTACCGCATCGACGTGGACAACCGCATCGCCACCTCCACCTCGATCTCCGGCGACAGCTACCCGGGCGCGCTGCCGTTGCTGCAGTCGCTCGGCTACGGCCCGGCCGACGCGGTGTCCTACCTGCTCAACGCCGCGCATACCCGCAACGAGGGCGTGGAAGCCACGTTCGAGGCCGCCAGCGACTTCGGCCGCTTCGGCAGCGTGCGCTGGACCGCGGCGGGCAACTGGACCCGCGGCGAGCTGCGCGGCGTGGCGCCCACCCCGGACGTGCTGGCCGACTACGGCGTGCCGGTGTTCAGCCGCAGCAACGCCAACCTCCTGCTGCTGCTGTCGCCGAAGAGCAAGCAGGTGCTCAGCGCCGACTGGCGCCTGGGACGCTGGAGCGCGCTGCTGCGCCTGACCCGCTACGGCTCGCTGGAGCGCTACGGCGTCCCGGTCGGGCGCCCGGCCTCGGAGGAGGTGGCGTACACCATCGACCCGATCTGGCTGACCGACCTGGACCTGGGCTTCCAGGCCAGCGAACGCCTGCGCCTGTCGCTGACCGCCAACAACCTGTTCAACCGCCTGCCGGAAAAACTGCCGCAGGCCCTGGTCCAGCCGGGCCAGTACTACGCGTACCCGGTCAACGGCCCGGTGTCCGGCGACGGCGGGTTCTATTCGGCCAGCGTGGAGTACCGCTGGTAGCGGCGGGTGCGCGGCGCCCCGCACCCGGCCGGCGGTTCCGTGGGGCGGCCGGGTGCGGCGGCGACCCGCCGTTCAGCCGGGCGGTTAGAACTGCCGCGGGCGATCGGGGACAATTCCCGCTCCCCACCGGTCCCCGCCATGCCTGCCGTTCCCGCTTCCTACGCCGCTTCCGCCCGCCTCTCCGTCGCCCCGATGATGGACTGGACCGACCGCCACTGCCGGGTGTTCCACCGCCTGCTGGCGCCACATGCGCGGCTGTACACCGAGATGGTGCACGCCAACGCGGTGGTGCTCGGCGACCGCGGGCGACTGCTGGGCTTCGACCCGGCCGAGCACCCGGTGGCGCTGCAGCTGGGCGGCAGCGAGCCGGAGGTACTGGCGCAGGCCACCCGGATCGGCGTGGAGTGGGGCTACGACGAGGTCAACCTCAACTGCGGCTGCCCCTCCGACCGGGTCCAGGCCGGCCGCTTCGGTGCCTGCCTGATGCGCGAGCCGGGGCTGGTGGCCGAGTGCGTGGCGGCCATGATCGAGGGTGCCCGCGCCGACGGCCGCGAGGTGCCGGTAACGGTGAAGTGCCGGCTGGGCGTGGACGAGGACCACGAGTACGAGCGCTTCGCCGCCTTCGTCGAAGCGGTGGCCGCGGCCGGTTGCCGCACCTTCGTGGTGCATGCGCGCAATGCCTGGCTGCAGGGGCTGTCGCCCAGGGAGAACCGCGAGGTGCCGCCGCTGCGCTACGACTGGGCCTGGCGGCTCAAGCGCGAGCGTCCGGACCTGGAGGTGCTGGTCAACGGCGGCATCGCCTCCGAGCCACAGGTCCAGGAGCAGCTGGCGCACGTGGACGGGGTGATGCTGGGCCGCGCCGCCTACCACGATCCCTACCTGCTGCACCGGCTGGACGTGGCCCTGTACGGCGGCGAGCTGGCCGGACGCGCCACCCTGCTGCGCCGCCTGCGCCCCTACGTGGAGCGGCAGCTGGCCTCGGGCCTGCCGCTCAAGCACGTGGTGCGGCATGTCCTTGGCCTGTTCCATGGCCAGCCCGGCGGCCGCCTGTTCCGCCAGGTCCTCAGCGAGGGCGTGCACCGTCCTGGTGCAGGCTGGGAGCTGGTGGAGCAGGCGCTGGATGCCACCGCCGGCGCGACCGCGGTGGCCTGAGCGGATCCCGCGCGAACCGCCGGGAAAATGGCGGCTTGTTGCGCTGAACGGCCGCCGGTGGCATGTGGATAAGTTCAGACCGGATTCACTGCATTCTCACGAACATGCCTTTCCAGCCAAGGGTCTGGCCTCGACGCATGTTTTCGTGCGTGGAAGCCGTATCAAAGACCCACGCCGTTAGTTAGGATTGCAGCGATGTTCGCTCCGCGCCGCCTCGTCACCGCCCTGCTGCTGGCCGGCCTGCCCCTCGTGGCGGCGGCCCGGCCGCCCGTGGTCGGGCCGGAGGCCGGCGCGCGCGCCGGCGGGCCGCCCCGTGCCGAGCGCCCGCAGCGGGACGCGCAGGAAGCCGGCGCCGCCGAGCTGCGGGCATCGCGCCGCTCGCTCTCGGAGGCAGTACGCTTCGTGCAGCGCTCCACCGGCGGCCAGATCCTGGGCGCCGAGCTGGTGCCCTACGAGGGGCGCAACATCACCCGCGTGAAGTACATGGACGATCGCGGCCGGGTCCGCTATATGGATGACCCGGGCCCCGGCGAGCGGGGCCGCCGCGCATCGCGACGCGACGATCACGAAACCCGCTAGACGATGGGGCCCCGGCCAAAGGCCGGTCCCACACTGCAACTCAGGGAGAGTGCATGCGAATCCTTCTGGTCGAAGACGAGGCCCCGCTGCGGGAGACCCTGGCCGCGCGCCTCAAGCGCGAGGGCTTCGCGGTGGATGCCGCGCAGGACGGCGAGGAAGGCCTGTACATGGGGCGCGAGGTCCCGTTCGACGTGGCCATCATTGACCTGGGCCTGCCCAAGATGTCGGGCATGGAACTGATCAAGGCGCTGCGCGACGAGGGCAAGAACTTCCCGGTGCTGATCCTGACCGCGCGCTCGAGCTGGCAGGACAAGGTCGAGGGCCTCAAGCAGGGCGCCGATGACTATCTGGTCAAGCCGTTCCACGTCGAGGAGCTGCTGGCGCGCCTCAACGCGCTGGTGCGCCGCGCCGCCGGCTGGAGCAAGCCGGTGCTGGAGTGCGGCCCGGTGGCGCTGGACCTGGCCGCGCAGACGGTCACCGTGCACGGCAGCAACGTCGACCTCACCAGCTACGAATACAAGGTGCTGGAGTACCTGATGATGCACGCCGGGGAGCTGGTCTCGAAGGCCGACCTTACCGAGCACATCTACCAGCAGGACTTCGACCGCGACTCCAACGTGCTGGAAGTCTTCATCGGCCGCCTGCGCAAGAAGCTCGACCCGGAAGGCGAGCTGAAGCCGATCGAGACCGTGCGCGGCCGCGGCTACCGTTTCGCGATCCCGCGCAACGAAGGCTGAGCCGCGGTAGCCGGGTCTCGTGGAAGGGAGCACCAGGCCCCGGTTCCGCCCCTGGCGGCCGCGTTCGCTCAAGGCCCGCCAGCTCATGGCGGCCAGCATCGGCCTGGTCGCCTTCCTGATGCTGGCCGGCGTGGCCCTGGACCGCTCCTTCGCCGAGACCGCCCAGAACAACCTGCGCCAGCGGCTGAAGAGCTACGCCATGGCGTACGCGGACAACATCGACTTCGGCCGCGACGGTTCGCTGTACACGCCCGAGGTCGGACCCGATCCGCGCTTCCACCGTCCCGGCAGCGGCCTGTACGCCGAAGTGGTGCTGCCCGACGGGCGCTGGGCCTCGATGTCGGCCGAAGGTCCGCTGCTGCCGGACCCGGGCGACATCCTCGAGCCGCGCGAGGAGCGCTTCGACGGCCCGCTGCAGGTGACCCAGATCGACGGCACCGCCGGCGAGGTCTACCGCTACGGCATCGGCCTGGTCTGGGGCGAGCGCGGGCCCGAGGCCGAGTTCCCGTACACCATCTACGTCATGGAGGACACGCAGACCCTGGATGCCCAGGTGCGCGTGTTCCGCGGCGCGCTGTGGATGAACCTCGGCAGCGCCGGCCTGATCCTGCTGCTGCTGCAGGCGCTGATCCTGCAGTGGAGCCTGCGCCCGCTGCAGCGGGTGATCGCCGAGCTGACCAAGGTCCAGCGCGGCCAGCTGCAGCGCATGAGCGAGCACCACCCGCGCGAGCTGGAGCCGCTGACCGAGAGCATCAACGCGCTGATCGACTCCGAGCGCGAGAACCTGGAGCGCCAGCGCAACACCCTGGCCGACCTGGCGCACAGCCTGAAGACGCCGCTGGCGGTGCTGCGCACCCAGCTGGATTCCGGCGGCCCGGAGGAGACCCTGCGCCAGGAACTGGACGTGCAGCTGCGGCGCATGAACGATCTGGTCTCCTACCAGCTGGCGCGCGCCGCCTCCAGCGGCCACAAGCTGTTCTCCGCGCCGGTGCCGATCGAGTCCACCGCCGAGGAGATCGTGCGCGGCCTGGAGAAGGTCTACGCGCGCAAGGGCGTGCTGTGCGAGTTCGACATCGCCCCGGACGCGCGTTTCTACGGCGAGGCCGGCGACCTGCAGGAACTGCTCGGCAACCTGCTGGAGAACGCGTTCAAGTGGGCCAACCGCCGCGTGGTGCTGACCGCGCGCCCGGGCCCGACCGCGCCCAACCGCCGCGCCGGCCTGCTGCTGGCGGTGGACGACGACGGCCCCGGCATCGCCCCGGAGGACGTGGCCAAGGTGCTGCAGCGCGGCGTGCGCGGCGACGAGCGCGTGCAGGGCCACGGCATCGGCCTGTCGATCGTGCAGGACCTGGTGCGCGACTACCGCGGCGAACTGCAGGTCACCCGTTCCCAGGAGCTGGGCGGGGCGCGCTTCGAGGTCACCTTGCCGCCGGGGCTTTGAGAGCCGGGATTCGGGATTGGTGATTCGGGATTCGCAAGGGCGTAGCCCGATGCGCTTCGCTTGTCCGGGCTACGCGGCGCGCAGGGGCGAGGGGCCGTAGAAGCGGGCCAGGTGCGCGGCCACTTCCGGCATCTCCTGCTCCAGCACTGCTGGTGCGGAGAAGTGGTACTCGGTGGCCACCGCGAAGAATTCCTCCGGTGCCTCGGCCGCGTACGGGTCGATCGCGGTCTCCGCGCCGGCGTCGACCTCGGCGCAGAAGCCGTCGTACGCGCGCTGGAAATCGCGCGCCCATTGCCGGTGCCAGGCGGCGGGCAGGGGCGGGGTGCCGTCCAGCTCGCCGTCCAGCACGTCCAGCTTGTGCGCCATCTCGTGCACGGCCACGCAATAGCCGGTGTCAGGCTCCTCCAGGTCGGCCTGCACGTCGGCCCAGGACAGCACCAGCGGGCCATGGTCCCAGGCCTCGCCGGCCAGTTCGTCGTCCCATTCGTGCAGCACGCCGGCCGCGTCGACGTGGCTGCGGCGCACCCGGAACGCATCCGGGTAGACCAGCAGTTGCGACCAGCCACGCAGCCCGCCGGCGCCGAACTCCAGCAGCGGCAGGCAGCACAGCGCCGCCAGCAGCACCTGCTCGGCGGGCGCCAGCTCCAGCCCGCCCAGCGGGGTGATGGTCTTCTCGTGCAGGAAGCGGGTCGCCAGCGCGCGCAGGCGTTCGCGGCGCTCCGGGTCCAGCCCGCGCGCCCACGGCAGGGCCTGGCAGGCGTGCTGCCAGAGGTCCTCGTCGATGGGTGCCGCACCCAGGCGCAGCCAGCGCGAAAGCTTGCGGATCAGCGGAACATTCCCGGGAGGAAGCTGTGCCAGCGGCCGCCGCGGGCGCGCGGCATGACCGCGTCCGAATCGCCGCCGCCGCCACCAGCGCTGGCGCGCGGGGTGGTGCGTGCCGCCGCCGGCACCGTTGGTCGCGCCTGCGGCGCCTCGTCCCCGGCGGGTGCGGCCGCGGTGGTGTCCGGACGGGCATAGACGCAGGCGCCGTGCTTCTGTTCCGGCCCCGGCAGCTCGGGGCTGGCCCAGCACAGGCTCGGGATGGTCAGCAGCAGGAGCGGGGCGAATCGGCGCATGGGTCGGTCCGGTTGGCCGGGCAAGATCCCGAATATAGCGCGGATCGGGACCGTGCGCCGGACGCGGGGGCGGCGGATGCCGGATAATCGCCCGCTACGCAGTATTCACGGAGCAGGGTGTGGACGATCGGGAGCTGCTGCGGCGGCTGGCCGCCGGCGGAAGTTCGGGCGACGTGCTGGCACGCGACGCCGGCATCACCCGCGCGGCGGTGTGGAAGCGGATCGAAGGCCTGCGGGCGGCCGGGGCGCGGATCGAGGCCCGGCCCGGGCGCGGTTACGTGCTCGACAGCCCGCTGGAGCTGCTGGATGCGGCGCGCCTGCGCGCCGGGCTGGCGCCGCGGGCCGCCGCTTCGCTGCACGCACTGGACGTGGCCTGGAGCCTGGATTCGACCAATACCGAACTGCTGCGGCGGCCGCCGCGTCCCGGGGTGGAGGTGCTGCTGGCCGAGCGCCAGAACGCCGGCCGCGGCCGGCTGGGCCGGCGCTGGGTGTCGCCGCTGGGTGGGCAGGTCTGCATGTCGGTGCGGCGTGGCTTCCAGGGCGGCCTGGCCCGCCTCGGCGGGCTGAGCCTGGTGGCCGGGGTGGCGGTGGCCGAGGCCCTGCGTGGCTGCGGCCATGCCGAGGTCGGACTGAAGTGGCCCAACGACCTGGTGGCCGACGGCCGCAAGCTGGGCGGCCTGCTGGTCGAGGGCGGCGGCGAGCACGGCGGTCCGGTGCACGCGGTGGTCGGGATCGGCATCAACGTCGACCTCGGGCCGGCCGACGGCATCGACCAGCCGTGGACCGACCTGGCCCGGCTTGGCGGCAGGGTACCGTCGCGCAATGCGGTGGCCATCGCCGTGCTGGACGCGTTGCTGCCGGCGCTGGAACTGTTCGACGAGGAGGGCCTGGCGCCGTTCCTGGACCGCTACGCCGCGCTGGACGTGCTGGCCGGGCATCCGGTGCGGGTGCTGGACAGCCGCGGCGACTTCGAGGGACAGGCCCTGGGCCTGGCCGCGGATGGGGCCCTGCGGGTGGCCACCAGCGCCGGCGAGCGCCGCGTGCATGCCGGCGAGGTCAGCGTGAGAAGGCAATGAGCGACTGGCTGTTCGACCTGGGCAACACGCGCTTCAAGGCCGCCCCCTGGGACGGCGGCGCACCGGGCGAGGCCCAGGCCTGGCCGCATGGCGAGGACCTGCACCGCGCCCCGGTCCCGCGCGGACGCCGGGCCTGGGTGGCCAGCGTCGCCGGTCCGGCCATGACCGCGGCGGTGCTGGAACGCCTGCACGCGGCCTTCGACGAGGTGCACCTGGCCCGCACCCAGGCCGAATGCGCCGGGGTGCGGGTGGCCTATCCGAACCCGGAGCGGTTTGGCGTGGACCGTTTCCTGGCGCTGCTGGCCGCGCACCGGGACGGCGGCGACGTGCTGCTGGCCGGGGTCGGCACCGCCCTGACCATCGATCTGCTTGACGCCGGCGGGCGCCACCACGGTGGCCGCATCGCGCCCTCGCCGACCCTGATGCGCGAGATGCTGCACGCGCGCGCGGCGCAGCTTCCGGCCAGCGGCGGCGCCTATGCCGAGTTCGCCGACGATACCGCCGACGCGCTGGCCTCCGGCTGCGACGGCGCCGCGGTGGCGCTGGTGCTGCGCTCGCTGGAGCAGGCGCGCCTGCGCCTGGGGCGCGAGCCGGCGCTGCTGCTGCATGGCGGCGGTGCCGGGGCGCTGGCGCCGCTGCTGCCGCAGGCACGGCTGCGGCCGGCGCTGGTGATCGAAGGCCTGGCGATCTGGGCGCGCGCGCAGCTGGACGCGGCGGCATCCTCCTGACCGCCGGCGGCCACCGCGCTGCGGTGCTCCCCTAGAATCGGGGCATGATCGCCCGCGCCCTCATCGTCGTCCTGGCCGTCCTCAACCTCGGCGTGGCCGCCTGGTGGCTGCTGCGCCCCGAACCAGCGCCAGCCTCGGCGCCGGCCACGCCGCCGGGCATCGCCCCGCTGGAAATCGTGCGCACCCTCGATGTCGCCGCGGCCCCAGCGCCTGCGCTGCAGCCGGCCGCGCCCGCACACACCTGCCTGCGCGCCGGCCCGTTCCGCAGCCGCGCCGAGGCCAATGGCATCAGCGCGCGGCTGCAGCCGCTGTTGCTCGGCCTGCAGGTCGAGGAGGAACCGGGCGATGCGGAGATGTACCGGGTGCTGTTGCCCCCGGTCCCCAGCCGCGAGGAGGCCGAAGCCACGGTGCGCCGCCTGCGGGGTGCCGGCTTCGACGACGTGCTGGTGCTGCACCAGGGCGGCGAGGCCAACGCGGTGGCGCTGGGCACCTTCCGCAACCGCGACATGGCCGAGCGCCGGGTCGCGGCCATGCGCCAGCGCGGCTTCCCGGCCGAGCTGCGCACTGCCGGCCGGGCCACGCCTCCGCGCTGGTGGCTGCTGCTGGCCACCGCACGGCCGGAGGAAGTGCGCGCCCAGGCGGGCGAAGCGCGCCAGATCGATTGCAGCCGCATCCCCGGCCTGGCGGACGATGCGCGGACGCCTGCGCTAGAATCGCCGGCCGCGCCGCTTTAGCTCAGCTGGTAGAGCAACCGCCTTGTAAGCGGTAGGTCGTCCGTTCGATCCGGACAAGCGGCACCACTTTCCGCTCCCGGCCGCTGCCGGGACGACGCTCAGGGCACCAGCCCGCAGGTCCGGTGCAACGGCGCCGGGACCGGCAACCGCACGCCATCCGGCAAGCCCGGCGGCCATGGCCGGTAGCCGGCCTGCCAGGCCACCACCTGCCACTGCCCGCTGGCTGGCAGGTCGTAGGCATACCAGGCCTCGCCGTCGTGGAACCCGTGGAAGATCTCGCTGCGGCCGTTGGCTTCGGCCAGTACGGTCAGGGGCACGTTGAACGGCGGCGGTTCGTCCGCGGTGGCCATGGCCGGCAGGAAACTGGCCGGCAGGGGTGGGGACGAAGGAGCGACGGGAGGCGTCAGGGTGGTCGGCATGTCCCTTCAATAGCACCGTGGGCGTGAATCCGGCGTCTGCTGCAGCGCGGCGCGTGTCCGTACGGTCACCCGGCTAGACTCGGGAAAGGTTTCAACGGATACCGTCATGGCCCGCAGTTATCCCCCTGTTTCCCTCATCGGCGTTCCCACCGACATCGGCGCCGGGCACCGCGGCGCGTCGCTTGGCCCGGATGCGCTGCGCATCGCCGGTATCGGCCAGGCCTTGGCCGCGCGCGGCGTGGACGTGCTCGACACCGGCAACCTCGCCGGCCCGCCCAACCCCTGGCAGCCACCGGTGGGCGGCTACCGCCACCTGGAGCAGGTGGTGGAATGGAACCGCGCGCTGATGCAGGCCACCCTGGCCGAGCTGCGGCGCGGACGCATGCCGGTGATGCTCGGCGGCGACCACTGCCTGGCGATCGGCTCGATCGCCGCGGTCGCCCAGCACTGCCGCCAGGCCGGGAAGAAGCTGCGGGTGCTGTGGCTGGACGCGCACGCGGACTTCAACACCAGCGAGGTCACCCCTTCGGGCAACGTGCACGGCATGCCGGTGGCCTGCCTGTGCGGCATCGGCCCGGACGCGCTCACCCGCCTCGGTGGCGAGGGCCCGGCCATCACCCCGGCGCAGGTGCGGCAGATCGGCATCCGCTCGGTGGATCCGGAGGAAAAGCGCCTGGTCAAGCAGCATGGCCTGGACATCTACGACATGCGCTACATCGACGAGGTCGGGATGAAGGCGGTGATGCAGCAGGCGCTGGAAGGCGTGGACGCGGACACCCACCTGCACGTGAGCTTCGACGTGGACTTCCTCGACCCGGGCATCGCCCCGGGCGTGGGCACCACCGTGCCCGGCGGGGTGAACTACCGCGAGGCGCAGCTGGTGATGGAAATGATCGCCGACACCGGGCGCATGGGTTCGCTGGACATCGTCGAGCTCAACCCGGTGCTGGACAACCGCAACGCCACCGCCGAGCTGGCGGTGGACCTGGTCGAGAGCCTGTTCGGCAAGTCCACGCTGATGCGCGACTGAGCACCAGTCGCGTCCGTCGCCGCGCAGTTTCACGCCGGTTCGACGGCGTTCCCGGAAAAGTGGGGCCCATCCCGTGCGTGGCGCGCGGGACCGAAAAGGGAGCCCACCATGAAGCGCATCGTTGCCCTGACCCTGCTGAGCCTGTTCTCGATTTCCGCGCTGACCGCGTGCAACACCATGGCCGGCGCGGGCAAGGACATCCAGCGGGGCGGGGAAAAGCTCGAGGACAAGGCCCAGGACTGCAAGGACGGCAAGTGCTGAGCGGGAAGCTCGAACGGATGCGGTGAGCGCAGGACGCGCCCGGCACAGGACGTGCGCAGATGGAGTTGCAGGCGGGGCCGCAAGGCCCCGCCTTTTTGTCTGCCTGAATGCTCCGCCGCGCGTGGCGCCGCGTAACCGCGCACTCACGGCGGCTGGACCGCCGGGAAACGCGCAACCGGCGATGCTGGCCCCAACCCGGCGACCGCCGGGTCCCGACCCCCCAACAAGGAGCACGCATGAACCGCGACATCATCGCCGGCAACTGGAAGCAGCTGAAGGGCCAGATGAAGGCCAAGTGGGGCGACCTCACCGACGACGTGTTCGACGTGGCCGAGGGCAATGCCGAGTACCTGGCCGGCAAGTTGCAGGAGCGCTATGGCTGGGAGAAGGACCGCGCCGAGCGCGAGGTCCGCGACTTCGAGACCACCCTGGACCAGCGCTACCGCCACTAAGGCCGGTGCCTTGGGCCCGGGCGCGGCGATCCGCCGCCCCGGGCCTTTCCGTGTCCGCCCGCCGCAACCGGGGCAGGGGGGTAGAATCGGCGTGTTTCTTCCCCTTGCCTGCACCATGACCGTCCGCGTCCTCACCGGCATCACCACCACCGGCACCCCGCACCTGGGCAACTACGCCGGGGCCATCCGTCCCGCCATCGCCGCCTCGCGCGCACCGGGCACGGAGAGTTTCTTCTTCCTGGCCGACTACCACGCCCTGATCAAGGCCGACGATCCGCAGCGGGTGGCACGCTCGCGCCTGGAGATCGCCGCGACCTGGCTGGCCTGCGGCCTGGATCCGCAGAAGGTCGTGTTCTACCGGCAGTCGGACATCCCCGAGATCCCGCAGCTGACCTGGCTGCTGACCTGCGTCACTGCCAAGGGCCTGCTCAACCGCGCCCATGCCTACAAGGCGGCGGTGGACAAGAACAACGAGGCGGGCGAGGACCCGGATGCCGGCGTCACCGCCGGCCTGTACATGTACCCGGTGCTGATGGCGGCCGACATCCTCGCCTTCGGCGCGCACCGCGTGCCGGTGGGCCGCGACCAGATCCAGCACATCGAAATGGCGCGCGACATCGGCCAGCGCTTCAACCACCTCTACGGCGAGGCCTGGCGCCAGGCCACCGGCCAGTCCGGCGAGCCGCTGGTGCTGCCGGAGGTGCAGATCGACGAGAACGTGGCCACCCTGCCGGGCCTGGATGGCCGCAAGATGTCCAAGAGCTACGACAACACCATCCCGCTGTTCGCACCGCCGGCCGAACTCAAGCGCCTGGTGATGTCGATCGTCACCGACTCGCGCGCGCCTGGCGAGCCCAAGGACACCGAGGGCTCGGCCCTGTTCCAGCTGTACCAGGCCTTCTCCACCCCGGAACAGGCCGAGGAGATGCGCCACGCCTTCGCCGAGGGCATCGGCTGGGGCGATGCCAAGCAGCGCCTGGTGGCCCGCATCGAGGAGGTGGTGGCGCCGATGCGCGAGCAGTACGCGCAACTGATCGCCAGGCCGGCGCAGCTGGAGGAGATCCTGCAGGAGGGCGCGCGCAAGGCGCGCGAGACCACCGTGCCGCTGCTGGACGGCCTGCAGCGCGCGGTCGGCCTGGGCGGCTTCCAGGCGGCGGCCGCCGCCGGCTCCGGCAAGCCGAAGAAGAAGCCGGCGGCGCGCCTGCCGCAGTTCAAGCAATACCGCGAGGCCGACGGCCGCTTCCACTTCAAGCTGGTCGACGCCGACGGCCGCGTGCTGCTGCAGGGTGATGGCTCCGAGTCCCCGCGCGAGGCCGGCGAGCGCATCGCCCGGCTGCGCCGCGAGGGCATCAATGCCCTGCACGCGCTGGAGCAGGGCGCGGTCGGGCTGATGGGCGAGCGCGTGGGCACCCTGGGCGCCGACGTGGCCGGGGTGGACGCGGTGGTCGAGGCCCTGCGCCAGCTGGCCGAGGCGGAGGCCGGCTGATGGCCTGGCTGTCGCTGCTGCTGTTCCTGCCCTGGTTCGCCGTGCTGGGCGGTCTTTACTGGTTCTTCCCGCGCACGCCGCGCCCGCGCGCGCGGCGTGCGTTCGACGGCATCGTGCTGGTCCTGGCGCTGGTGTTGAGCATCGGCGGCATGCACTGGGGCTACCACGAGGGCCTGGCCTACAGCGGCGCCGGCCCGATCTGGCGCCAGGTGCTGGCCGTGCTTTACGCCTACGGCGCGTTCCTGGCGGTGCTGGCACTGGCGATCCCGCTGCGCATGCGCCTGTCCGCGCGCTGGGCGGCGCAGGGCTGAGCCGCGACCAAGGTGAACGGTGGCCTGCCGCCGGCGGCCGTCTACGACCAAAGCCGGATCGTGCGGGCAAGGGGGGCTGACTAGGCTCCCCTGCATCGCCCCCACATCCCCGCTCCCCGATGCAACAACAGCAGCTGGCGGCCGCGCACGGCATCCATACCCTCGACACCGGCTACGTCCGGCCTGCCTTCGACGCCGCGTACCTGGTGGTCGAGCGGGGCCGGGCGGCGTTCGTCGACTGCGGCACCAACCACAGCGTGCCGGTGCTGATGCAGGCGCTGGCCGACGCCGGGCTCGGCGCCGAGGCGGTGGACTGGGTGGTGCTGACCCATGCCCACCTCGACCACGCCGGCGGCGCGGGCCTGCTGATGCGCCAGCTGCCGAACGCACGCCTGGTCGCGCATCCGCGCGCGGCGCCGCACATGGTCGATCCGCAGCGGCTGGTGGCCGGGGCCATGGCGGTGTACGGCGAGGAGCAGTTCGCGCGCCACTACGGCAGCCTGGAGCCGGTGCCGGAATCGCGCGTGGTGGTGGCCGCCGACGGCCATGCCATCGACCTGGCCGGGCGCATCCTGCGCTGCCTGGATACCCCCGGCCACGCGCGCCACCACATGTGCATCTGGGACGAGCGCAGCCGCGGCTGGTTCACCGGCGACACCTTCGGCCTGTCCTACCGGCAGCTGGACAGCGACGGCCGCGCCTTCGTCTTGCCCACCTCCTCGCCGGTGCAGTTCGAGCCGGAGGCGATGCAGGCCTCGATCCGGCGCATGTTGGAAAGCGCGCCGGAGCGCATGTACCTGACCCACTACGGCCCGGTGGGCGAGGTGCGCCGCCTGGCCGCGGACCTGCACGAGCAGATCGACGCCATGGTCTCGCTGGCCCAGGCCTGCGACGGCGGCCCGGACCGCCACCGCGCGCTGGTGGCGGCGCTGTCGGAGTACTACCTGGAGCGCGCCCAGGCCCACGGCGTGCCGCTGGACGAGGCCGGGGTGCTGGACCTGCTGGGCATGGACATCGAGCTCAACGCCCAGGGCCTGGAAGTGTGGCTGGACCGCAGCCGCCGGCGTGGCTGAGCGGCGGGGTCAATCCCAGGCATTGAGGTGCCGGCCGAAGCGCTCGCGCTGCGGCCGCACCACGCAGAAGCGGTGCCCGGTGGGCGCCTCCATCACCCACCAGCGCTTGACGAAGGCGATCTTGCGCGCGCCCAGGCGCTCGAGGCGGTCGGCCTCGGCGTCGACGTCGTCGCTCTCGATGTCCAGGTGCACGCGCGATTCGTGCGCCACCTTCTGCAGCAGGATGAGCGGCTCGTCCTCCTCGGTGGCCAGCACGCCGTAGCGGCCGTCGCCGTCCTCGTCCGGGTCGGCGATGGGCTTGCCCAGCGCCGCGCTCCAGAACTCCAGCGCGGGGCGCAGGTCGTCGACGTTGCAGTCGATCACCAGGGTGCTGAGGCGGCTGTGGTGCGGCATGGCGGCTCTCTCCGGCGGGCATGGAGCCCGACGATAGCGCCGCGCGGGGCTGGTGCGGATGAAGCGGCGGAAGCGCCCGCCGCCTCCTGCCCCCGGCCACGCGCCACGCCCGGCCCCCGCGCATGGGGCGGGGGAGCCCGGGCGGCCGGCCTCAGTTCGGCAGGGCCATGTCGTCCAGCAGCGCGCGCAGGAAGCGCGCGGCCTCGCCGCCGGTGGCGGCGCGGTGGTCGAAGGTCAGCGAGATCGGCAGGCGGCGGTGCACCTCGATCCCGCCCATCACCGCGACCACGTCGTGCGACAGGCGGCCGGCGCCGACGATGGCCACGCACGGTGGCACCACCACCGGGGTGGCGTAGCGGCCGGCGAACATGCCGAAGTTGGACAGCGAGATGGTGTAGCCGGACAGCTCGCTGGCCGGGATGCTGCGGTCCTCCACCTGCGCGCGCAGGCGGTCGATGCCGGCGCGGATGCCGCGCGCGTCGAGCATGTCGGCATTGCGCAGGGCCGGCACGAACAGGCCGTCGTCGGTGTCCACGGCGATGCCCACGTCCACGTGCGGATGGCGGGTGACGCTGAGCGCCTCGCCGTCGAACCAGGCATTGAGCGCCGGCACCGCCTTGCACGCGGCGACGATCGCGCGGACCAGGCGCGCGGTGATGTCCTGCCTGCCGATCCAGGCATGCAGGTCGGCGTCGTCGACCAGTGTGGTCGGCACGACCTTGCTGTGCGCGTCGGCCATCACCCGCGCCATGTTGCGGCGCACGCCCTTGAGCTGCTCGGGCTGGCCGCTGGCGGCGACGCCGGCGTCGGCGCCCGGCGGGCGGGTGCGCATGGGCCGGCCGGAGGCGGAGACGGGGGTGCGCTGGTGCACGGCAGGAGCGGGCGCGGAGGCGGCAGCCGCTGCGGTGGGCTGTGCCACCCCGGTGCCTCCGGCGCGGGAGGGGAGGAGACGGGATGGATCGGCCGCGGCCTGCTTCACGTCGGCCAGGGTCACGGTGCCCTCGGGCCCGGTGGGCGCAACGCGGGCCAGGTCCACGCCCAGCTTGCGCGCCAGCGCGCGCACCGCCGGCATCGCCTTGACCCCGCCGACCGCGATCGCGCGCTCGGCATGCACGGCGTCGGAGCTCTGCATCGCGCCGACCACGGTGCCGGCGTCGCCACCGCGCGCCTCCGACGCCGCCGGCTGCACCGCCAGCTCGCCGCCGTCGTCGCTGGCGCTGGCCTTGGCCGGCTTCGCCGGTGCGCCGTGGTGGTGGCCGGTGTCCTGGCCCTCGGCGCGCTGCGGCAGGGCGGGATCGGGCTCGAACTCGGCCAGCATCGCGCCGGTGGCGATCACGTCGCCGGCCTTGCCGGCCAGGCGCAGGACCTTGCCGGACACCGGCGAGGGCACTTCCACCACCGCCTTGGCGGTCTCCATCGACACCAGCGGTTCGTCCAGGCGGATGGTGTCGCCTTCCTTGACGAACCACTCGACGATGGTCGCGTCCGGCAGGCCCTCGCCCAGGTCGGGCAGGTGGAAGGTCTTGGTCTGGCTCATCGTGTCGCTCTCTCAATCGGTCGGTCGATCGCGCGGATCGACGGGCGGGAGCGGGCCGCGGCACGCGGCCGCGGCATGCCGTCCCGGGGCATCAAGGTAACGGACCGCGCGCGACGGGGTCGCGCGCGGCACGGTTCAGCCGTGGGCCATCGCGGCGCGCGCGGCGGCGACGATCCGCTCCACGCTGGGCAGGTACTTCATCTCCAGGCGGAACAGCGGGATGTGGGTATCCCAGCCGGTCACGCGCTGCACCGGGGCAACCAGGTCGTACATGGACTCCTCGGCCAGGCGCGCGGCGATCTCCGCGCCGAAGCCGGCGGTGCGCGGGGCCTCCTGCACGATCACGCAACGGCCGGTGCGCGACACCGACTCGGCGATGGTGGCGAAGTCCAGCGGACGCAGGGTGGCCACGTCGATCACCTCGGCGCTGATGCCTTCGGCCGCCAGCGCCTCGGCCGCCTCCAGCGCCTCCTTCACCTGCGCGCCCCAGGCGACCAGGGTCACGTCGGTGCCGTCGCGCAGGACGAAGCACACGTCAAGCGGCAGCGCCTCGCCGTCGTCGGCCACCAGTTCCTTGTACTGGCGGTAGATGCGCTTGGGCTCCATGTAGATCACCGGATCCGGATCGCGGATCGCGGCCAGCAGCAGGCCGTAGGCGCGTTGCGGCGAGGACGGCATCACCACGCGCAGGCCGGGGACGTTGGTGAACATCGCCTCGTTGGCCTCGCTGTGGTGCTCCGGCGCGCGGATGCCGCCGCCCCACGGCACGCGCAGCACCATCGGGCAGTGCAGGCGGCCGCGGGTGCGGTTGCGCAGGCGCGCGGCGTGGCAGACCAGGTGGTCCAGCATCGGATAGACGAAGCCGTCGAACTGGGCCTCGGCCACCGGCTTCATGCCCTGCGCGGCCAGGCCCACCGACAGGCCGGCGATGGTGGTCTCGTCCAGCGGGGTGTCGAGCACGCGCTGCGGGCCGAACTTCTGCTGCAGGCCGGCGGTGGCGCGGAACACGCCGCCGTTGACGCCCACGTCCTCGCCCAGCACCAGCACCGACGGATCGTGCTCCAGTTCCCATGCCAGGGCGCGGGTGATCGCCTCGATCAGGGTGATCGGCGTCGCGGTCGGGGTCTGGCTCATGGGCTGTTCTCCACCACGACTGGCGTGGACGGGCGCCGAATCGCCCACGCCGGCGGCGGCGTGGGCGCCGGCCAGGCTGCTGCTTTCGGCGCGCTGGCTGCGGATGTCATCCATGGCGCTGCTCCAGGGCAATGGCCGCGGCGCGCTGCGCGAGCAGGTCCGGCGGCGGATCGGCGTAGAGGTAGTCGAACATCGCTTCCACCGGCTGCGCGGTGGTGGCCAGGTAGGCGTCGACCTCGGCGTTGACCTGGCGCTCGCACTCGGCCTTCCACTCGGCCTCCTCGGCCTCGCTCCAGGCGCCCTGCGCGGTGAGCCAGGTGCGCAGGCGCGCGATCGGCTCGCGCTGCCAGGCGGCCTTGACCTCGGCGTCGTCGCGGTAGCGGCGCGCGTCGTCGGCGGTGGTGTGGTCGGACAGGCGGTAGGTGAGGAACTCGATCACCGAGCCGCCCTCGCCGGCGCGCGCGCGGTCCATGGCCTGGCGCATCGCGTCGAGCACGGCGACCAGGTCGTTGCCGTCGACCTGCAGCACGTGCAGGCCGCCGGCGATGCCCTTCTGCGCCAGGGTCTGGGCGCCGGTCTGGGCCTTGCGCGGCACCGAGATCGCCCAGCCGTTGTTGATCACCCCCAGCACCAGCGGCAGTTGGTAGGCGCCGGCGGAGTTGAGCGCGGCGTAGAAGTCGGTCTTGGAGGTGCCGCCGTCGCCGCAGGTGGCCACGGCCACGTGCGGCTGCCCGCGCAGCTTGAACGCCAGCGCGGCGCCGGCCGCGTGCAGGCACTGGGTGGAGATCGGCACGCAGATCGGGAAGTCGGCCACCGCGTCGCTGTCGCGCGGGAAGTCGCTGCCGCGCTCGTCGCCGCCCCAGTACATCAGGATGTCGCGCGGGCGCACGCCGCGCTCGAACATGGTGCCGATCTCGCGGTACGACGGCGCGAACACGTCGCCGCGGCGCATCGACGCGCCGATGCCGACATGGGTGGCCTCGTGGCCCAGGCTGGGCGCATAGGTGCCCAGCTTGCCGGTGCGCTGCAGGGCGATGGCCTTGCTGTCGAAGGCGCGCACGAACAGCATGCGCTTGAACAGCGGCAGCAGCACGGCGGGGTCGCGCAGGTCCTGCGGGAAGTCGCGGACCTGGCGCCCGTCGGCGTCGAGGTACTGCAGGTAATGGACTTCAAAGCTGGCGGCGAGTGTCATCGGGGGAGTCACCCTTGCGCGCGATTGCGGACAGGAAAGTTGCACATGGTACGGACTCGGTCGGGAAAACCCGCCGTGCAGCGCAACAACGCTTGCAGTACATGGACTTGGACGCGGTCGTCGAGTTCCCCTGAATGGTGACAGGCTCGGCCGCGTTATCCCTGCTGCGCTGCGGTACGCTTTGCCCCCTTGCGCGCACTCCCGCGCGCGCCAGCCGCGACCGATGACCCTGAACAAGAACCAGCGCCCGCTCGAACCCGGCATCCACACCGACCTGCAGGGCCGCATGACCTATGCGGGCTACCTGCAGCTGGACCGCCTGCTGTCCGCGCAGCGGCCGCTGTCCGAGCCGGCGCACCACGACGAGATGCTGTTCATCATCCAGCACCAGGTCTCGGAACTGTGGCTGAAGCTGCTGATGCACGAGCTGCAGGCCGCGCGCGCGTTCATGCAGCAGGACCAGGTGTGGCAGTGCCGCAAGGTGATGGCGCGCGGCAAGCAGGTGCTGCGCCAGCTGGTGGAGCAGTGGTCGGTGCTGGAGACGATGACGCCGTCGGAGTACATGGGCTTCCGCGACCTGCTGGGCCCGTCCTCCGGCTTCCAGTCGCTGCAGTACCGCGCGATCGAGTTCCTGCTGGGCAACAAGAACGCCGAGATGGTGAAGGTGTTCGCCCACGACCCGGAAGGCCAGGCGGCGCTGCGCGCCGAGCTGGAGCGGCCCAGCCTGTACGAGGAGTTCCTGCTGTACCTGGCGCGCTTCGGCCACGCGGTGCCGGGCGAGTACCTGCGCCCGGGACGCGACTGGACCCAGCCGCACGTCAGCGACCCGGCGCTGCGCCCGGTGTTCGAGCGCATCTACGAGGACACCGACCGCTACTGGCGCGAGTACTCGCTCAGCGAGGACCTGGTGGATCTGGAAACCCAGTTCCAGACCTGGCGCTTCCGCCACATGCGCACGGTCATGCGCATCATCGGCTTCAAGCGCGGCACCGGCGGCTCCAGTGGCGTGGGCTTCCTGCGCGAGGCGCTGGACCTGACCTTCTTCCCGGAGCTGTTCGAGGTCCGCACCAGCATCGGAACCTGAACGGTTCCGGTCCGCCCACCGGACCGCTGCGTGGGCTTCGGCGGCCGTCCAGCCGGTTTCGGCCAGGGCGGCCGTTTCCAATGCAACACATTGAACAGGAAGGGATTTTTCTTGCGGCTCGGCGGGGTTTGACCGCGGTTGCGCATTGACGGGCAAGGCCCGGTCGGTGATTCTCGCCCGGTTCCGGCGCCCGTGCGCCGTGCAGTCCCGTCCGTTCTTTGCAAGGAAATCCATGAGCGCCGACCTCGTCGAGCCCAAGGTCGCGGCCCCGCCGCACACGCCGTCCCTGCCCCAGTTCCCCCAGACCCTGGGCCATCCGCGTCCCCTGTGGATGCTGTTCATGACCGAGTTCTGGGAGCGCTTCGCCTTCTACGGCATGCGCTGGGCACTGGCGCTGTACATCGTCGCCGAGTTCTACAAGGGCAACCCCGCCGGCGAGGCCCCGGCCAGCGAGCTGTATGGCGCCTACCTGGCCCTGGTGTACGCCGCGGCGATCTTCGGCGGCTATGTCGCCGACCGGCTGATCGGCTACCAGCGCTCGATCCTGGTCGGCGCGGCCTTCATGTCCGCCGGCCTGTTCATGATCATGGTGCCGAGCCAGCCGATGCTGAAGCTGGGCCTGGCCACGGTGATCGTCGGCAACGGCCTGTTCAAGCCGATCATCTCGACCCTGGTCGGCAAGCTCTACGCCCCCGAGGACCAGCGCCGCGACTCGGGCTTCACCATCTTCTACATGGGCATCAACCTCGGCGCCTTCATCGCGCCGATCCTGACCGGCTGGCTGGCCGAGCGCATGTTCGGCGGCAGCCCGGAACTGCCGGCGTACAAGGTGGTGTTCATCGCCTCGGGCATCGGCATGCTGTTCAGCCTGTTCTGGTTCTGGCTGGGCCGCGCCCAGCTCAAGGGCATCGGCGCCGCCCCGGCCGAAGCGCCCGGCCTCGGCCGCGTGGCCATGGTGGTTGCCGGCGCGGTGGTCGCGATCCCGGTGTTCTACTCGCTGCTGACCATCGACGCCGGCCTGCTCAACTGGATCCTGATCGCATTGTTCATCGCCCCGGCGATCATGCTGCTGGTCGAGGGCATCCGCGAGGGCAAGGTGCAGCGCGACATGGTGGTCGCGATGCTGATCATCTTCGGCTTCAACGTGCTGTTCTGGATGTTCTTCGAGCAGGCCGGCAGCTCGTTCAACTTCCTGGCCCAGAACATCGTCAACCGCGACTTCGGCGGCTGGATCTTCCCGGTCGGCTGGTTCCAGTCGGTGAACTCGATCGCCATCATCACCCTGGCCCCGGTGCTGGCCTGGCTGTGGGTGGCGATGGGACGCGCCAATCCGTCGATCCCGCGCAAGTTCGGCCTGGGCCTGATCTTCAACGGCCTGGCCTTCCTGCTGCTGATGTTCGCCCTGTCCAGCCTGGTTGACCCGCAGACGCTGAAGATCCCGTTCTGGACCCTGTTCATGGTCTACGTGATCCAGTCGGTGGGCGAGCTGTGCCTGTCGCCGATCGGCCTGTCGATGACCACCAAGCTGGCCCCGGCCAAGCTGACCGGCCTGGCCATGGGCGGCTGGTTCCTGTCGATCGCCATCGGCAACAACCTGTCGGGCATCTTCGCCTCCAGCGTCAGCGGCGAGGGCGGCATGACCACCGCCTCGGCGCTGGCCGGCTACACCTTCGGCTTCTGGGCGCTGCTGGGCGCCGGCGTGCTGCTGTTCCTGGTCGCGCCGCTGATCCAGAAGCTGATGCACGGAGTGAAGTGAGATGAACGGCGCCCGCGGCGCGTTGCTGGCTTCGGCCCTGGCCCTGTGCGGATGCGGGGTTGATTCCCGGCACCCGGCCGGGCCGCCACAGCCGGTCGACACCACGCCGCAGCAGGCGCCGGCGCCGGACGCCACCGAGCCGGTGGCCTCCGGCAACACCCCGGCGGCGGCGGACGTCGCCGCCCTGGCCGGGTTGCGGGCCGCGTTCGACCCGGCCCGCAACCCCGCCGACGACCTGGAAACCGCCCAGGTCGAGGCGCGCCGCGGCAACCGCCGCATCGTGCTGGAGTTCGGCGAGCCGGACTGCGCGCCCTGCGAGGCGCTGGCCGCCGGGATCGAAGGCGACGCGGCGCTGCGTTCGCGCCGCAATTCGGCGTTCGTGTGGGTGCGGGTGGACCGCCGCGCGCCGGGCAATGCCGGCTTTGCCGCGGCCTACCCGGAAGCGGCCGACGCGCCGGCGCCGTACCTGGTGGTACTGGACGCCGACGCACAGGTCCTGCATGCCGGCCCGGGCGCCGCGTTGCTGCGTGACGACGCCCGCGCCGACGTGGCGCGCATCCGGGAATTCCTCGAGACCTGGGCGCCCCCGGCGCCCTGATCCGGCCCCTGGCCGGCTCCTTCCCCGATTCCAGTCCCCTGCCGCCTGGTCCGCGTTCCCCCGCGGCGGCGTTCAGTGCCCTTCGCGCAGGGCGGTCAGGCCCGGGCCGGCGAGCTTGGTCAGCAGGCGGTCGAGCATCTGCCGTTCGTTCTCGTCCAGCGTGGCCACCAGGCGCGCCTCGGCTGCCAGCGCCATCGGCGCGATCTCGTCGTAGACCGTGTACCCCACCTCCGACAGCGACAGCACCGAGCGGCGGCGGTCGTCGCTGTGGATGTCGCGCTTGATCAGGCTGCGCTCGAGCAGGCGCGCGACCGCGCGGCTGACCGCGACCTTGTCCATCGCCGTGCGTTCGGCGACCTCGTTGGCCGACAGGTCGGGGAAGCGCCCGAGCACGGCCATCACGCGCCATTCGGTGATCGCCAGTCCGAAACGCTTCTGGTACATGTCGGCGATCGTCTGGCTGACCCGGTTGGACAGCACGCTGAGGCGGTAGGGCAGGAAACGCTCGAGTTCGAGCTGGGCGCGGCCGGATGCGTCCTTGGCGGGAACGGACCCGGTGGCGTCTTGGCTGGCAGTAGCAGTCATTGCGGCAGGGTACCTTGCATGTGGTTGCACACGTAACTATAAAGGGTCTAATCCCAGACCCCCGTTCCCCGGCGGGGAGCGATCAGGAAGCCATCATGAGCGTGCAACCGCAAGTCCTTTCGTCCGCCACCGGTCCCGCCGTGGGCATGTCGGTAACGACCTTCGAGAACCCGATGGGCATCGACGGCTTCGAATTCGTCGAGTTCGCCGCGCCCGCCGGCCAGGCCGGACATCTCCACGACTATTTCCGCAAGCTGGGCTTCGTGCGCGTGGCCCGCCACCGCACCCGCCCGATCACCACCTACCGCCAGGGCGACTGCACCTTCCTGGTGAACGAAGACCCGGATTCCTTCGCCGCGCGCTTCGCCGAGAAGCACGGCCCCAGCGCCTGCGGCTTCGCCATCCGGGTGAAGAAGCTGGCCGACTGGGTGCGCACCCAGGCACTGAAGAACGGCGCCGAGGCGTTCGCCGCCGAGGACGAGCTGAGCAAGGCGGTGGCCGCGCCGGTGATCAAGGGCATCGGCGACTGCATGCTGTACCTGGTCGACCGCTACGACGCCAAGGGCACGATCCACGACCCTGACTACGAGTACGAAGCCGGCGTGGAGCTGAAGCCGGCCGGCTTCGGCCTGACCTTCATCGACCACCTGACCCACAACCTCTACCCGGGCAACATGGCCAAGTGGGCGGACTACTACGAGCGGCTGTTCAACTTCCGCGAGATCCGCTACTTCGACATCAAGGGCGCCAAGACCGGCCTGTTCTCCAAGGCGATGACCGCGCCGGACGGCATGGTGCGCATCCCGCTCAACGAATCTGCCGACCCCAAGTCGCAGATCAACGAGTTCCTGGAGGCGTACCACGGCGAAGGCATCCAGCACATTGCCTGCTTCACCGAGGACATCTACGCCACGGTGGAGAAGATGCGCGAGGCCGGGATCGAGTTCCTCGACACCCCGGACACCTACTTCGAGGTGATCGACCAGCGCATCCCGGACCACGGCGAGGACGTGGAGCGGCTGCGCCGCAACCGCATCCTGATCGATGCCGATCCGGAGACCGGCAAGCGCAAGCTGCTGCAGATCTTCACCCAGAACGCGATCGGCCCGATCTTCTTCGAGATCATCCAGCGCAAGGGCAACGAGGGCTTCGGCGAGGGCAACTTCAAGGCCCTGTTCGAGAGCATCGAGCGCGACCAGATGCGCCGCGGGGTCCTCTGACAGCGTGACAGGGAAGCCCCTCCCCGGGACGGGGAGGGGCTCGCAAGGGCGAACGAGGATGAACGCTGTGACTGAACTGCAGTACATGACCGGCTTCGGCAACGAGTTCGCCAGCGAAGCCATTCCCGGGACCCTGCCGGAAGGGCAGAACTCGCCGCAGCGGGTGGCGCACGGGCTCTATGCCGAGCAGATCTCCGGCACCGCGTTCACCGCGCCGCGCGCGCACAACCGGCGCAGCTGGCTGTACCGGATCCGCCCGGCGTCGATGCACGGCAGCTTCGCCCCGTTCGCGCAACCGCGCTTCCACAACGACTTCGGCAGCGGCCCGGTGACCCCGGAACAGCTGCGCTGGGACCCGCTGCCGCTGCCGGCGCAGCCCACCGACTTCATCGAAGGCCTGTACACCGTGGCCGGCAACGGCTCGCCGGCGGCGCAGGCGGGCGTGGGCGTGCACCTGTACGCCGCCGACCGCGGCATGGCCGGGCGCTACTTCTACGACGCCGACGGCGAGCTGCTGCTGGTGCCGCAGCAGGGCCGGCTGCGCATCGCCACCGAGCTGGGCGTGGTCGAGGTCGAGCCGCAGCAGGTGGCACTGGTGCCGCGCGGCATCCGCTTCCGGGTGGAGCTGCCGGACGGCGCCTCGCGCGGCTACGTGCTGGAGAACTTCGGCGCCCCGCTGCGCCTGCCGGACCTGGGACCGATCGGTTCCAACGGCCTGGCCAGCCCGCGCGACTTCCAGGCGCCGGTGGCCGCGTACGAGGACCTCGAGGGCGATTTCGAGCTGGTGGCCAAGTTCCAGGGCCACCTGTGGCGCGCGCCGATCGACCACAGCCCGCTGGACGTGGTCGCCTGGCACGGCAACCACGTGCCGTGGCGCTACGACCTGCGCCGCTTCAACACCATCGGCTCGATCAGCTTCGACCACCCCGATCCGTCGATCTTCACCGTGCTGACCTCGCCCAGCGACACGCCCGGCACGGCCAACGTCGACTTCGTGATCTTCCCGCCGCGCTGGCTGGTGGCGCAGCACACCTTCCGCCCGCCCTGGTTCCACCGCAACGTGGCCAGCGAGTTCATGGGCCTGGTGCACGGCGCCTACGACGCCAAGGCGGAAGGGTTCGTGCCGGGCGGCTGTTCGCTGCACAACTGCATGAGCGGGCATGGTCCGGACGCGGCCACCTTCGAGAAGGCCTCGGCCGCCGACCTGTCGAAGCCGGACGTGATCACCGGAACCATGGCCTTCATGTTCGAGACCCGCGCCGTGCTGCGTCCGACCGCGCAGGCCATGGACGCGCCGCACCGCCAGCGCGAGTACCTGCAGTGCTGGGCCGGGCTGCGCAAGCATTTCCGCGCCCCGGCCTGAGCCGGGGCCCGGACCCGGGCCCGTCTACCGGCGCTTTCGCCCGGCCTTGACGGGCGCTGGCGCAGCCTCCGGCCATGCGGACGCGTCCCGGGGGAACCATGTCGTCGTCGACCAGGAAGATCGATGCCTGCCTGCTGATGCTGGCGCTGGCCCTGGCCTCGTGCACGCGTCCGCCGGACACGGCGGCGCAGGCGGAGGAGCCGGACTGGGAGCCGATGGCCCGGTCCGCGCAGGACGAGGGCCACGACGGTCCCGAGGGCGCCGACGTGCCGCCGGCCACCGTGCCGCATGCAGCCTCCGCGCTGGCGACGCTGGCCACAAGCTTCGAGGGCTTCGGCCCAGTGCGCTTTGGCGAGGGCGCCGAGTCCCTGCGCGAACTCTGGAAGGGCGGGCTGGAGGGCGATGCCGATCCGGCCGATCCGCAGGCCTGCTACTACCTGTTCCCGCGGGCACGCCCGCAGCACGGCCATGGCACGGCCTTCATGATCGAGCGCGGCCGCTTCGTGCGGGTGGACGTGGACCAGGCCGGCGCGGTGGCCCCCGGTGGTGGCCGCATCGGCATGGACGCGGAACAGATCCACGCCCTGTACCCGGGGCAGGTGGAGGAAACCCCGCACAAGTACGTCGAGGGCGGGCGCTACCTGCGGGTGGTGGTCGACGGCAGCCCGGCGGTGCTGGTGTTCGAGGTGGATGCCGACGGCCAGGTACGGTCCTGGCGCGTGGGCCTGCCACCGCAGGTGGACTACGTCGAGGGCTGCGGCTGAGCGTCGCCGCGCCCGGCGCGTGCAGGCCCGCGCGCATGGAACCGGCCCGATGCGGGGAGGACTGCGATGGTGGCGACACTGGGAGGATTCGCGCTGGGCCTGCTGCTGCTGGCGCTGGGCGGCGACTCGGCGGTCAAGGGCGTGTCCGGGCTGGGGCAACGACTGGGCCTGCGCCCGTTCGCGGCCGGGGTGCTGCTGCTGGCGTTCGCCACCTCGATCCCGGAACTGGCGGTCAACCTGCGTGCGGTCGCGGTCGGGCAGGGCCACCTGGCGCTGGGCAATGCAGTCGGCAGTACCCTGGCCAACCTCGGCCTGACCCTGGGCCTGGCCGCGCTGGCGGCGCCGCTGCTGCTGCACGCGCGCCTGCTGCTGCTGCAGCTGGTGCTGCTGGTGGCGGCGGTGCTGGTGCTGGTGCTGCTGGGCCTGGACGGCTACGTCGGCCGCATCGACGGCCTGGTGCTGGTGGCCGCCTTCATCGTGGCGCTGGCCCATGTCCTGCGCCGCGCCGCCCGCGAGGCGCCGGAGGTGCAACAGGGCATCGCCGGCTACGCCGCCACCCGCACCGTGCCGTGGCTCAACCTGCTGCGCCTGGCCATCGCCATCCCGCTGCTGTGGTTCGGCGCGCGCTGGGTGGTGTCCGCCGGCCTGGACCTGGGCTGGGCCTGGGGCCTGACTCCGCTGCTGGCGGGCCTGCTGCCGGTGGCCATCGGCAGCACCTTGCCGGAGATCGCCGCGGCCATCGCCGCCGCGCGGCGCGGCCAGGGCGACATGGTCGCCGGGCATGTGTTTGGCTCCAGCCTGTGCAACCTGCTGCTGGTCGTCGGCGGTACCGCGGCGGTGCAGCCGCTGGCCCTGCCGGCCTCGTTCGTGCGCCTGGAGCTGCCGGCGCTGCTGGTCCTGGCCGCCCTGGCCTGGCCGATGCTGCGCGGCGACCGCCGGCTGTCGCGCGGCGAGGGCGGCGTCCTGGTGGCGGTGTTCGCTGCCTGGATCGTGCTGGAGCTGGCGCTGCTCTGAACCGCGCTCAGGCGTCCTCGCCGGGCCCGCGACCTTCGCCCACCGGTTCGCTGCCCGGTTGCGCCGGGCGTTCGGCCATGTGCAGCGACAGCGCCGCCTTGGCCATCAGGTGCGCGCCGATCGGCGCGGTGATGAACAGGAACGCGGTGATCAGCAGTTCGCGCGGCTGCGGGTCGGTCTCGCCCAGCCAGTGGTAGCCGATCGAGGCGGCCAGCACGCAGCCCACGCCCAGGGTGCTGGCCTTGGTCGGCGCGTGCAGGCGCTTGAAGAATTCCGAGAACTTCACCAGGCCGATCGAGCCGACCAGGATGAAGAAGGCGCCGGCCGCCAGCAGGAGGACCAGCAGGATGGCGATGACCCAGCTCATTCGACGATGTCCCTGCGCAGCACGTACTTGCTCAGCACCACGGTGCTGACGAAGCCGAGCATGGCGATGATCAGCGCGGCCTCGAAGTAGATCGCGGTATTGAGGTGCATGCCCAGCAGGATCAGCTGGGCGATCGCGGCCACCGAGAGGGTGTCCAGGGCCAGGATGCGGTCGGGCACCGAGGGGCCGCGCAGCAGGCGGTACAGCGCCAGCAGCATGGCGAAGGCGGTCACGTGCATGGTGCCGACGATGGCCCAGCCGACCAGTGCCTGCGGGGTCACGGGAAGATCTCCATCAGCGGGGCCTCGTAGCGGGTCTTGATCTCATGGATCACGGCGTCCGCGTCCTTGAGGTTGAGCACGTGCACCAGCAGGTAGCGGCGGTCGTCCGACAGCGCGGCCGACACCGTGCCGGGGGTCAGGGTGATCATGCTGGTCAGCGCGGCGATGCCGTGGATGTTGCCGATGTCCAGCGGCACCCAGATGAAGCCGGGGGTGATCTCCTCCTCCGGCCCCAGCACCTGGCGGGCCACGGTGATGTTGGAGCGGACCACGTCCAGCGCCAGCACGCACAGCATCCGCGGGATGCCGCTGATCCGGCCGATGCGGGCGAACTCGCGGTCCAGGCGCGCGGCGAACGGCGGGATGGCCAGCGCCAGCAGCAGCCCCATCAGCGCATGGCCGACGCTGACTTCCGAGTTCATCAGCAGCCAGAACACGAACACCGTCACCGCCAGCGGCAGCGACGGGACGATGCGGCGCAGCAGCGGCTTGCGCTCCCGGGTGCTCACGGGATCCTCCCTTGCGGCAGCGTCGCCCGCACCTGTTCGACGTAGGCTTCCGGTGCCTGCAGCTGGGTGCCGGTGGCGCGGGTGTATTCCAGCATCGGCGATGCGCCCAGGACCATGGCCACGCCGTAGGCGAGGAGGAGGACCGTGGCGGCCGTCTCCAGCGGGCGGCTCGGCGCCTCGCGCATCTGCTCGCGCGGCACGTATCGGGCGACCTGTTCGGGCGAAGCGTCGGGCCACGGCTCCTGGCGCCAGAACAGGCGGGTGCCGGCGCGCGCCAGTCCCACCAGCATCATGAAGCTGCTGCCCAGCACCAGCAGCCACACCCAGAAGGTACGCGGGCCATCGGGTACCGCCTCCAGCATCACCAGCTTGCCGATGAAGCCCGACAGCGGCGGCAGGCCGGCCAGCGATACCGCGGCCACCAGGTACAGGGCGGCCGGCACGGTGGAGCCGGGCAGGGCGGCGACCACGTCCTTGCGGTCGCTGGCCGCGCCGCGGCGGCGGCGCACCAGGTCGGCCAGCAGGAACAGGGCCGCGCCGGCGAAGGTGCTGTGCACCAGGTAGTAGAGGCCGGCGCCCACCGTGCCGGCGGTGTCCAGGGCGAAGGCGATGAACAGGGTCGCCGCCGAGGACAGCACCAGGTAGGCGGCCAGCGAGCGCAGCCGGCGCGCGGCCAGCACGCCCAGCGCCGCCAGCACCAGGGTGATCGCGCCCAGCACCAGCAGTGCCGGCCAGGCGAACCCGGCCAGCGGCCCGGCCAGGCCGAACACCAGGGAGCCCACGCGCAGTACCGCGTACAGGCCGACCTTGGTCATCACCGCGAACAGCGCCGCCACTGCCGCCGGGGCGTGGGTATAGGTTTCCGGCAGCCACAGGTACATCGGCAGCAGCGCCGCCTTGGCACAGAACACCACCAGCAGCAGGCCGCCGGCGGCCTGGACCAGGGCGCGGTCCTGCGGCCCGACCTCGGCCACCCGCACCGCCAGTTCGGCCATGTTGAGCGTGCCCAGCAGGCCGTAGACCAGGCCCAGGGCGACCAGGAACAGGGTCGAGGCGGCGATGTTGAAGGACACGTAGTGCAGGCCGGCGCGCAGGCGCTCGCCGCGGCCGCCGCTGAGCATCAGCCCGTAGGAGGCGATCAGCAGGATCTCGAAGAACACGAACAGGTTGAACACGTCGCCGGTGAGGAAGGCGCCGTTGATGCCCATCATCTGGAACTGGAAGAAGGCATGGAAATGCGGCGCGCGGCGGTCCCAGCCGGCGCAGGCGTGCAGCAGGCAGCCGATGCCGAGCAGCGCCGCCACCAGCAGCATCAGTGCCGCCAGCCGGTCCACCATCAGGGCGATGCCCAGCCGCGCCGGCCAGTCGCCGACCAGGTATACGCCGACCTCGCCGCCGGCTGCACCCCGCACCAGCAGCACGGCGAGCACCAGCATCAGGCCCATCGAGGTCCAGGCCACGATCCGCTGCGGCGCCATGCCGAAGCGGCGGTGCTCGAACATCAGTGCCAGGGCGGCGGCCACCAGCGGCACCAGGATCGGCAGCAGCGGCAGGTGCGCGATCATGCGCGGCCCTCGCGGTCGGGCGAGGCCACCGCGCCCTGGGCGGGCACCGATTCGTTGCCCGCCACCAGCTCGGCCGCGTGCGCGGCCAGGCGTGCCTCGTCGTGGCGCAACTGCTCGCGGCGCTGGAATTCCGCCTCGGCGCGGCTGCCGTCCACGTGGTCGCTGTGGTTGTCGGCGCGGCTGCGGATGGCCAGCACGATGATCACCGCGGTCATGGCGAAGGCGATCACGATCGCGGTCAGCACCAGGGCCTGGGGCAGGGGATCGGTGTAGTACGCCGGCTCGGCGGGCATGCCCTCGCGCAGCACCGGCGGCTTGCCCGTCACCAGGCGCCCGCTGGAGAAGATCAACAGGTTGGTGGCGTAGGACAGCAGGGTCAGCCCCAGGATCACGTCGAAGCTGCGCGCCCGCAGCAGCAGGTACACGCCCGCGGCGGTGAGGATGCCGATCGCGCTCGCCATCGCCAGTTCCATCAGCCCAGTTCTCCGGTACGGGTCGAACGCTGGCCCGGCTCGATCACGCCCAGCCGCGCCACCGTGGTGCGCGAGGGGCGGATGGTGCCGAGCATCGACAGGATGAGCATGGCGCCGCCGAACACCACCAGGTACACGCCGGTGTCGAAGCCCATGGCGCTGGCCAGTTCCAGGGTGCCGACCAGCGGCAGTTCCAGTTCCAGGTGGCCGCTGGTGAGGAACGGGACGCCGAACAGGAACGCAGCCGCGCCGCTGGCCGCCGCCACCACCAGGCCGATGCCGATGCAGCGGATGTAGTCGAAGCCGAAGCGCGACTCGACCGAGGCCGCGCCCTGGATCACGTACTGGATCAGCAGCGGCACCGCCAGCACCAGGCCGGCGATGAAGCCACCGCCGGGCGCGTTGTGTCCGCGCAGGAACAGGAATACCGAGACGGTGAGGGTCAGCGGGAACAGCAGCTGGGCCAGGTCGGCCGGCACCGGCAGCTTCACCGGGCCGCCGGACATGACCTTCTCCGGGGCCATCCGCGCGCGCCGCAGCAGGGCGTGCACGATCAGCGCGGCCACGCCGAACACGGTGATCTCGCCGAAGGTATCGAAGCCGCGGAAGTCCACCAGGATCACGTTGACCACGTTGCGGCCGTAGGCCTCCGGCAGCGAGCGTGCCAGCATCTCCACGCTGGCCGCGTCCGGGCTCGGGTCGCGGGTCATCATCGCGTACGCCAGCACCGCCACGCCCAGGCCGGCGGCGGCGGCCACCACGATGTCGCGGTAGCGCCGCGCCGGGCGCCGCTCCGGCGGCGAGCGCGGCGGCAGGTAGTGCAGGCCCAGCAGCAGCAGCGCCAGGCTGACCATCTCCACCAGCAGCTGGGTCAGGGCCAGGTCCGGGGCGGACAGGAACACGAAGGCCATGCTGACCATCAGGCCGATGCCGCCCACGACCAGCAGGGCCAGCAGGCGCTGCCGGTAAAGGCGGATGGTCCACGCGGTGCAGGCCACCATCACCAGCCACAGGAACCAGCCCAGCAGCGGCATCGACGACGGCGCGCGCAGCGCCGGCAGGTCGCCACCGCCCAGCGAATCCACGAACGGGGCGGCGCCGGCGAACAGGGCCGCCAGCACCAGCAGCAGCATGCTGCGCTGGACGCTGCCGTTGGCGATCCGGGTGGTGAAGCGGTTGGCCAGCGCGTACAGCGCCTCCATGTTCCAGCGGAACACGTTGCGGCCGAGCGAGCCGCGCACGATGGCGTGCAGGTCGAACAGGCGGCGCAGGCCGAAGTACAGGGCGATGCCGCCGACGATGCCGCACAGGCTCATCAGCAGCGGCACGTTGAGCCCGTGCCACACCGCCAGGCTGTAACCGGGCATGGCCGCGCCGAGGATGGCGCCGGCACCGGCATGCAGCACCGGGGCGATGGTCCAGGCCGGGAACACGCCCACCGCGATGCACAGCACCACCAGCACCTCGACCGGGATCTTCATCCAGCGCGGCGGCTCGTGCGGCTCGCGGTCCAGGTTGCGCGGGCCCTTGCCGAAGAAGGTCTCGTAGACGAAGCGCAGGCTGTAGGCCACGCCGAAGATGCCGTACAGCAGCGCGGCCACGGCGATGCCCAGGCGCATGTAGCCGTGGCCGCGGATCTCCAGCGCCTCGGTGAAGAACATCTCCTTGGACAGGAAGCCGTTGAGCAGCGGGATGCCGGCCATCGCCAGCGAGGCGATCACCGCCAGCGCGCTGGTCATCGGCATCGCCTTCCTCAGGTTGCCCAGGCGGCGGATGTCGCGGGTGCCGGTCTCGTGGTCGATGATGCCGGCGGCCATGAACAGCGAGGCCTTGAAGGTGGCGTGGTTGAGGATGTGGAACACGCCGGCGACCACCGCCATCGGCGTGGACAGGCCGAACAGCAGGGTGATCAGGCCCAGGTGGGAAATGGTCGAGTAGGCCAGCAGGCCCTTGAGGTCGTGCTGGAAGATCGCGAACCAGGCACCCAGCAGCAGGGTCGCGGCTCCGATGCCGCTGACCACGTAGAAGAACAGGTCGCTGCCGGCCAGCGCCGGATGCAGCCGCGCCAGCAGGAACACGCCGGCCTTCACCATGGTCGCCGAGTGCAGGTAGGCCGACACCGGGGTGGGCGCGGCCATCGCGTGCGGCAGCCAGAAGTGCAGCGGGAACTGCGCGCTCTTGGTGAACACGCCGGCCAGGACCAGGCCCAGCGCCCACGGATACAGCTCGCTGTTGCGGATCAGCTCGCCGGAAGCCAGCAACGCGTCCAGGTCGTAGCTGCCGACGATGCGGCCGATCAGCAGCACGCCGCCAAGCAGGGCCAGGCCGCCGCCGCCGGTGATGGCCAGGGCCATGCGCGCGCCTTCGCGCGCGTCCTGGCGGTGGGTCCAGAAGCCGATCAGCAGGAACGAGCTGATGCTGGTCAGTTCCCAGAACACCAGCAGCAGGAGCAGGTTGCCGGCCAGCACCACGCCCAGCATCGAGCCCATGAACAGCAGCAGGTAGCTGAAGAAGCGCACCGCGCTGTCGCGCGCGGAGAGGTAGTAGTGCGCGTACAGCACCACCAGCGCGCCGATCGCCAGTACCAGCCCGGCGAACATCCAGGCCAGCCCGTCCAGGCGCAGGTCGAAGTCCAGGCCGATGTGCGGGATCCAGGCGTGTTCGCCGCGGACGATCCAGCCCTGCAGCACCGAAGGAGTCAGCCAGCCCAGCACCGCCAGGCCCAGCAGCGGGGCCGCGCCGGCCACCCACGCGGCGGCGGCCCGCGAACGGTGGCGCAGCAGGGCCAGCAGCGCCGCTGCCAGGAAGGGCAGGGCGAGGAGGACTTCCAGGAACGGGATCATCCGTGCGGTCGTGGGGGCCGTCGTGGTGAACCCGGGAGTTTAGCAGCGGGCGGCGTGCTCTCCGCGTGCTGCGCCGCGGCAGCGCCTAGTAACGCCAGCCCAGCCGGCGGTAGCACTTGGCCATGACCCAGGCCGGGCCGATCAGCAGGTAGACCAGGTCGGTGAGGAAGCTGGGACGCCGGCCCTCGTAGTGGTGGCCGACGAACTGCGCGACCCAGGCGAACACGAATACCGCCGCGGCGGCGGCCAGCAGCACGCCCGGGCCCAGGCGCATCTCGATCAGCCGGCACACGCAGCCGCAGAAGAAGAACAGCGCCAGCATGCCCAGGCCCAGCCGCCGCGACAGGCGGTTGTAGAAAGACCAGGCGGCGAACATCGCCAGCGCCGCCCAGATCCCGGTGCGGGTCCAGGTGCCGAACACCGGCACGCACCAGACCAGGGCGACCACCGACCACAGGATGGCCGGCACCGCGACCACGTGGATGCGCTGGTTGAGCGGGTGGCGGTGGTCGGCCGAGTAGCTGGCGAAGTAGCGGTCGATCGCCCGCGTCGGCCCGGAATGCGGGGCTTGGCTCATGGGCTCACCTGCGGTGGGCGTGGCTGGCCCGCGAGCATAGCCATTTATGTGCCGCGCCTCCCGCCGCGTCGCGACACCGCCGGTAGAGTCCGGCCCGGCGCCGCGGCGCCGCGGCGCTGCGTCCGGGCCGGCGGCGCCTGCATCCGTTGGCAGGCGGCCGCATGTACGCACCCGCCCCGGGCCCGGAAAGCACGAGGCCCGCGGTTGCGGGCCTCGCGGGCGCGGTGCTGGCTTCAGTCCACGCTGATGCCGGCCAGCTTCTGCAGCGCCTCGGCGTAACGGGCGCGGGTGCGCTCGATCACCTCGGCCGGCAGCTTCGGGCCCGGCGGGGTCTTGTCCCAGTCCAGGGTCTCCAGGTGGTCGCGCACGATCTGCTTGTCGTAGCTGGGCGGGCTGATGCCGACCTGGTACTCGTCCGCCGGCCAGTAGCGCGAGGAATCCGGGGTCAGCATCTCGTCCATGATGTACAGCCGGCCGTCGGCGTCGGTGCCGAACTCGAACTTGGTGTCGGCCAGCAGGATGCCGCGCTCGGCCGCGTAGGCGGCGGCGAACTTGTAGATGCGCAGGGTGGCGTCGCGCACGCGCTCGGCCAGGTCGGCGCCGACCGCGCGCACCATGGCATCGAAGTCGATGTTCTCGTCGTGGTCGCCGACGGCGGCCTTGGTCGAGGGGGTGAAGATCGGCTCGGGCAGCTGCTCGGCCTGGCGCAGGCCCGGGGGCAGGGCGATGCCGCTGACTTTGCCGGTGCGCTGGTAGTCCTTCCAGCCGCTGCCGATCAGGTAGCCGCGGGCGATGGCCTCCACCGGCACCGGCTTGAGCTTGCGGGTCACCACCGCGCGCCGGGCGTACAGCGCCGGGTCCACGCCCTCGGGCAGGACCGCGGCCACGTCGATGCCGGTGAGGTGGTTGGGCATCAGGTGGGCGGTCTTGGCGAACCAGAAGTTGGAGATCTGGCAAAGCATCTCGCCCTTGCCCGGGATCGGGTCGGGCAGGACCACGTCGAACGCCGACAGGCGGTCGGTCGCCACCATCAGCAGGTAGCCGTCGGGCGAGACGGCGCCGGGGCCGGCGGCAGCCAGGGCTGCGTCGGGAATGCGTTCGCGGGGCAGGTCGAACACGTCGCGCACCTTGCCGCGGTGGCGCAGCGGCAGGCCGGGGAGGTCGGACTGGAGCAGGGTCGTGGACAACGCAGTCTCCGGGCAGTGCTCAGGTTGACAGGGGCCGCCGCGAACGGTACCCGGCCGGCGGCGGGTCGCACAGTGTACGGCGAGCCGGGGCGGCTGTGCCGTACAATCGCATGCTCCCCAACGTGGACCCCTCCGGGGCGCGCCGCCGCATGAATCGCTGGTACGGAAAACTGCTGGGGCTGGTGGCCGGGGCCCTGCTGTTCCGGCCCAATCCGCTGTTCGGCGCGGTCATCGGCCTGCTGGTCGGCCATGCCTTCGATACCGACTGGTTCGCCCTGCGCCGGCACGGCAACCCCTACGCCGAGCTGGGGCTGGAGCCGGATGCCAGCGACGCCGAGGTCGACCAGGCCTACCGCCGGCTGATGTCCCAGTACCACCCCGACCGCGTTGCCGGGGCCGCGCCGGAGCTGCGCGCCCAGGCCGAGGAGCGCGCCCGCGCCATCAACGCCGCCTACGACCGCATCCGCGCCCTGCGCAAGCGCCGCTGAGCGCCCGGGGCCCCGTCCGCCTTCATCCGCGAGCCGACCATGCAGCCCACCGTCATCGCCCCGTCCATCCTCTCGGCCGATTTCGCCCGCCTGGGCGAGGAGGTCGACAACGTCCTGGCCGCCGGCGCCGACTGGGTGCACTTCGACGTGATGGACAACCATTACGTGCCCAACCTGACGATCGGTCCGATGGTCTGCCAGGCGCTGCGCAAGCACGGGGTGCAGGCCTTCATCGACGTGCACCTGATGGTCGAGCCGGTGGACCGCATCGTCCCGGACTTCGCCGCCGCCGGCGCCAACCTCATCAGCTTCCACCCCGAGGCCAGTCGCCACGTCCACCGCACCATCCAGCTGATCAGGTCGCACGGCTGCCAGGCCGGCCTGGTGCTCAACCCCGCCACCCCGGTGGAGGTGCTGGACTGGGTGCTGGAGGACCTGGACCTGGTGATGCTGATGTCGGTCAACCCGGGCTTCGGCGGCCAGGCCTTCATTCCCTCCAGCCTGGACAAGCTGCGCGCGGTGCGGGCGATGATCGACAAGACCGGCAAGCCGATCCGGCTGGAGATCGACGGCGGGGTCAAGGCCGACAACATCGGCCAGATCGCCGCCGCCGGCGCCGATACCTTCGTCGCCGGCTCGGCGATCTTCGCCGAGCCGCGGACCCGCGCGCACTACGCCGAGGTGATCGGGCGGATGAAGGCCGCGGTGGAGTCCGCGCGCGGCTGAGCCAGGCAGCCGGCCACGCCCTGCCGGCGCCGCCGGCCCGGTTGGGGGGCCATCCCCGCCTGGCCTCCTGCACGGCCGAGCGTGCCCTGCACGCATGACCGGGGCATGACGGCCGCGGCTTCACGCCCGGCGGCGCGCGGTGTTGCTAGCGTGCGCACCTCTCCCACGGGTGTCCGCATGCCTGCAGCCGATCCGCATCCCCCCGCGTTGTGGCTGGTCCTCAACGGCAAGGCCGCCGGCGAGGACGCCGTGCGCGAGGCCGTGGCCGCGCTGCGCGGGCAGGGGCACGCGGTTGCCGTGCGGGTGACCTGGGAGGACGGCGACGCCGCCCGCTACGTGGCCGAGGCGCTGGAGGCCGGCGCCGCCACCCTCGTCGCCGGCGGCGGCGACGGCACCCTCAGCGAGGTCGCCCAGGCCCTGGCCGAACAGGACGCCGGTGCCGATGCCCTGCCGGCGCTGGCGCTGCTGCCGCTGGGCACGGCCAACGACTTCGCCAGCGCAGCCGGCATCCCCGCTGAGGCCGATGCCGCGCTTGACCTGGCCCTGCAGGCACCGGCGGCGAACGTGGACCTGCTCCGGATCGAGGCCGATGGGCGCCGCCACTGGTGCGCCAACCTGGCCAGCGGCGGCTTCGGCACCGAGGTGACGGTGGAAACCGACGAGGGCCTCAAGAGCCTGCTCGGCGGACTGGCCTACCTGGTGACCGGGATCGCGAAGCTAGGCCGGATCGAACCGGTGGAAGTACGCGTGCGCGGCCCGCGGTTCGCCTGGGAGGGCGGGCTGATCGCGCTGGGGCTGGGCAATGGCCGCCAGGCCGGCGGCGGGCGCGAGCTGTGCCCGGAGGCGCGGATCGACGACGGCCTGCTGGAGCTGACCGTGATCCCCGAGCTGTCCGGCGAGCTGGCCTCCACCCTCGGCACCCTGGTCAGGGACGGCCAGCGTGCCGCGCTGGAACGGATCGCGGTGCGCACGCGCCTGCCCTGGGTGGAGCTGGAAGGGCTGGCCGGGCCGTTCACCCTCAACCTCGACGGCGAACCGCTGCAGGCGCGCCGCTTCCGCGTCGAATGCGTGCCCGGGCGCCTGCGCATGCGCCTGCCGCCCGGCAGCCCGTTGCTCTCGCAACCTTCCTGAGCCACGCGCAGGCGCTGCGCGCGCGCGCCGATGCGGGTAAAGTGGGCGGCATGTTCGGCCAGACGATCAGGCTCCACCGCTCCTCCGCGCGCCAGGCTTGGCGATGGCGGCCCCATGCCGTCGTTTGCCATGCCCCGTATTGCCGGAAGGAAGCCTGCCTTGATCACGTCCGAACAGTTCCAGCGCCACGCCGCTGAAGCCCGCTACACCCGCGTTCCCGTCGTCCGCGAGGTCCTGTCCGACCTCGATACCCCGCTTTCTGTCTACCTGAAGCTGGCCGACGCGCCGCATACCTATCTCTTCGAATCGGTCGAGGGCGGCGAACGCTTCGGCCGCTATTCGATCATCGGCCTGCCGGCGCGCCGCACCGTCAGCTTCCGTGGCCACTCCATGGAAACGCGCGAGGACGGCCGTGTTGTCGACTCCCGCCAGGTCGCGGATCCGTTCGCCGAGGTCGAGGCCCTGCGCAACTCCTACTCGGTGCCGCAGCTGGAAGGCCTGCCCGGTTTCACCGGCGGCCTGGTCGGCTGGTTCGGTTTCGAATGCATCGGCTACATCGAGCCGCGCCTGGCTGGCAACACCGCGCGCGACGAGATCGGCACCCCGGACATCTACCTGATGCTGTCCGAGGAACTGGCGGTGTTCGATAACCTCAAGGGGCGCCTGTACCTGATCGTGCATGCCGATCCGCGCCAGCCCGGTTCCTGGGATGCCGCGCAGGAGCGGCTGGATGCGCTGGTGGCCAAGCTGCGCCAACCCGGCCAGTACCCGGCCCCGATCAGCCGCGACGTGCTGGACGAGAGCCACTTCGTCTCCGGCTTCACCCGCGAAGGCTTCATCGAGGCGGTGGAGAAGTCCAAGGAATACATCCGCGCCGGCGACGTGTTCCAGGTGGTGCTGAGCCAGCGCCTGAGCGTGCCGTTCAACGCCCGTCCGGTGGACGTGTACCGCGCCCTGCGCGCGCTCAACCCGTCGCCGTACATGTATTTCCTCGATACCGGCGAGGTGCAGGTGGTCGGCTCCTCGCCGGAGATCCTGGTGCGGTTGCAGGGCGGGCAGGTCACCGTGCGCCCGATCGCCGGCACCCGCCCGCGCGGGCGCACGCCGGAGGAGGACCAGGCCCTGGAGCAGGAGCTGCTGGCCGATCCGAAGGAACTGGCCGAGCACGTGATGCTGATCGACCTGGGTCGCAACGACGTCGGCCGGGTGTCCGAGCCGGGCAGCGTCGAGGTCGGCGAGCGCTTCGTGATCGAGCGCTACAGCCACGTCATGCACATCGTCAGCGAGGTCACTGGCCGGCTGCTGCCGGGCCTCAGCTACGCCGACGTGCTGCGCGCCACCTTCCCGGCCGGCACCGTCAGCGGCGCGCCCAAGATCCGCGCCCTGGAAGTGATCCGCGAGCTGGAGCCGATCAAGCGCAACGTCTACGCCGGCAGCATCGGCTACATCGGCTGGCACGGCGACGCCGACACCGCCATCGCCATCCGCACCGCCGTGATCAAGGACGGCCGCCTGCACGTGCAGGCCGGCGCGGGCATCGTCTACGACTCCGACCCGCAGAAGGAGTGGGACGAGACCATGAACAAGGGCCGCGCGCTGTTCCGCGCCGTGGCGCAGGCGGCGCAGGGACTCTGAGGAATCCACCATGCTGTTGATGATCGACAACTACGACAGCTTCACCTTCAACCTCGTGCAGTACCTGCAGGCGCTGGGGGCGGAGGTGAAGGTGGTGCGCAACGACGCCATGAGCGTCGACCAGATCCGGAAGCTGGCGCCGGAGCGCATCGTGATCTCGCCCGGTCCGTGCACGCCCAACGAGGCGGGCGTGTCGCTGGAGGTGATCGAAGAGCTGGGCGCGACCACCCCGATCCTGGGCGTGTGCCTGGGCCACCAGAGCATCGGCCAGGCCTACGGCGGCAAGGTGGTGCGCGCCGGCAACATCATGCACGGCAAGACCTCGCCGATCCGGCACCAGGGCAAGGGCGTGTTCGCCGGCCTGCCGGACGGCTACGAGGCCACCCGCTACCACTCGCTGGTGGTGGAGAAGGATTCGCTGCCGGACTGCCTGGAGATCACCGCCTGGACCGAGAACCCGGACGGTTCGATGGAGGAGATCATGGGCCTGCGCCACCGCGAGCATCCGGTGGAGGGCGTGCAGTTCCACCCCGAGTCGATCCTGACCCAGCACGGCCACGCCCTGCTGCGCAACTTCCTCCAGCGCTAGAGGCGCCTCAGCGGTACACCACCCGGCGCAGCAGGAAGAAGGTCACCACCGCCAGGCCGCCCTCGACCACCGGCTTGGCCATCCACGCCCAGCGCAGGCCCAGCTGCTGCTCGACCGTGTTGACCAGCAGGGTGCTGGCGATGGTCATGGTGATCCACAGCAGGCCGAAGCGGCCGAAGCGGCGCCAGCCCAGGCGCGCGCCGTCGCCGCCGGCGAAGGTGTAGCGGCCGTTGAGCCAGAAGCCGAGCATGGCGCCGGTGGTGCGGCCCAGCAGGTTGGCCGGCACCGCATGCAGGCCCAGCGCGGTGGCGGCCACGAACACCGCCCAGTCGACCACCAGTTGCAGCAGTCCGAAGGCGATGTACTGGCTGCCCTGGCGCAGGAGGAGCGTTCGCACGGCGGATCCGGAGGCTGGAGACGGGGCGAAGTCTAAACCGGCGCCCTGCGCGGATCGTGAACCGTGGGGTCGCCGCGCCGCGGAGGGATAGAATCATGGCCCTTTCCGCACAGTAGACGCCGCTCCATGACCCAGCCCCTGCACGTGGTGATCCTCGCCGCCGGCGAGGGCAAGCGCATGAAATCGGCCCTGCCCAAGGTGCTGCAGCCGGTAGGCGGGCGGCCGATGCTGGCGCACGTGATCGACACCGCGCGCCGGCTGCAGCCGGCCGGCATCCACGTGGTCTACGGGCACGGCGGCGACGCGGTGCGCGCGGCCTTCGCCGGCCAGGACGACCTGGCCTGGGCCGAGCAGGCCCGCCAGCTGGGCACGGGCCACGCCGTGCAGCAGGCCATGCCCGGCATCCCCGAGCTGGCCGACGTGCTGGTGCTGTACGGCGACGTGCCGCTGACCTCGGCCGACACCCTGCGCCGCCTGCTGCAGGCCGACGGCCTGCTGCGCGTGCTGGTGGCCGAGCCGGCCGACCCGACCGGCTACGGCCGCATCGTGCGCGACCCGCAGGGGCGGGTGGCGAAGATCGTCGAGCACCGCGACGCCAGCGACGAGGAGCGCCGCATCGGCATCGTCAACACCGGCATCATCGCCGCCGAGTCCGACGCGCTGAAGCGCTGGCTGGCGCGGCTGTCCAACGAGAACGCGCAGGGCGAGTACTACCTCACCGACGTGTTCGCCATGGCCGCGGCCGAGTACAACCCGGCGGAGATCGTGCTGGTCGAGGATCCGATCGAGGCCGAGGGCGCCAACGACCCCTGGCAGCTGGCGCAGCTGGAGCGCGCCTACCAGCTGCGGCGCGCGCGCGAACTTTGCCTGGCCGGCGCGCGCCTGCTGGACCCGGCGCGGGTCGAGCAGCGCGGCACGGTGAAGGTGGGGCGCGACGTGGAGATCGACGTCGACGTGGTGCTGGAGGGCGAGGTCGAGCTGGGCGACGGCGTGCGCATCGGTCCGTTCGTGCGCCTGAAGGACGTGCGCCTGGGCCCGGGCACCGAGGTGCTGGCGCACTGCGACCTGGAAGGCGTGGTCACCGAGGGCGCCGTGCACATCGGCCCGTTCGCGCGCCTGCGCCCGGGCACGGTGCTGGCCGACGGCGTGCGCATCGGCAACTTCGTGGAGACCAAGAAGGTGGTGCTGGGCGTGGGCAGCAAGGCCAACCACCTCACCTACCTGGGCGACACCACGGTGGGCGCGGGGGTGAACATCGGCGCCGGCACCATCACCTGCAACTACGACGGGGTGAACAAGTCGGCCACGGTGATCGGCGACGGCGCCTTCATCGGCTCCAATTCGGCCCTGGTGGCGCCGGTGGAGATCGGCGCCGGCGCGACGATCGGCGCCGGTTCGGTGATCACCCGCAACGCCCCGGCCGACGCCCTGACCGTCTCGCGCGCGCGCCAGACCACGGTCGAAGGCTGGAAGCGCCCGGTGAAGAAGCCGAAGGCGTAGAGGATCGCGCTTCAAGGTGGTCGGGCCGTGGCGACGGCCCGGGCCTCGCCACGGTCCAGGGGCGCGGCGGCACGGCCGGAAGCCGCATCCGGGGCCGCGCCCTCACTGCTCCGGCAGCATCACCGCCACGCACAGGCCGCCGTCGGCGCGGTTCTGCAGCGACAGGCGGCCGCCGTGGGCCTCGACGATCTCGCGGGTCAGGGCCAGGCCCAGGCCGGTGCCGTTGCGCTTGGTCGAGTAGAACGGCAGCAGCGCGTTCTGCAGCACCGCCTCGTTCATGCCCGGGCCGCGGTCCAGCACTTCCAGCCGGGTCCAGCCCGGCAACCGGCGCAGGCGCACCTGGACCTGGGTGTTGCCGGCTTCCTCGCCGGCCTCGTGCGCGTTCTTCAGCAGGTTGAGCAGGGCCTGCTCCATCTGCGCCGGATCCACCCGCGCGCGCAGGTCGGCGGCCATGCCGTCCAGCTCGAAACCGATCTGGCGCTGCAGCCGCGCCAGGAAGTCCTCCCAGTCCACCGCCTGCAGCTGCGGCTGCGGCTGCGGCAGCTTGGCGAAGCGCGCGTAGCCACGGATGAAGCCCTCCAGGTGGCGGGCACGGTCCTCGATGGTGGAGAACACCTCGGCCAGGCGCTCGTGGCGGCCGCGCCGCACCAGCTCGGCGCCGGAGTGGGCCAGCGAGGCGATCGGCGCCAGCGAGTTGTTGAGCTCGTGGCTGATCACCCTGATCACCTTCTTCCAGGTGTGCACCTCCTGGCGGCGCAGTTCGGGGGTCAGCAGTCGCAGCAGCAGCAGTTCGTGGTGGCGGCCATTGAGGGTGAAGCGCCGGCGCGAGAGGTGGTAGACCTCTTCCTCCGCGTCCTCGTCTTCCGCACCTTCCGGGCTGACCCCGAACAGGCTGTCGCCGCCGCGCGCCACCGCCTCGCGCAGCTCCGCCGGCAGGCCCTCCAGCACCGCGTCCATGCGCTGGCCTTCCAGCTTGCGTCCGTCGTTGAGCAGCTTGCGCGCGGCCAGGTTGGCGTAGACCACCCGGGCCACGCCGTCGCCGCCGTCGGCCCACAGCAGCATCGCCACCGGGGTGTTCTGGACCATGGTGTCCAGCAGCTTCTCGATCCGCTGCCTGCGCTCGGCCGCCGGCAGCCCGCGGTAGCGCAGCGGCACGTCGACGTTGTCGAACAGGTTGAGGTCCGGGATCAGGTTGAAGCCCTGGAAGATGAAGCCGATCTTGCGGTTGCGCAGGCGGCTGCGGGCGTCGTCGGACAGGCCGCGGACGTTCTCGCCGTCCAGCAGGTAGTCGCCGGAGTCGAAGGTCTCCAGCAGCCCGGCGATGTTGAGGAAGGTGGTCTTTCCGGATCCGGAGGGGCCGGTGACCGCGACGAACTCGCCCTCGCGCACGTGCAGGTCGAGCGAGCGCAGGGCATGGGTTTCGACCATCGCGGTGCGGTAGACCTTGGAGACCTGGCGCATTTCCAGCATGGCGTTGTCCTCGTGACTGGTGACTGGTGACTGGTGACTGGTGACTGGTGATTGGTGATTGGTGATTGGTGGTTCGACTGGTGATTCGATTGGTGGCCCGGGTTGGCTGGTGACCGGGTTGCGCCATTGCCTGCGCCCCTTCGAATCACCCGTCACCAATGACGGATCACCGGCCATCAACGGATGGCTACTTTCTCGGCATCGCCGAACTGGTCGGCGCCGGAGACCACGATGCGGTCGCCTTCCCTGGCGCCGGAGACGATCTCCACGTAGCCAAGGCTGCTGACGCCGGTCTGCACCGGGCGGCGTTCGGCGCTGCGGCCGTTGACCACCCAGGCGTAGCCGCCGCCGCCCTGCTCCAGGAACGGGCCGCGCTCGACCATCAGCACGTCCTCGCGGGTGTCCAGCACGATCCGCACCGACAGGCGCTGGTTCTGGCGCAGGCCCGGCGGCTGCTGGCCCTCGTCGAAGCGCAGGCGCGCGGTGACCTCGCCGTTGACCACCTCCGGCGACACCGCCGAAACCTTGGCCGGCCACGGCTTGCCCTGGCTGGTGACCTGCGCCGGCACGCCGATGCCCAGGTCGCGGGCGAAGCTCTCCGGCACCCGGATCTCGACCTCGAACTCGCTCAGGTCCACCACGCTCAGGATCGGCGCGTTGATCGCCACGTTGGTGCCCTGCGCGACCTGCACCTGGCCGACCTGGCCGTCGAACGGGGCGCGCACGGTCAGCAGCTCGACCTGGCGCTGCAGCTCGGCCACCACCGCCTTCTGGCGGTCGGCCAGCAGGCGCTTGTTGCGTGCGTCCAGGGCCGCGGCCTGTTCCTGCAGGCGGGCGTCGCTGCGCGCCGCCTCCAGGCCGATGCGCGCCTTTTCCAGCTCGTCCTGCGCGCGGGCCAGCTCGTTGTTGGACACCGCACCGCCGGCATGGGCGCGCTCGTAGCGCTCCAGGTCGCGCTGGGCGGCGACATGGTCGATCTGCGCCTGGTCGCGCGCCTTGCTCGCGTTGAGGCTGGCGATGCGCGCGTCCAGCTGGGCGCGGCTGGCCTCGGCCTCCATGCCGGCCAGGGTGGATTCCTCCTGGGCCAGGCGGCTGCGCAGCTCGGGGCTGTCGATCACCGCCAGCACCTGGCCCTTCTCGACCACGTCGCCGGCCACCACCTTCAGCGACACGGTGCCGCCGGCCACCGCGTACAGCACCGGGCTGTTGGCGGTGATCACTTTGCCGTCGGCCGACAGGTCGCGGACCAGGTCGCCGCGCTTGACCTCGGCGATGCGGATGCGCGAGGCATCATAGGAACGGGAGCCGGCGCTCCAGCCGGAAACCACCCAGCCGCCGAGCGCGAGCAGGACCAGGGCGCCGGCGCCCGCCGGCAGCCAGCGGCGCAGGGCCGCGGCGCGGCCGGTGTGGGAGAGGGGACGGTCCTGGGCAGAGGTGTCGCGGATCATCGTGTGGTGGCGGATGTGTTGGGTACGCGCTACCAAAGCAGGACGCGTGCCAATCGCAACCCATTGATCCGTAAGCGTGTCTTCGCTGGCGCGGGTGTCCGCTGTGTCCGCCGGACAGCTGTCCGGACACTGCTCCCGGAGCGCGGACACCCGGACGCGCGCCGCGGCCGGAGCGGCACGCGCGGGATCCAGGGCCGGGCCCGGGCTGCCGCGGTCGGCCCCGCGCGGATGCGACCGCCGCCACGGCGCGCACTGCGGGCGCAGGGCCGGCGCGCCAGCGGCAGCCGTGCGCCTTACCGCCGCCTGACTGCGCCCGTGCGCGGCGGACGGGGCCAGCGCCGGCCGGACCGTACGCTCCGGTAGAATCGCGGGCCTGTTTCTGCTTGGAAGAACGGCATGTGCGGCATCGTTGGCGCGATCGCGGATCGCGATGTGGTTCCGGTCCTGGTCGAGGGCCTCAAGCGCCTGGAGTACCGCGGCTATGACTCTTCCGGCATCGCCGTCGCCGATCCGGACAGCGTGCGCCGGGTGCGTCGCACCGGCCGCGTGGCGGAGATGGAGCAGGCGGCCCTCGCCGAGGGCTTCCACGGCGTGCTCGGCATCGGCCACACCCGCTGGGCCACCCACGGCGGGGTGACCGAGGCCAATGCCCACCCGCACATCAGCCACGGCGAGCTGGCGCTGGTCCACAACGGCATCATCGAGAACCACGAGGAACAGCGCGAGCGGCTCAAGGCGCTGGGCTACCAGTTCGAGTCGCAGACCGATACCGAGGTCATCGCCCACCTGATCCACCACCACATGGCCCAGGGCCGCGACCTGCTGGGCGCGCTGCAGGCCGCGGTGAAGGAGCTCACCGGTGCCTACGCCCTGGCCGTGCTCAGCCGCCGCGAGCCGGACCGCCTGGTCGGCGCGCGCATGGGCTGCCCGCTGCTGGTCGGCCTGGGCGAGGGCGAGAACTTCCTGGCCTCGGACGTGTCGGCCATCGTCCAGGCGACCCGCCGGGTGGTCTTCCTGGAGGAGGGCGACACCGCCGAGATCCGCCGCGAGGGCGTGCGCGTGTTCGACGCGGCCGACCGCGAGGTGGCCCGCGAGGTGCACGTGTCCGACGTCTCGCTGGCCTCGCTGGAACTGGGGCCGTACCGGCACTTCATGCAGAAGGAGATCCACGAGCAGCCGCGCGCCATCGCCGACACCGTCGAGGCGGTGATCGACGCCGGCAGCTTCGAGCCGACCCTGTTCGGCGCCAATGCCGCCGACGTGCTGCGCAAGGTCCGCGGCGTGCAGATCCTGGCCTGCGGCACCAGCTACTACGCCGGCCTGACCGCGCGCTACTGGATCGAGGCCATCGCCGGCCTGCCGTGCAACGTGGAGATCGCCAGCGAGTACCGCTACCGCTACGCCCACGCCGACCCGGACTACCTGGTGGTCACCATCTCCCAGTCCGGCGAGACCCTGGACACGATGGAGGCGCTCAAGTACGCCAGGTCGCTGGGCCACCGCCACACCCTGTCGATCTGCAACGTGCCCGAGAGCGCGATCCCGCGCGCCAGCGAGCTGGTCTGCTACACCCGCGCCGGCGCCGAGATCGGGGTGGCCTCGACCAAGGCCTTCACCACCCAGCTGGCGGCGCTGTTCCAGCTGACCGTGGTGCTGGGCAAGCTGCACGGCCGGGTCACCGCCGAACAGGAGGCCGGCTACCTGGAGCAGCTGCGCATGCTGCCGGGCAGCGTGCAGCACGCGCTGAACCTGGAGCCGCAGATCCAGGTCTGGGCCGAGCGCTTCGCCGCCAAGCAGAACGCCCTGTTCCTGGGCCGCGGCCTGCACTACCCGATCGCCCTGGAAGGCGCGCTCAAGCTCAAGGAAATCTCCTACATCCACGCCGAGGCCTATCCGGCCGGCGAGCTCAAGCACGGCCCGCTGGCGCTGGTGGACGCGGCCATGCCGGTGGTGGTGATCGCCCCGAACGACCGCCTGCTGGAAAAGGTCAAGTCCAACATGCAGGAAGTGCGCGCCCGCGGCGGCGAGCTGTTCGTGTTCGCCGACCAGGACAGCAACTTCACCGCCTCCGAGGGCGTGCACGTGATCCGCACCCCGCGCCATGCCGGCGTGCTGAGCCCGGTGATCCACACCATCCCGGTGCAGCTGCTGGCCTACCACACCGCCCTGGCCCGCGGCACCGACGTGGACAAGCCGCGCAACCTGGCCAAGTCGGTCACGGTCGAGTAGCCGGCATCGGCCGGGGCGGCGCGGGTGCGCTGCACCGCGCCGGGCGCCATGGCCCCCGGCGCGGCCCGCGGCAGGGTGGCGCGGTGACGCCACCCCGCCGCGTCACCGGGCGGCCGATTCGCGCATGACCATGGCCGCCTCGACCATCCTGCGCAGCGCCAGGTCCGTTTCCTCCCAGCCGCGTGTCTTCAGCCCGCAGTCCGGGTTCACCCACAGCTGGTCCGGCGCCAGCACCTCCCGCGCCTTGCCGAGCAGTTCCACCATCTCGGCGGTGGTGGGGATGCGCGGGGAGTGGATGTCGTACACGCCCGGGCCGATCTGGTTGGGGTAGCGGAACCTGGCGAAGGCATCCAGCAGCTCCATCCGCGAGCGCGAGGTCTCGATCGAGATCACGTCCGCGTCCATCGCCGCCACCGCCTGGATGATGTCGTTGAATTCGGCGTAGCACATGTGGGTGTGGATCTGGGTGGCATCGTCCACCCCGGACGCGCACAGGCGGAAGCATTCGACCGCCCATTCCAGGTAGGCGTCCCAGTGCGCGCGCCGCAGTGGCAGCCCCTCGCGCAGGGCCGGTTCGTCGATCTGGATCACCCGGATGCCGGCCGCCTCCAGGTCCAGGACTTCGTCGCGCAGGGCCAGTGCGATCTGCCTGCAGGTGTCCGCGCGCGGCTGGTCGTCGCGCACGAACGACCACTGCATCAGGGTCACCGGGCCGGTGAGCATGCCCTTGACCGGGCGCGAGGTCAGCGACTGGGCGTACCGCGCCCAGCGCACCGTCATCGGCGCCGGCCGCGCCACGTCACCGAAGATCACCGGGGGTTTCACGCAACGGCTGCCGTAGCTCTGCACCCAGCCCAGCCTGGTGAACGCGAAGCCGTCCAGCTGTTCGCCGAAATACTCGACCATGTCGTTGCGCTCGAACTCGCCGTGGACCAGGACGTCGATCCCGACCTGCTCCTGGAAGCGCACGCACTGTTCGGTCTGCGCCTCCAGGAACGCCTCATAGGCCGCCCCCTCCAGCTTGCCCGACTTGAACTTCGCCCGCGCCTCGCGCACCTGGCGGGTCTGCGGGAAGGAGCCGATGGTCGTGGTCGGGTACGGCGGCAATGCCAGGGCCGCCTGCTGGGCCTGGCGGCGCGCCGGGTAGGGCGAGCCACGTTGTGCCAGGGCCGGGCTGATCGTGGCCAGGCGCTGCGCCACCTCCGGCCGGTGCACGCGCGTGGAGGCGCGGCGCGAGGCGTGGCGCAGGCGTGCGTCCTCCAGCGCGGCCTCGGCACCGGGGTGGCCATCCAGGGCATCGGCCAGCACCCGGATCTCGCCGAGCTTCTGCTTGGCGAAGGACAGCCAGGAGCGCAGTTCCGGATCCAGGCCGTTCTCGGCGTCCAGGTCCACCGGCACGTGCAGCAGCGAACACGACGGCGCCAGGCACACGTTGTCCGCGCCGAGCCGGGTGCGCGCGTACCGCGCCAGCAGCAGCGCGTTGTCCAGGCGCGTGCGCCATACGTTGCGCCCGTCCACCAGGCCCAGCGACAGCATGCGCCCGGGCGGCAGCGCATCCAGCGCCGCTTCCAGCTGCTCGGGGGCGCGGACCAGGTCCAGGTGCAGGCCGTCCACCGGCAGCGATGCGGCCAGCTGCAGGTTGTCGCCGAGCGCGCCGAAGTAGGAGGCGAGCATCAGTTTCGGCCGGGGGCCGGCTGCCAGAGCCGCATAGGCCCGGCGGCAGGCGTCGCGAACCGGCTCCGGCAGGTCCAGCACCAGCGCCGGCTCGTCGACCTGGACCCAGCCCGCGCCCGCCGCGTGCAGTTTCTCCAGCAGCTGCACATAGGCCGGGACCAGCCGGTCCAGCAGCGCGAAGCGGTCGCTGCCGTCGACCGTCTTGGACAGCCACAGGAAGGTGACCGGCCCGATCAGGACCGGCCGGGTCTCGATGCCGAGCCTGCGCGCCTCCAGGTACTGCGCCACCGGCGTGTCGCCGCGCAGGGCGAAGTCCTGGCCGGCCTCCAGCTCGGGCACGAGGTAGTGGTAGTTGGTGTCGAACCACTTGGTCATCTCCAGCGCGTGCAGGTCGATGCCCGGGCGCTGCAGTCCGCGCGCCATGGCGAAGTAGCCGGCCAGCGGTGCCGCCTCGACCACGGCGCGGTAGCGCCGGGGGATCGCGTCGAACAGCAACGCCGTGTCCAGGACCTGGTCGTACAGCGAGAAGTCGTTGGAGGGCGGCAGGTCGATGCCGGCCTCCCGTTGCAGCCGCCAGTGGCGGGCGCGCAGCTCCCGCGCGGTGTCGAGCAGTTGCGTGGCGGGCAGCTCGCCGCGCCAGTGGGCTTCCAGGGCCCGCTTCAGTTCGCGGCGTGGCCCGATGCGGGGAAAGCCGAGGTTGGTGGTCAGTGTCATCGATGTGATTCCTCATGCGTGGACGATGAGGAACGAAGGACCGGCGGCGTGCGCGGCTGGACACCGCGCACGCCGCCATGGCGACCTTCGCCCCCGCGGGCGAGCCGGAGCAGCCAGGGGGACGGGCGCGGGAACACTGCGTGGCCACGGCCACGCGATGCCTCCGGCCACCTCCCCGCGGAGGCTCCAGGTCAGGCGGAAGACGGACGCGTCTTCCGGCCGGGGCAGGTCTTCGGGCTCATGGACGGGCGGCCGGGGCCGCGTGCCTACTGTCCGCCGCTTCCCGGCCGGTGGGCCAGTGCGATGGCGGGGTTCGTTTCCAATTACCGCTGCGGGGCAGCGCCGGAATTGTCCTGCAGGGCAGGACGCACCGGACTTCCCTTTTAATTCATCGCTACATCTGGATGAAGCGATGAAACCTTCGGCGCGGAGAAGGTAGCCGGTCCACCGGCGACCGGTCAACCGCCGCCGCCTGCGCGGGCATGGCGCCGATCTGGGAAAATGGCGGCCGATCCGGGCGTGGCGCCCGGCAGGATCCACGCTTGACGAGCAACACCTTCCCGTCCCTGTTCGCGCACGTGCCGGCCGGCGCCTTCGGGCCACTGGCCTCGCCCAACCGCGAGCGCTACTGGCGCCTGCTGTGCCGGCTGTTCGACGAGTACTTCGGCCCGGACGCGCCGCTGCCGCCCAGCCACGGCTTCGCCCGGCGCGAGATCGTCGCCGCGCTGGAGCGCTACCTGCTGGCCGAGGAAACCTGGGAGGACGAGGGCGAGACCCCGCTCCAGGGCGGCCTGGCCGCGCGCGCGGCGGCGGTGTACGAGCGCCTGCGCCAAGCCGGCTGGCTGCGCCAGGACAAGCTCGGCGCGCGCGAGATGGTGCTGATGCCGCCGGCCCTGGCCCAGCTGCTGGGCACCCTGGTGGAGTTCGCCGACCGCGGTCCCACTTTCGTTTCGGCCAAGATCCGCTCGATCGAGCTGCAGCTGCAGCAGGTGGTCGACGGCCGCGCCGGCGGCGAGGCGCTGGACGAGGCGGCCGAGCAGGCGCGCCGGCTGCTGTCCTCGCTGGCCTCGATGAGCCTGCAGGTGCGCGACCTGATGCCCGAGCTGGTGCGCTCGGAGACCACCGCCCAGTTCGCGCGGCAGTGGTTCGAGCGCTACGTGGCCCAGTTCTTCATCCGCGACTACGCCGACCTGCACCGCGCCGACCACCCGCTGGCGCGGCGCGCGCAGATCCTGCTGATGGTCCAGGAGATCGAGAACGGCCCGCTGCGCGAGGACATCGCCGCCTGGTACCGCGAGCACGTGGCCGAGGGCGACGATGCCCGTGCCCGCCAGCTGCTGCAGCGCAGCCTGATGCGCCTGCGCGAGCTGGAGCGCATCGATGAGTACCTCGCACGCCTGGACGAGGACATGCGCCAGGCCAACCGCCGCGCGCTGGCCTTCCTCGACTACCGCCTGCGCGCGCCGGACCGCCTCGACGTGCTGCTGCACCGCGCCGCCAGGGGTGCGCTGGCCGCCGACGAAAACGCGCTGCGCATGCCGGTCGGCCCCGGCGCGCTGATGGACGAGGCCCAGCTGCGCCCGCCGCGCCGCCGCCCGCAGCCGATCCCGCGCAGCGCCAACAGCCAGGCCCAGCCCAGCGCCGAGCAGATCGCGCGGCTGAGCCTGCTGCGGCGGATGAAGCGGGTGCGCCTGGTCACCGCCGAGGACATGGCCTCCTACGTCGGCCGCCAGCTGCCGCCCGGCGGCAGCGTGGATTCCGGCGCGCTGGAGATCTCCAGCATCCAGGACCTGCGCGCCTACCAGACCCTGCTGACCCTGGCCCTGCGTGGCAGCCGCCCCGGCGGCCTGCGTCGCGACGACCCGCTGGGCCGCTTGCTGCGCGGCTTCCGGGTCGAACTGGTCGACCGCGGCGAGCCGGGCGACAACGGCTGGCTGCGCGCCCCGCGCTTCGTCGTCCACCACGCCGCAGGCCGCGGTCCCTCCGCTTCCAATGCCGCGCGCGCCAGCGCGCAGGCCGAGCCCGATCCCGCATGAAACGTTCCTGGAACACCCTCAGCCAGCAGTCCAACGGCATGTATGCCGTGGCCGACTTCGAACGCGCCGCCTACCGCCTGGTCACCGAGCAGGTGCTGTACGCCAGCGATGCCCGCTCGCGCAGCGCCTACCACCTGGTGGAGGCCTACCTGGAGGACTTCGCCGCGGCGCTGGACCCGCTTGGCATCCGCCTGGAGCGCAACGCCCACCACCGCTACGTCGTGGCCCTGCCCAAGCACGGCGAGGGCACCCCGGTGCGCCTGGACGAGACCCTGTTCCTGCTGGTCCTGCGCCAGCGCTACGACGAGGGCATGAAGCAAGGCCTGGTCGAGGAGCTGGGCGAGGTGGTGGTGGAGCTGCCCGACCTGCAGGAGGCCTGGCCGGCACTGACCGGGCGGCCGATGCCTGAGGTCGGCGCGCTGCGCGCGCTGGCCGCCACCGCCCGCCGCTGGGGCGTGTGCCGCCTGGTCGAGGGCGAGCCGGACGACCTGCAGCCGTTCCACCTGGTGGTGCGCCCGGCGATCGTGGACATCGTCGGCGAGCAGTGGCTGCACCGGCTGGACCAGCACAACCTGGGCGGCGCCGACGCGGAAGCCGATGCCGGCGACGACGCCGTGGACACGGAGGACGACCATGCAGCTGCTTGAGCGCATGCACCTCGTGCAGTACTTCCTGTTCGAGGCCAAGACCCTGCAGCTGGACCGCACCAGCGCCATCATCGCGCCCAACGGCGCGGGCAAGAGCGCGCTGCTGGACGCGCTGCAGCTGGTCCTGCTGGGCGGCGACCGCCGCCACATCCACTTCAACGCCCAGGCCGGCGGCAAGGCGCGCGCGCGCAGCATCCGCGACTACTGCCTGGGCGTGTACCGCAGCGGCGAGGACGGCCGCAAGCGGCGCACCGCCACCACCTACATCAGCCTGGTGTTCCGCGACGAGGAGACCGGCGCCCCGCTGACCGCCGGCATCTCGCTGGGCGCCTCGGCCGACGAGCCCGAGCACCGCCAGCATGGCCTGTACCTGCTGCCGGGCGTGGCCCTGGAGCTGGACGAGCACCTGGAGAAGGTCGACGGCCGCGAACTGCCGCTGGAGTGGAGCCGGTTCCGCGAGCTGGCCGCAAAGCGCTGCCGCAAGGCCGGCACCACCCCGGAGTTCCACGCCAGCGGCGAGCGCTTCGTCAAGGACCTGCTGCACCGCCTGCGCGCCAACCCCGGCGGGGGCGTGGACTTCAACGCCTACCGCAAGGCCTTCCAGAACGCGCTGAACCTGCAGCGGGTCGAGGACGTGGACCTGTTCGTGCGCACCCTGGTGGCCGAGGACCGGCCCACCGACATCGCCCGCTTCAAGGCGCTGCTGGACAGCTTCCGCCAGATCAAGGAGCGGATCGAGCAGCTGGAGCGGCGCATCGCCGAGGCCGAGGCGGTGGACGCGCAGTACGGCAAGGTCGCCGCGCAGGCGGTGCGCGCCGCGTCCTACCGTGCCCTGGCCGCCGAGTACGCGCGCGACCTGCTCGGCGAGCAGGTCGAGCAGGCCCAGGCCGACTGCGACGCCGGACGCGAGGAACTGGCCGCCGCCGGCCTGGCCCTGGAGCAGGCGCGCGCCGAGCGCCGCAGCCTGCAGGAGGAATACGAGCGGGTGCGCGAGCAGCTGCAGGGCAGCGCCGGCTACGGCGAGCAGGCCTCGTTCCGCGAGCTGGCCGGCCGCGACCGCGAGCAGCTGCAGCGCCTGCAGGCCGACCTGCTGCGGCGGCTGGAGCAGCTGCGCGAGCCGCTGCGGGAAGTCGCCGCGCTGCGCCTGCCGGGCGTGGACGAGGCCGGCCTGGGCAAGGCGCTGGCGCCGCTGGAGGAGCTGCATGCCGAAGTCGCCGCCGCGCCCGGGGGCGATGGCGAAGGCCCGGCGCCGGATGCGTTCCATGCGCGCCTGAAGCAGGCCCTGGCCGCGGCCGCCCCGGTGCAGGCCACGGTCGCCGCCTGGGCACGGCAGTCGCACGAGGCCTGGCAGCTGGCGCGCGCGCGTCGCGACGCCCTGCGCGGCAACCAGCAGCGCCTGGGCGCCGGCCAGGCCAACCTGCGCGACGAGGTCATGCGCCTGCTCAACCACCTGCGCGAGGCCGGGATCGAGGCG
>Ga0180223_1000194_pt1 | contig 106194 bp, 94 predicted proteins | sample eDN5th30CKraftOP_FD_151337 | JGI IMG/M metagenome (GOLD analysis project Ga0180223, IMG submission 151337) | Enriched Organic Plus compost microbial communities from Emeryville, California, USA - eDNA 5th pass 30_C Kraft OP (version 2) (version 2) ...
TGGCCAACAGCGCGGCCATGGCCGCCGACGCCGCCCGCGGTGCCGACGGCGCCACCCGCGACGGCCTGGCGGTGATCGACCAGACCACCCGCGCCATCGACGAACTGGCCCGCGACATGAGCCAGGCCATGACCCAGGTCGAAGGCCTGGCCGCCAGCAGCGAGCAGATCGGCTCGGTGCTGGAAGTGATCCGCGCCATCGCCGAGCAGACCAACCTGCTGGCCCTCAACGCCGCCATCGAAGCGGCCCGCGCCGGCGAGGCCGGCCGTGGCTTCGCTGTGGTAGCCGACGAAGTACGCAACCTGGCCAAGCGCACCCAGGACTCGGTGGAGGAAATCCGCCAGGTGATCGAAGGCCTGCAGAACGGCACCCGCGAAGTGGTCACCGCCATGCACAGCAGCCACCAGCAGGCCCAGGGCAGCGTCAGCCAGGTCGAGCAGGCGGTCGCCGCGCTACGCCGCATCGGCGAGGCGGTGGGGGTGATCAACGACATGAACCTGCAGATCGCCAGCGCCGCCGAGGAACAGAGCGCGGTGGCCGAGGAGATCAACCGAAACGTGGCAGGCATCCGCGACGTGACCGAATCGCTGTCCGGCCAGGCCCAGGAGTCGGCGCAGATCAGCCAGTCGCTGAACGACCTGGCGAATCACCAGCAGGGGTTGATGGGGCAGTTCCGGGTGTGATCGGCGGGCTCCCATACACCCGTAGGATGGCGTTGAGCGAAGCGATACCCATCACCGCGGCCGCATGGGTTTCGCAAGCTCAACCCATCCTACGAAGAGCGCCTCGGCGCAGGGACGTACATCGCATAACCGTTCGCGGTTGTCCGCCGTTGGCCGGAGCACCAATGCCCCGGTCCACACCCGTAGGATGGCGTTGAGCGAAGCGATACCCATCACCACGGCCGCATGGGTTTCGCAGGCTCAACCCATCCTACGAAGAGCGCCTCGGCGCAGGGATGTACATCGCATAACCGTTCGCGGTTATGCGCCGTTGGCCGGAAACACCAATGCCCCGGTCCACACCCGTAGGATGGCGTTGAGCGAAGCGATACCCATCACCGCGGCCGCATGGGTTTCGCAGGCTCAACCCATCCTACGAAAGCACCTCTGCGTCAGCCCTTGCTCACGCTGGCCGCGGTCTGGCCGAAGAGGATCTTCTTGCCTTCCTCGGTCACCGACGGCCGCGACGAATACGCCTGGCCCTTCTCGTAGGCGCGCACGGTTGCCGGCCGCGCCGCTATGCCCTCGAACCAGCGCTTGAGGTGGGGGAAATCGTCCAGGTCCTGCTGCTGGCGCTGCCACGGCACCACCCAGGGATAGCTGGCCATGTCGGCGATGCTGTAGTGCTCGCCGGCGAGGTAGGGCACTTTCGCCAGGCGCTTGTCCATCACGCCGTACAGGCGGTTGGTCTCGTTGATGTAGCGCTGCATGGCGTAGGGCAGCTTTTCCGGCGCGTACTGCACGAAGTGGTGGTTCTGCCCGGCCATCGGGCCCAGGCCGCCGACCTGCCAGAACAGCCATTCCAGCACCGTCTTGCGCCCGCGCACGTCGGCCGGCATGAACTGGCCGGTCTTTTCCGCAAGGTAGACGAGGATGGCGCCGGACTCGAACACGCTGATCGGCTCGCCGCCGTCCGCCGGGGCGCTGTCGATGATGGCGGGCATGCGGTTGTTCGGCGAGAAGGCGAGGAATTCCGGCTTGAACTGGTCGCCGGCGCTGATATCGACGGGGTGGATGCGGTAGTCGAGCCCCGCCTCTTCGAGGAACAGGGTGATCTTGTGGCCGTTGGGGGTGGGCCAGTAGTACAGCTCGATCATGGGACCTCCTGAAATGGCGACGCCCCGGCACCATGCCGGGGCGTGCAACGCCCGCGCCCAGGAGAGCGGCGCGGGCTGAAAGCCAAGGCTATAGCTTTACTTGCGGTCGATCCAGACGGTCTGCGGGTTGAGGAACTCGCGCAGGCCGAAGTGCGACAGCTCGCGGCCGAAACCGCTCTTCTTCACGCCGCCGATCGGCACGCGCGGGTCGGAGGCGGAGAAGCCGTTGATGAACACGCCGCCGCTGACCAGGCGCCGCGCCATGTGCTGGGCCTTGGCCTTGTCGGCGCTCCAGATGGCGCCGGACAGGCCGAACTCGCTGTCGTTGGCCAGTTCCAGGGCGTGCTCGGCGTCGCGCGCGACTATCACCGAAGCCACCGGGCCGAAGATTTCCTTGGCGAAGGCGGTGTTGCCCGGCTTCACGTCGGCCAGCACGGTCGGCGCGTAGTAGTTGCCTTCGCCTTCCAGCTTGTGGCCGCCCAGCAGCAGGCGGGCGCCGTCGGCGATGGCCTGTTGCACCTGGCCGTGCAGCTCGTCGCGCAGGTCGAAGCGGGCCATGGGGCCGACGAAGGTGTCGTCCGCCAGCGGGTCGCCGATCTTCAGCGCCTTGACCGCGGCCAGCAGTTTTTCGGTGAAGGCCGGGGCGATGGATTCCTCGACGATCATGCGCTTGGCGGCGATGCACACCTGGCCGCAGTTGCCGAAGCGGCTGGCCACGGCGGCCTTCACAGCGGCGTCCAGGTCGGCGTCGGCCAGCACGATGAAGGCGTCGGAACCGCCCAGCTCCAGCACGCACTTCTTCAGCGCGGCGCCGGCCTGGGAGGCGATGGCCGCGCCGGCGCCCACGCTGCCGGTCACGGCGATGGAGGCGATGCGGTCATCGACGATGGCCTTGGAAACCAGCGGCGGCTCCACGTTCAGCACCTCGAACACGCCCTCGGGCAGGCCGGCCTGCAGCCAGGCATCGCGCAACTGGTAGGCGCAACCCATGACGTTCGGCGCGTGCTTGAGCACGTAGGTGTTGCCGCCGAGGATGATGCTCACCGCGCCACGCATGACCTGCCAGGTGGGGAAGTTCCACGGCATCACGGCCAGCACCGGGCCCAGCGGCAGGTAGGAGATGTACGCGCCTTCGATGCTGGTCTTCTCGTCTTCCAGCATGGCCGGGCCGTGTTCGGCGTACCAGTCGCAGAGGTTGGCGCACTTGTTGATCTCGCCGCGCGCCTGGGTGACCGGCATGCCCATTTCCCGGGCTTCCATGCGGGCCATGGGCTCGACGTTGGCGCGCAGCACCTCGGCCATCCTGCGCAGCACGGCGACGCGCTCGGCCACCGGGGTTTCGCGCCACTGGCGGAAGGCGGCGTCGGTACGGGCCAGGGTGCTTTCCAGCTGGGCGGCGTCCTCGAAGGGGTAGCGGGCCAGTTCCTGGCCGGTGGCGGGGCTGCGCGAGATGGCAGCGGGGATGGCGGCGATCTGGTTCATGGAAGGTCCTTGCACGGCAGGTGGGGCTGGCCGCCGTCGGTCGGCGGCGTCGGTTGTCCGGCCGGCGCCACTGGCGCCGGCATGGGGAAGAAAGTAAGGTGGCGCTTCATTCATGACAAATGAATAATTCAGAAAGGATCATTCTCTCGGAGAGAAACGTGGACCTGACCCAACTGGAGTTCTTCCGCGCCGTCGCCCAGGACGGCAGCATCACCGCCGCCGCGGGCCGCCTGCACCGCGTGCCGTCGAACCTGACCACGCGCATCAAGCAGCTGGAAAGCGAACTGGGCGCCGAGCTGTTCATCCGCGAGAAGTCGCGCCTGCGCCTGTCGCCCACCGGGCGCAGCTTCCTCGACTACGCCGAGCGCATCCTCGACCTGGTGGAAGAGGCGCGCCAGGTGGCCAGCGGCGCCGAACCCCACGGCAGCTTCTCCCTGGGTTCGATGGAAAGCACCGCGGCGGTGCGCATCCCCGAACTGCTGGCGCGCTACCACCAGCGCTTCCCCAAGGTGCAGTTGGACCTCTCCACCGGCCCCTCGGGCGAGATGATCGACGGCGTGCTCTCCGGGCGTTTCATCGCCGCCTTCGCCGACGGCCCGGCCAACCACCCGCAGCTGGACGGCCGCCCGGTGTTCCAGGAGGAACTGGTGCTGATGAGCGCCCAGGGCCACCCGCCGGTGCGCGACGCCCGCGACGTGGCGGGGGAGACGGTGTTCGCCTTCCGCGACACCTGCTCCTACCGCAAGCGCCTGGAAGGCTGGTTCGCCGAGCAGCGCGTGGTGCCGGGCAAGATCATGGAGATGGAGTCCTACCACGGCATGCTGGCCTGCATAGCCGCCGGCGGCGGTGTGGCGATCATCCCCAAGGCGATGTTCGACAGCCTGGCCGGCGGGCGCAACGTGACCATCCACCACTTGGCCCCCAGCCACGCCGAAGCCACCACCTGGCTGTTCTGGCGCCGCGGCACCGACACCCCGGCATTGCGCGCCTTCATCGGCCTGCTGGAACCGGAGCAGCAGGAGGCGGCGTAGGGCGTATAACCGCGAACGGTTATACGCCCTACGGTGCTGTTAGGGATCAGGATGACTCTGAACTCCCCGGCCCCTCAGGACAGCCCCCTCTCCCGCTTGCGGGAGAGGGGCTTTTCGTCATCAATGCGCCGCAGCCTTCACCGTCCTTGGCGGCGCGTGCTCGGCGTGCTCGTGCTCCTCGTCGATCACCGGTACCTCGTTGCCGTCCTTGTCGTGCAGCCTGCCGTTGAGGAAGTAGTCGCCCTCGTTCAGCGCGGCGATGTCGCGGTAGCGCAGGGTGCGTTCCTCGGCGGCGACGAACACCGACTGCTGGTCCGAGTTGCCGGTCTTGAAGTGGTTGAACAGCAGGTTCAGGGCGATGGCCATGATCGCCGAGGAGCTGATGCCGGAGTGGAAGATGGTTTCCACCCAGCCGGGGAAGTTGTGGTAGAAGTTCGGCGCCGCGATCGGCAGCATGCCGAAGCCCAGGGCGGTGGCGACTATCACCAGGTTCATGTTGTTGTGGTAGTCCACCTTCGACAGGGTGCGGATGCCGCTGGCCGCCACGGTGCCGAACAGCACCAGGCCGGCGCCGCCGAGCACCGCCGGGGGCACCGCGGCCACCACCCGGCCGACCACCGGCAGCAGGCCGAGGGTCACCAGGATCAGCCCGCCGGTGGCCACCACGTAGCGGCTCTTCACGCCGGTCACCGCCACCAGGCCGACGTTCTGGGCGAAGGCGCTCTGGGTGAAGGAGCCGAAGATCGGCGCCAGGATGCTCGACAGCATGTCGGCGCGCAGGCCGTTGCCCAGACGCTTGGAGTCCACCTTGGTGCCGATGATCTCGCCCACGGCGAGGATGTCCGCCGAGGTTTCCACCAGGGTCACCAGGATCACGATGCACATGGAGATGATCGCCGCCAGGTGGAAGGTCGGCATGCCGAAGTGGAAGATTTCCGGCATGGCCAGCATCGGGCCTTCGGCGACCTTGGAGAAGTCGGTCATGCCCAGGGCGTAGGCGATGCCGGTGCCGATCACCATGGCCAGCAGGATCGACAGGCGCGAGATGGCGGCGCTGCCCAGCTTGCTCAGCAACAGCACGATGACCAGTGTCACCGCGGCCAGGCCGATGTTCGCCGTGCTGCCGAATTCCGCCGCCTTGGGGTTGCCGCCCATGGCCCAGCGCGCGGCCACCGGCATCAGCGTCAGGCCGATGGTGGTGATGACCACGCCGGTGACCAGCGGCGGGAAGAACTTGGTGATGCGCGAGAACACCGGGGTGATCAGCAGGCCGATGGCCGAGGCTGCCATTACCGCCCCCAGCACCGCGGGGATGCCGCCACCTTCGTAGCCGGTGGTGAGGATGGCGAGCATGGTCGCCACCCCGGCGAAGGACACGCCCTGCACCAGCGGCAGCTGGCTGCCGAAGAAGGGCAGGCCGAGGGTCTGCAGCAGGGTGGCCAGGCCGCCGGCGAACAGCGACGCGGCGATCAGGGTGCCGATCTCGGCGGGCGACAGGCCGGCGGCCTGGCCGAGGATCAGCGGCACGGCGACGATGCCGCCATACATGGTCAGAACGTGTTGCAGGCCGTACGCCAGGTTGGCGCCGACACCGAGGTTCTCGTCTTCCGGGCGGGGGCTGGAAGACGCTACAGCTGAACGGTCATTCATGGCTGGAGGACTCGCTTGTTTTTGTTGTGCCGAGCACTGTAAACACGGTTGTTCCTGTTTGGCTACTACCTTGTATACAAAATCTTGTTCGGAACTCTGAACTATCTGATTCGAAAGAGAAAATAATCTTCCGAGAAATGCGCAAGCGACCGCCTGCACGCCGTCCGGAGCGAAGCAAGAACCTGGCCATGTCGTCAGGAATTTTGGATACAGGGGTGTCGCTGGTCGGCACGGCCCGCGTGGCGCGAGGGCCCGACCATCGCGGCGGCCATGGAGCGAGGTGGCCAGAGGGAAGAAGTGCACGGAAGTCGGGCGCCGCGGCCTCAATATGGTGCCGCCTATGCCCGGCTTCACGGAATGCGGGCGCGCAAATGAAAAACGCCGCGACGGGGAACCGTTCGCGGCGTTTTCGTAAGGTGCAGGGAGGGGCTTCAGATCATGAAGCGCAGGATGTCCGCCCGGTTCATCTCGGTGCGGCCTTCCTCGTACCAGCGCGGGATGACGTCCTTCAGGCCTTCCTTGGTGTCGTCCAGGTTGAATGGCGCCGGGTAGCGCTTCTTGCGGTAGGAATAAATGTAGTAGGTGCCGTCGCGGTAGAGGATGCGGTCGAAGGTGTAGAAGCCGATGTGCGAGCCGTTGCAGCGCGCGGTCAGCACCACGTCGCCTTCCTCGTAGGGCAGGGCGCCCTCGGCGCATTCGTAGGTGAAGAACTCGCGCACGTCGTCCCAGTCCACGCCGCTACTGGCGCGCAGGAAGCCCTCGGCGGTGGTCTCGGAGTCCTCGGAGTGGTCGCTGTACCAGATGAACAGCGGGATGCTCTGATTGGACTCCTCGCCCAGCCAGCTCTCGCCGTCCAGGTACTGCGCGGTGCGCGCCAGGCCCGCCTGCATGCGGCGGTGGTTCCAGCGGTAGGTTTCCAGCGCCTCGTCGAAGGCCTCGGTCTGGGTGCTGGGCAGCACGCCCTCGGTGGCCTTCAACTGTTCGACGCGGGCCAGGTGCTGCTGGTAGAGCGCGGCGTCCTGGATGACCACGGCGTTGTCGCGGGACAGGCCGACGCCCAGTTCGGTGAAGTTGGCGCTGCCGAGGATGACCACGTCCGGCTCGATCAGGTAGAGCTTCCAGTGGATGCTCTTCTGGTAGCGGAAGTCGACGGACAGGGCCAGGTCGTCGCCGCCTTCGCCGATGCAGTACTCGATGAAGTCCGGCGAGGTGAAGGAGTTGATGGTCCCGACCACTATGTCCAGACGGTTGCCGTTGGCGCGCAGGCTTTCCACCAGGGGTTCGGTGCCGGCGGCGAAGGCGGTGACGACCGTGATCTTCTTGTCGCGCTGTTGGCCGAGGTAGCCCGCGAGGTCGTTCCGATTATCGAGGATCTGCATAGGTTCTCCAGCAGCATGGGTTCCGCAAAATGTAGGCATTGTCGCACGCCGGTGGGGGAGGTTTCACGCTTGGTGCGCAAAGGCTTGCGGTAGAGCAGGGGGCTTGGTTTTTTGTAGGAGCGAGCTTGCTCGCGAACGGAGTTTGCCGGTTGCGCTGGTGCAGGGGTTGAGAGCGCCCTCTCCCTGAAGGGAGAGGGGACCGTTCGGCGCAGTCTGGTTTTCCCGAGTCAGCCGGCAAGCACGGCGGTTTCCAGCTGAAACCATTCCTCATCTCGGCACGGACTGGCCCCCTCTCCCTTCAGGGAGAGGGCTGGGGAGAGGGTTCGGAGTCAACCGGAAACACCATGGCCGCCGGCGAGCACGGTTCGCGAGCAAGAACTAGGCGTCCCCCTCGCTCCTACGAAAAGCCGACCCAAAAAAAGCCCGCCATACGGCGGGCCGAAGCGGAACCAAAGGAGTCTTTCAGTCGCCCATGCCATCCTCGATGGCGATGCCCTGTTTGCGCATCTCGGCGATCAGCTGGGCGCGGGTTCCCGGCAGGTTGAGCATGGTTTCGTGGCGAATCCCCGCCACTTCCTCCGCGGTGTAGGGCTGGTAGCTGGCCGGCATGCTGTTGCCGGCCATGCCGTCCTTGCGCAGCAGCCAGTTGAGCATGTCCGCCAGTTGCGCATCGTTGAGCGCCGACATCGACATACCCGGCACCCGCACCAGGAACTGGCGGCCGCCCTCGACCTTGAGGAAGTTGCCGACGAAGCCGAGCATCCTCGGCACGTCGTTGGCCTTGGAGCCGGCGCCGTCGGACAGGTGGCAGCCCGCGCACTGCAGCTGGTAGTTGGTGGCGTTGCTGTAGCCGGCCTCGGCGATCGGCGTCTGCGGCGCCTCGTTGCCCGGCGCGTGCTTCTGGTGCGGGTCGGGGATGCTGCGGGCCTGGGCCGCCGAGGCGGCCAGCAGGCACAGCAGCGCGAGGGTCGGCAGCGAGCGCTTCATCTGCCCTACACCGCGACGCCGCGGATGACCGAGACGGTGCAGTGGTAGATGTGCGACTTGGCCGCCAGGCACCAGTTCACGTCGTTGTTGTTGAACGGACGGTAGGCCGGTTCCTCGCTGTCGTTGCGGGTGCAGGCGCACTGGTTGCAGCTGTGCTTACCGCAGCAGTCGTTATAGGAAATGATGTAGTTCTTGCCGTCGGCCGGGTTGTGGCAGGTGCCCACCCAGGCCACCTGCGACACCTCGGTGCCCGGCGGGCAGCTGGACACGCTGCCGCCGCAGCAGGAGCAGAGGAAGCCGTCGATGGAGCAGTAGCGCCAGTAGTCGCAGCTGTTGGGGTCGCCCGGGTCGCCGGCCATCGGCTTGTCGGCGGCCAGGGCCTTGCCGGTGCGGTCGATGGGCAGCAGCACTGGCAGGGCGGCGCCGGCCACCAGCAGCGAACCCATGCGCGAGAGCAGCTTGCGCCGCGAAGTGGTGTCGGCGATGCGACGGGAGGAGCGCTCGAAGAGCTGGTCGAGGAATTTCATCGGTTATCCCTTTTTATTGTTCAGTGGGCGCTGTGCGAGTGCGCGTGGCCGGGCTCGTGGCTGTGAACCTGAGGCTGCTGGGCCTGCAGGTACTGCTGCAGGGTGGCGCTGCCCAGGTGCTCGGCCTCGAACAGGCTGTCCAGGTGCTCGCGGGAGTTGACCAGGCCCTTGGCGCGAAGGATGCCGTTCTGGTCGATCAGCGCCGCGTAGGGCAGCTTGCCGATCTGGTAGGTCATGCCCACTTCCGGGCCGACCACGTAGGTGGCGCCTTCGAGCTTGTGCTCGGCGATCAGGGCCTGCTGCGCGGCCGGCTCGCCGTCGCTGACGAAGACCACGTCCAGGCGCTGCGCCTGTTCCTTGGCGATGGACTTGATCGCCGGCAGCAGCGACTTGCAGATCGGGCAGGTGGGCGAGAGGAAGAACAGCAGCTGGGCCTTCTCGCCGGCGTAGCCGAAGTTCACCGGGCGGCCGTGGCGGTCGGCGGCGGTGACCTGCGGGGCCGGTTCATTCACGGCGACGCCCTTGTCGACCATCAGCGCGCCGGCCGGGGCGATGCGCCCGTGCAGCACGCCGATCTGGCGCACCAGGCCCATGACGACGAATGCCAGTGCCAGCAGCAGGCACCAGAGCAGGATGTTGGAAACGATCATGGCTTCCATGGTTCACCTTCCAATGAGTTTGAGCAGACGGGGGCCGTTGGCCAGCAGGCCGTCGGCGGAGACGTAGAGGAGCAGGGCGACGGCGCTGGCGGCCAGCGTCACGAAGCCGTCGAACAGGCCCAGCTCGCGGGCCTGCGGCGGCAGGCTGGCGAGCAGGGCCAGGGCGATGAGCACGGCGTTGCGCGCCAGCAGCACCGGGCGCAGCGGCTGGGCCTGGTCGGGCCCGGCGCAGCCGCAGTCGATGTCGCGGCGGCCGCGCCACAGGTTGACGCCGATGGCCGCGGCATACAGCGCCAGCAGCGCGGCTGCGGCCAGGGCCGCCAGCGAGCGGCTGGCCGGCACCAGCAGGGCGAAGGCGACGGCGCCTTCCAGCAGCGGCATCACGCGGGCGGCGGGCTTGAGCAGGGCCTGCGGCAGCAGCTGGTAGTCCTCCAGCTGCCGCGCGAAGCGCCCCGGCGCGCGCCACTTGTGGCTGGCGGCGCTGGCCAGGATCACCGCCACCGAGACGGCGCCGGCGATCACGTAGATGGGATCGGCTTGCATGGTCGTGCCTCTGTCAGTGGGTCAGGACCTGGGTGGCGGTCTTGGCGATCTTTTCCACGGTGCCGGTGTGCTTGCCGGCCTTCAGGTCGAAGATCTCCAGGCCGCCTTCGACGTTGGCGCCGTACAGCAGCGGGGCGTCGTCGCTGGTGGCGGTCATGCTCCAGACCGGGGCCGGGGCGCTGAGGGTGCCGATCTTCTTCTGCGTCTTCAGATCGTAGACCCAGATGTCGGTGCTCGGGTCTTCCCACTTCATCGGCTCGTGCTTGTCGTGCATCAGCACGTACAGGCGGTTCAGCTTCGGCGCCAGGGCCAGTTCCTGCCAGCCGCCCGGGGCCCAGCCGGCCTTGCGCTCGGCGTCGGTGACCAGCGACCAGCTCGGCAGCACCTTGGGCTGCTTGCCGGAAAAGTCGATGGCGTGGATGACGCCTTCGGTGGTGGTGAAGTAGTAGGTCTCGCCATCGTTGATGGCGCGCTCCACCAGCTTCTCCTTGTTCGGGTCGAAGAACGGCGTGCGGCTGCGGGCGGTTTCCTTGCCGTCTTCGCCGAGGGTCACCAGCTGCATGCTGCCGTCGCCGCACAGCGAGGCGAAGGCGCGCTTGCCCACCGGGTAGTTGAGCACGCAGCCGGGGATGGCGATCTCGGCGGTCACCGCCTTGGCCTGGGTGTCGACCACGGTCACCGAGGTGGACGGGGTGAAGTTGTAGACGTAGGCGAAGCGGTCGTCGCCGCTGACCGCCAGGCCGTAGCGCTGGGTCAGGGATTCGGAGCGCTTGCTGGGGATCACCACTTCCCAGGACGGCGACAGGGTGGAGGTGTCCCAGGCGGTCAGCACGTCGGTGCGGGCGCCGCGGGTGCCGCGCGAGTAGTACAGGTCGGCGGTGTACAGGGTGTGCTGGTCGTGGCTCAGGGTCGAGGGCGCGGCGAAGCCGGTGCTGACCATGCCGAGCATCTTCTTCTGCGCCGGGTCCACCACGGTCACGCGGCCGGTCACGAAGCTGTCGAACTCCACGTCGACGACGTAGGCGCGGTGCGGGTCCGGCGGGAACGGCAGGGTCGTCTGGCCGACGGTCTCCGGCGGCAGGTCGGCGAATGCGCCGCCGACGGCGGCCAGCGAGACGCCTAGCGCCAGCGTGGTACGAGCAAGGATCCTGGTTATTCGCATGGGGGGTGGCTCCCTCGATTTTATTGGATGGTCGGACCGCGGACCGGTGTGGACAGAAGACTGCAGCCCTAGTCTGCCCGGCGCTGCCCGGCGCTGCCTTGTTCTGCGTGCCAAGCCCTTGTCTGTCCCTGACAGGGCTTGTGCTGGCGCGCCAGGGCAAGCATCGGCGGGGTTCGCGCGGCGCGCCCTACCGTTGGTCGGCGGGCCTCACGCAGGGCAGGGCGATGCAGAACATGGCGCCATGGGGCTCGACGTTCTGCGCCCAGATGTCGCCGCGGTGGCGCGAGACGATGTTGCGGCACAGCGCAAGGCCAATGCCGTTGCCGCTGACCTTGGAACTGAAGAAGCCGTCGAACAGCCGCTCCCGCGCGCCGGCGTCGATGCCGCGGCCGCGGTCCTCGACGCAGAGCAGGGCGCTGTCGCCTTCGCGGCGGGTGTGGATGCGCAGCCGGCGGCGCTCGGCGGGCAGCTCGGCCATCTCCTCGATGGCGTTGAAGGCCAGGTTGAGGATCACCTGGCCGATCAGCACCTTCTCGCAGCTCACCGGCAGCGCCTCGGCGCAGGGCGCCAGCTCCAGGCGCACGCCGGCCGGCTGGCCCTTGAGGTCGATGAAATAGCGGGCGTCGGCCAGCAGCTCGTTGAGGTCGACGCACTGCTCGGCCTGCTCCAGGCGCACCACGTACTCGCGCACGCTCTTGATGATCTCCGAGGCGTGCTCGATCTGGCGCACCGCGCTGTCCAGGCCCCAGGCCACGTTCGGTTCGACCTCGCCCTGCTGGCCGAGGCGGATCACCGAGCCCTCGATGAAGTTGCGCGTGGCCGCCAGCGGCTGGCTCAGCTCGTGGGCGATGGCCACGGCCATCTCGCCCATGGCGTTGTAGCGCGCCAGGTATTCCAGCTTCTGCTCGCTCTGCCGGCGGGCCTCCTCGGCGCGCACCTGTTCGCTGACGTCGCGGAACAGCAGCAGGTGGCCCTTGAGGTCGTCCTCGATCTCGATGTAGCGGCAGGTGGCGTGGTGCCAGCGCCAGTCGCCGTCGCAACGCCGCAGGTGGTAGCCGACGCTGTAGGGCTCGCGGCTGGGCGGCGTGCGCGAGAGGTGCTGGAGCAGGCGCTGGCGGGATTTCTCGTCGCAGGCGTCGAGGAAGTTGCGCCCCAGGTGGCGGCGGTCCGCGGCGCCCAGCAGGGCCAGGGCGGAATCGCTGATGAAGCGGATGTCGCCGTCGGGGCCGAGCACCGCCACGCCCTCGGCCAGGTCCTGCATGAAGGCCTTGAGGCGGCTCTCGGTGCGCTTCAGCTCGCGCTTGACCTTGTCTTCCTTGGAAATGTCGCGGAACTGCACCATCAGCACGTCGCGCTCGGCCAGGTGGACCAGGGTGGCGGTCGCCTCGGAAAGGATGTCCACGCCCTGCTTGGAGCGGTAGCACCACTCGATGGCGCGCTGCCCGGTGCGCGCCGCGCCCTCCAGCCAGCGCAGGCCGATGGAACGGCGGTACTTGGGCGCCGGGTTGGTCATGTCCGGGGCCTTCAGCGGCACCAGTTCCTCCAGGCTGAAGCCCAGGGCCTGCAGCGCGGCGCTGTTGGCCCAGAGGATCTCCTTGGTCTGCGCGTCGTGCAGCAGGATGCACAGCGGCATGGCCTCGATGAGCGCGTGGAAGTCGGTTTCGGCAGGCTGGAACATGGCGGGCAACTCTTGGCGATGCGCGTTCCCGGACGCGGGGCACGGCTTTTATAGCGCGCAGCCTAGCGCGTCGGCGCTAGGAAACAACCCGGCGGGCACTAGGGGATTCCTTTAGCGCGCGGGCGGCACGCCCCAATAGAGGCGCGCTCGGCACGCTCCCTACACTGGGCCCCATCGACGGCCGCCGGCTCCCACCGGACGGCCGGCCCACAAGAACACAGGGAGACGCCCATGCCGCGTTCAGCCGCCGCCGCCACAGATTCGCCCCTCGCCAGCCGTGCCAGCCTGTTCGAGCAGGTGCTCGACGAGGTCCGCCAGCGCCGCGACGAGTTCGATGCCCGCTCCCACGTGCCGCGCGACATGATCGAGCGCTTCATCGAGGCCGGCATCTACCGCTCCGCCACCCCGCGCTGCTTCGGCGGCGACGCGCTGCCGCCGGCCGAGTTCCTGCGCCTGATCGAGCGCATCGCCGAAGCCGACGGCTCCGCCGGCTGGGTGGCCAGCTTCGGCAGCGCCAGCACCTACCTCACCGCGCTGCCGCGCGAGACCCTGGCCGAGCTGTACGCCGACGGCCCGGACCTGGTGTTCGCCGGCGGCCTGTTCCCCATCCAGCCGGCCGAGCAGGTGGAAGGCGGCTGGCGCGTCAGCGGCACCTGGAAGTTCGCCAGCGGCTGCAAGGGCGCCGACGTGCTCGGCGTCGGCATCGGCCTCGGCGGCCCCGGCGGCAAGCCGCGCACCGCGCTGCTGCGGGCCCGCGACGTGGAAATCGTCGAGAACTGGGAAGTGGTCGGCCTGAAGGGCACCGGCAGCCACGACCTGCGCCTGGACAAGGTCTTCGTGCCCGACGCCTGGACCTTCATCCGCGGCGGCCAGAGCAGCATCGACGAGCCGCTGTACCGCTACCCGACCATCGCCTACGCCGCCCAGGTGCTGGCGGTGGTCAACCTCGGCCTGGCCCGCGCCGCCCTCGACGAGATCGCCCGCATGGCCTCCGGCAGCGGCGTGACCGGCGCGCCCAGACTGGCCGACCGCGCCTACGTGCGCATCGAACTGGGCAAGGCCGAGGCGCAGCTGCACGCCGCGCGCGGCTTCTTCTATGACGCCACCGGGCAGGTTTGGGAATCCATCCTCGCCGGCAACGCCGTGACGCCCGAGCAGGTCAGCCTGTTGCGCCTGTCCGCCGTGCACGTTTCCCGCGCCGGCGCCGAGGTGGTGCAGCGCGCCTACGCCCTGGCCGGCACCACCGCCATCTACCTGCGCCACCCGCTGCAGCGCTACCTGCGCGACGCCATGGTGGTGACCCAGCACGCCTTCCTCAGCGACGGCATGTACGACGGCGCAGGCTCCGTGCTGCTCGATGTGCCGCCGTTCCCCGGCTACCTCTGATCGACCACAAGGACAACAAACCATGACCCGACCCACCGCCGAACCCATGCGCGTGCTGTTCTGCATCGGCATCACGCAGAACTTCTTCGACCTGCCCACCGGCGAAGGCATCAGCGTCTGGAAGGGCTTCAGCCAGATGCTGGGCGAACTGGGCGCGCTGCCCGGCATGAACGTGCTCGGCGTGCTCGACGACGACCGCCTGATGGTCGGCGCCTCCAACACCGCGCCCTGGACCGTCTACATCATGGCCGACGTCGACTGCCACCAGACCGTGGTCGACGCCTGCAACCTATTCCGCACCGTGCAGGTCGGCCAGTACAGCCTGTGGAAGTACGCCCGGATCGAGGCCCGCGTCGGCCGCCCGCTGAGCATCCCCGAAGCGGCGCGGAGCTGAGCCATGGGCCAGGCCCTGGAGCAGTTGCAAGCGCGCCTGGCGCGGCTCGAAGGCGAGGCCGCCGTGCGCCGCCTGATGGCCCGCTACATGGACCTCTGCGACGTCCCGCGCGACAGCCTCGCATTGCAAACCGAACTGGCCGGGCTGTTCGCCGAGGACGCCGTCTGGGAAGGCCTGGGCGCCCGCGCCGGGCAGAGCTTCGGCCGCCATGAAGGGCGCGCGGCGGTGGCGGCGTTCGTCGCCGGCTACCTGCCGCCGGCCGAGCATTTCGCGCTCAACCTGCACTTCCTCGGCAGCGAGTCGATCGAGGTCGGGGAGGGCGGCGACACCGCGCGCGGCCAGTGGCTGATGCAGCAGCTGTCGACCTATGTCGACGGCCGCAGCGAACTGTTCGGCACCCGCCTGAACCTGGACTTCCGCCGTGTCGGCGAGGCCTGGCAGATCACCCATTTCCGTACCCGGCGGCTGCTGGCCATGCCGCTGGGCGCACTCGCGGAGGGCGAGGCATGAGCATCTTCGTCAGCGAATTCGTCATTGAATTAGAACCTGGCGGCGCCGGCAAGCGCGTCGCCGTCAAGGACACCATCGACATCGCCGGCCATCCGACGCGTTGCGGCAGCCGCGCCTTGGCCGACAACGCGCCCGCGCAACACCACGCCGAAGTGGTGCAGCGGGTGCTGGACGCCGGCTGGCGCATCGTCGGCAAGACCAGCCTGCATGAGCTGGCCTTCGGCGTCACCGGCATCAACGACTGGAGCGGCACGCCGCGCAACCCGCAGGCGCCGGAGCGCGTGCCCGGCGGCTCGTCCAGCGGCTCCGCCGCGGCGGTCGGCGCGGGCCTGGCGGACATCGCCCTGGGCACCGATACCGGCGGTTCGGTGCGGGTGCCGGCGGCCTGCTGCGGCGTGGCCGGGCTCAAGCCGAGCTTCGGCCGCGTCAGCCGCGCGGGCGTACACCCGGAACACAGCAGCCTGGATTGCGTCGGCCCGTTCGCCGCGAACATGGCCGACCTCGTCGCCGCCATGCAGGTGCTCTGCCCCGGCTTCGGCGCGGTGAACCTGCCAGGCGCCAACCCCCGCGTGGCCTTCCTCGAAGTGCCCGCCGACCCGCACATCCAGGCCTGCCTGGGCGCCGCCGCCGACCGCGCCGGCTGGCGCCGGGCGAGCCTCTACCTGGGCGAGTTCGAGGCGGCCTTCGAGGCTGGCCTGGTGGTCATCAACCACGAGAACTGGGCGGCGCTGGGGCAATTCACTGGCAAGGGCCTGCTGGGCGCCGACGTCGAGCAGCGCCTGCTTGCCGCCGGGCGCACCAGCGCCGCCCAGCTGGCGGAGGCCGAAGGCGTGCGCGCGAGTTTCACGCGCGCCATCGATGCCGCCCTGGACGATTACGAAGTACTCCTGCTGCCGACCCTGGCCAGCCTGCCGCCGCTGCTCAGCGACGCGCGCAGCGGCAAGAGCGTGGCCGCGCTGACCTCCCTGGTCCGCCCCTTCAACCTCAGCGGCCACCCGGCGCTGAGCGTGCCGGTGGAGCTGGAGCACGGCGGCCTCAAGGTCGGCCTGCAGATCGTCGGTCGCAAGGGCGACGACGAACGCGTCTGCGCCTTCGGCGCGCAGCTGGAACAGGCACTGGCCGCCGAGCGGCCGACGAACAAGAAAATGGCATGAGGAGACACCCATGAGCGCCCCCGAGTACCGGCTGATCGCCAAGACGGGCAGCCCCGAGCAACTGGTCCAGAGCGACCGCGTCGACGTTTCGCTGTACCACGACCCGGCGCTGTTCGAGGCCGAGCTGGAGAAAATCTTCTACCGCACCTGGGTGTGGGTCGCCCACGACAGCGAAGTGCGCAACCCCGGTGACTTCAAGACCACGATGATCGGCCGCCGCCCGGTGATAGTGGTGCGCGACAAGAAGGGCCAGGTCAACGTCCTGGAAAACCGCTGCCGCCACCGCGGCGCCACCGTCTGCGAGAAGCACAAGGGCAACGCCACCGGCTTCACCTGCCCGTACCACAGCTGGTCCTACGGCCTGGACGGCAAGCTGCGCGCGCTGCCGTACCCGGACGGCTACGAGGACATCCTCGACAAGGCCGAGCTGCCGCTGACCAGCCTGCGGGTGGAAAGCTACGCCGGCATGATCTTCGCCAGCTACGACGCCGACATCGAACCGCTGGAAGACTTCCTCGGCGGCGCCAGGCACTGGATGGACCTGTTCATGAAGCAGGGCGCCGGCTTCCCGATCAAAGTCCAGGGCGAACACAAGTTCACCTTCAAGGGCAACTGGAAGATCCAGCTGGAGAACACCACCGACGGCTACCACTTCCCGATCGTGCACAAGTCGTGGATGTCCTCGGTGGATGACGAGACCAGCGAGATGCTCTCGTTCATGACCGACCCGCAGGCGGTGACCCACGCCCTGGGCAACGGCCACAGCGTGATGGTGATGGTGCCCGAGCACGTCGACCTCGACCACGACGACGGCACCGAGCAGCTGCAGGAGCGCTTCGCCCACGTCACCGAGGAACTGTCGAAAACCATGGAGCCTGCACAGGTGCGCCGTATCGTCCGCTCGCTGCACGGCGCCGGCTTCAACCTCAACCTGTTCCCCAACGTGGCCATGTCCATGTCGTTCTTCCGCGTGTTGCGCCCGGTGTCGGTCACCGAGACGGAAATCCGCCACGTCGCCCTGGGCATGGACGGCGGCCCGGAGATCGCCAACCGCGAGCGCCTGCGCATCCACGAGCACTTCCAGGGCCCGTTCGGCTTCGGCAGCCCGGACGACGCCGAGGCCTGGGACCGCGTGCAGCGCGGCTCCTACGCCGGCCCCGATGCGCCGATCCTGGTCAACCGCGGGCTGAACCGCGAAGTCGTGGCCGAGAACGGCGACAAGGTTTCCCACGCCACCGACGAAGGCGGCATGCGCGAGGCCTACCAAATGTGGAAGAGGATGATGAGCCAATGAGCAACGACACCCTGAACGGCTTCTCCGGCCCGCTGGCCAAGGCCATCGAATTCATCTGGCGCGAGGCCGAACTGCTCGACCGCAAGGACTACGCGCAGTGGAGCGGACTGTGGAGCGAGGAGGGCATCTACGTGGTGCCCATCGACGCCGAGGGCGACGACTTCGCCGCCAGCCTCAACTACGCCTTCGACGACGCGCGCATGCGCGCCCTGCGCATCGAGCGCCTGAGCGCCGGCTACTCGCCCTCGGCGATCGACGCGGCGAAGACCGTGCGCAGCGTGTCGCGCTTCCGCCTGGTGGAAGCCGCCGGCGATCTCGTCGAAGTGCATTCGGCGCAGATCCTCTACGCCTACAAGCGCGGCGTGCACACGCCCTTCGTCGCCGACCTGGAGCACCGTATCCGCTTCGCCGCCGAAGGCCCGCGCCTGGAGCGCAAGGTGGTGCGCCTGATCAACGCCCAGGACGCCCTGGGCGCCATCGGCTTCCTGCTCTGAGGATGCAGCCATGACCCGTACCGCACTCGTCACCGGGGCCTCGCGCGGCCTCGGCGAATGTATCGCCCGGCGCCTGCACGGCGCCGGCTACCGCGTGGCCCTGGCCGACGTGCGCCTGGGCGACGCCCAGCGCCTGGCCGATGAACTCGACCCCAGCGGCGCCAGCGTGCTGGCGGTGGAGCTGGACGTGCGCGAGAAGGCCGCCTTCGAACGTGCCCGCGACTTGTTGCAGGCCAAATGGGGCGGCTGCGACATCCTGGTGAACAACGCCGGGGTGTCCAAGGTCGCCGCGCTGATGGACATCACCCCGGAGGAGTTCGACGCCTCGCTGGCGGTGAACCTGCGCGGCACCTTCGTCGCCTGCCAGGTGTTCGGCGCGCACTTCGCCAGCCGCGGCTTCGGCCGCATCGTCAACATCGCCTCCCTGGCCGGGCAGAACGGCGGCACCGCCACCGGCGGCCACTACGCCGCGGCCAAGGGCGGCGTGGCGACGCTGACCAAGGTCTTCGCCCGCGAACTGGCGCCGGCCGGCGTCACCGTCAACAGCATCTCCCCGGGCCCGCTGGACCTGCCGGTGGTGCGCGAAACGGTGGCCCCGGAGCGCCTGGAACAGATCCTCAAGACCATCCCGGTGGGCCGCCTGGGCGACCCGGACTACGTGGCCGACAGCGTGCTGCTGCTGGTCGCCGACAACGCCGCCTCGGTGACCGGCGCCTGCTGGGACATCAACGGCGGCCTGTTCATGCGCTGAGAAAGCCGGCGGATAACGCGGAGCGTTATTCGCCCTACGCCGACCCCCAACGTAGGGCGAATAACCGGCACGGTTATCCGCCGCAACCGGGATGGCGGCCAGCGCGCCGCTCGCCCTGAAGCCTTGCAAGGTAAGACCATGATGAAGGTAAGAATCCAAAGGATCGTCGACGAAGCCCTGGACATCCGTTCCTTCCGCCTCGTGCGCAGCGACGGCCAGCCATTCGATGCCTACGAGCCGGGCGCCCACGTCGACGTCACCGGCCCCACCGGGGTGACCCGCCAGTACTCCCTGTGCAGCCCGCCGGAAGACCGCGCCGCCTACCTGGTGGCGGTGAAGAAGGAAGCCGCCTCCCGCGGCGGCTCTGCGGCCCTGCACGAGCAGGTGGAAGAGGGCATGGAGCTGGAAATGGGCGCCCCGCGCAACCTGTTCCGCCTGGCTCCGGAAGCCCGCGAGCACGTGATGTTCGCCGCCGGCATCGGCGTGACGCCGCTGCTGAGCATGGCCTACAAGCTCAACGCCCGGGGCGAGCCCTACGTGCTGCACTATTTCGCCCGCTCGCCGGAGCACGCGGCCTTCGTCGAACTGCTGTCCGGCCCGGTGTTCGCCGGCAAGGTGGAATTCCACTACGGCGTGGGGCCGGCCGACCTCGAAGCCGAGCTGGCCGCCAGCCTGGCGCGCGCCCCGGCAGCGGCCCACGTCTACACCTGCGGCCCGGCGCCGTTCATGAACAAGGTGGTGGACGTCGCCAGGCGCAGCCGCAGCGAAGACGCCATCCACCTGGAACACTTCCAGGCCGACCCGGCCGCCAACGCCGCCCCGGCCGGCAGCTTCGAAGTGGAGCTGGCCAGCAGCGGAGTGGTGCTGCAAGTGCCGGCCGACGCCAGCCTGGTGGACGTGCTCCAGGCCCACGGCTGCGACATCGACACCGAATGCCGCGAAGGCATCTGCGGCACCTGCATAGTGGAAGTGCTGGAAGGCGAGCCGGAGCATCGGGACAACTGCCTGTCGAGTAAGGAGAAGGCTTCGAACAGGCAGATTTGCGCCTGCGTTTCGCGGGCCAGGTCGGCGCGGTTGGTGCTGGACCTCTGACACCTGCTCTTCGTAGGAGCGAGCTTGCTCGCGAACGGGAGTCTGCCGGCGGCATTGGTGCCTTGGGTTGACTCCGCCCCCTCTCCCCAGCCCTCTCCCTGAAGGGAGAGGGGGCTTGTCCGTGCCGAGAAAGCTGATGGTTTCCGCCGGAAACCGCCGAGGTCGCCGGCTAACGCCAAAACATCAAACCCTGCCCAACGGTCCCCTCTCCCTTCAGGGAGAGGGTTAGGGAGAGGGCGCTCTTCGGGACAAACACCATAGCCCGGTTGAGGCTCCATTCGCGAGCAAGCTCGCTCCTACAGGAAAAGCCCCGAAGCTCCCCTACGGCACCCCCAGGTCCAAAACCTCCCGCACCAGCAGCGCAATGCTGGAAACCCCCATCTTCTCCTTGATCTTGGTGCGGTGCACATCCACCGTCTTCACGCTGATGTTCAGCTCGCGGGCGATCACCTTGCTGGCCTTGCCGTCGATCACCATGCCCAGCACCTCGCGCTCGCGCCCGGTGAGCAGGTCCAGGCGCTGCTGCAGCTGGCGCTTCTGCTCGGCGCCGGCGTGCACCTGCACCGCGGCTTTCAGCGCGGCCTGGATGCGCTCCAGCATCTGCTGCGGGTTGTAGGGCTTCTCGACGAAATCCAGCGCGCCGTTCTTCATCGCCTGCACAGACATGGGAATGTCGCCGTGGGCCGAGACGAAGATGATCGGCAGCGCCGCGCCGCGCTCGTTGAGCATGGCCTGCAGCTGGAAGCCGCTGGTTTCCGGCATGCGCACGTCGAGCACGAGGCAGGCGGGGCTGCCGGGGTCGTAGTGGGCGAGAAATTCCTCGGCGCCGGCGAAGCACTGCGCCTGGATGCTGACCGACTCCAGGAGCCAGGCCAGCGAGGTGCGCAGGTCCTTGTCGTCGTCGACGATGTAAACAACGGGTTTGCGGGTATCCATCAGGGCACTGCCACGGTTCTTCTTATTAGGTCTGGCTCGCAGTCTTCGCTGCGGCACGCACGGCGGGCGCGCTTGCGCCCAGGGGCCAGCATACCCAGGCGGCGCCGGGCTGGCGATAAAGAAACCCCCTAGTCGACTAAAGGCCAGCCACCGCCGCCATGGGATTCGCCTGGATACCGCGCCTGGCCGCGGGGCCGTAGATTGGTAAGCATCGACAACCGGCCACAAGGGCGCGCCATGAACAACCTGAGCCAGACCCAGATCGACTTCCGCAACGCCATGGCGCGGCTGCCCGCCGCGGTGAACATCATCACCAGCGACGGCCCCGGCGGGCGCTGCGGCATCACCGCCAGCGCGGTCTGCTCGGTCACCGACTCGCCGCCCACGGTGCTGGTGTGCATCAACCGCGGCAGCGCCAGCCACGAACCCTTCCGCACCAACGGCCACCTGTGCATCAACGTGCTGCGCGGCGAGCAGGAGGAACTGGCCCGGCACTTCGCCGGCATGACACAGGTGCCGATGGCGGAACGCTTCGCCTCGGCCCTGTGGGAAGAGGGTTGCGCCGGCGTGCCGGTGCTGCGCGATGCCCTGGTCACCCTGGAAGGGCGCATCAGCGAGTGCAAGGAAGTCGGCTCGCACTCGGTGCTGTTCGTCGAACTGGAACGCGCCGCGGTGCGCGAGCAGGGCGACAGCCTGGTGTACTTCAACCGCCTGTTCCACCGCCTGGACGGCGTGTCGGCGGCGGCCTGAAGGGCGGGGCAGGGGGCTTTCATCACTGCGCGGCATGATGACTATCGACGCCGACGCGTGGTCATGCGCCAGGCATGTGGTTAGAGTCCGGCTCAAAGCCACGCCCGCGCATCTGCCGCGCGAGCCCTGACCGGAGCCTCCATGAAGTCCCTGTCCGAAACCGCCTTTTCCATGCTCGACCTGGTGCCCATCCGCGACCAGGGCACCGTCAGCGAAGCGCTGAACAATGCCGTCGAGGTGGCCCGTCACGTCGAGCGCCTCGGCTTCACCCGCTACTGGCTGGCCGAGCACCACAACATGGACGGCATCGCCAGTTCGGCGACTGCCGTGCTGATCGGCCACATCGCCGGCAAGACCGCGCGCATCCGAGTCGGCTCCGGCGGGGTGATGCTGCCCAACCACCCGCCGCTGGTGATTGCCGAGCAGTTCGGCACCCTCGCCAGCCTCTACCCGGGGCGCATCGACCTGGGCCTGGGCCGCGCCCCCGGCGCCGACCAGGCGACCATGCGCGCCCTGCGCCGCGACCGCATGCTCGGCGACGGCGAAGACTTCCCCGAGCAGGTCGCCGAGCTGGAAATGCTCCTCGGCCCGCGCCGCCCGCAGCAGAGCCTGCTGGCCATCCCCGGCGAGGGCACGCGGGTGCCGATCTGGCTGCTCGGTTCCAGCCTGTTCAGCGCCCGCCTGGCCGCCGAGAAGGGCCTGCCCTACGCCTTCGCCTCGCACTTCGCGCCGCGCTACCTGCACGACGCGCTGCGCATCTACCGGCAGAACTTCAAGCCCTCGGCCATCCTTGAACAGCCCTACGCGATGATCGGCGTGCCGCTGATCGCCGCGCCCACCGACGAAGAGGCCGAGTACCTGGCGACCACCGCGTTCCAGCGCGTGCTGGCGCTGATCCGCGGTGAAAGCCTCAAGCAGAAGCCGCCGGTGGAGCGCATGGCCGGCCTGTGGCTGCCCCACGAGCAGGAAGCGGTGGGCAACTTCTTCGGCCTGGCGGTGATCGGCGGCCCGGAGAAGGTGCGCAGCCGCCTGGAAATCCTTGTCGAGCAGACCGGGGCGGATGAGATCATCTTTACCAGTGATATCTACGACCATGCACTGCGCTTGCGCTCGTTGGAGATTGTTGCTGGGTTGCGTTGATTCCAGCGGCGCTTTGGTGTTTGCCGGTAACTTTGGCGCCGGGGGGAATCCTTTCCCTCACCCCAGCCCTCTCCCAGAGGGAGAGGGGGCCGTCCGTGCCGTTAGTGAGAATGGTGTTCGCCGGCAGCGCCAGAGTGGCCGGCAGACATAGAACTTCCAGCTTGCGCCGAACTGGCTCCCTCTCCCCCCGGGAGAGGGCTGGGGTGAGGGGACCAGCGCCAACCTGAAGCACCCCCACCCCCAGCCACTCCCCGCTGTCCAATCCGCTCATCCACATAAGTCCCTTTCGACATTGCCGCAGCAACCGCCCGGCGCGAACATCCCGCTACTCCCTACAAGAACAAGCCAGGAGTTCCGCGATGCGCCCCTATGCCGCCGCCGCTGCCGAATTCGATTACGCGGCCACCGCCCGAGACACCCTCGCCGGCAGCCTCGACGCCCTCAACGCCTGCGTCGAATGCTGCGACCGCCATGCCCCGTCCGGGCGCGTCGCCCTGTACTGGGAAGGCCGCAACGGCGAGCGCGCCGAATACAGCTTCGCCCAGCTGCAGGCCCTGTCCGCGCAGTTCGCCAACCTGCTCCACGACCTGGGCGTGCGCCCCGGCGACCGCGTCTCCGGTATGCTGCCGCGCACCCCGGAACTGCTGGTCACCATCCTCGGCACCTGGCGCCTGGGCGCGGTCTACCAGCCGCTGTTCACCGCCTTCGGGCCCAAGGCCATCGAGCACCGCCTGGGCATCGCCGGCAGCCGCGTGCTGGTCACCGACGCCGGCAACCGCGCCAAGCTCGACGAAGTGCCCAACGCCCCGCAAATCATCACCGTCAGCGGCGGCCAGGCGATCCCGGCCGGCGACCTGGACTTCAAGCAGGCCCTGGAAAGCCGCTCCGAGCAATTCGAACCGGTCCTGCGCACGGGCGAAGACCCCTTCCTGCTGATGTTCACCTCCGGCACCACCGGCCTGGCCAAGCCGCTGGCGGTGCCGCTCAAGGCCATCCTGGCGTTCACCGGCTACCTGCGCGACGCCGTGGACCTGCGCCCCGAGGACCGCTTCTGGAACCTGGCCGACCCGGGCTGGGCCTACGGCCTCTACTACGCCGTCACCGGCCCGCTGGCCCTGGGCCACGCCACCACCTTCTACGAAGGCGCCTTCACGGTGGAGAGCACCTGCCGGATCATCCGCCAGTACGGCATCACCAACCTGGCCGGCTCGCCCACCGCCTACCGCATGCTCAAGGCCTCGGCCGCCGAGGTGGAACGCGAGCTCAAGGGCCGCCTGCGCGCGGTGAGCAGCGCCGGCGAGGCGTTGACCCCGGAGGTGATCCGCTGGTTCGCCGAGGGCCTGGGGGCGACCATCCACGACCACTACGGGCAGACCGAGCTGGGCATGGTCCTGGCCAACCACCATGGGCTGCAGCACCCGGTGCACCTGGGCGCGGCCGGCTACTCCATCCCCGGCCACCGCGTGGTGGTGCTGGGCGAGAACGGCGAGGAACTGCCCGCCGGCCAGCCGGGCATCCTGGCCATGGACCGCAAGCGCTCGCCGCTGATGTGGTTCGCCGGCTACCAGGGCATGGAAACCAAGGCCTTCGTCGGCGACTACTATCTCAGTGGCGATACCGTGGAGCTGAACGCCGACGGCAGCATCAGCTTCGTCGGCCGCTCCGACGACCTCATCACCACCTCCGGCTACCGCGTCGGCCCCTTCGACGTGGAGAGCGCGCTGATCGAGCATCCGGCGGTGATGGAAGCGGCGGTGATCGGCAAGCCCGACCCGGAGCGCACCGAGCTGGTCAAGGCCTACGTGGTGCTCTGCCCGCAGCACCAGCCCAGCCCGGAGCTGGCCGAGGAGCTGCAACAGTACGTGCGCAAGCGCCTGTCGGCGCATAGCTACCCGCGGGAAGTGGAGTTCATCGCCGAACTGCCGAAGACCCCCAGCGGCAAGATCCAGCGCTTCCTCCTGCGCAACCAGGAGATAGCCCGGCAACAAGAGGCGGCCGAACGCGCGGCCGCGCAGCACTGATTCGGAGAGATTTCATGCACATCCAGGACAAGGTCTTCCTCATCACCGGCGGCGGCTCCGGGCTCGGCGCGGCCACCGCGAAAGCCTTGGTGGAGGCCGGCGCCCGCGTGCTGCTGGCCGACGTCAACGCCGAGGCCGGCGCCGCCCGCGTGGCCGAGCTGGGCGAGGGCAGGGCGCGCTTCGTGCGCACCGACGTGACCAGCGAGGCCGACGGCCGCGCCGCCGTGGAAGCCGCGCTGGAAAGCTTCGGCGCGCTGCACGGGCTGGCCAACTGCGCCGGCGTGGCGCCGGCCGAAAAAGTCCTCGGGCGCAACGGCCCGCACGGCCTGGACAGCTTCGCCCGGGCCGTCAACATCAACCTGGTGGGCAGCTTCAACATGCTGCGCCTGGCCGCCGAGGCCATGGCCCGCAACGAGCCGGACGCCGGCGGCGAGCGCGGCGTCATCGTCAACACCGCCTCGGTGGCGGCCTTCGACGGGCAGATCGGCCAGGCCGCGTATTCGGCGTCGAAGGCCGGGGTGGTCGGCATGACCCTGCCCATCGCCCGCGAACTGGCGCGCCACGGCATCCGCGTGATGACCATCGCCCCCGGTATCTTCGAAACGCCGATGATGGCCGGCATGCCCCAGGAAGTCCGCGACGCCCTCGGCGCCAGCGTGCCCTTCCCGCCGCGCCTGGGCCGCCCCGACGAATTCGCCGCGCTGGTCCGCCACATCGTCGAGAACAGCATGCTCAACGGCGAGGTGATCCGCCTCGACGGCGCCATCCGCATGGCCGCCAAGTGACAGGAGTAACGAAAATGAACGATCCCGTAGTCATCGTCAGCGCCGTCCGCACCCCCATGGGCGGCTTCCTCGGCGACTTCAAGGACGCCAGCGCCGCCACCCTCGGCGCCGCCGCCGTGCGCGCGGCCATCGAGCGCGCGCAGCTGGGCGCCGACCAGATCGACGAAGCCATCCTCGGCTGCGTGCTTTCCGCCGGCCAGGGCCAGGCCCCGGCGCGCCAGGCGGTGCTCGGCGCCGGGCTGGACCGCGGCACGCCCTGCACCACCATCAACAAGATGTGCGGCTCGGGCATGAAGGCCGTGATGCAGGGCCACGACGCGCTGCTGGCCGGCAGCGCCGGCGTGGTGCTGGCCGGCGGCATGGAGAGCATGTCCAACGCGCCCTACCTGCTGGAGCGCGCCCGCACGGGTTACCGCATGGGCCACGGCAAGGTGCTCGACCACATGTTCCTCGACGGCCTCGAGGACGCCTACGACAAGGGTCGACTGATGGGCACCTTCGCCGAGGACTGCGCGCAGGGCTACGGCTTCACCCGCCAGCAGCAGGACGACTACGCCATCGCCTCGCTGACCCGCGCCCAGCAGGCCATGCGCGACGGCCGCTTCGCCGCCGAGATCGTCCCGGTGACGGTCAAGGCCGGCAAGGAAACCCGCGAGATCGCTCAGGACGAGCAGCCGCCGAAGGCCAGGCTGGACAAGATTCCGACGCTGAAACCGGCGTTCCGCGAAGGCGGCACCGTCACCGCGGCCAACTCCAGCTCCATCTCCGACGGCGCCGCCGCGCTGGTGCTGATGCGCCTGTCCGAGGCCGAGAAACGCGGCCTGGCGCCGCTGGCAGCGATCCGCGCGCATTCCTCCTACGCCGCCGCGCCGAACCTGTTCCCCACCGCCCCGGTGGGCGCCATCCAGCGTCTGCTGCAGCGCAGCGGCTGGGGCCTGGGCGAGGTGGACCTGTTCGAGGTCAACGAAGCCTTCGCCGTGGTGGCCATGGCCGCCATGCGCGAACTGGACATCCCCCACGCCAAGCTCAACGTCCATGGCGGCGCCTGCGCCCTGGGCCACCCGATCGGCGCCTCGGCGGCGCGCATCCTGGTGACCCTGCTCTCGGCGCTGCAGCAGTACGACCTGAAACGCGGCATCGCCTCGGTGTGCATCGGCGGCGGCGAAGCCACGGCGATCGCCGTCGAGCGCCTGTGAGGAGCGAAGCATGATTCCCAGCGAAGAAGACCTGCAGATCCGCGACGTCGCCCGCCAGTTCGCCCAGGAGCGGCTGAAACCCTTCGCCGCCGAGTGGGACCGCGAGCACCGCTTCCCGGCCGAGGCGCTGAAGGAAATGGCCGATCTCGGCTTCCTCGGCATGCTGGTGGCCGAGGAGTGGGGCGGCGCGCAGACCGGGCACCTGGCCTACGCGATGGCCCTGGAAGAGATCGCCGCCGGCGACGGCGCCTGCTCCACCATCATGAGCGTGCACAACTCGGTGGGCTGCATGCCCATCGCCAAGTTCGGCAGCGAAGAACAGAAGCGCCAGTTCCTGGTACCCCTGGCCCGCGGCGAGATGATCGGCGCCTTCGCCCTCACCGAGCCCCAGGCCGGCTCCGACGCCAGCTTCCTGAAGACCCGCGCGCGCCGCGACGGCGACCACTACGTGCTGAACGGCAGCAAGCAGTTCATCACCTCCGGTAGCCACGCCGGACTGGTGATCGTCTTCGCAGTGACCGACGCGGCGGCCGGCAAGAAGGGCATCAGCGCCTTCATCGTGCCCACCGACAACCCCGGCTACCGCGTGGTGCGGGTGGAGGACAAGCTCGGCCAGCACGCCTCGGACACCTGCCAGATCGCCTTCGACGACCTGCGCATCCCGGCTGGCTACCGCCTGGGCGAGGAGGGCCAGGGCTACGCCATCGCCCTGGCCAACCTGGAAGGCGGGCGCATCGGCATCGCCTCCCAGGCGGTGGGCATGGCCCGCGCCGCCTTCGAATACGCCCGCGACTACGCCCACGAAAGGGAAACCTTCGGCAAGCCGATCATCCAGCACCAGGCGGTGGCCTTCCGCCTCAGCGACATGGCCACCGAGATAGCCGTGGCGCGACAGATGGTCCACCACGCGGCGAGCTTGCGCGAAGCGGGCCTGCCGTGCCTGACGGAAGCCTCCATGGCCAAGCTGTTCGCCTCGGAGATGGCCGAGCGGGTGTGTTCGGCGGCGATCCAGACGCTGGGGGGGTATGGATACCTGCAGGATTACCCGGTGGAGCGTATCTATCGGGATGTGCGGGTGTGCCAGATCTACGAGGGCACCAGTGATGTGCAGCGGTTGGTGATTGCGCGGAGTTTGTGAGGAGCTTTTGGAGCGAGCTTGCTCGCGAATGGTGATAGCCCCGAAGAGCGCCCTCTCCCTAACCCTCTCCCTGAAGGGAGAGGGGACCGTTCGGCGTGCTTGGATGTTCTGGAGTCAGCCGGCAGCACCGAAGGTTTCCGACTGAAACCATCACCTTTCTCGGCACGGACAAGCCCCCTCTCCCTTCAGGGAGAGGGCTGGGGAGAGGGGACGGAGCCAGGCCCAGACACCTGCGTTGCCGACGAACTCCATTCGCGAGCAAGCTCGCCCCCACGCCCCCACGCCCCCACGCCCCCTCGAACCCTACCCATCCCCCCGAAACCGCCCCCGATACTCCGTCGGCGTCACCCCCAGCCTCTGCACGAACACCAACCGCATCCGCGCCGCGCTGCCGAAGCCGCAGCGCCAGGCCACCACCTTCAGCGGCAGCCCGCTACCCTCCAGCAACCCCCGCGCCGCGTCCAGTCGGGCGCGCTGGACGAATTCCGCCGGGGTGATGCCCGCCTCGCGGACGAACACCCGGGCGAAGGTGCGCTCGCTCATGGTCGCCACCGCCGCCAGTTCCGCCACCGACAGCGCGTCGGTGAGATGGGCCTGCACGTGGCGTTGCACCCGGGCAATGGGCGAGTCGCCGTCCGCTGGCGCCTGCAGATAGGGGCTGAACTGCGACTGGCCGCCCTGGCGCTGGGCTACCACCAGCAGCCGCTTGGCCACGCTCAGCGCCACCGCCGGGCCGTGGTCCTCGGCCAGCAGCGCCAGGGCCAGGTCGATGCCGGCGGTCACGCCTGCGGAGGTCACCAGCGCGCCGTCACGCACGTGGATGCTGTCGGGCTCCACCCTTGCCTGCGGAAACAGCTGCGCCAGGCGCGCGGCGTCGCCCCAGTGGGTGGTGACGCGCTTGCCGTCCAGCAGCCCGGCATGGCCGAGGAGGAAGACGCCGGTGCAGATCGAGCCGTAGCGCGGCGTCTCGGCGCAGGCCCGGCGCAGCCAGGCGAGGAGGGCGGTGGAAGGTGTCTCGGCGGGCAACTGCGGGCCGCCGGGTACCAGCAGGATGTCGAAGCCGCCGACGGCGCCGTCCAGTTCGTGCTGCGCGCCCAGCAACTGGCCGTTGGAGGCGGGGATGGGGAAGCCGCGTTCGGCCAGCGTCAGCACCTGGTAGCCGCTGCCCGGCGCGACGAAGGCATTGGCTTCGGCGAAGACGTCCAGCGGGCCGGCGACGTCCAGCGCCTGCACGCCGGGGAACAGCAGCATGGCCACGCGTTTCATGGCGGAGTCCTGGCGACGAATGGGCTTGCCATTGTGGCGCCGTGATTGGCTGGCAGCAAAGCGGAAAATGAATCGAATCCTGCCAGTCCGGGGGCTTTTTACCGCAGGTGAAAGGGCGGTCAATCCATTCAGCCAGGTTGGCAAGCCCTTATTGTTACGTGTTGCGCAGTAATCCCTTGTCGTATTGCCTCTGTGTCCGGAACGGCCGTTCAACTAAATTTGTATACACGGCAAGGCCAAATGGCCAGCACGCCGGAAACCGGAGAATCCCACCATGAAACCCACCCTGTTCAGCCTGTTCGCCATCCCCCTGATGGGCGCCGCCCTGGCCGCCAATGCCGCCGACGCCGCGCCCGTGGTCTACCACTACGGCATGCAGCTCGACGTGGCCAAGGTGATCAGCATCGAGCAAGCCAACGACCGTTGCGAAGTCGCCCCGGCGAAAATGACCTACGCCGACTCCAAGGGCCAGGTCCACGTGCTCGAGTACCTGCGCCAGACCGAGATGTGCAGCGACATCTGACCCTCCCTGCGCAACGGGCGGCGTTCTTCCGCCGCCCGCGCCGCGCGACTCTGCCTCACTCCGCTCGGCCTTCCTCGCAACCTTCCTTCTGCAGCCGCGGCCAGTCGGCTATCTGCAAGAGCACGTCGCTCAGCGCCTGGGCGGCGCTGGAGAGCTTGTGCTCGGCCAGGCTGAACAGGCCCACGCGGCGTTCCACCGTGGGTTCGTAGAGGTCCACGCAGCGCGCGCCCAGCTCCTCCATCTGCTTCACGCACAGGCGCGGCACCGCGCTCACCCCCAGCCCCTGGGCGACCATGCGCCCGACGGTGACCAACTGGTGGCTCTCGAAGGCCACCGCCAGCTTGCCGTGGCTGGCCGCCACGCTGTCTTCCAGCAGCAGGCGCACCGCCGAAGGGCGCTGCAGGGTGATGAAGGGCTGCTCCAGCAACTGTGCCCAGGTCAGCCGGCGCTGCCCGGCCAGGGGCGAGCCGGCCGGCAGCACGGCGACGAAGCGGTCGCTGTAGAAGGCCTGGAAGCTCAGGCCGTCGAGGCTGTCCGGCTCGAAGGCGATGCCCAGCTCGACGCGGCGGTTGCGCACCATCTCCAGCACCTGTTCGTTGATCACGTCGTGCACCGCCACGTTCACCTTCGGGTGGCGCTGGCGGAAGGCCATGAGCGCGCCCGGCAGCAGGTTGCCGGCGAAGGAGGGCATGGCGGCAATGGAAACCTTGCCCAGTTGCAGGGTGAAGTGCTGGCGCAGCAGCTCCTCGGCGTTGTCCCAGTCGGCCAGCAGGCGCCGGGCGATGGGCAGCAGGGTCTCGCCCTCGGGGGTGAGGGCGACGCTGCGGGTAGTGCGCACCAGCAGCTGCCCGCCGAGGGATTCCTCCAGGTTCTTGATCGCCAGGCTCAGGGCCGGCTGCGACAGGTGCAGGCGCTCGCCGGCCTGGGCGAAGCTCAGGCTCTGCGCCACGGCGAGGAAGGCGCGCAGTTGCTTGACGGTCATTGATAAGAAAAGCCGAATAATCGATTGGAAAAACAAACTTAACAAATCAGTCCCCAGCGGTGAAGCTGCAGACGCTCTCCGACCGGCCGGTCGGAAACCCAAACTACAAGAGAGGCAGCAGCAGATGGCAGGACTCGACAAGCGGGTTGGCAGTTACGCGGAGGCCCTGGCCGGGCTCACCGACGGCATGACGGTACTGGCGGGCGGCTTCGGCCTGTGCGGCATCCCCGAGAACCTCATCGCCGAGATCCGCCGCCTGGGCGTGAAGGGCCTGACGGTGGTGTCGAACAACTGCGGCGTCGACGGCTTCGGCCTGGGCGTGCTGCTGGAAGACCGGCAGATCCGCAAGATGATCGCCTCCTACGTCGGCGAGAACGAACTGTTCGAACGCCAGCTGCTGTCCGGCGAACTGGAAGTGGAACTCACCCCGCAAGGCACCCTGGCCGAGAAACTGCGCGCCGGCGGCGCCGGCATCCCGGCCTTCTTCACCGCCACCGGCTACGGCACCCCGGTTGCCGAAGGCAAGGAAGTGCGCGAGTTCAACGGCCGCCCGCACATCATGGAACAGGCCATCACCGGCGACTTCGCCATCGTCAAGGGCTGGAAGGCCGACCACTACGGCAACGTCATCTACCGCCACACCGCGCAGAACTTCAACCCGGTGGTGGCCACCGCGGGGCGCATCACCGTGGTCGAGGTGGAGGAGATCGTCGAGCCGGGCGAACTGGACCCCACCCAGATCCACACCCCCGGCATCTACGTCGACCGCATCATCCAGGGGACCTTCGAGAAGCGCATCGAAAAGCGCACCGTGCGTTCCTGAGCCCACCGGACAAGAGAGACAAGAAGATGGCATTGACCCGCGAACAGATGGCCCAGCGCGTGGCGCGCGAACTGCAGGACGGCTACTACGTGAACCTCGGCATCGGCATCCCGACCCTGGTGGCCAACTACGTGCCCGAGGGCATGGAAGTGATGCTGCAATCGGAGAACGGCCTGCTCGGCATGGGCGCCTTCCCCACCGAGCAAACCCTAGACGCCGACATGATCAACGCTGGCAAGCAGACCGTGACCGCCGTGAAGGGCGCGTCGATCTTCTCCTCCGCCGAGTCCTTCGCGATGATCCGCGGCGGCCACGTCGACCTCACCGTGCTCGGCGCCTTCGAAGTGGACGTGCAGGGTAACATCGCCTCCTGGATGATCCCCGGCAAGCTGGTGAAAGGCATGGGCGGCGCCATGGACCTGGTGGCCGGTGCCGACAACATCATCGTCACCATGACCCACGCCTCCAAGGACGGCGAGTCCAAGCTGCTCGACCGCTGCAGCCTGCCGCTGACCGGCGCCGGCTGCATCCGCAAGGTGCTCACCGACCTGGCCTACCTGGAAATCATCGACGGCGCCTTCGTCCTGCGCGAGACCGCGCCGGGGGTGAGCGTCGAGGAAATCGCCGAGAAGACCGCCGGACGGCTGATCGTGCCGGATGATGTCAAAGAGATGACCTTCTGACACCCCCTGTAGGAGCGGGCCCTGCCCGCGATCGCGCGCAGGAGTAGCACCCGTAGGATGGCGTTGAGCGAAGCGATACCCATCACCACCACTGAGTTAGTCGCGCTGTAAGAGCACCCTCTCCCTAACCCTCTCCCGCAAGCGGGAGAGGGGACTGGTCCGGCGCCGGGATGAGCACATGAGTCATCTTGGCACGGACAGCTCCCTCTCCCTTCAGGGAGAGGGCGGGGGGAGAGGGCAGCCCAAGCCACCGGAGTGAGCCAATCATGCAAGACGTAGTGATAGTCGCCGCCACCCGCACCGCCATCGGCGCCTTCCAGGGCAGCCTGGCGAACATCCCCGCCCACGAGCTGGGCGCCATCGTCATCCGCGAGCTGCTGCAGCGCAGCGGCGTGAAGCCCGAGCAGGTGGACGAGGTGATCCTCGGCCAGGTGCTCACCGCCGGCTCCGGGCAGAACCCGGCGCGCCAGGCCGCCATCGCCGCCGGGCTGCCCCATGCGGTGCCGGCGCTGACGCTGAACAAGGTCTGCGGCTCGGGCCTCAAGGCCCTGCACCTGGCCGCCCAGGCCATCCGCTGCGGCGACGCCGAGGTGGTGATCGCCGGCGGCCAGGAGAACATGAGCCTGTCGCCCTACGTGCTGCCCAAGGCCCGCACCGGCCTGCGCATGGGCCATGCGCAACTGGTCGACAGCATGATCGTCGACGGCCTGTGGGACGCCTTCAACGACTACCACATGGGCATCACCGCCGAGAACCTGGTGGACAAATACGGCATCAGCCGCGAGGAACAGGACGCCTTCGCCGCCGCCTCGCAGCAGAAGGCCGTGGCCGCCATCGAGGCCGGGCGCTTCCGTGACGAGATCGTCCCGGTGAGCATCCCGCAGCGCAAGGGCGAGGCGCTGAGCTTCGACACCGACGAGCAGCCGCGCGCCGGTACCACCGCCGAGGCCCTGGCCAAGCTCAAGCCGGCGTTCAAGAAGGACGGCAGCGTCACCGCCGGCAACGCCTCCAGCCTCAACGACGGCGCCGCCGCCGTGCTGCTGATGAGCGCCGCCAAGGCCAAGGAACTGGGCCTGCCGGTGCTGGCGCGCATCGCCTCCTACGCCAGCGCCGGCGTCGACCCGGCGATCATGGGCATCGGCCCGGTGTCCGCCACCCGCCGCTGCCTGGACAAGGCCGGCTGGCAACTGGCCGAGCTGGACCTGATCGAGGCCAACGAAGCCTTCGCCGCGCAGTCCCTGGCGGTGGGCAAGGAACTGGGCTGGGACGCCGCCAAGGTCAACGTCAACGGCGGTGCCATCGCCCTCGGCCATCCCATCGGCGCTTCCGGCTGCCGCGTGCTGGTCAGCCTGCTGCACGAAATGCTCCGCCGCGATGCGAAGAAGGGCCTTGCCACCCTGTGCATCGGCGGTGGCCAGGGCGTGGCCCTGGCCCTGGTTCGCGACTGATCGAACCCCGCGTGCCCGTGTGACGGACGCCCCGGACGAACTCCGGGGCGTTCGGCGTTACAAAGAAAAATAACTCCAAGAAATCGAGGTAGGAAAAATGAACGCGAAACTGCAACTGCAGGAAAGCCGTTCCGCGCGCTTCGCCATGGCCTGCTCGGCCTGGGCCGAGCGCTGGTTCCCGGACTCCTGGGTGTTCGCCACCCTGGCGGTGCTGATCGTGGCCGTGGCCACCCTGGCCATGGGCGCGTCCCCCGGCGACACCGCCAAGGCCTTCGGCGACGGCTTCTGGAGCCTGATCCCCTTCACCATGCAGATGGCCTTCGTGGTCATCGGCGGCTACGTGGTCGCCAGTTCCGGCCCGGCCTCGCGGCTGATCGCGCTGCTGGCGCGGGTGCCGAAGAACGGCCGCTCGGCGGTGGCCTGGGTGGCCGTGGTGTCGATGCTCGCCTCGCTGCTCAACTGGGGCCTGAGCCTGGTCTTCGGCGGCCTGCTGGTGCGCGCCCTGGCCCGCCGCACGGACCTGAAGATGGACTACCGCGCCGCCGGCGCCGCCGCCTACCTGGGCCTGGGCGCCGTGTGGGCCCTGGGCCTGTCGTCCTCCGCCGCGCAGTTGCAGGCCAACCCCGGCAGCCTGCCGCCGTCGATCCTCGCCATCACCGGGGTGATCCCCTTCACCGAGACCATCTTCCTCTGGCAGTCCGGCCTGATGCTGCTGGCCCTGGTGGTGGTGTCGGTGGTGATCGCCTACATGACCGCGCCGGGCGAATCCAGCGCCCGCGACGCCGATGCCTGCGGCGTGGACGTCAGCTTCACCCCGCCGAAGATGAGCAAGCCCAGCCGTCCCGGCGAGTGGCTGGAGCACAGCCCGCTGCTGATCCTGTTGCTGGTGGCCCTGGCCGCCGGCTGGCTGTTCCACGAGTTCGCCACCAAGCCGGCGATCCTCGCCATCTCCGGGCTGAACACCTACAATCTGCTGTTCCTGATGGTCGGCGCGCTGCTGCACTGGCGCCCGCGCAACTTCCTCGACGCCGTGGCCCGCGCGGTGCCCACCACCACCGGGGTGCTGATCCAGTTCCCGCTGTACGGCTCCATCGCCGCCATCATGACCACCGTGAAAGGCACCGACGGCGCCACCGTGGCGCACCACATCTCCACCTTCTTCGTGCAGATCGCCTCCCACGACACCTACGCGCTGCTGATGGGCGTGTACTCCGCGGTGCTGGGCTTCTTCATCCCCTCCGGCGGCGGCAAGTGGATCATCGAGGCGCCCTACGTGATGCAGGTGGCCAACGAACTGAACTACCACCTGGGCTGGGCGGTGCAGATCTACAATGCCGCCGAGGCGCTGCCGAACCTGATCAACCCCTTCTACATGCTGCCGCTGCTCGGCGTGCTGGGCCTGAAGGCCCGCGACCTGATCGGCTTCTCCTTCGTCCAGCTGCTGGTTCACGTGCCCCTGGTGCTGTTCCTGCTCTGGGCCCTGGGCACCACCCTGCAGTACCTGCCGCCGGTCATGCCGTAACCACGCAGACGGCCGCCAACGGCAGAAGCCCGGGCACCGCGAGGTGCCCGGGCTTTTTCATGGGCGGCCCGCCGGAGGTTCCGGCAATCGCGGAGATGGCTCGCTCCTACGAAGAGCGCTTCGGCGCGGCCTGCAAGACAGTAGCGTAGGCCCGAAACACCGTTGCGACGGCCAACCTGTAGGAGCGGGCCCTGCCCGCGATTCGCGCGCAGGGCGCGCTCCTACAGGGAATGGCGCGGGTGGGGCGGCGTAGGAGCGGATCTCATCCGCGAATCGCGCCGGAACCTCCGGCTATCGCGGACAAGGTCCGCTCCTACGCTGTTTTCCGGGTTCCCGTAGGATGGGTGGAGCGAAGCGATACCCATCGCCATGGCCGGAGGCAAAGCCCGGTTCGACCATGGCGTTGGGGAATGACACAGGTGTAGCGGCGAAGAACCGCGAACGGTTACGCCACCACCACACGTTGCGGGTCGGCGGCTTCGCGGGCGGCCTTGCGGCTGGGCTGGGGCGGGTAGATCCACTGGGTGTTGATCTGCCGCTTGAGGGCCTTGGCCTCGGCGCCCTGCAGCTTGACCTGGCGGTCCCAGCCCTCGGTGTAGACCGCGCCCCAGGGGCCCAGGTCGAGGCAGGTGACGTAGACCGGCTGGGCATAGGCCTGGGTGGGCAGGCCGAGGAGGTCGGCGGCGACGTTGTAGCCGGCGCTGCGGCCCATGTTCATCGCGTGCTGGCAGGACATCAGCGCGTGGTTGCCCGCATCGTCCACCTGCGCCAGGGCCACGTCGCCGGCGGCGAATACCGCGTCCACGCCTTTCACCCGCAGGTCGCGCGTCACGTGCAGGCGGCCGAGGGCGTCGCGTTCGCCGGGCACCTGGGCGGTCAGCGGGCTGGCCTGCATGCCGGCGGTCCAGATCACCGTCTTGGCTTCTATGCGCTCGCCGGTGGTGGTGCTCAGGCCGTCGGCGTCGATGGCGTTGACCGCGGCGCCGAGGAAGCGCACCACGCCCAGTTCGTCCAGGGCCTGCTCGATCTGCGGGCGCGGGCCGGGGCCCAGGTCGGGGCCGATGACGTGGCTGCGCTCGACTATCACCACCCGCACCTCGGCATCCTCGCCCAGCACGCGGCGCACCCGCTCGGGCAGCTCGCAGGCGATCTCGATGCCGGTGAAGCCGCCGCCGGCGACCACCACCGTGTTGCGCGCCTCGCTCGGCGGCAGGTCGGCCAGGCGCGCCAGGTGCACGTCCAGGGCGCTGGCTTCGTCGGTCTGGTCGATGCTGAAGGCGTGCTCGGCCAGGCCGGGGATGGCCGGGCGGAACAGGCGGCTGCCGGCGGTCAGCACCAGGCGGTCGTAGGCGAGGGTGAAGCGTTCGCCGCGCTCGTTCACGGCTTCGACGTTGCGCTCGCCGGTGTGGATGCGCTCGACGCTGCCCTGCACGTAGCGCACCCCGGCGGCTTCGAACAGCGGCAGCAGCGGCGTGGTCATGGCGTGCGGGGCGGCCTCGTGCAGGCGCGGGCGCAGGTGCAGCAGCGGCTCGGGGGCGATCAGCGCGACTTCGACGTCGCCGCGGCCGTGCTGGTCGAGGACGCGGGCGGCGCCCAGCGCGGCCCACATGCCGGCGAAACCGGAACCGATGACGAGGATGCGTTGTTGCATGGCGGGACTCCTGGGAAGGGAAATTTCGTGAAGGGGATACTAGGCGTTCGGCGGGCGGGGAATAACGGACAATCCGGGCGAAAAGCGGCAGTCCAATCCTGCGGTGCTTGGACGTGGTTGCCGGCAGCGCCTAGGCTGCTTTGGGTTCGCTCAGCACATCGTCGCCCAGCCCTTGTTCGCGTAACCCCGCAGCGGAATCCGTTCGCGAGCAAGCTCGCTCCTACGAAAATCGAAAACCGACAACAACCGAGAGCAGTGCCATGAACTTCAATCTGCAAGACAAGCTCGCCCTGGTCAGCGGTTCCACCAAGGGCATCGGTTTCGCCATCGTCCAGGGCCTGGCGCGCGAGGGCGCGCGGGTGGTCCTCAACGGCCGCGGCCAGGCTTCGGTGGACGCCGCCCTGGCCAAGCTGCTCGCGGCCCAGCCCGATGCCCGCGTCGAGGGTTTTGCCGGCGACCTGTCGCAGCCTTCTGTCATCGCCGAACTGGTGGGCAGCTACCCGCAGGTGGACGTGCTGGTGAACAACCTGGGCATCTTCGATCCCAAACCCTTCGCGGAGATTCCCGACGAGGACTGGGAGCGCTTCCTGCAGGTCAATCTGCTGTCCGGCGTGCGCCTCAGCCGCGCCTACCTGCCGGGCATGAAGCAGCGCAACTGGGGCCGGGTGGTGTTCATCAGCAGCGAGAGCGGCGTGCAGATTCCGGTGGAGATGATCCACTACGGCGTCACCAAGACCGCCCAGCTCGGCCTGTCCCGCGGGCTGGCGGAGGACTGCGCGGGCACCGGGGTGACGGTCAACGCGGTGCTGCCGGGGCCGACGCATTCCGAGGGCGTCGACGAGTTCGTCGGCAAGCTCTCCGGCGGCCAGCCGTTCGCCGAGTTCGAGGCGGAGTTCTTCCGCAGTGCGCGGCCCAGCTCGCTGCTCAAGCGCTTCACCACGCCGGAGGAGGTGGCCAACCTGGTGGTGTACGTCTGCTCCGAGGCGTCCGCGGCCACCAATGGCGCGGCCCTGCGCGCCGACGGCGGGGTGGTGCGTTCGGCTTTCTGAGGTGTGCGGCTTCAGGCGATCTGCCGGAGCAGGTCGCGCAGCTTGTCCAGGGCCGGGTCGATGTCCAGCTTCTCGATGGCGCCGAAGCCCATCAGCAGGCCCTGGCGCACCGGCTCGCGGTCGTAGAAGCCGTCCAGCGGATAGATGCCGACTTCCAGCTTGCGCGCCAGCTCCACCAGCAGCGGCAGCTTCACCGGCACCCTGAACAGCAGCGCCAGGTGGAAGCCGGCGTTGGACGGCACAGCCTGCAGCCAGGGCGAGAGGTCGCCCTCGACGCGCGCCAGGATGCGTTCGCGGCGCGTGGCGTAGATGCCATGGCAGCGGCGGATGTGCTTGAGCAGGCAGCCGTCGGCGATGAACTTGGCCAGCGCCCATTGCGCCAGGGTCGAGCTGTGCCAGTCGTTCAGCTGCCGCGCGCGCAGCAGGGCCGGGCGCAGGCCCGGCGGCACCACCAGGTAGCCCAGGCGCAGCTCCGGCAGCAGCGTCTTGGAGAAGGTCCCGACGTAGGCCACCAGGCCCAGGCGGTCGAGGCTGTGCAGCGTCTCGTGGGGGCGGCCTTCGTAGCGGAATTCGCTGTCGTAGTCGTCTTCGATTATCACCGCGCCCAGCTCCGCGGCCCGCGCCAGCAGGGCCTGGCGCCGCGCCTCGCTCATCGGCATGCCGAGGGGGAACTGGTGCGCCGGGGTGCAGTAGATCAGCTGGGTGCCGTCGGGGATGCGTTCCACGCACAGGCCCTCGGCGTCCACCGGCACGCTGGCGATTTCCGCCCCCTGCATGGCGAACTGCAGGCGCGCCGGCGGGTAGCCGGGGTCTTCCATGGCCACCCGGGTGCCGGAGCGCACCAGCACCCGGGCCAGCAGATCGAGGGCCTGTTGCGCGCCGTTGCAGACGATGACGTCCTCGTCGCGGCACTGCACGCCGCGGCTGTAGGCGATGTGCCGGGCGATGGCGTCGCGCAGGCTGGGCAGGCCCTCGGGCTGCGCGTAGACCGCCCGCGGGCCCTGCATCTGGCGCAGGGCGAAGTGCACGCAGCGGCGCCAGTCCTCGTGGGGGAAGGTATTGAGGCTGCTGGCGCCGCCGAGGAAGTCGGCGCGCAGGGTGACGCCGGCGTGGGGATGGACGATGCGCGTCTGCAGCGCCTCCCAGGTGTCGATGGCCTCCTGGGCGGCGTAGCGGATGGCCTGCGGGCGCTGCTCGTGGCGCGGCACCCGGGCGTTGACGAAGGTGCCGCTGCCGACGCGGCCAACCAGCACGCCCTCGTAGGTGAGCTGGGCGTAGATGTCCGACACCGTCTTGCGCGACAGGCCCAGCTGCTCGGCCAGCAGGCGGCTGGGCGGCAGCCGCGCGCCGGTGGCCAGGCGCCCGCTGTCGATGGCCTCGCGCAGCTGCGCGTAGAGTTGCCCGCCAAGGTCCTTCTGGCCCTGGATGACGATGTGCAACTCCATGAATGCCTCTCCGCGCTCGCTGTGTATTGGCGCAAGAGTAGCCAGCGGCCGGGCCGGGCGCGAAGTTGCGTAGTCTTTTTTCTTAGGATTGGCCACCCCGGCGTGATGACGCGCCCGGCAGAATGGCCTTCATCTACCTTCGAGGAACTTCGCCATGGAACCACGCCTGGACTACTACACGGCCTCGCCGGAAGCGCTCAAGGCGATCCTGGCGCTGGAGGCGGCGACCTTCGACCTGTCCATCGAGAAGCCGCTGCTGGAGCTGGTCAAGGTGCGCGTCTCGCAGGTCAACAACTGCGCGTTCTGCGCCGACATGCATGCGCTGGAGGCGCGGCGCAGCGGCGAGTCGGAGCGGCGCCTGTACGCCGTGGCGGTGTGGCGCGACTCGCCCTTCTTCACTGAGCGCGAGCGGGCCGCGCTGGCCTGGTGCGAGGCGGTCACGCTGCTGTCGCAGTCCAACGTGCCCGACGAGGTCTACCAGCAGCTGCGCAGCCAGTTCGACGAGCGCGAGGCGGTGGACCTGACCGTGGCCATTTCCGCCATCAACTGCTGGAATCGCCTGGCGGTGAGCTTCCGCCAGCTGCCGGCGCTCTAGCGCCGCCGGGGTTGCCGCGGCAGGCTGCCGGGCAGGGCGTAGTAGCGGGCCCGCGCGGCCGGGCTGGCGCGCCAGCGGCGTTCGGCGGCGAGGTCGTCGGCCCAGTGGCCCAGGTCTTTTTCGGCGGGGTGCGGGAAGAGTCGGCGCAGCAGTCGGGCGAACATGGTGGTCACCTCTGTAACTCTTTAAGTGTGTTTATATGGTTACTCAAGGTTGTATTCTGCGCTCGCTTTGTAACCTGTCAATAGCTGTTTAAAGAGTTACTGCGCCATTCGTCCGGGCAGACGCCGTCCGGCATCCGGGATAGGCCTTGGCGGGGAAGGGGAAAAGTCGGCTGCGGCGGGCGCCGCAGCCGGGGCGGGGCTCAGTCGAGGATGGTCAGGGTGACGTCGATGTTGCCGCGGGTGGCGTTGGAGTACGGGCAGACGATGTGCGCGCGGTCCACCAGGGTCTGCGCCTGGTCGCGCGGCAGGCCGGGCAGGGAGATGCGCAGCTCCACCTCGATGGCGAAGCCGGTGGGCACCGGGCCGATGCCGACCACGCCTTCGATGGACGGGTCCTTGGGAATCGCCAGCTTGTCGCGGGCGGCGACGAACTTCATGGCGCCGAGGAAGCACGCCGAGTAGCCGGCGGCGAACAGCTGCTCCGGGTTGGTGCCGCGGGCGCCGTTGCCGCCCAGTTCCTTGGGCGTGGTCAGCTCCACGTCGAGCACGCCGTCGGAGGAAATGGCGCGTCCCTCGCGGCCACCGGTGGCTTCGGCGTAGGCGCGGTACAGCACGTTGTCGATGGACATGGCAGGGCTCCTGATCAGGGAAGGGGACTGAACAGTCTTGGCCAGGCTGGCGCGGCTCGCCAGTCGCCCGGCGCTGTAACTTGAAAACGCCTGGACGAGGGTTACCATGGGCTCGACACCCCGATTCCGGAGCGAGCATGCGCGAACCCACCCCCCAGCCGCCCTACATCCTCGCCGACCACCCGGTGCTGGACTTGCTCAACAGCCTGAGCCGCGCCGATGCCGCGGCCCTGTCGGCTTCCGATGCCTGGCACAGCGACGCCGACGTGCAGCACTGGTTGCGCCTGCTGGGCCTGCCGGCGGAAGGCGCGGATTTCGCCGAGGGCGAGCTGCTGGCCGCCGCCATCGAATTGCGCGAGACCCTGCGCGAGCTGGTGGGCAAGCGCAAGCGTGGCGAGGCGGCCGACCCGGCGCGCTTCAACGCCTTCCTGCGCAAGGTCGCGAGCTACCCGCAGCTGGATTGGGACGGGCAGGGCGCGCACCTGCGCCATCAGGCCGTGAAGCCCGGCGCCGAATGGCTGCTGGCGCCGCTGGCGGAGCAGGGCGCGCAATTGCTCGCCGAGGGGGATTTCGATCTGGTCCGCGTGTGCGAGCACCCGGACTGCACCCTGTGGTTCTACGACCGCACCAAGTCGCACCGCCGGCGCTGGTGCAGCATGGCCCTGTGCGGCAACCGCCACAAGGTCGCCGAGCACCGCAAGCGCCAGCGCCAGGGCGACGCCTGAGGCTCAGCGCGGACAGCTTGCGGCGGCCCGCGCCGGCTGCCAGGTGCAGGCCGCCCCCAGCAGCAGGGCGGCGCCGGCCGCCAGCAGCGCCGGGCTGAAGCTGCCGTCCAGGTGGTAGAGCGCACTGGAGGCCAGCGGCCCGACGATCTGCCCCACACCGTATACCGCGGTCATGGCCGCCAGCATGTTGAAGCGCACTTTCGCCGCCGCCAGGCGCGCGGCGGGCAGGGCGATGGTCGGCGTACCCATGAAGGTGCCGCCCACCAGCAGGGCGCTGGCCAGGTAGGCCGGGGCGCTGTGCTGCAGCACCGGCAGGATCACCCCCAGCGCCTGCACCAGCAGGTTCGCCGCCAGCGCCCGGCGCGTGCCCAGGCGCCCGTGCAGCCAGTGCCAGAAGAAGCACGACGGCGCCGCCGCCAGGCCGAACACCGCCCAGGCCTGCAGCGGCGACAGCGCGCCGCCGCGCATCAGCAGCGGCAGGTAGGTGGCGGTGATGATGTAGCCGAAGCCGGCCAGGCCGTAGATCAGCAGCAGGCTCGCCGGCGCCATGGGTACGGCGGGCGCCGCATGCGGCGCCGTCTTGGCGGGCGCGGGTGCGGGGCGACTCAGCGCCGGCCAGGCCAGCAGGGCGAGAACGCTCCCGGCGCCGGCCAGCAGCAGCCAGATCGCCGGGCTGCCCAGGCCCGCGCCATGGCCGCCGGCGATCAGCTCGGCGGAAATCAGGATGCCCAGGCCCACCCCGGAGAACATCAGCGGCGCGCCGCCGTGCCGTTGCATCACGTGCAGCAGCCACCCCGAGGCGCCTACCAGCGCCACCGCGCTGAGTACCCCGGCCAGCAGGCGCACGCCGATGGCGAACCAGGCCGGCGCCGGCACCGCCATGGCCGCCAGCCCCAGCAGGGTGCCCGCCAGGGCCACGCGGCACAGGCTCGCCGCCAGGCGTTCCGGGCAGCGCGCCAGGGCCAGCGCCCCCAGCAGGTAGCCGGCGTAGTTGGCCGACGCGGCCAGCGAGCCGCCATTCACGCTGAGCACGCCTTCGCCGACCATCAGCGGGTAGAGCCCGGTGAAGGCGAAGCGGCCGAAGCCCATGCCGATGGCCAGGATGAGCGCGGCGCTCAGCGCCAGGGCGAGTTCGCTGCGTTGCTTCACGAGGCGGCCCCCAGGGTTTCGCGGAAACGTTCGAAGGCGCCGGTGGCGTAGCCTTCGCGCCAGACCAGGAGGGTGTCCACGCTCATGATCGGCAGCAGTCGCAGCGCCGGCGGCTCGCGCTGCAGGTCGAGCAGCGAGCGCGGCAGGATGCCCACGCAGGCGCCGGCGGCGACGCAGGCCAGGATGCCGTGGTAGGAGCCCACTTCCTGCACCTGCACGCGCGGGCCCTCGGCGTTCAGCCAGTCCTCGGCGATCTGCCGGTAGGTGCAGCCGCGGGCGAAGCCGGCCAGGGTCCGCACCTGCACGTCGCCCGGCCCGCGCACCGGCGGGTGGTCGCCGGGCAGGGCCAGCAGCAGTTCCTCGCGGAACACCGCCTGGCCCAGCAGGCCGCGCTCCAGGGCCGCTTCGAAGCCGGGTTCGGCGCGCAGCGCATCCGGGTGGGCGATGAGCGCGCAATCCAGGCGCCGCGACAGCACGCCGTCCACCAGCGCCTGGCTGGTGCCGGTGCTGACTTCCAGCTGCACCTGCGGGCAGGCGCGGTGGTAGGCCGCCAGCGGGCCGGGCAGGCGGCTGGCGGCGGTGCTCTCCATGCTGCCCAGGCGCAGGCTGCCGCTGGCCTCGCGGGGGTGCAGCGACTGCCGCGCCTCGGCGGCCAGGGCCAGGAGCTTCTCGGCGTAGGCGAGGAACTCGCGGCCCGGGTCGGTCAGCGCCATGCGCTTGCCGTCGCGCAGGAACAGCGCCACGCCCAGGTCTTCCTCCAATTGGCGGATGCGCGTGGTGACGTTCGACTGCACCCGCTGCAGGCGCGCGGCGGCGCGGGTCACGCTCTGCTCCTCGGCGACGCAGCGGAAGATTTCCAGGCTGGACAGGTCCATCGATGATCTCTGCTGGAGAATGTATTGCGCAGAATATTCTCCGTATGAGATTTTAAGTCAACCATCGATCACCCCAGGAGATCACCGCCATGCCCCTTCGCCAACTGCTCGGCATCGAACACCCCATCATCCAGGCGCCCATGGTCGGGGTCTCCACCCCGGCGCTGGCCGCCGCCGTGTCCGAGGCCGGCGCGCTGGGCTCCATCGGCCTGGGCGCGAGCAGCCCGGCGCAGGCCCGCGAGCTGATCGCCCAGGTCCGCGCGCTGACGGCGAGGCCGGTGAACTTCAACCTGTTCTGCCACCGCCCGGGGCAGGCCGACGCCGCCCGCGAGGCCGCCTGGGTGGAACACCTGCGGCCGCTGTTCGAGGAGCTGGGCGGCGAGCCGCCGGCGGTGCTGCGGGAAATCTACCGCAGCTTCGTCGACGATCCGCAGATGCTGGAGGTGCTGCTGGAAGAGCGCCCGGCGGTGGTCAGCTTCCACTTCGGCCTGCCCGCGCAGGGCTGGATCGACCGGCTGAAGGCCGCCGGCATCGTCCTGCTCGGCTGCGCCACCAATTTGGCGGAGGCCCGAGCCGTCGAGGCCGCCGGCCTGCACGCGGTGGTCGCCCAGGGCTACGAGGCGGGCGGGCACCGCGGCATCTTCGAGCGCGAGCACGATGAGCGCATCGGCACCCTGGCCCTGGTCGGCAGCCTGGCGCCGGTGCTGAAGCTGCCGGTGATCGCCGCCGGCGGCATCATGGACGGCCGCGGCATCCGCGCCGCCTTCGCCCTGGGCGCGCAGGCGGTGCAGATGGGCACGGCCTTCGTCGCCTGCCCGGAGTCCTCGGCCAACGCCGCCTACCGCGCGGCGCTGCAAAGCGAGCGGGCCTGGCACACCGAAGTGACCGCGGCCATCTCCGGGCGCCCGGCGCGCGGCCTGCCCAACCGCCTGTTCAGCGACCTGCAGCGCGCCGACGCCCCGGCGCTGCCGGACTACCCCATGGTCTACGACGCCACCAAGGCCCTGGTCGCCGCGGCCAAGGGCAATCCCGACTTCGCCGTGCAATGGGCCGGCCAGGGCGCGCCCCTGGCCCGCGAGCTGCCTGCGGCGGAGCTGGTGGCCACGTTGGTCGAGGAGTTGAATCGGGCGTAGGGCGCATAACGCCTACGGCGTTATCCGCCGTTTGACCTCGGCCGACCGTCTGCTCGGTGTCGACCTGGAGATGGGTCGTCGAAATGCCCAGCTGAGCCTTGACGCAGAGGATGCGTTCGGTGTAGCGGCGGATAACCGCGAACGGTTATACGCCCTACGCTCCCTGTCGGTTCGTCGTCAGTCGCGGTGATGGGTATCGCTTCGCTCAACCCATCCTACGGGTGCCATATTTGCCGGCTGCGCCATTCCCTTGCAGGAGCGGATTCATCCGCGACAGGTCTCAGTCGGCAGCCAGACCCGCCGTCGGCCGAGGCCGCCAACGTTCTGCAAGAAGCACCCCGGCAAGAGTCAACGCGCCGCCGTACAGGTGGTGCACACCCAGGCGCTCGTCCAGCAGCACGGCAGCGATGGCCGCGGTGACCAGCGGCAGCAGGTTGAAGAACAGCGCCATGCGGTTCGGGCCCATCTCCTGCACCCCGCGCATCCACGCCAGCGGCGCGGCGATGGAGGCCAGCAGGCCGGCGTAGGCCACCAGCGGCAGGTTGCCGGCGTCCAGGCCGTGGTGCGGCGAGAGCAGGTACATCGGCAGCATCGCCAGCACCGCCACCAGCACCTGCAGGTACAGCAGCTGCAGCCCCGGCAGTCGGATCTGCCACTTCTTCAGCAGCACGCCGTAGAGGCCGTAGGCAAGGGTGGCCACCAGCATCATGCCGTCGCCCGGGCCGATGCCCTGGTGCAGCAGGCTAGCCAGGTCGCCGTGGGCGATCACCAGCAGCACGCCCAGCAGCGACAGCAGCGAGCCGAGCACGCCGCCGGCGTTGAGCCGCTGGCCGAGCAGGGCGCTGGCAAGGCCCAGGGACATCAGCGGCATCAGCGCGAGGATGATGCCCATGTTGGTGGCGCTGGTCAGGGACGCGGCGTAGTAGGCCAGGCTCTGGTACACGGCCATGCCCAGCAGGCCGAGCACCACGATCTTCGGCAGCAGCGGGGCGATCTGCGCGCGCCGCGCCAGCAGCGGGTGCAGCACGAAGGGGCTGAGCAGCACGGCCACCGCCAGCCAGCGGAAGAAACCGATCTCCGCCGGGGCGATGCGGCCCACGGCGAGCTTGTTGACCACGGTGTTGCCGCCCCAGACGAGCACGGCGAAGAGCGGGAAGAAATAGGTCATTGCAGCGGACATCTGTGACGGACGGGCGCCATTGTCCCGCCGTCCGGAATGGCGCTTATACTTCATTCCGGACAACTCGCCACGTCATCCGGACATGCCCACGAAGAAATACATCCCCCTGCCGCTGCCGGACCATGCGGCCCTGCCGGCGCCGCTGTACTTCCGCTACGACGAGTTCGGCGCCGACACCCGTTCGGCGCCCCACAGCCACCCCTGGGGCCAGCTCAACTACGCCTCCCACGGGGTGATGCAGCTGGACGTCGGCGGCCAGCGCTTCCTCTCGCCGCCGCAGTACGCGGTGTGGGTGCCGCCGGGCGTGGAGCACGGCTGCTACAACCGCGAGGCCATCGTCTACCGCTCGCTGTACGTCAGCGCCGAGCTGTCCCGGCAACTGCCGGCCGCGCCCTGCACGCTGCAGATCGGCGACATCCTCAAGGCCATCCTTTCGGACTTCGCCGCGCGCGGGGTGAACATCCCCGAGAGCGCGGCCGACAAGCGCCTGGCCCAGGTGGTGCTGGACCAGTTGCAAGCCTCGCCGCGCCACGAGGACTACCTGCCGTTCGCCCAGAGCGCGCTGCTGGGCGAACTGCTCGCTGCACTGCAGGCCGAGCCCGGCGACAACCGTTCCCTGGCCGACTGGGCCAGGCAGGTGCACAGCACCGAGCGCACCCTGGCGCGCATGTGCCAGCGCGAGCTGGGCATGAGCTTCGGCGAATGGCGCCAGCGCCTGCGTTTCCTCGCCGCCATCGAGGCGCTGGAAGCCGGGCGCGGGGTGCAGGAAATCGCCTTCGACCTGGGCTACAGCAGCGCCTCGGCCTTCATCGCCATGTTCCGCCGCCAGGCCGGCACCACGCCGGAGCAGTACCGCCTGGCGAGCCGGGGGTGAAAGGTAGAACGGCGTAGGGGCCGCGCCGAGGTGCTTTTGTAGGATGGGTTGAGCTTGCGAAACCCATGCGGTCGTGGTGATGGGTATCGCTTCGCTCAACGCCATCCTACGGGTCTTGTGTGTGGTCAGGGCGGCCAGGCCAGTTCGCGCAGGTAGCTCCAGGGATAGATGCCGCGCTCGTGGCCGTCGTCGAACACCAACTGTACGCCGTAGCCCTGGGGGTTCACGGCGCGCAGTCCGACTTCGGCGCCGACCAGCGTGATGCGCCCCTGCAGGCGCGCCGCGCGGCACTGCGAGCAGGGGCAGGCGCCGCGCAGGCGGGCGAAGGCGATGCGCTGCACTTCGCCGTCGCCCCAGTCGATGCGCAGCTCGCGCTCGTTGCTGGAACGGTGCAGGGCGCGGGGCGCGTTCATGCCGGCGCGCCCAGTTGGGCGAGGGCGATGCGCACGGCCTTGCGCACTTCCGGGTCGCCGTCGGCCTGGGCGGCCTGGAGAGCGGGCAGGGCGCGGATGTCGCCCAGCTCGCCCAAGGCCAACGCGGCTTCCTTGCGCAGGTTGCTGATGGCGTGGCCGAGCAGGCCCTGCAAGGCCTCGCGGGCGGCCTGGTAGCGCAGGTTGCCGAGGGCCCGCGCGGCGCGCAGGCGCACCTGCCAGAAGTCGTCTTCCAGCGCTTGCAGCAACGCCTCGCCGGCCTCCTGCAGGCCCAGCTTGCCGAGGGTGCCGGCGGCTTCCTCGCGGACCTTCCAGGCCTTGTCGCGCAATGCTGTGCCCAGCGCCGGCAGCACGCTGGCGTCGCTGGCCAGGCCGAGGGCGCCGGCGGCGGCGCGGCGCACTTCGCTGTCGGCATCGTCGCTGGCCAGGGCGGCCAGGCGCGGCAGGGCCTCGATGCGCTTGAGCCAGCCGAGGATGCCCACCGCCTCGCGGCGCACGCCGGCGTCGGCGTCGTCCAGGGCGGCCAGGGCCGGGGTCGCGCTTTCTTCCAGGCGCAGTTCGCGCAGGGCGCGCAATGCGCTGCGCCGGACGAAGGTGTCGGCGTGGGCCGCCCAGGGCAGCAGCAGGCGCCCGGCCTCGGCGGTCTTCAGTTCGCTGAGGCTTTGCGCGGCGGCTTCGCGCACGCTTTCGTCGCTGTCGGCCAGGGCCTGGCACAGGGCCTGGACCACTTCGGGTTCCTCCCAGGCTTCCAGCAGGCGCGCGGCTTCGGCGCGCACGGCGGCGGCCGGATCAATGGTCAGCGCCCGGGCCAGCCAGGGCAGGGCCTCGGGCTCCTCCAGGTCGGCCAGTTCGATCAGGGCGATGCGGCGCACGCCGGGGTCGGTGTGCTGCAGGCGCGGTTGCAGGTCGAGGATGTCGGGGTTGTCGGTCGTGAACGGGGTCATATGGCGAATCGCGCTCTTGTCGGGTCGTTGTCGGGCAGGCCCAGGGGCGTCAGGCGCGGCAGTTGGCGGCCGTCCTCGTGGCGCAGCAGTTCCAGGCAGTGGCGTTTGAGGCGGGCGAAGCCGGCGCTGGTCAGCAGCGCGGCATGGCGCGGGCGCGGGAAGTCCAGGCGGATTTCCTCGAGGATGCGCCCCGGCCGCGGGCTCATCACCAGGATGCGGTCGGCGAGGAACAGCGCTTCGTCTATGTCGTGGGTGATGAACAGCACGCTGGTGCGCAGGCGCGTCCAGATGTCCAGCAGCAGTTCCTGCATCATCATCCGCGTCTGCGCGTCGAGGGCGCCGAAGGGTTCGTCCATCAGCAGCAGGCGCGGCTGGTTGATCAGCACCCGGGCGATCTCGACGCGCTGCTGCATGCCGCCGGAAAGCTGCGACGGCCAGCGATTGGCGAAGCCTTGCAGGCCCACCAGCTGGAGCATTTCCTCGGCCCGGGCGTGGCGTTCGGCGCGCGGCACGCCGCGCATCTTCAGGCCGAAGGCGACGTTGTCGCGCACCCGCCGCCAGGGCAGCAGGGTGTGCTGCTGGAACACCATGCCGCGCTGCGGCGAGGGGCCGCCCACCGGCTGGCCGTCCACTTCCAGGCGCCCGCCGTTGGGGCGCAGGTGGCCGGCCAGGGCGCCGAGCAGGGTGGACTTACCGCAGCCGGAGGGGCCGAGCACGCAGACGAATTCGCCCGGCTCGATGGCGAAGCTCAGCGAGTGCACCGCTTCGAAGGCGTCGCGGCCGCTGCCCAGGTGGATCGACAGACCGTCGACGCGCACGTGCCCGGCGGGTAATTGTTCGGACAGGCTCATGGCTTGCCTCCGGCCTGGCGCTGCCAGGGCGTGGCCAGGGCGCCGAGCTGGCGCACCAGCAGGCTGCTGGCCATGCCGAGCACGCCGATGAGCAGCATGCCGACGACGATGTCGGGGTAGTTCTGCAAGGTGTAGGACTCCCAGGTGTAGTAGCCGATGCCCCATTGCCCGGAGATCATCTCGGCGGTCACCAGGCAGAACCACGAGGTGCCCATGCCGATGGCAAGGCCGGTGACGATGCTCGGCAGGGCGCCGGGCAGCACCACTTCGCGCAGCAGCGCCAGGCGGTTGGCGCCGAGGCTGCGGGCCGAGGCGAGCAGGCGCGGGTCCACCGCCTCGACGCCGTGGATGGTATTGAGCAGGATGGGGAAGAGCGCGCCGGTGAAGGTGATGAAGATCATCGACAGCTCGGCGCTGGGGAACATCAGGATCGCCAGCGGTATCCAGGCCACCGCCGGGATCGGCCGCAGCACTTCCAGCGGCGGCAGCAGGCCGTCGCGGGCCCAGCGGCCGCGGCCGATGGCCAGGCCCAGGAGCACGCCGGCGACGGCTGCCAGCAGGTAGCCGGCGAGCACCCGCGCCAGGCTCGCGCCCAGGTGCCGGCCGAGCTTGCTGGACTGCGCCAGTTGCACGGCGGCGTCCAGCACTTCGCCGGGGCCGGGGACGTTGGCGAAGGTGACCAGGCCGAGGTTCAGGTGCCGGGAGCTGGCCAGTTGCCAGAGCGCCAGGCAGGCCAGCAGCGAGGCCAGGCGCAGGCTCCAGCGGGACAGGGTAGTGAGGTTCATTTTCGTGGCTCCGCAAGGGCCCGGCGCGCAGGGCGCCGGGCGTGGACGTCAGCGGCTGGCGACGGCCTGCTGGCTGGCACCGGCGAAGTCGCGCACTTCGCCGCCGTTGCTCTGCGCGTAGCGCTCGGCCTGTTCCTTGAGCAGGAAGGCGTCCAGCGCGCCGTCCTTGCCCTGGACGAACCAGGCCTGGCTGGCCAGCAGCTTGATGCCGCTGTCGCTGGCCTGGGCGTAGACCGCGCGGATGTCCTTGCCTTGCTGCTTGAGCTTGGCCGCTTCGCCCAGGGCTTCCCGGGCCGAGGCGTAGCTGCGCACCCTGGGTTCGCCGCGCACCCAGACCTGCGCGACGTGGCGCGGGTCGGCGATGGCCTTGCCGGTCAGCGCGTCCGTGGCCGTTAGCGGCTGCTGGGCATAGTTCTTCAGCGCGGCGTCGTAGTCGGCGCCGGCGGCCTTGAAGGCGGCGCGGATGTAGCGGTCGTCGACGAACTGCTCGACGTTCAGCCCGCGGTCGGCCTTCTTCAGCAGCTTCAGGGTGTCGATGGCGGTGGTCACGGCCTGGCGGTACTCCGGCTTCCAGGTCAGGTCGCGGGTCTGCAGGCCGAGCGGGCCGTGGAACAGGTAGTTCACCTCGGCGGGGATGCCGGCGACCTTCTCGATCAGTTCGCTGTACTTCTCCGGTTCCGCGGCCAGCAGCTGGTTGGCCTCGTAGGTGGCGCGCAGGTAGGCCTCGACGATCTCCGGGTACTTCTGCGCGTAGTCCGCTTCCACCAGCGCGCCGTGGAAGGTCGGCGCCTTGGCTTGCGAGCCGTCGTAGATCTTGCGGGCGATGCCGCGGCTCTCGAACAGCTCGGCGAAGGGCACGAAGTCGGCGTGGGCGGCGATCTTGTTGGCCTGCAGCGCGGAGCCGGCGACTTCCGGCGGCTGCGCGATGATGGTCACGTCCTTGTCCGGGTCCCAGCCCTGGGCGGCGATGGCGCGCAGCAGCAGGCCGTGGGCGGTGGAGGCGAAGGGCACGGAGATGGTCTGGCCCTTCAGCTCGGCCAGCGACTGCACCTGGGACGAGGCCGGCACCACGATGCCGTTGCCGCTGCCCTCGATGCTGCCGGAGAGCACGCTGATGAACAGGCTGCGCTTGCCGGCCGCCTCGTGGGCCACGCCGTTGAGCGAGCCGGGGAAATCGGCCATGGCGCCGAAGTCCAGCTTGCCGGCGACCATCTCGTTGGTCAGCGGCGCGCCGCTGGTGAAGTTCTTCCACTGGATGTCGTACTGCGCGTCCTTGTACTTGCCGTCGTGGGGCAGGTACTTGGGCAGCAGGTTCAGCTCGCGGACCAGCAGGCCACCGGCGGCGCAGTTGATGGTGGTGTCCTGGGTGCCGATGGCCACGCGGAGAGTCTCGGCATGGGCGGAAAGGCTGGCGATGGCCAGCGCGAGGCCGGCCAGGGTGGTGCGCAAGGTCATGGGTGTTCCCCTCGAATCATGAGTGTTGGAATCGTCTCCGCCGCCGGTGTGCGGTGGGAAACGAGGGGGCGTTGCATCAGGCGTCCGGTGGCGTGTCCGGTAGCTTTTCGTAGGAGCGAGCTTGCTCGCGAACGCTCCTCTGCCAAAGCGGGTTCGCGAGCAAGCTCGCTCCTACAAGGGCAAAGGGTTGGCATCAACGCAGCAGGTAGGGAATCTCCACCTTCACCGCGCCGGTCGGGCAGTCCTTCTCGCAGGGCATGCAGTACCAGCATTCGTCGAAGGCCATGTAGGCCTTCTGGGTGGCCGGGTTGATCGCCAGCAGATCCATCGGGCAGACCTCCACGCAGACGGTGCAGCCCTTGTCGGCGATGCACTTGTCCTCGTCCACGGTGACCGGGGCGCTGGAGCGGAAGAAGATTTCCTGGGGTTGGTGGGGCATGGCACGGTTCCTCGTGGTGTTGCTGGCCGGTCTTGGTGCCGGTGGTTTGGTGGTTCGGGGGAGGCGGCGGCTCACCACCCTCTCCCCAGCCCTCGGCTGCGCGCCCCGCCCTGAAGGGAGAGGGGGCCGTTCGGAGGTGCTTGGTAACTTGGCGTCATCCTGAAATCTGCGGGTTCCCGCTGCACGAACAGCTCCCTCTCCCGCTTGCGGGAGAGGGCGGGGGGAGAGGGGCTCTAGGGCTCCTAGGCCGCCTCGTTCTTCACCCGCAACCGCTCATAGGCCTTCTGCTCCTCGTCGTCCAGGGCGATCAGGTACGGCTCCACCGGCTTCTTGAAACTGGTCATCTCGCCGCTCTCGTCCTTCTTCAGGTGCGCGTGGCAGAACCACTCGGCGTCGTTGCGCTGCGGGTAGTCCACGCGGTGGTGGTACAGGCCCCAGCGGCTCTCGGTGCGGAACAGCGAGGCGCGGGCGGCCATCTCGGCGCAGTCGCGGATCACGCTGACTTCCATGGCGCGCATCAGCTCGTGGGGGTTGTTCGCCTTCAGCTGCTCCAGGTCGCGGCCGATCTCGGCGAAGCGCTGCAGGCCGATCTCCATTTTCTTCGTCACCTTCGGCGGCTGCAGGTAGTCGTTGACCATGCGCCGCAGCTTGTACTCCACCTGGGCCGGCGGCAGGCCGTGCTCGCGCCTGAGCGGGGCGAAGACGCGTTCGCGCTCGCGCTCCACCTGGGCCTGGTCGACTTCGCTGAAGTCCCGCCCGGCCACGTACTGCGCGGCGTTCTGCCCGGCGAACCAGCCGTAGGTGAAGGCGCCGAGCATGTAGTTGTGCGGCACCGCGGCCATGTCGCCGGCGGCGTACAGCCCCTTGACGCTGGTCTCGGCCTTCTCGTTGACCCACACCCCCGAGGCCGAGTGGCCGGAGCAGAAGCCGATCTCGGAGATGTGCATCTCCACCATCTGGCTGCGGTAGTCGGTGCCGCGGTTGGCGTGGAACTGGCCGCGGCTGGGGCGCTCGTTGCCGTGGAGGATTTCCTCGATGGTCTGGATGGTCTCCTCGGCCAGGTGGTCCAGCTTGAGGAACACCGGGCCGTTGCCGCCCTCCAGCTCCTGGTGGAATTCCCACATCATCTGCCCGCTCCAGTAGTCGCACTCGATGAAGCGCTCGCCCTTGGAGTTGGCCGTGTAGCCGCCCAGTGGCCCGGTGACGTAGGCGCAGGCAGGGCCGTTGTAGTCCTTGATCAGCGGGTTGATCTGGAAGCATTCCAGGTTCGAAAGCTCCGCGCCGGCGTGGTAGGCCATGGCGTAGCCGTCGCCGGCGTTGGTCGGGTTCTCGTAGGTGCCCATCAGGTAGCCGGAGGCGGGCAGGCCCAGGCGCCCGGCGGCGCCGCAGGCGAGGATCACCGCCTTGGCGCGGATCACCTGGAACTGCGCGGTGCGGCAGTCGAAGCCGAGCACGCCGTTGACCGCGCCCTCGGCGTCGGTGAGCAGCCGGGTGGCCACCAGGCGGTTGGTGATCTCCACCCGCGCGCGCTTGAGCTGGCGGTAGAGCACCTTCTTGATGTCGTGGCCCTCGGGCATCGGCAGCACGTAGGCGCCCATGTGGTGGACCTTCTTCACCGCGTAGTCGCCCACCTCGTCCTTCTCGAACTTCACGCCCCAGCGGTCGAGCTGCTCGATGGTCTCGAAGCTGTGGGTGGCGTAGGCGTAGACGGCGGCCTGGTTGACGATGCCGTCGTTGGCCACGGTGATTTCCTTGGTGTACTGCTCGGGCGTGGCGTGGCCGGGGATGACGGCGTTGTTCAGGCCGTCCATGCCCATGCTGATGGCGCCGCTGCGCTTGACGTTGGCCTTGTCCACCAGCAGCACGCGCAGCTCGCGGTTGGCTTCCTTGGCCTTGATCGCCGCCATGGGGCCGGCGGTGCCGCCGCCGATGACGACGATGTCGTAGGCGCTTTGCTTGTCTTCGGGGAGGTCGCTGTGGCTCATGCTCGGGGGCCCTTGTGACGGTCGATGCGCAGGCGGTACTGGAAGGCGTCGCCGCGGTAGTAGAGGTGTTCGTAGTCCAGCGGCTGGCCGTCGGCGCCGTGGGTGAGGCGCTCGATGCGCATCACCGGCGAGCCTTCCTCCACCTCCAGGGCGGCGGCCAGCTCGGCGTCGGCGAGGATGGCGTCGATGGCCAGGTCGGCATGACCCAGGGGCAGGCCGCAGTCGTTCTCGAGGATCAGGAAGATGTCGCGGCTCACCAGGTCGGCCTTCTCCAGCCGGCGGCCGACGGCCTCGGGCAGGTAGGTGACCTCCAGCGACACCAGCTCGCGGTTGACCAGGCGCGCGCGCTTGATCTGCGCCACGCTGTCGCCCTCGGCCACCTGCAGGCGCGCGGCCACCTGGGCGTCGGCCGGCACGAAGCGGAAGCTGCGCAGGCGGTTGATCACCTCGTAGCCGCGCTCGCCCATGGACTCGGCCAGGCCCTGCAGGGTGCTGACGTTCTGGAACGCCTTGGGCCGGGCGACGAAGGTGCCCTTGCCGTGGATCTTGAAGATCAGGCCTTCCTTCTGCAGGTCGCCCAGGGCCTGGCGCACGGTGATGCGGCTGACGCCATGGGCCTTGCCCAGCTCGGCCTCGGAGGGCATGCGGCTGAGCGGCGGGTAGCTGCCGTCGAGGATGCGCGTGTGCAGCAGCTCCTTGAGCTGGCTGTACAGCGGGACGGGGGAGAGGGGGAGCAGTTCGGTCATGGCTATGACTTGTTATGACGAGTTGTGGGGCGACTATAGGGGAATAAGAATCCGGGTGTGAAAGATCGGATTTGCATATGGATATATGCATGTAGGGCGTATAACCGTTCGCGGTTATACGCCGATACGCCGGGGTCATAGCCAACGCCCAGGTCAACCCCGGCGCCGCCGGGAATCAAGGCCAAACGGCGGATAACGCCGTAGGCGTTATGCGCCCTGCAAAAGCCCCGCTATTCGTCCAGCGAATGGAAATGACGTCGTCACACCCCTGCTGCTAGCGTCCCGACAAAACCCCGGAGATTCGCCATGCCCCCCATCGAGCGACGCCTGCTGCCGGTCAACGGCATCCACCTGTGCGTGCACATCGCCGGCCCCGCCGATGGCCGCCCGGTCTGGCTGTTGCACGGTTTCCCCGAATGCTGGCACTCCTGGCGCGCGCAGATTCCGGCGCTGGTGCAGGCCGGCTACCGCGTGCACGTGCCGGAGATGCGCGGCTACGGCCGCAGCGACGCCCCCGAGCCCATCGAGGCCTACGACCTGCAGAGCCTGTGCGGCGACGTCCTCGGCGCCATGGACGCCCTCGGCCAGGGCCGCGCAGCGGTGCTCGGCCACGACTGGGGCGCCCTGGTGGCCTGGCACCTGGCGCTGCTGGCCCCGGAGCGGGTGGCGGCCCTGGCCGCGCTGTCGGTGCCCTATGCCGGGCGGCCCAAGCGGCCGGCCACGGAGATCCTCCGCGAGGTCTTCGCCGGGCGCTTCAACTACATCCTCTACTTCCAGCAGCCGGGCGTGGCCGAGGCCGAACTGGACGCCGACATCGAGCGCAGCCTGCGCCTGTTCTTCCGCGATGCCGGCGACGACGACCCCTTCCTCCAGGACAAACCCGCCGACGCCCGCCTGTTCGAAGGCCAGCCCACGCCCCGGCAACTGCCGGCCTGGTGCGGCGAGGCGGACCTGGCGCATTACATCGAGACCTTCGCCGGCCGCGGCTTCCGCGGGGCGCTCAACTGGTACCGCAACTTCGAGCGCAACTGGCGCTTCAGCGAGCCCCTGGCCGGCCGCCAGGTCGGCCAGCCGACGCTGTTCCTGGTGGGCGACCGCGACCCGGTGGCGAGCCTGGAGGCCTATACCCTCAAGCGCATGCCCGAGGTGGTGGCGGACCTCGAACAGCACCGCCTGCAAGGCTGCGGCCACTGGATCCAGAACGAGCGCCCGGCCGAGGTGAACGCCTTGCTGCTGGACTTCCTGGCGCGCCGCTACCCGGCCTGAACGGCGTCGGCGGCCGGCTCCGGCCACAGCGCCACCAGCACCAGCAGGGCGCCGACCAGCAGGTACGGCAGGCGCGGCTCGACGCCATAGAGCAGGCTGCCGGCCAGCGGCCCGAGCACCACGCCCAGGCCCTGGGCGGCGCCCATGGAGCCGGCGGTGGAGCCTTGCTCGTCGGCGTTCACCGCGTTGGCCGCCAGCGCCGAGAAGGCCGGGAACACCCAGCCCATGCCCGCCGCGGCGACGAAGAAGGCCAGCCACAACTGCCAGGCCTGCAGCGCCAGGCTGGTGCAGGCGAAGCCGATGCCGGCCACCAGCGCGCCGAAGCGGATCAGCCGCTGCGGCGCCCAGTCCAGGCGGCGCACCAGCAACTGGGCGAGGATCAACGCCACGCCCACGGTAGTCAGCGCCACCCCGGCGGCCTGGGCCGCCGCGCCCGGCGCCAGGCCCAGGCGGTCGAGGGCGAAGAAGCCGACGGTGATCTGCGCCACCGCCACGCAGAACATGGCGACGAAGGCCACCAGCATGGGCCGGCGCAGGCGCGCATCGCCCAGGCGGATGCTCTGCGCGACGCGCTGCAGGTGGTGCTCCTGGCGCTGCAGGCGGGTGAGCAGCGCCAGGAACCCCAGCAGCGGCAGCACACTCATGGCGTACAGCGGCAGGCTCAGGCTGTGCCGGGCGAGCAGGGCGGCGATGGCCGGGCCCAGCACCATGCCCACGGCATTGGCCGCGCCCAGGCTGGCCAGGGCGGCGGCACGCTGGCGCGGCGGGTAGTTGTCGGCGATCAGCGCCTGCCCGGCGGCCGGCAGCGCGGCGTAGAAGGCGCCCACCGCGCCACGCCCGAGCAGCAGGCCGAGGAACGACAGCGCGGCGATAGGCTGCAAGCGCAGCGCGGTATCGACGAAGACCGCCAGCAGCACGTAGGACAAGGTCACCCCGGCGCTGCCCAGCAGCAGGATGCGCCGCCGCCCCACGCGGTCGCTGGCATTGCCCCAGGGCCGCGCCAGCAGCAGCCAGAGCACGCCGGACACGGTGACCGCCGCGCCGGCCTGCCAGGCCTGCAGGCCGAGCAGCCGGGCGATGGGCCCGACCAGCGAGACGAAGGCCATCATCGCCATGGTCCCGGCCATGGTGGAGAACAGCAGCGGGCGCAGGTCGAAGGGCGTGCCGGCGGAGGCCTGGGCGGCTTCGGGGGTTTCGGACATGGGGGGACTCCTGGGGTTGGTGGGAAGTGGGATCAGGGCCGCAGGCGGCCCTCGACCAGCAACAGGTTGCGGCCGCGTACCCGTTCGACGCTGCCATGCACGCCGTACACCTCGCGCAGCAGGTGTGCGTCTATCACCTCGGCGGGCGGCCCGGCGGCGGCCAGGCCGCCCTGGTGCAGGACCAGCACCTGGTCGGCGCAGGCCAGCGCCAGGTTGATGTCGTGCACCACCATCAGGCTGATCAGCCCGCGCGCCCGGGTGACTTCGACTATGGCCTCGGCCACCTGGCACTGATGGTACAGGTCCAGGGCGCTGGTCGGCTCGTCGAGCAGCAGCACCCGCGGCTGGCGCACCAGCGCCTGGGCCAGGCCGACCAGTTGGCGCTGGCCGCCGGACAGGGCATCGATGGGACGGTCCGCCAGCGCCGACAGGTCCAGCGCTTCCAGCACCTGCTCGATGCCGCGCAGGGTCTGCGCGTCGGGGTGGCCTCCGCCCAGCAGCGACAGGCTGCGCCCGGCCATGGCCGCGGCGAGTACCGCTTCGAAGGCGCACAGGCGGGTGCGCTGCGGCAGGCTCTGCGGCAAGTACACCACCTGGCGCGCGCGCTCGGCCAGGGGCAGGCGGCCGAGGTCGACGCCATCCAGCAGCACCCGCCCGGCGATCGGCTGCAGGCCGGCGATGCCCCGCAGCAGGGTGGACTTGCCGGCGCCGTTCGGGCCGATCAGGGCGGTCAGGCTGCCCGGCGGCAATGCCGGCAGGTCCAGCTCGCGCAGGATGCGCCGGGCGCCGTAGCCCATGCTCAGCCGTTCGATGCCCAGTCCGTCGATGCGCGGGGCGTTCATCGCAGGCCTCCGCGCTGGCGCAGGACGATGGCCATGAAGAAGGGAATGCCGACCAGCGCCGTGACTATGCCCACCGGCACCAGCACGCCCGGCACCAGGGTCTTGCTGGCCACCGAGGACAACGACAGGATCAGCGCGCCGGCCAGGGCGCTGGCGGGGATGAACAGGCGATGGTCCTCGCCCACCAGCAGGCGCGCGATATGCGGCGCCACCAGGCCGATGAAGCCGATGGTGCCGACGAAGGACACCGCCAGCGCCGCCAGCAGGCTGATGCGCAGCAGGCTGAACAGGCGCAGGCGGCCGACGTCCACGCCGAAGCTGCGGGCGCGCTCCTCGCCCAGGCTCAGGGCGGTCAGCGCCCAGCTCTGGCGCAGGGCGAAGGGCAGGCACAGCAGCAGCGCCAGGGCCATGGCGGCGAGCTTCTCCCAACTGGCCCGGGCCAGGCTGCCGAGGGTCCAGAACACCAGCTGCTGCAGGCTGTCCTGGCTGGCGACGAACTGCAGCAGCGCCACCAGGGCGTTGAAGGCGAACACCAGCGCAATGCCGAACAGCACCAGGCTCTCCACGCCGAAGCCGCGCCAGCGCGCCAGGGCATAGAGCAGGGCCACCGAGGCGAGGGCGAAGACGAAGGCGTTGGCGGAGATCAGGTACTGCGCCGGCACGCCCGGAATGCCCATTTGCAGAACGATGGCCAGGGCCGCGCCGAACGAGGCCGCCGCCGACACGCCCAGGGTGAAGGGGCTGGCCAGCGGGTTGTCGAGCACCGTCTGCATCTCCGCGCCGGCCAGCGCCAGGCCGGCGCCGACCAGCACCGCCATGAGCGCGTAGGGCAGGCGCACCGACCAGACGATCACCGTTTCCACCCTGGGCACCGACTCCGGCGCCCAGAGAATCTGCAGCAGGCGCGACAGCGGCAGCGCCGAGGGGCCGCTGGCGATGTCCAGGGCCAGGCTGGCGAGCAGCGCCAGGCCCAGGAGCAGCAGCGCCAGGCGGCGCCGGGCGAAGCGGCGCCGGTAGCCGGCCGCGGCGCCTTCGTGGGCAAGCGGCAGGCTCATGGCTGCAGGCTGACGGTGAACACGCCGCTGGCGGGGATCGGCATGAAGCGCCGGTACAGCTCGGCGCGGGTGCGTTCGGGGTCGAGGTCGGCGAACAGTTCCGGGTGCAGCCACTTGGCCAGGGCCTGGACGGCGACCAGGTGTTCCGGCGAGTCGTAGAAGATGTGCCACATGGCGTGCACGTGGCCTTCGCGCACCGCGCGCAGTTCGTTCAGCGGCGCCCGTCGGGCGATCTGCGCCAGGCTGTCGCGGGCCTGCTGCGGGGTGGCCGTGTAGCCCAGGGTGACGCCGCCGCGGCCGGCGCCGAAGACGCCGGTGGCCACGTATTGCTGCGGGTCGCTGGCGAGGATGTATTCGGGGTTGAGGGTGCCGATGGCGCCGGGGATGCGCCCGGCGCCGATGTTCTGCCCGCCGGCCAGCTCGATCAGCTCGCCGAAGTTGCCGCGCCCGGGCGAGCCGCAGCAGTCCTGCAGGCCGGCGAGCATGTCGACGAACAGCCTCGGGCGCTCCAGTTCGCCGCGCGCCTCGGCGCTGGCCAATGGCTCGCGCACCGCCTCGATGGCCTGCTGGTAGAAGTCGATGAACTCGGCGGCGCGCTGCTGGCGCCTCAGGGCCTCGCCGAGCAGGCGCATGCTGGGCACGGTGTTGAGCAGCGGGTGCTCGCTGAAGTCGACGAACAGCACCGCCACCCCGGCCGCTTCCAGCTGGCGCAGCGCCTCGCTGCCCGGCCCCGGGCCGTGGCCGCCGCTGAGCGCCAGCAGCACCAGGTCCGGGTGAACGGCCAGGGCCTTCTCGACGCTGAAGGTGTCGGCCGAGGTGCCGCCCACCAGGGGCACCTGGTCGGCCTGCGGGAAGCGCGCCCGGTAGGCCGCGTAGCCCTGCACGTCGAGGCCGCGGAAGTCCCCCTGCCAGCCGGCGACCCGGGCGAAGGGATCGGCGCCTTCGAGCAGCGACAGCGAGTAGATCATGCGGCCTTCGCCAAGCAGCACGCGCTTGACCTGGGCCGGCACCTCGACCTTGCGCCCGGCGAGGTCGGTGAGCGGCGCGGCCAGCGCCGGTGCGCACAGGAGGAACAGCAGCAGGCCGCGGCAGGCCTGTTTCAGGAGGCTAGTCATGGGACGGGTTTCCTTGCGTGGAGGGGAGGGCCTGGCGGGCCGGGCGGCGGCGCCACCACAGCAGCAGGCCGGTGATGTAGAGCGCGGGCAGGGCCAGCCCGGCGAGAAAGGCGGCGGCCATGCCCGCGGCGCCGAGGCCCAGCCGTCCGTGCAGGGCCGAAAGCAGCGCCTTGGCTGGCGCGGCGCCGGCGAGCCCGGGCGGCAGCGCCAGCCAGGTGCCGGTCAGGGCGATCAGCAGCAGCGGCAGGTACAGCCAACTGGCGCACAGGTTGTGCCATTCCCGCAGTCGTCGCGTGCCCTGGCTGCCGCGCCGCAGGCTGGCCGCGGCCCACCAGTTGCGGCGGCCCGGCCACCACAGGTACAGGCCGCTGAGCAGCGACAGGCAGAGCGCCGCGCCACACGCCGCCAGCAACGGCAAGCCGAGTGGCGGCGGCAGCAACAGGCTGCGGTGCAGCGCGACCACCTTGGCCAGCCACAGGTCGTCGAAGACGAAGAAGGCCCGTGGCTCGCCGTCGTAAGGGTCGAGCATGGCCACCGCGGTGCCCGCGCGGTCGCCCAGGGTGCCGAAGACCAGGGCGTTGTCGCTGGTCAGGAAGCCCTGGCGTGGCGCCGCGCTGCCGAGGATGCGGGCGAAGCGCGGGTAGGCTTGCCGGGCGCGTTCGCGCAGTGCCGCGTCGTCCAGGGCGACGGCGTCGGCGGCATGGGGCTTGGCGCTGATCGCGGCGGCGCCCAGCTCCCAGTGCAGGATGGGCCCGCGCAGCTCCAGCAGCGCGCCGCTGGCGCCCAGCAGCGCCAGCGGCAGGCCGACCAGCAGCGCCAGCCAGCGGTGCAGGGCCAGCCAGGCGCGACGCCGGCCGGCCCTGGTCGATGCAACCCGACAGGTCATCGGCGGCCTACCAGCGGTAGCTCAGGCTGGCGATCAGGCTGCGGTCCTCGCCGATGGTGCAACTGCTCGCGCTGCAGCCGTTGTAGTAGTGCTTGTCGGTCAGGTTGCTGGCGTTGAGCGACAGGCGCAGCCCCTTGGCTTCGCGGAACAGCTGGCCCAGCTCGTAGTGCACGGCGGCGTCCAGCAGGGTGTAGGAGGGCACCGTGATGGTATTGGCCGCGTCCGCCTCGGTGCGCCCGAGGTAGCGCACCCCGGCGCCGAAACCCAGGCCGGCGAGGGGGCCGTCGGGCTGGGTGTAGTCCAGCCACAGCGAGGCCATCTTGCGCGGCGTGTTGGTCGGCCGGTGGCCCTTCTCCACGGGGTTGTTGCTCCTGGTCACCTCGGCGTCGTTGTAGGTGGCGCTGCCGATCAGGTCCAGGCCCCGGGCCAGGCTGGCCTTGCCCTCCAGTTCCAGGCCGCGCACCCGTACCTCGCCGGTCTGCACCTGGTTGAGGTTGTTGTTGGGGTCGGTGGTCAGCACGTTCTCCTGGGTCAGTTCGTAGGCGGCCAGGGTGACGAAGCCGTCGTAGCCCTTGGGCTGGTACTTCACGCCGACCTCCGACTGCTTGGCAGTCAGCGGCTTGTAGGCGTTGCCGTAGAAATCGGTGCCCAGAGAGGGGTTGAACGAGGTGGAGTAGCTGATATAGGGCGCCAGGCCGTTGTCCGCCAGGTAGACCAGGCCGGCGCGGTAGGTGAACTTCTCGTCGCGCTGCTTGCTGCCGCTGTCCGCCAGGCGATTGTCGGTGCGCGCGCTGGAGCTGTCCTGGCGGCCGCCGAGGCTGAGCACCCAGTGCTTGTCGAAGGTGAACTGTTGCTGGGCGTAGACGCCGACCTGGTCGGCGCGTTGCTGGGTCTGCGCCATGGGCCGGTCGATGGGGCCGAAGCCCTGGCCGTACACCGGGTTGAAGATGTCGATGGAGGCGGCCTTGCCGGCGCGCAGGTAGTAGTCCTCGCGGGTGCGCCGGTAGTCCAGGCCCAGCAGCGAGGTCATCTCGGTGTCGCCGATGTTCCAGCGCGCCTGGGCGTTGTTGTCCAGGGCATAGACGTCGCCGATGATGCGGAAGCGGTAGGCGCTGCGCATCAGGGTGCGCTGGTCCGCGGCCAGGCCCATGCCGCTGGCGGTATTGGTGAGCAGGTTGACGTGGCTGTAGCGCGCGCTGGAGTGCAGGCTCCAGACGTCGTTCAGGCGGTGGTCCAGCAGGTAGCCGAGGGCGTACTGGGTGCGGTGGTTGTCCAGCCCCGGCTCGTCGAGGAACTGGTTGTGCTTGATCTTGCCGTTGGGGTTGGACAGCAGGCTGCCGCGTAGCGGCACGAACACCCTTGGCGCGCCGAACTCGTCCTCGGCGTACTCGGCCAGCACGGTCAGGTCGGTGTCCTCGTTGGGGCGCCAGGTGAAGGCCGGGGCGACGAAGGTCTTGCGGTCGACGATATGGTCGGTCTGGGTGTCGCTGTCGCGGCCCAGGCCGGTGAGCCGGTAGAGGAACTTGCCTTCGTCGTCCAGCGGGCCGCTGAAGTCGAACTGGCCCTGGCGTCGGTCGTGGTTGCCGCCGACCACTTCCACCTCGTGGAAGGGCTGGTCCAGCGGGCGCTTGCTGACCTGGTTGACCACCCCGCCGGGGGCGTTCTGCCCGTAGAGCACCGAGGCCGGGCCCTTGAGCACCTCGACCCGCTCCAGGCCGTAGGGCTCGACCTTCGGCCAGGCCTGGGTGGTGGTGCCGCGCAAGCCGTCGCGCAGCATGCCGGTGCTGGAGACATCGAAGCCGCGGATCCTGATCGAGTCGAAGCGCTGCGAGGCGGCGCCGGTGGTGTCCTGCACGCCGGCGGTGTAGCGCAGCGCCTCGGCCACCGATTGCGCCTTCTGTTCGTCCATCTCCTTGCGCGTGACCACCGACAGGGCCTGCGGCACCTCGCGGATCGGCGTGTCGGTCTTGGTGCCGCTGAGGCTGCGCTGGGCCACCACGCCGGGCACCGAGCCCACCGGGCTCTCGCCGGCGCCGAGCACGGTGCTGCTGTCCAGCGACAGCACGTCCTGCTCCTGGCGCTCGTCGTCCGCGGCCTGGGCCTGGCCCGGCAGGCTCGCCAGGCCGATGCCCAGGGCCAGGGCGTGTATCGCCCCGGCCAGGCGCAGGCCGCGCGGCAGCAGGTGGGAAGGGAAGTGTAGGGGGCTGGTCTGCCCGGGGCCGGTTGCCATGTTTCGCTCCATGCTGAGAGGGGTTCAAAAATGCGAATGCGAACTTATCTCAACAAGCATTCATGGCGCCGGGGGAAAACATTGGATTGCGCGACCATTTCTTTCGATCGGGAAAAACCGCGGAACCTGCGCTCCGCCACGGGCTCAGCGCAGCTCCCGGGGCGACACCCCGAAGCGCTTGCGGAAAGCGATGGAGAAGTGCGCCGGGCTGTAGCCGACGCGGTAGGCGGCGCTGGAGACGTTGCTCTCGCCGCTGGCCAGCAGGCGGTAGGCCTCGCTCAGGCGGACCTCCTGCAGGTAGGCATAGACGCTGCTGCCGAACAGCTGGCGGAAGCCTTCGGTGAGCTTGCGCGCGTTCAGCCCCACCTGGCGCGCCAGCGTGGCCAGCGGCGGCGAATGCTGCAGGTCGCGGCACAGCAGCTCGCGGGCAGCCTGCACCCGCTCCAGGTCGGCGGAGTTCAGGCGCGCCTCGGCGGCGCTGCCCGGGGGCTGGTCGGCGAGCAGGTCCTCCAGGCCCAGGGCGGTCATCTCCAGCGCCTTGCCGCCGAGGTAGAAGGCGCGGGAAGGGCCGTGCAGCGGGCAGGTGGCGATCTGCCGGGCCAGGGCCAGCAGCGAGCGCGAGGCCGGGCGGCAGAACAGCACCGGCCCGCCGTCGTGGCGCTGGCGGAACAGCCGCTCGGGCTCCAGGCCGACACTGCGGATCGCCGGGAAATCCAGCTGCACCGTGGTGTAGCGCACCGGCACGCCGCTGGCGAACAGGTGGTCGCCGCAGAACTCGCCCTGGTTGGCCACCGCGCACAGGGTGGGGCCGCGGATCTCCACCGGGGGCAGGCCCTCGACGCGGCAGTCGAGGCGGCCGCTGAGCACCAGGATCAGCTTCAGGCCCTTCCATAGCGGCTCCTGCATCCAGCCCTGGGTCTGGACCACCACGGTGCCGGCGGACAGGGTGATGTCCGCCGCGGCCTCGCCCGCCGGGGTGGCGCCGCAGCCGGGCACGCTCAGGGTGAAGTCGCTGGGCACGCTGCGCTGCATGGCCTTGCTGCTGGACATCCTTCTCTCCTTGCCTGGCGGATGGAGGCCTCAGGCTAGCACGGCGAAGTCGATCCATGAATGAGAATTATTATTGTTTGTGCCGGTCCAGGCCGTCATGTCCCGCCCCGCGGGCCCTGCGCGCGCCCTGGCGGTGGGCGCGGGTTCCACGATCCAAAGAAAAAGGCGCGGGATCGAAGGCGGCGGTCCTTGCCGCTGGCGGATCGCCGGGATATTGATAATCACTCGCAACAATCGGAGAGGGACCTCCCCGCAGCATTGCCCGGGTGCGCCCGGCGCACCGAAGCGGCACGCCCTGCCGCCACCCATACCCCGCAGACGCCCTGTACGGCCTTCCCCGCAAGGCCGCAGGCCCGCTCATGCCCGCAACCAGCGAGGAAGCAAGATGACCACCCGCGACGACCGCATCGACTGCCCCGATTGGCCCGAGGCCTATGTCCAGCGCTACCGGGATGCCGGCTACTGGCGCGAGGAGACCTTCTCCGGCCTGCTGCGCGAGGCCGCCCGGCGTTTCGCCGAACGCGAAGCACTGGTGGAAGGGGAGCGGCGCCTGAGCTACCGCGAGCTGGACGCGCGGGTCGACCGCCTGGCCGCCGGCCTGCACGGCCTGGGCCTGCGCGCCGGGGACAACGTGCTGCTGCAATTGCCCAACGGCATCGCCTTCGTCGAGGCCTGCTTCGCCCTATACCGCCTTGGCGCGCGGCCGATCTTCGCCCTGCCGGCGCACCGCGAGCTGGAGCTTTCCAGCTTCTGCCGCTTCGCCGGGGCCCGCGCCTACATCTGCGCCGACCGCGCCGCTGACTTCGACTTCCGCGCGCTGGCCCGGCGGCTGCAGGCGGAGCAGCCGCAGCTGCGCCACGTGCTGGTGGCCGGCGAGGCGCAGGAGTTCGTCGCCCTGGCCGACCTCTACCGCGCCGAGCCCCTGGCGTTGCCCGAGCCGGCGCCGGAGGCGGTGGCCTGCTTCCAGCTGTCCGGCGGCTCCACCGGCGTGCCCAAGCTGATTCCGCGGCGGCACCGGGAATACCTCTACAACCTGCGCGCCAGCGCCGAGCTGTGCGGCCTGGGGCCGGACAGCACCTACTTGGCGGCGCTGCCCATGGCGCACAACTTCCCCATGTGCTGCCCGGGGTTCATGGGCACCCTGTACAGCGGCGGGCGGGTGGTGACCGCCGCGCAGCCGACGCCGGAATGCTGCTTCCCGCTGGTCGAGGCCGAGGGCGTGAGCCATACCGCCCTGGTGCCGCCGCTGGCCCTGGTGTGGATGGAGGCCGCCGAGCTTCGCGGGCGCGGCCTGCCCGGCCTGCTGCTGCAGGTGGGCGGCGCGCGGCTGAGCGAGGCGGCGGCGCGGCGCGTCGGGCCGACCCTGGGCTGCCGCCTGCAGCAGGTGTTCGGCATGGCCGAAGGGCTGATCTGCTACACCCGCCCGGACGACGACGCCGAGCACCTGCTGCGCACCCAGGGCCGGCCGTTGTCGCCGGCGGACGAGGTGCGGGTGGTGGACGAGCAGGGCAACGACCTGCCGCCCGGGCAGGTGGGCCTGCTGCTGACCCGCGGGCCCTACACCATCCGCGGCTACTACCGGAACCCCGGGCAGGACGCCGAGTGCTTCACGGCCGACGGCTTCTACCGCTCCGGCGATCGCGTGGCGCTGACCGCCGATGGCTACCTGGTGGTGGAAGGGCGCGACAAGGACCTGATCAACCGCGGCGGCGAGAAGATCGCCGCGGAGGAGGTGGAGAACCTGCTGCTGGCGCACCCCGCGGTGCTGGACGCGGCGCTGGTGGCGATGCCCGACGGTTTCCTCGGCGAACGCAGCTGCGCCTTCGTGATCCGCCGCTCGGCGGCCGCCGCCGCTGAACTCAAGGCCTACCTGCGCGGCTGCGGGCTGGCGGCGTTCAAGCTGCCGGACCGCTTCGAGTTCCTCGAGGCCTTCCCGCAGACCGGCGTCGGCAAGGTCAGCCGCCGGCACCTGCGCGAGACCCTCCAGCGGCAGTACTTCACCCAGCGGGAGGCGAGCGCGCGTGGCTGAGGCGGGCTTCTCCCTGGCGGCGCTGCTGCGCCCCGTGCGCGGCCGCCTGCTGCTGGCGGTGGCGTTGCAGGCCGTGTCGGCGCTGGCCGGCATCCTGCCCTTCGTGGCCCTGGCCGAACTGGCGCCGGCGCTGCTCGCCGGGCACCTCGATGACGGCCGGGCGCCGCTCCTGGCCCTGGTCGGCGCCGCCGCGCTGCTGCTGCGCCTGCTGGGCCTGAGCTGCGCGCTGCACATGACCCACCTGGCCGACAGCGACCTGCAACTGCACCTGCGCCGCCGCCTGGCCGCCCATCTCGGGCGCCTGCCCCTGGGTTGGTACGCCGGGCGCAATCTGGCGCGGCTGAACCGGGTGCTGGTGGACGACGTCGGCGCCCTGCATCACTTGGTGGCGCACCTGCCCAACAACCTGGCCGCGGCGCTGGTGGCGCCGGCTGCCTGCCTGGCCTACCTGGCGCTGAAGGACTGGCGCATGACCCTGGTGGTGTTGCTGCCGCCGCTGCTGGCGCTGTGGCGCCTCGCCGCGCTGCGCTCGGCCGCCTACCGTGCCGACCGCCAGGCCCTGGGGGCCGCCATCGGCGGCCTGTCCCAGGCGACCCTGGGCTTCGTCCAGGGCATCGCCATGGTCAAGTCCTTCGGCCGTTCCGGGCAGGTGCAGGGCGCCTTCTTCGCCGCCGTGGAAGACTTCGCCCGCTTCTTCTCCGCCTGGGTCGGACGCTGGGCCGGGCTGGGCGCCAGCGTCGAGGTACTGCTCTCGCCGCTGCTGATGATCGCCCTGGTGCTGCTGGCCGGCAGCGGCCTGGTGCTGGCCGGCGAACTGCAACCGGTACAGCTGCTGCCCTTCGCCTTGCTCGGCCCGGCGCTGGCCGCGCCCGTGGCGGCGCTGGGGCACGGCGGCGACGCCATCGTCCAGGGCCGCGAGGCCGCGCGGCGCATTGGCGAATTGCTGGCCACCACGCCCTTGCCGCAACCGGCGCGGCCGCGCCAGCCCCAGGGCAGCGAAGTGCGCTTTGATGCGGTGAGCCTGAGGCGCGCCGACGGCAGCCTGGCCCTGGACGGCATCGACCTGGTGCTGGCGCCGGGCACGCTGACCGCCCTGGTGGGCGAGTCCGGCGCCGGCAAGTCGACGCTGGCCAGCCTGCTGCCGCGCTTCGCCGACGTCAGCGGCGGCGCCATCCGCATCGGCGGTGTGGACCTGCGCGAGATGGACGCCGCCACCCTGTACCGGCAGGTCGCCTTCGTTTTCCAGGAAGTCCGCCTGCTGCGCGCCAGCGTGCTGGACAACCTGCGCCTGGCGCGGCCCGAGGCCACCCTCGACGAGGTCAGGGCCGCGGCGCGGGCCGCGCAGATCGACGCGCGCATCGAACAATTGCCCCAGGGCTACGCCACCGTGCTGGACGGCAGCCAGGCGTTGTCCGGCGGCGAGCGGCAGCGCCTGGCCATCGCCCGCGCGCTGCTGGCCGATGCCCCCATCCTGGTGCTGGACGAAGCCACCGCCGCGGCCGACCCGGAGTCCGAGGCGGCCATCCAGCAGGCCCTGTCGGTGCTGGCGGCCGGGCGCACGCTGCTGGTGATCGCGCATCGCCTGGCCAGCCTGTGCGACGCCGAGCAGATCGTCGTGCTCGGTGGCGGCCGGGTGCTTGAGCGGGGGCGCCACGAGGCGCTGCTGCAGCAGGGCGGGACCTACGCCCGGCTGTGGGCGGCGGAGCAGGGGGGCGGCGCATGATCGTCGAACTGCTGCGCTGCCTGCAGCCGGCCCAGGCCCGGCGCCTGCGCCTGGCGGTGCTGGCCATGACCGCCGCGGCTGGCGCCCAGGGGCTGGCCCTGGGCTTGCTGCCGCTGGCCTTCGGCGAGCTGTTCGGCGACGCGCCGGCGTGGCACTGGCCGCCGGCCTTCGCCGGGCTGGCCATGCTCTGCCTGTGGCTGCGCCGGCATGCCCAGTTGCTCGGCTACCGCGCCGGCGCCGAAGCCGCCCGCGGGCTGAACCGGCGCCTCGGGCAGCACCTGGCGCGGCTGCCCCTGGAGTGGTTCGCCGAGCGCCGCGCCGCCGAGCTCAACCGCCTGGTCACCTACAACGTCCTGCAGGTGATGAGCGTCCCGGCGCACCTGTTGCAGCCGCTGCTCAACGCGGTGCTGACGCCGCTCGCGCTGCTCGGCGTGCTGGCCTTGCAGATGCCGCGCCTGGCCCTGACAGGATTGGCCGCGGCGCTGCCGCTGTGGCTGTTCTACCGCTGGGGCGTGCGCTGGGGCGGCGAGGCCGAGGAGGGTGGCGAGCGGGCGGGCACCGAGGCGGCGGCGCGGGTCCTGGAGTTCGTTCGCCAGCAGGCGTTGCTGCGCGTCAGCGGGCGCACCGAGGCCGGCTTCGCCCTGCTCGAACAGGCCCTGGAGGAACAGCGCCGCGCCCAGCGTCGCGTCCATTGGCGCACCTTCCCGGCCGCGCTGGGCCTGGCCGGCGCGTTGCAGGCGCTGTACACGCTTTTGTTGCTGGGCGGGCTGCACGCGGTGCTCGGCGGGCAGCTGGCGGCCACCGAGTTCCTCGCCCTGGGGCTGCTGGCGACCTGCCTGGTGGAGCCCATGGGCACGCTGGTGAACCTGGGCGCCACCTTGCGCCAGACGCGCCACGGCCTGCGCCAGTTGCGCCAGGTGCTGCAGGTGCCGCCGTTGCCCGAGCCCACCCGGCCGCGGCTGCCCGCCGACCCGCGTCTGCAGGCCCACGGCCTGGGCCTGGTGCGCCAGGAACGGCGGGTGCTGGACGGCATCGAACTCGACCTGGCGCCCTGCTCGCTCAACCTGTTGGTGGGCGCCTCCGGGGCTGGCAAGTCGAGCCTGCTGCGCCTGCTGGCGCGTTGCGCCGACCCGGATGCGGGCAGGGTGCTGCTGGGCGGCGTCGACCTGCGCGAGGTGGCCGCCGCCGAGCGCGATCGCTACCTGGCGTTGCTGCCCCAGGACTGCGGGGTCCTGCCCGGCAGCCTGCTGGACAACCTGCGCCTGGGCGACCCCGCGGCCAGCGATGCGACCCTGCTGGCGATGGCCCGCGCCTGCGGCCTGGACAGCCTCGCGGCACGCCTGGCCGAGGGCTGGCATGGCCCCCTGGGCGAGGCCGGGGCCGGCCTGTCCGGCGGCGAGCGGCAGCGCCTGGCCCTGGCCCGCCTGCTGCTCAAGGGCGCCCCCGTGCTGCTGCTGGACGAACCCACCGCGGCCCTGGACCCGGCCAGCGAGGCGCGCATCAACCGCCTGCTGCTCGGCCTCGCCGGCCGCCACACGCTGCTGCTGGCCACCCATCGGCCGAGCCTCGCCGAACACGCCGCGCAGATCCTCGTGCTCGACCAGGGCCGCCTGGTGCAGCGCGGCACCCACCGTCAGCTTCTGGCCCAGCCGGGCCGTTACCGAGAGCTGTTCCACGAGCGCGAAGCGGTCAACCGCTGGCGCCTGCGTGGCCCCATCCACCCAGCTTCCGCAAGGATTGCCCACCATGAACGATGACCCAGCACTGGCATGCGCTCATTCACCCCGGGCGCGCCCCGGCGATTGCCTCGCCGGCACCGATCCACACAGCCTGCGCGACTGGCTCGCGCCGGCCCTGGGCTGCGACGCCGCCGACATCGACGCCGAACTGTCGCTGATCGAACAGGGCCTGGACTCCATCAACCTCATGCGCCTGCCCACGCTGCTGGCCCGCCACGGCGTGCGCGTCGGCGTTGCCGAACTGATGGAGCGGCCGACCCTGCAAGCCTGGCTGCGCCTGTTCGCCGAGCGCGCCGGCGAGGTGGCCGGGCCGTCGCCGGTTGTGCCCGAGACGGGCGAGGGGTTCGAACTGACAGCCCTGCAGCAGGCCTACTGGCTGGGCCGCGACGAGCAGCGCAGCCTTGGCGGGGTGGCCTGCCAGCTGTACCAGGAACTGGACGCCGGCGAGCTCGACCCGCCGCGCCTGGAAGCCGCGGTACGCGCGCTGTGCCAGCGGCACGCCATGCTGCGTGCGCAGTTCCTCGCCGACGGGCGCCAGCGCATCCGCGGCGAACCGGCCTGGGCCGGCCTGCGCGTGCATGACCTGCGCCGCCTCGAGCGGGCCGAGCGCGAAGCGCGCCTGGCGCAACTGCGCGAAGCGCTGGCGCACCGCTGCCTTGACGTCGCCAGCGGGCAGGTCTTCGACCTGCAACTGAGCCTGCTGCCCGATGGCCGCAGCCGGCTGCACCTGAACCTGGACCTGCTGGTCGCCGACGTGCTCAGCTTCGCCATCCTGCTGCGCGACCTGGCAGCCTTCTACCGGGGCGAGGGCGAGACGCTGCCGATGCTGGGCATGGACTTCCCAGCCTACCTGGCGGCCCAGCGCGAGCTGCGCCGGCCGCAGCTGGCCAGTGCGCGCGAATACTGGCGTGCGCGCCTGGACACGCTGCCCGGCCCGCCGCAACTGCCCCTGGCCCAGGCCCCCGAGTCACTGGGCCGGCCGCGCTTCCGCCGCCTCCAGTTCCTGCTGCGGAAGCCGCGCCTGGCGCGCCTGGAAGCCCGTGCCCGGGCGCACGGCCTGACACTGGCCAGCGTGCTGGCCTGCGCCTACGCCCAGGTCCTGGCGCGCTGGAGCGCCAGCCAGCGTTTTCTCCTCAACCTGCCGTTGTTCGACCGCCAGCCGCTGGACAGCGGCGTGGCGCACATGGTCGCGGACTTCTCCAACCTGGTGCTGCTGGAGGTGGACCTTTCCCGCGCGGGCAGCTTCGCCGGGCAGGCCGCCGCCCTGCAGGCGCAACTGCACCGGGACCTGGGCCACGCGGCCTGGTCGGGCATGGAGGTGCTGCGCGAGCTGGCCCAGCGCCAGGACGGCGAAGGCCTGGGCGCCCCCGTGGTGTTCGCCTGCAACCTCGGCGAGCCGCTGGTGGACGCGCGTTGCCGCGAAACCCTTGGCCGTCCCGGCTGGGCGCTGTCGCAGACGCCCCAGGTCTGGCTCGACCACCAGACCTACCCATTGGAAGAGGGCCTGTTGCTGAACTGGGATGCGGTCGAGGGGCTGTTTCCCGACGGCCTGCTGGAAGCCATGTTCGCCGCCTATGAGCGCCTGCTCGAAGGTTTGGCCGAGCAGGACTGGGGCCAACCCGTGTCGCTGGAACTGCCGGCGGCGCAAGCGCAGGTGCGCTACCAGGTCAACGACACCCGGGCGGACCTAGAGCCCGGCGTGCTGCACCAGGGCTTCTTCGCCCAGGCGCGGAACAACCCCCATAACCTGGCCCTGGTGGCCCACGACGAGCAGGAACGCCAGTACAGCTACGCCGAACTGGCCGAGGCCGCCCTGCGCCTGGCCGCGGCGCTGCGCGAATGGGGCGTGGCGGCCGGCGACGGCGTGGCCATCACGCTGCCCAAGGGGGCGGGCCAGGTGATCGCCGTGCTGGGCGCGCTTGCCGCCGGCGCGTGCTACGTCCCGGTGGGGATCGAACAGCCGCCGGCGCGGCGCGCGGCCATCCTGCGCCAGGCCGGCGTGTGCCTGGTGCTGACCGACGCCGAGCGGGCCGGGGAGGACGCCTGGCCAGCCGGCACGGTGGTGCGCGAGCTGGCTGCCAGCCAGGCCTACGAGCCCCTGGCCAAGCCCTTGCCGGTGGAACCCTCGGCTGTCGCCTATGTGATCTTCACCTCCGGCAGCAGCGGCGAGCCCAAGGGCGTCGAAGTGGCCCACGGCGCCGCGCAGAACACCCTGGATGCGCTGCGCCGGCGCTACCGGTTGGCGGCCAGCGACCGCCTGCTCGGAGTTTCGGCGCTGGATTTCGACCTCTCGGTATTCGACCTTTTCGCCGTGCTCGGCGTCGGCGGCACCCTGGTCCTGCCGGCCGAGGCCCTGCGCAAGGAACCGACGCACTGGCTGCAACTGTTGCGCCGGCACGGCGTCACCCTGTGGAACTCGGTGCCGGCATTGCTCGACATGCTGCTGCTGCGCAACCGCGGCGGCCTCGGCCTGGGCGGCCTGCGCCTGGCCCTGGTCTCCGGCGACTGGATCGGCCTGGACCTGCCGCCGCGTCTGCGCCAGGTCGCCCCCGGCTGCCGCTTCGTGGCCCTGGGCGGGGCCACCGAGGCGGCGATCTGGTCGAATGCCCAGGAAGTCGCGGAGGTGCCGCCGCAGTGGCGTTCGATCCCCTACGGGCGGCCGCTGGAAAACCAGCGCTACCGGGTGGTCGACGGCCTCGGCCGGGACTGCCCGGACTGGGTCCCCGGCGAGCTGTGGATCGGCGGCGCCGGCGTCGCCCTGGGCTATCGCGGGCAAGCGGCGCTGACCCGCCAGCGCTTCGTCGAGCAGGGCGGCGAACGTTGGTACCGCACCGGCGACCTGGGCCGCTACTGGCCCGACGGCACCCTGGAATTCCTCGGCCGCCTGGACCAGCAGGTGAAGCTGCGCGGCCACCGGGTGGAACTCGCCGAAGTCGAGGCGGTGCTCGAACGCCACCCGGCGCTGGCGCGCGCCGTTGCGTTGGTGCTGCCCGGCGCCCGGGCCAGCCTGGTCGCCGCGGTGGTGCCGGCCGGCGGCCGCGAGACACCCGCGGAAGAGCAGCTGCGCGGCTGGGCCGCTGACTGGCTGCCGCCCCACATGCTGCCCGAACGCATGCTCGCCTTGCCCCGGCTGCCCCTGAGCGGCAACGGCAAGGTGGACCGCAAGGCCCTGGCCTGGCTGCTGCAGGAGCAGCTCCAGGGCAGCGCCCTGGCGCCGGACGAGGAACCGCTGGGCGAACTGGAAAGCGCGGTCGCCCGGCACTGGCAGGCGCTGCTGGAGGTACCGCGGGTGGGCCGCCACCAGGGCTTCTTCGCCCTGGGCGGCAATAGCCTGCTGGCCACCCGCCTGATCGAGCGCCTGGCCAGTGGCTTCGGCGTGGAACTGACACTCAAGGACTTTTTCGGCGCCGCCAGCGTCGCCGCCCAGGCCGCCCTGGTGGCGGCCCGGCAGGCGCAGCGGCGGGCGGGCGCCAACCCACTGGAGGAAGGGGCACTATGAATATCCACGCATTGCGCAACGAGCTCGACATGCTGGGCGTCGAGCTATGGGAAGAGAATGGCCTGCTGCGTTACCGGGCCCCGGCCGGGGCCCTGGACGAGGCGCTGCTGCAGCGCCTGCGCCAGGCCCGCGACGAATTGCTGCGCGCCCTGGCGGCGGAACGCGAGCAGGCCTTGCAGGGCGATCCGGCGGAGCAGGGCGAGCCCTTCCCGCTGACCGACGTGCAGGCCGCCTACCTGCTCGGCCGCAGCACGGCCTTCGCCCACGGCGGCGTCGCCTGCCACGGCTACCTGGAGTTCGCCTTCCCCGGCCTCGAGGTCGCGCGCCTGGAACGGGCCTGGAACCAACTGATCGAACGCCATCCCATGCTCCGCGCCGTGGTCAGCGCCGAGGGCCACCAGCGCATCCTGGCCGAGGTGCCTTACTACCGGCTGGCGGAGCACAGGCTGGATGCCGAAGGGCGCCGCCTGGCCGAACTGCGCGAACGCATGGAGCTGCGCCGCGCCGGCCCGGACTGCTGGCCGCTGGTGGAGCTGTGCGTCAGCCACGGCGCCGCCGGCGACTTCCTGCACCTGTCGGTGGACCTGCTGGTGTGCGACTACCAGAGCGTGCGCATGCTGCTCGGCGAACTGCACCAGCTGTACCACGGCGGCACCCTGGCGGAGCCGGCGCGGATCAGCTTCCGCGACTACGTCCTGGCCGAGCGCCGCCTGCGCGAAGGGCCGCGCTACGGCCGCGACCGCGACTACTGGCTGGCCCGCATCGACGGCCTGCCCGGCGCGCCCGAGCTGCCCCTGGCCGACGCGCAGCCGGGGGCGCGCTTCCGCCGCCTGGCCCTGCAGGTGGACGAGCGCGACTACCGCGCCCTCGGCCTCAACGCCGCCGGCGCCGGCATCGGCGTCTCCGCCGCGGTGCTCGCCGCCTATGCGGAAACCCTGGGGCGCTGGAGCCGGCGCGGCGACTTCTGCCTGAGCCTGACGTTGCTCAATCGCCTGGCGCTGCATCCCCAGGTGGAGCGCCTGGTGGGCGACTTCAGCTCGGTGGAGGTGCTGCAGTTGGACACCCGCCAGGCCGGCAGCTTCGCCGAGCGCGCCGCGCAACTGCAGGCGCGCCTGTGGGAGGACATGGACCACCGCTTGTTCTCCGGCATCGAGGTGCTGCGCGAGTTGGCGCGCCGCCGGGGGCGCGACGCCGCGCTGCTACCCTACGCCTTCACCAGCACGCTGGGCGCCGGCGGCGAAGCCGGCCGCGGCCCGTTCATGCCCGGCGCCGAGCTGGTCCATGGCATCAGCCAGACGCCCCAGGTGCTGATCGACTGCCAGGTCTCCGAGCGCGACGGCGGCCTGTGGCTGAACTGGGACTACCGCGAAGGCGCCTTTGCCGAGCCCGTGCTGCGCGCCATGTTCGATGCCTTCTGCGCGCTGCTGCTGCGCCTGGCGCGCGAACCCTCGGCCTGGGCGCTGGACGACTGCCTGGAGCTGCCCGCCACCCAGCGCCTGGCGCGCGAACTGGCCAACCAGACCGATGCGCCACTGCCCGAGGGCCTGCTGCACGAGCCGGTGTTCGCCCGGGCGCGCCTGGCGCCCCGGCATACGGCCCTGGTGCAGGGCGGGCGGAGCCTGGACTTCGCCGAACTGGCCGCGCGCGCCGAGGCCGTCGCCGCCGCCTTGCTCGACGCCGGCTGCCAGCGCGGCGAGCGCGTCGCGGTGTGCATGGACAAGGGCATCGAGCAGATCATCGCCGTGCTCGGCATCCTGCGGGCCGGCGCCGCCTACCTGCCGCTGGACACCAGCCAGCCCGAGGCGCGCCGCGAGCTGATCCTGGAGAATGCCGGGGTGTGGCGGGTGGCCACCCATTCGGCGCTGGAGGGCCGCCTGGCCTGGCCGGCGCGGATCGTCCAGGCGCTCGCCGTGGACCGCCTGCAGCCTTATGCCGGCGCGCCGCTGCCGGCCTCGCCCGCGCAGCCGGGGGAGCTGGCGTACGTCATCTACACCTCCGGCTCCACTGGCGTCCCCAAGGGCGTGATGATCAGCCACCAGGCGGCATTGAACACCCTGGCGGACATCAACGAGCGCTTCCAGGTCGACGCCGACGACCGCATCCTGGGCCTGGCCAGCCTGGGCTTCGACCTGTCGGTCTACGACATCTTCGGCGCGCTGGCCGCCGGCGCCACCCTGGTGCTGCCCGACGCGCAACGGCGCGGCGATCCCTCCCACTGGGCGGCCTGCGCCCGCGAGCAGGGCGTGACCCTGTGGAACTCGGTGCCGGCGCAACTGCAGATGCTCCTGCACTACCTGCGCTCGGAGCCCGGTGCGGCGCCGCAGCGCCTGCGCCTGGCGCTGCTCTCCGGCGACTGGATTCCGCTCAACCTGGCGGCGGAGAGCGCCGCGTCGCTGCCGCGCCTGCGCCTGGTGGGCCTGGGCGGCGCCACCGAGGCGGCGATCTGGTCGATCATCCAGCCACTGGACGAGGTGCCGCCGCACTGGCGCAGCGTTCCCTACGGCCGGCCGCTGGCCAACCAGCGCTTCCATGTGCTCGACGAGCGCCTGCGCGACCGCCCGGACGGCGTGGCCGGCGAACTCTACATCGCCGGCGAGGGCCTGGCCCTGGGCTACCTGGGCGATGCGCAGAAGACCGCGGAGCGTTTCATCCGCCACCCCGTCAGCGGCGAGCGCCTGTACCGCACCGGCGACCTGGGGCGCTACCTGGCGGATGGCAGCATCGAGTTCCTCGGCCGCGAGGACTTCCAGGTGAAGGTGCGCGGCCACCGCATAGAACTGGCCGAGGTCGAGAGCGCCTTGCTCGACTACCCGGGCGTGCAGTCCGCGGTGGTGGTGGCCCAGGGCGAGGAGGCCCTGGAGCGGCGCCTGGTGGCCTTCCTCTGCGCCGCGCCCGCAACGACACCGGCGGCCTGGCCCGGGGACCTGGCCGGGCAGGCGCGGGCGGCCGGGCAGGGCGTCGGCGCCGGGCTGGACCCAGGGCATATCCGCGAGATGTCGGAGCAGGTCGAGCGCGCCGCGCTGCTGGCCATGGCCGCCGCGTTGAAGCGGCCGGGGCTGTTCGACGACGACGGCCGTGGGCACTCCCTGGACGACATCTGCCAAGCCTGCGAGGTCGCCCCGCGCAACCGCCGGCTGATCCGCCGCTGGCTGCGCGCCCTGGTGGAGGAGGGCCTGCTGGCCTTCGACGAGGCCCGTGGCGGCTACTGCCGCCTGCAGGTCCGCGAGGACGCGTTGCGCCAGGCCTGGGCCCGCATCGACGAGCTGGAGCCGAAGGTGGGCTGGGGGGCCGAGGTGCTGCGCTACCTGCGCGAGAGCCAGGAGCGCCTGCCCGAGCTGATGAGCGACCGGCTGGACCCGCTGCACCTGCTGTTCCCCGAAGGGCGCACCGAGGTGGCCGACGGCGCCTACCGGCGCAACCTCATCAGCCAGTACCTGAACCGCGCGGTGTGCGCCGCGCTGCGCCGCATCGCCGCCGACTTCGACGCCGAACGGCCGCTGCGCCTGCTGGAGATAGGCGCCGGCGTCGGCGGCACCAGCTGCGACCTGATCCCGGCGCTGGCGGGGCTGCCGGTGGACTACCAGTTCACCGACCTCTCGCAGTATTTCCTCAACGAGGCCCGCGAACGCTTCGCCGACTATCCCTGGGTGCGCTACGGCCTGTTCGACCTCAACCAGGAGCCCTGGCGCCAGGGCATCGCCGACAACTCGCTGGACGTGATCCTCTGCGCCAACGTGCTGCACAACGCCCGCGATGCCGGCCGGGTGCTGGCGCGCCTGCGGCGCATGCTGGCGCCGGGCGGCTGGCTGGTGTTCATCGAGGCCACCCGCGACACCTACCAGATCATGGCGTCGATGGAGTTCAAGGAAGGTCTCACCGAGTTCGAGGACCTGCGCCGCGAGCTGGACACCACCTTTCTGCGCCGCGAGCAATGGCAGGCCCTGCTGGCCGAGGCCGGGGCCGAAGCGCCGCTCTGCCTGCCGGAGGCCGGGGAGGCCATGTCCTGCATCGGCCAGCACCTGTTCATCGCCCGCTTCAAGGCCGACCGCCAGCGCCTAGAGCCGGCGGCGATGCGCGAGCACCTGGCCCTGCGCCTGCCGCAGTACATGCTGCCGGCGGAGCTGCTGGTGCTCGACGAACTGCCGCTGACCGCCAACGGCAAGGTCGACCGCCAGGCCCTGGCCTCGCTGCGCACCCGCGGCGCCGAGCAGTCCGCCGCCAGCGGTGAACCGCCGCGGGACGAGCTGGAGCGCGCCATCGCCGAGGTCTGGCAGGAAACCCTGCGGGTGCCGGCGGTAGGCCGCGAGCAGGGCTTCTTCGAGCTGGGCGGCGATTCGCTGCTGGTGGCCCAGGTGGTCGGCCGCCTGCGCGAACGGCTGCCGGCATTGCGCAGCGTGCAGTGGGACCAGTTGCTGCGCCAGTTGATCAACCAGCCGACGGTGGCCGCGCTGGCCGATTTCGTCCGCGCCCGCGACGAGCTGCGGCCGGGTTCGCCGCTGGTCTCGATCCGCGAACAGGCGGCAGGCCACAAGCGCATCTTCGTCCACGACGGCAGCGGCACCCTGGCGCCCTACCGCGCGCTGTTCGGCGCCCTGGAAGGCGGCGCCGACGGGCTGGTGCTGGCCGACGTGGCCGGCTACCTGGCGCTGGAGCCCGAGCAGGCCATCCGCCGACTGGCCGAAAGCTATGCCGACACCCTGCAAGCCGCCGGGCTGCGTAGCCTGAGCATCGTCGGCTACTGCCTGGGCGGCCTGCTGGCCAGCGAGCTGGCGAGCTGCCTGAAGGCGCGGGGCGTGGCGGTCGAGGCGCTGACGGTGATCAGCAGCTACCGCGTGCCGTTCCTGATCGAGGACGACCTGCTGGCTGAATACGTGTTCGCCCGGGTGATGCAGGCCGACCCACGCGCCTTGGGCTACCCGCTGGACGAAGCCGGCCTGGAGCAGGCCATCGCCGAGGCCCTGCAGCGCACCCCGGGGCGGGTGACGCGGGGCGTATGGCAGGAACTGGAGGAGCGCCCGCAGACCCGCGACGCCCTGGCGGCCATGCGCCGGCTGGCCGCGCGCTCGCCCGGGCAGCGCCTGCAGGCCATCGCCCTGGCCATGCGCCATGCCGGCTCGCAACTCAGCGACCTGGACTGGCTCGGCGAGCAGCTGCGCGTGTTGCGCCATAGCCTGGCGGCGGTGGCGTTGCACCAGGCCACGCCCTACGACGGCGACATGCTGTTCGTCCGCCAGACCGGCGAGGTCCAGGTGTTGCCGGGCATGCATCGCGACATGAGCGCCTACTGGCGCGAGCTGTGCCTGGGCCGCCTGCAGGTGGTCGACGTGCCCGGCGACCACTTCAGCTGCATGCAGGCGCCCCACGTCCAGGCGGTGGCGCGGGCCTGCGGCCAACGGCAGGAGACACCGGCATGAATGACGCACCCATAGGCCTGCTGGGCGCCAGCGGCAGCGTTGGCCGCGAGGTCGTCCGGCTGTTGCGGCCGGGCCACCGGCTGCGCATCGGCGGGCGCGACCCGCAGGCATTGCAGCGCCTGGCCGGGGAACCGGGGGCCGTGCAGGCGCAGCCCCTGGACCTGAACGACGAAGGCGCGCTGCGCGGTTTCGTCGCCGGCTGCCGCCTGGTGGTCAACTGCGCCGGCCCCAGCTACCGGGTGCTCGACCGCGTGGCGCGGGCGGCCCTGGCGGCAGGCGCCGACTACCTGGACGTCGGCGGCGACGACCTGCTCTGGCAGCGCCTCGAAGGCCAGGTACCCGAGGGCCGTCGTGTGCTGCTCTCGGCCGGCATGTTGCCGGGGCTGTCCGGGCTGCTGCCGCGCTACCTGGCCGCCGGCCTGCAACGCATCGACGAGATGCGCTGCTACGCCGGCGGCCTGGGGGCGCTTTCCGCCAGCGCCGCCGAGGACTTCCTGCTCAGCCTCGACCCGGCCTACGGTTTCGGGCGGGCCCGCCAGGCCTGGTGCGACGGGCGCGCAGTGGCCTGGAGCGGTGCGCCCGTCGAGGCGTTGCGGCGCCCATGGAGCGGCAACCGCGACTTGCTGGCCACGGCCTACCTGGGCGCGGAGGGGCAGCGGCTGTTCGCCTCGCTGGGCGTGGCCCGCGGCAGTGCCTTCAATCTGTTCGAGGACGGCCAGTTGCTGGCCTGCCTGCGGCGCATCCAGGGGCGCGGAGCGGCGGAAAGCGACAGGGCCGGGAGGGTTGCCGAACTGGTCGCCGCCAGCCGCCTGGACGCCGCCGGGCGCACGCCCTACCAGTTGCTGGCCGTGGAGCTGAGCGGCTGCAGCGGCGGGCGCGAGGTGCAGCGCAGCGCCTGGTTGCGCGCTGGTGACGGCTCGCGCCTGACGGCGGCCATGGCGGCCTTCGCCGTGGAGTGCCTGGAGCGATTGCCTCCCGGGCTGCATTTCGCCGCCGAGGTATTGCCGCCAAGTAGCTGCCTGGAGCGCTTGCAGGCCTGGCTGCCCGAGCTGCGCCTGGGCCTGGGCGAGGCCGCCGCGGAGCGCGGCCAGGCAGTGGAGGGCGTATTGTGAGAGGGATGCCGGAAAGTCCCTGGCTGCGCCGCTTTTCTGGATTGCTGAGCCCCGGCTTCCGCCTGCTGTGCCTGCCCCATGCCGGCGGCAGCGCGAGCTTCTTCCGCGACTGGCGCAAGCACCTGGAGCCGGACGTGGAACTGCTGGCCGTCCAGTACCCGGGGCGGGAAGAGCGCTACGGCGAGGCGCCGGCGGCCAGCCTGGAGGCTATGGCCGCCTGCATCGCCGAGGCCTGCGCCGGCCTCGACGAGCGTCCGCTGGCGTTGTTCGGCCACAGCATGGGGGCAGCCGTGGCCTACGAGGTCGCCCTGGCCCTGCAGGGGCGCGGGCGGGCGCCCCTGCACCTGTTCGTCTCCGCGCACCCGCCGCCCCATCGCCAGCGTGGCGGCAGCCTGCACCGGCAGGCGGACGCGGCGCTGCTGGCGGACGTGCGCCGGCAGTCCGACGGCCTGCCCTGGGCACTGGACGAGCCGGCCGTGCGCGAGCTGTTCCTGCCGGCATTGCGGGCGGACTACCGGCTGATCGAGCGCTACCGGCGCGAGCGCGTCGAGCCGCTGGATTGCCCTGTCTCGCTGCTGCTGGGGGAGGACGACGACGAAGTGAACGATGACGAGGCCCTGGCCTGGGCCGCCGCCAGCCGCTGTGGGCTGGATGTGCGGCATTTCGCCGGCGGCCATTTCTACCTGCGCGCCCAGCGCCGCGTCGTGCTCGACCACCTCGGCGGCTGGCTCGCCAGTTACCGCGAGCCGGCCTGGCAACTGTGGCCCTGAGACCCTCGCAAGGAGCGAATGCAATGAAAACCCCGGAACAATGCGGCAGCCTCGACGACGTGCGCCTGGGCATCGACAGCCTCGACCGCGAGATCATCGCCGCCCTCGGGCGGCGCCTGGCCTACGTCAAGGCGGCGGCCCGCTTCAAGCCGGACGAGGCGAGCATCGCCGCGCCGCAGCGGGTCGCCGCGATGCTGCCCGAGCGCCGCGCCTGGGCCAGCGCCGCCGGGCTGGACCCGGCCTTCATCGGCCCGCTGTATGCGCAGATCATCCAGTGGAACATCGACCAGCAGGTGCGCCACTGGCGCCATCGGCACGGGCAGCAGGAGGACGGGCAGGCATGAGCACGGAGCCGTTCGACGAACTGCGGGCGAGCTTCAGCGCGGCCGCGAGCCAGGCCCGCGAGCAGGGCCGCCCGGTGCTGGCGGTGAGCAGCACGGCCTGCGCGGAACTCGACCCCGTCCGGCTGTTCGCCGCCAACCGCCAGGTGTTCGGCCAGAGCCTGCTGTGGCGGGCCGGGGAGGGCGCCGAAGCGATGGCCGGCTTCGGTTGCACCCAGGAGATCAGCCCGCCGCCGGCCGGGCGCTTCGCCGCCAGCGCCGAGGCCTGGCGCGAGCTGCTGGCGCGCACGAGCTGGCGCGGCGCCTGCCCGCCGCGCCTGTGCGGCGGCTTCGCCTTCGACGCCCGGGCGCCGGCTGCGCCGCACTGGCGCGCCTTCGCCAGCACCTCGCTGGTGCTGCCGCGCATCCTCTACCTGCGCCGGGCCGGGCGCTCTTTCCTGGCGTTCAGCCGCTGGCTGGAGCCGGGCGCCGACGTCGACGCCGCCGTCCGTGAGCTGCGCGCCGACTGGAGCACCTTGCTGGCGCGCTACCTCCACCGCCCGCGCTGCCCGGCAGCGCTGGAGGAGGCTGAGTCGAGCGAGGCGCTGGACGCCGGGGACTGGCAGGCGCGGGTGGCGGCGGCGGTGGCGCGCATCGTCCAGGGCGAGCTGCGCAAGGTGGTGCTGGCCCGCGAAGTGCGTCTGCACGCGGCGGGCGGCTTCCCCTGCGGGCAGGTCCTGGAGCGCCTGGCCCAGGCCGGCCCTTCGGCCTGCCTGTTCGCCTTCGACCGCGGCGGCAGCTGTTTCCTCGGGGCGACCCCGGAGCGCCTGCTGCGAGTCGCCGCGGGCGAGCTGGACACCGTGGCCCTGGCCGGCACCCTGGCGCGTGGCGCCACGCCCCAGGAGGACGCCCGCCTGGGCGCCGCGTTGCTCAACAGCGCCAAGGACCGCCACGAACATGCGCTGGTGGTCGAATGCCTGCGCGAGGCGCTGTCGCCCTATTGCGAGCGCCTGCACATCGAGGCGCAGCCGCGCCTGCACCGCCTGGCGCGGGTGCAGCACCTGCTGACGCCGGTGCGTGGGCAGCTGCGCCCGGGCGTGGACGTCCTCGACCTGGTCGCGGCCCTGCATCCCACGCCGGCGGTGGGTGGCCTGCCGCGGGAGGCGGCGCTGGAACACATCCGCCGCCACGAGGGCATGGAGCGCGGCTGGTACGCCGCGCCGGTGGGCTGGTTGGACGCCGCGGGTGACGCCGAATTCTGCGTGGCGCTGCGCTCGGCCCTGGTGCGCGGCGACACGGCGCACCTGTTCGCCGGCTGCGGAATAGTCGCGGCCTCCGAGCCGCAGGCCGAGTACCGGGAAACCTGCCTGAAGTTGCGCACCATGCAGGACGCGCTGGCGCCGCTGGCGCAGGCGCCTCAGCGCCGGCTGTCCTGATCGCGGCCGCGCCGGTACGCCCCCGGCTGCTGCCCGGTGCTCTTGTGGAAGGCGCGGGTGAAGGCCGCCACCGACTGGTAGCCGACCGCCGCGGCCACCTCGGCCACGCTCTGGTCGGCCTTGAGCAGGCGGCAGGCCTGGCCCATGCGCAAGGCCAGCAGCACCTGGCCGGGGGACTGCCCGCAGGTTTCGTTGAAGCGCTTGAAGAAGGCCGAGCGCGACAGCCCGGCGCAGGCCGCCATGTCCTCCAGCGTCCAGGGCAGTTGCGGTTGCTCGATCATGCGTTCCAGCAGGCTGGCGAACTGCGGCTGCCGGGCCAGGGCCACCAGACCGCCGAGGCCGGGGTTGTCCAGCACCTGCTGGCGCAGCACGTAGAGGAACAGCAGGTGGCTCAGGCGTTCCAGCAACTGCTGCGAGGGCGCCGGTTGGCGCGCGCATTCCTCCAGGATCAGTTCGAACAGGCTGCGCGCGGCGCGTTGCGAGGGTTCCTCGGCGCGCAGCACCAGGTAGGCGGGCAGCGCCTCGATGATCAGCGCCGAGAGCCCGGAGTGGAAGTGGAAGAAGCCGCAGACCAGGCCGACGCCGTCCTCGGCCTGCAGCTCCAGGGCGCTCATGGCCTGGCGCGGCTGGCAGGCGGCGGCCTCGGCGCTGGCGGCGTCGGACAGCCGGTAGGGCAGGTCGCGCAGCAGGAACACGGCGTCGCCGCCCTCCAGGCGCACCGGCGCCTCGCCCTCCAGGTGCAGCCAGCAATGGCCCTGCACCACCAGGTGGAAGCTGGCCCGCGCCAGGCCCTGGGTGGAGGCGTGCCAGCCGCCGCAGTAGCGGCCCACGTGGAACAGGCTGGCATCCAGCTCCAGGCTGTCTAATAACCAATCGACAAGGGGGCTCGACGAAATCATCTAATGAAAAGACTCAGGAGCAAGTGATAGCGACTTTAGAATATTGAACGGTTTTCTTATTACCAACAGACTTTTCGACACCTACCGCACACGGAGTCGAACCCATGTCCCGCCTGCCCATCCAGACCCTCGACAGCGCCCCGGAAGCGGCAAAGCCGTTCCTGCAGAACGCGCTGAAGAACTCCGGCTTCATTCCCAACCTGCTCGGCGTGCTGGCCAATGCCCCGGCCGCGCTGGAGACCTACGTCACCGTCTCCGGCCTCAACGGCAAGGCCGAGCTGGGCCTGGCTGAGCGCGAGGTGGTCCAGCTGATCGCCGCCACCACCCACGGCTGCGACTTCTGCGTGGCCGGCCACACCGCGGTGGCGGCCAACAAGGCCAGGCTGCCTGAGGAAGTGATAGCCGCCCTGCGCGAACAACGCGAGCTGCCGGACTCGCGCCTGGAGGCCCTGGCTGCCTTCGCCCGCGAGGCCATCGCCAGCCGTGGCGCGGTCAGCGACGCGGGGCTCGCGGCCTTCCGCGCCGCCGGCTTCAGCGACGGCAATGCCTTGGAAGTGCTGCTGGGCATCAGCCTGGCGACCCTCTGCAACTTCGCCAACGTACTGGCGCAAACGCCGCTGAACCCCGAGCTGGGCAAGTACCGCTGGGAAAAGGCCTGAGTTGCGCATGACCGGGTGGCTGCCCCGCGGCTGCCCGCCAAAAGGAGAGCGACCATGCTCGATCCGACCCTGAGCCACTGGCTCGACGCCCAGGCCGAGGCCCTCGACCTCGGCCATGCCGACCCGCAGTCGGTGCTGCCGCAACTGGCCAGCGCCGGGCTGTTCGGCATCGGCGTGCCCGAGGCGCGCGGCGGCGCCGGCGGCAGCCTGCTCGACGCGGTGGAGGCCATCGCCGCGGTGGCCGGCCATTCGCTGACCGCCGCCTTCGTCTTCTGGGGCCAGCGCGCCTTCATCGAATACCTGCTGCAGAGCCCCAACCAGGCGCTGGGCGAACGCCTGCTCGGCGAGCTGCTGGACGGCCGCCTGGCCGGCGCCACCGGGCTGTCCAACGCCATGAAGTTCCTCTCCGGCATCGAGAGCCTGCAGGTGCGGGCCACCCCGGCCGACGACGGCTGGACCCTGGACGGCCGCCTGCCCTGGGTGACCAACCTGCGCAAGGGCCACTTCGTGGTGGCCGCGGCCATCGAGCGCGAGGGCGCGGCGCCGCTGGTGGCGGCCATTCCTTCGGCCAGCGCCGGCCTGGAACGCTCCGACGACCTGCAACTGCTCGGCCTGCAGTCGAGCAACACCGCCGCCCTGGACTTCGACGGCGTGGCGCTGCCCCGCGAGTGGCTGCTGCACGACGACGCCCGGCGTTACCTGCCGCAGGTGCGCCCGGCCTTCCTCGGCCTGCAGTGCGCCATGACCATCGGCCTCGCGCGCCGGGCCCTGGAAGCGGTGCGCGAGCACCTGGGCGGCAGCCGCTCGGTGCTGCGTGAGGAAGAGGAACGCCTGCGCGGCGAACTGGACGGCCTGGTCGAGCGCCTGCGCGCGGGGCTTTCCAGCGGCGAGTTCAGCGCCGAACCGGCGCGGCTGTTCCGCATCCGCATCGGCCTGGCCGAAGGCGCCGCCGCGGCGGTGCAGCTGGAGCTGCAGGCCAGCGGCGGCAAGGCCTACCTCAGCCGGCACGGCGCGGCCTTCGCCCGGCGCTGGCGCGAGTCGGCCTTCGTGCCCATCGTCACGCCCAGCCTGGTGCAACTGCGCGCCGAGCTGCAGCGCCAGGAGGCGCGGGCATGAGCGAGGTGCTGCTGCAGGCCGCCGGCGTCGCCCTGGGCTACCCCGAGGGCAAGGGCTGGCGCAGCGTGCTGGAAGGCTTCGAGCTGAGCCTGGCGCCGGGGGAGGTGGTGTCCATCCTCGGCCCCAGCGGCGTCGGCAAGTCCAGCCTGCTGCGCGTGCTGGCCGGGTTGCAGAAGCCGGCAGCGGGCAGCGTGCGCCTGCTCGGCGAGGCCATCGACGGCCCGCACCCGCGCGTCGCCGTGGCCTTCCAGGACCCGAGCCTGCTGCCCTGGCTGAGCCTGGAGAAGAACGTCGCCTTCGGCCTGGACTTCGCCCGCCAGCCGAAGCTGGACAAGGCCACGCTGCACCAGCGCGTCGACCAGGCGATCGCCGCGGTCGGCCTGCAACACGCGCGCGGCTACCTGCCGGCGCAGCTTTCCGGCGGCATGGCCCAGCGCGCCGCGCTGGCCCGCTGCCTGGCGCGCCAGCCGCAGGTGCTGCTGCTGGACGAACCCTTCGGCGCGCTGGACGAAGTGACCCGCGCCGACATGCAGCAACTGCTGCTGCAGGTGATCCACGAACGGCGCACCGCCGCCGTGCTCATCACCCACGACATCGACGAGGCCCTGCTGCTTTCCGAACGCATCCTGCTACTGGGCGACACCCCGGCGCGGACGTTGGGCGAATGGCGCATCGACCTGCCGCAACCCCGCGCGGAGCTGGTCGAGGAACTGGGCGCGCTGCGGGTCGAGATCCTCAAAACCCTACGGCGGGCGAGCCGATCCCACGCGAATTCCCACCCTGCGCCGGAGGCTGCCCATGTGCCTGGACGATCCCACTCATTCTCGACGTGACATTCTCAAACTCGGCGCGCTGCTCACCGCAGCCGGCGCGCTGCCGCTGCTGACCAGCCTGCGCGCCCGCGCCGCCGCCGAGCCGGACGCCCCGGTGCGCATCGGCTATCTGCCGATCACCGACGCCACGCCGTTGCTGGTGGCCCACGCCAACGGCCTGTTCGAGGCCGAGGGCATCAAGGCCGAGCGCCCGGTGCTGCTGCGCAGCTGGGCGCAGGTCATCGAGGCGTTCATCTCCGGGCAGGTCAACGTCATCCACCTGCTATCGCCGATGACTGTCTGGGCCCGCTACGGCAGCAAGGTGCCGGCCAAGGTAGTGGCCTGGAACCATGTTGGTGGCTCCGGCCTGACCGTGGCGCCGGACATCACCGAGCTGAAGCAGCTGGGCGGGCGCACCCTGGCCATCCCGTTCTGGTACTCGATCCACAACGTGGTGCTGCAGCAACTGCTGCGCGACAACGGCCTGGCGGCGGTGAGCAAGCCGGCCGACGCGGCGCTGGCGGCCAACGAGGTCAACCTGGTGGTGCTGCCGCCCTCGGACATGCCGCCGGCCCTGGCCAGCAAGCGCATCGCCGGCTACATAGTCGCCGAGCCGTTCAACGCCCTGGCGGAGAACCTCAAGGTCGGGCGCATCCAGCGCTTCACCGGCGACGTCTGGCGCAACCACGCCTGCTGCGTGGTGTTCATGCACGAGCACGACCTGAACGGCCGCCCGGAGTGGTCGCAGAAGGTGGTCAACGCCATCGTCAAGGCCCAGCTGTGGACCCGCGACAACCGCGCCGAGGCGGCGAAGCTGCTGTCCAAGGACGGCGCCAACCGCTACACCCCGCACGCGCCGGAAGTGCTCGGCCGGGTGCTGGCCCCGGCGCCCGGCGAGCGCGAACGCTACCTGGCCGACGGCGCCATCCGCCACGCCGACTGGCACGAGGAGCGCATCGACTTCCAGCCGTACCCGTTCCCCAGCTACACCGAGGAACTGGTCAGGCGCCTGAAGGACACCCTGATCCAGGGCGACAAGGGCTTCCTCGCCGCGCTGGACCCGGCGCACACCGCACAGGACCTGGTGGACGACCGCTTCGTGCGCAACGCCCTGGCCCAGGTCGGCGGCCTCGGCGCCTTCGGCCTGCCCGAGGGCTTCGCGCGCAGCGAGGAGATAACCACGTGACGGCGCCGGCACTCTCCGGCCGCCGCCACTGGCTGCTGGGCCTGGCCGGGCTGCTGGCGCTGCTCGGCCTGTGGTGGAGCGGCGTGCGCCTGTTCGGCGGCGACGGCCTGGGGCAGCTGTTCTCGCCCCAGGCCACCCTGGCCAGCCTGGGCGAGCTGCTGGGCCGCGCGGAGCTGTACCAGCACGTGCTGGTGAGCCTCAGGCGCGTGCTCCTCGGCCTGCTCCTGGCGCTGGCGGTGGGCGTGCCCCTGGGCCTGCTGGTGGGCGCCTCGCGCAGCCTGGAGGCGGCCACCACGCCGGCCTTCCAGTTCCTGCGGATGATCTCGCCGCTGTCGTGGATGCCCATCGCGGTGATGCTGATGGGCGTGGGCGACCAGCCGATCTACTTCCTGCTGGCCTTCGCCGCGGTCTGGCCGATCCTGCTCAACACCGCCGCCGGCGTGCGCCAGCTCGACCCGCGCTGGCTGCAGCTCTCCCGCAGCCTCAGCGCCACGCCCTGGGAGACGCTGCGCAAGGTGATCCTGCCCGGCGTGCTCGGCCACGTGCTGACCGGCGTGCGCCTGGCCATCGGCATCCTCTGGATCGTCCTGGTGCCCTGCGAGATGCTCGGCGTCAGCGCCGGCCTGGGCTACTACATCCTCGACACCCGCGACCGCCTGGCCTACTCGGAGCTGATGGCCATGGTCCTGCTGATCGGCGCCCTGGGCTTCGCCCTCGACGCCCTCGCGCGCAGCCTGTACCGCCGGCGGGCGGGCTAGGTCATGCATTTTCCCGGCACTGCGTCTATATACAGGCAATGAGCCGGCGCCATCGCGCCGGGCAGCCGAGGAGGGTGGGCCATGCGCATTCTGGTGGTCGGGGCGGGGTCCACGGGTGGTTTCTTCGGCGCGTGCCTGGCCCGGGCCGGGCGCGACGTGACCTTCCTGGTGCGCGCCGGGCGGGCGCACCAGTTGCAGCAGGAAGGGCTGCAGGTGTTCAGCCCCCATGGCGATTTCGTGCTGACGCCGCAACTGGTCGGCGCCGAGCACCTGGACGGGCCCTACGACCTCATCCTGCTGACGGTGAAGGCCTACGCCCTGGAGGCGGCGCTGCGCGACATCGCCCCGGCGGTGGGGCCGGGCACGATGATCCTGCCGGTGCTCAACGGCATGCACCAGGTCGACGCCATCGTCGATCACTTCGGCCGCGAGCCGCTGCTGGGCGGCGTGTGCAAGATCGCCAGCACCCTGGACGAGCGCGGCCGCATCGTCCAGTACGGCACCCTCAACGAACTCTCCTACGGCGAAATGGACGGCACCCGCAGCGAGCGCATCCTGCGCCTGGACGCACTGCTGCAGGACGCCGGCTTCGACGCCCGCCTGAGCCCCGACATCCACCGCGAGATGTGGGAGAAGTGGGTGCTGCTGGCCGCCCTGGGCGGCATCACCTGCCTGATGCGCGGCAACGTCGGCTCGGTGGTCGCCGCGCCCCAGGGCGAGGCCTTCGTCAACCGCCTGCTGGACGAGGTGGTGGCGGTGGTCCGCGCAGTGGGCCTGGAACCGCGCGAAGCCTTCCTCGCCGAGGCGCGCCGGCAACTGACCCTGCACGGCTCGCCGCAGACCTCGTCGATGTACCGCGACCTGATCGGCGGCCGCCCGGTGGAAGCCGAGCAGATCATCGGCGACCTGCTCGGCCGCGGCCAGGCGGCCGGGCTGGACCTGCCGCTGCTGCAGGCGGCCTTCGTGCACCTGGCGGTGTACGAGCAGGGGATGGGGTGATTGCGTAGTCGGGGCGACGATTTCCTGCGCCTGGATTGGCTGGAAAGCTGAGTGCGTCCTCCCCGGACTTCAGGTCGCATCCCGGGCTATAGGCGCTCTTCCAGGGTGTTGGCCGCGCTCAGAGCGGGTTCGTTGGCCAGCAACTTGGCGCGCCAGGCCGGTATCTCGCTGTCCTCGACGTCCAGGCGCTTGAGCCACTGATCGGCGGACCAGCCGACCAGGCGCAACTCGCCATCATGGGAACCGCCGTGCAGCGAACCGACGGTTTCGTAGCGGATGCCTTTGAGCAGGTGATTGAGCAGCACGTAGGCGGCCGGCTTCGGGTCGTCGCCGTCGCCCCCTGACGGATAGGCACCGGCCTGGATCACCACGCCGCCAGCGTAGTCGTAGAAAGCGAAATGACTGGCTGGTAGTTGCGCACGCAAAGCCTCCAGGCCTCCGGCCAGGTCCAGGTGCTGCTGATCGAGCAAGGTCAGCCAACTGACGGTCTTGATCTTGACGTGTTTGAACTTCGGGCGGTTAGCCAGCAAACCAGCCGTTCCCACATCCAAACCTGGCATACGCGCAGCCATGAAGGCTTCGGTCGGCTCGTTGTCGTCCCGGCTCGTTACCGAAAGGTTGAAGGCATGTCCTGCATAGCCCTGCTCCGGAATCAGTCGACGTGCGAAGTCGAGGAGCAGGCGTAGGAAGTTCAGAGGGTTCTGCTCCTGGTACAGCAGCGGTACGGAAAACTCCAACACACTCAGGTCATCTCCTATTCTTGCCTCCCAAGCTGATCTTCCAAAAATCTTGAAAAGCCAAGAGCTAGCATCGTTAGGTTGCTTACCGCTGATGTAGTAGAAGCTCAGTGGATAGTCCTCATCCATACCCGCCAGCATCACACGCAATGGCTTTGCATCACTGTACGCAGTCAGCGGCTTGCCCTCTGGCGGTTCCTCGCGCCAGAGCCAGGTGAGGTGGGGCTCGGCCAGTCGCTTGAACTCGTCGAAGCATTGGCACAGTGCCTCGCGCACCAACGGGGTATGGGCCCCCTTGAAGTAGAGCGTGCCGCGCAGGCAGAGCACGGCGCCGATATAGTCCTCGGGGCCGCCTTTCATCAGCAGATTGCCGGGCACCGGCGGCGGCTCTACGTACTTTGCCTGCATGCTCTCACCTTGCCTTGCAAGGCATTCAAGCAGTTGATCCGCCAAACGCTGCCGCTCGTTCATAGGCGCTCCGGCAAGGTGTTGGCCGCGCTCAGAGCAGGTTCGTTGGCCAGCAACTTGGCGCGCCAGGCCGGTATCTCGCTGTCCTCGACGTCCAGGCGCTTGAGCCACTGATCGGCGGACCAGCCGACCAGGCGCAACTCGCCATCATGGGAGCCGCCGTGCAGCGAACCGACGGTTTCGTAGCGGATAGCCTTGAGCACATGGTTGAGCAGCACGTAGGCGGCCGGCTTCGGGTCGTCGCCGTCGCCCCCTGACGGATAGGCACCAGCCTGGATCACCACGCCGACACCATAGTTGTAGAAGGCGAAATGGCTGGATGGCAGTCGGTCGCGCAGGGCATCCAGTCCGCCAGCCAAGTTCAGTCGTTGCTGATCGAGCACGGTCAGCCAACTGACGGTCTTGATCTTAGGATGTTTGAACTCGGGGGTATTGGCCAACAGGCCGGCGGTCCCCACATCCAATCCCGGCATGCGCGCAGCCATAAATGCCTCGGTGGGCTCGTTGTCATCCCGGCTGGTCGGCGACAGGTTGTAGGCATGCCCGGCATAACCTTGCTCGGGAGCCAATCGACGTGCGAAGTCTAGAAATAGGCGGAGGAAACTCAGTGGGTTCTGTTCTTGAAAGAGTAAGGGAACAGAAAAGTCTAGTGTCCCAACTGAGTCACCCATGTTGGCTTGCCAGGCCCGCGGGCCATAAATATCGAAGAACCAGGGGCTAGCGTCATTAGGTTTTGCCCCGTTGGTGTAGCAAAAGCTGAGTAGGTCATCCTCATCCATGCTGGCCAGCATTTCACGCAATGACAATGACTTTGCATCACCGTAGGCCGTCAGTGGCTTTCCTTGCGGAGGCTCTTCACGCCATAGCCAAGTCAAGTGTGGCTCGGCGCAGCGCCTGAACTCGTCGAAACACTGACACAGCGCTTCGCGTACCAGAGGAGTATGGGCCTCTTTGAAGTAGAGCGTGCCCCGCAAGCAGAGCACGGCGCCGATATAGTCCTCGGGACCGCCTTTCATCAGCAGGTTGCCGGGCACCGGCGGCGGCTCTACGTACTCTGCCTGCATGCTCTCACCTTGCCTTGCAAGGCACTCAAGCAGTTGATCCGCCAAACGCTGCCGCTCGTTCATAGACGCTCCGGCAAGGTGTTGGCCGCGCTCAGAGCGGGTTCGTTGACCAGCAACTTGGCGCGCCAGGCCGGTATCTCGCTGTCCTCGACGTCCAGGCGCTTGAGCCACTGATCGGCAGACCAGCCGACCAGTCGTAGTTCGCCGTCGTGCGAACCGCCGTGCAGCGATCCCACGGTTTCGTAGCGGATGCCTTTGAGCAGGTGATTGAGTAGCACGTAGGCGGCTGGCTTCGGGTCGTCGCCGTCGCCCCCTGACGGATAGGCACCAGCCTGGATTACCACGCCAGCACCGTAGTCGTAGAAAGCGAAATGACTGGGTGGTAATTGCGAACGCAAAGCCTCCAGGCCACCAACCAGCTCCAGGCGTGCCTGATCGAGCACGGTCAACCAACTCACGGTCTTGATCTTGGTGGGTCTGAACTCGGGAATATTGGCCAACAGTGCGGCTGTTCCCACATCCAGACCTGGCATACGCGCAGCCATAAAGGCTTCGGTCGGCTCATTGTTGTCTCGGTTGGTCGGCGACAGATTGTAGGCGTGCCCGGCATAGCCCTGCGTCGGAGCCAATCGACGTGCGAAGTCGAGGAACAGGCGCAGGAAATTCAGCGGATTCTGCTCTTGGTACAGTAGCGGCACGGAGAAATCTAGAACGCTAAGATCACGCCCCTTCTTGGCCTGCCAGCCCCGCTTGCCATAAATATCAAACAGCCAGGCACTGGCGTCGCGAGACTGCTCGCCGCTGGTGTAGCAGAAGCTGAGATGGTCGTCTTCATCCATTGCTTCCATCATCTCGCGTAGTGGCTTGACATCATGGTACGCAGTCAGCGGCTTGCCCTCAGGTGGCTCTTCGCGCCAGAGCCAGGTGAGGTGGGGCTCGGCCAGTCGCTTGAACTCGTCGAAGCATTGGCACAGCGCCTCGCGCACCAAAGGGGTATGGGCCTCCTTGAAGTAGAGCGTGCCCCGCAGGCAGAGCACGGCGCCGATATAGTCCTCAGGGCCGCCCTTCATCAGCAGATTGCCAGGCATTTCCAGCAGATGCGGTTGCTTGGCAAGTTCCTCAACCAGGTTGAATTTTGGTTCCATGAGACTTTCTCCAAATCAATAGGCTGGAATCATTGGTCGAGGAGAGCGACCACGGGTCAAGATAAACATCACACCACTGGCGATAGCGGCGGCCCACCCGAGCTCCTCCACGGGCACCTTGGACTGCTGGTCTTCCTGGCTGCAGTCGCAGTCGGTAGATTGCATCTCAACGACCTTGTTCTTGTTGCCGGCAATCTCTGCATAATCCTCAAGCTGCTCCCTGTTGCGCGGATCAGGCGGAAACTTCATCTCGACCACCTGCTTGATATTGTCCTGGGATGGCGGCTTGGTCGGGTCTTTGACGATCACCACGTCAGGCCGACGAATCATGCCTCGGCCTGGCTTGAACGGCGGATGCTCCGGGTCTTCATTCCAGTACTTGCTGATCCAGCCCGGTATCCAGCCGTGTGCGCCGGTGCCCGTCTGACTGTCGAGAATCGGCTGCGGCGGGTTCTTGGTCATGTCGTAACTGACCTCGGGCTTGTACGGGCTACGGCCTTGCAGGATTTCGTCCAGCTCGCCCAGGCGCTGGGCCACGCAGGTCTGCTTGAGGTTCTTGCCATCCTGGCTGACGTTGGGCGTGCTGCTGCAATAGCAGATCGCCGAGCACAATACCTTCTTGTCCTGCGGGGCGAGTTTGGGTTCCAGGATGTTCAGCGGATTGTTCTGGCCTTCCGGGCTCATGCCGCCCTGGGCGAGGCTGGGCTGATCGCTCATGCTTCGCCCCCGGGCAGCAGGTCGATGTAGATGTTTTCCGCCGTCTCGTGCCTGACCCATGACGTCATGCCTTCGGCATCCGTTGTGTCGATGGCGGACCAGCCGGCGCTGGACCAGAGCTTGACCCTGCGGCCGGCGACGGGCTTGCCCGTTTCCTGGTCGATCAGCTGAAAGCGCCCGGAGTACGGCGCGGTGCTGCCAGGGAACGGCGCCACGGGAGTAACCGGCGCGGGGGTGAACGTATCGCCGATGATGACGGTGCCCGAGCCTCCGATGATGACGTTGCCGTGCGCACCCAGGCTGCCCAGTGTGGCGGCGGGCTGGCCATTGATGAACACGCTCGATGAAACGCCGGAGACGATCGGGCTGCCGCAGGCGCTGACATCGCCTTGTCGCGCTGCGGGCAGGCCGTCGAAGATAACGTCAGGCGAGCCGCTGACGATGGGGTTGGTGCCGTGGCCTGGTAGTGGACAGGCCGTTGGATCGGTGACGCGGGCTGCGGGTTTCCCACTCATGTGCGATTCCTTGCGATAGCCAGAGATGGAGGACGAAACGCTGTCGGCTAGTCAGGCTTTACAACCTGGTAGTCCGGCTGAAGCAGGCCGGGGATGCCGTCATCGTCGGCGTATTCGCGAATCTGCCCGGAGCTTTGCAAGCTGTTGACGATGGTGTCGCCGTTGTCGGTGGCGCTGCCCACGATGGCCATCGGTTGGCCGTTGTGAGAGAGCGCCGCACCGGCACCGGAGACGATCCTGCTTTCGGTGTTGTCCGGATAGCGAACCAGGTCGCCCACGCAGGCGATCGGGTAGCCATGGATTTTCATGCTGGTGCTGGCCGTAGCGACTTCACCGCCCAAACGGGTGCGGGCGCCCAGCGTGGCAAGGTCATAGGTGGCCTTCACGGGCCGTGCGGCGAGCTTCGCCATGGACTCGGAAACCAGACGTCGTGCTTCCTCTACGGTGTAATTCACTGCACATCCTTCCTGTGGGGCGAGCGCACTTTCGTGCGCAAATATAGGGAGTGCGAAAGTAACAAAGCTAAAGTGCGCAACTTCTTGCGCGCCTCCCCTCTAGCTCGCATGGATAGGATGCAAGAGAAATTTGTAACTCTTTATTCATGCCTGGCCGGCGTGGGCGGATCGCACTTTTGAGCGTCCTGGCAACCTTCCCGCACCAGAAAAGGGGCTAGTCGTTCTTACAGGAGCAGCCTGTTCGCGAACCCGCTCCTCCGATAGTTCACGAATCTCTGAACCGATTATTTGTTCGCCGCCATTTTCTCCCGCCCCTACCTGCGACAACTGCACCGACGCCAGGCCAGCCTTGGCGCTGCTCGACAAGGTCGGCCGCGCGCACAAGTCCCCCACCAGCTCTCCGGCGGCCAGCTGCAGCGCGTGGCCATCGCCCGCGGGCGGGCATCATGCTGTTCGACGAGTCGACCTCGGCGCTCGACCCCGAGTTGGTGGGCCCAGGGCCAACCGCAACCGCAGGCGACCATGGCGGGCCGAGGCGGGCACTTCCCCTCGGCAGACGGGCGCGCATCGGGTAAGGTGCGCGCTTGCCTTGTCGTCCGGGAGGGACCATGTCGTCAGACCCCGCGCAGCCACGCCTGCTCCGCGCCGATAACGATTCCCGCCGCGCCGCCCAGGTCCTGGGCCTGTGCCTGCCCGGCGACGTGGTGCTCTACCTGCTGTTGCCGATGTACGCCGCCGACTTCGGCGTCAGCCTGGCCCAGGCGGGCATCCTGCTGGCGGCCAACCGCCTGGTGCGCATCGTCGGCTACGGCTGGGTGGTGCGCTTCTACGCCCGCCACGGCGACCGCGCCACCTGCAGCCTGGCGGCCTGCGCCTCGGCGTTGTGCGCGCTGGGCTATGCGACGCTCTCCGGCGTCGCCGCGCTGCTGGTGCTGCGCCTGATGTGGGGTCTGAGCTACGCCAGCTTCAACCTCAGCACCCAGACCCTGGCCACCGCCGAGGCCCAGGGCGCCGCGCGCCGCGCCGGGCGTTCGCGGGCGACCATCTCCATCGGGCCGATGCTGGCGCTGCCGCTGGCGGCGGTGATGGCCCAGGCCTGGGGACCGCGCAGCGTGTTCTTCGTGCTCTGCGCCAGCGCATTGCTGGGCCTGTGGCGGGCGCGCTCGCTGCCGGCCCGGGGGCACGACCTGCACACCCCGAGCGGGCGCCGCCTGCGCCTGCCGGACAGCATCGCCACCTGGTCCTTCATCGAGGGCGTGACCCTCGACGGCCTGTTCATCTTCGGCCTGTCGCTGTACGCGGAAAGCCACCTGGGCGGCACCGGCGTGCTGGTGGCGGGCATCCTGATGGCGGTGCGCTACCTCAGCGAGATGCTCTTCAGCCCCTTCGGCGGCCGCCTGGCCGACCACTTCGGCGCGCTGCGCATGCTGGTGACGCTATCCCTGGCGACCTCGGCGGCGTTGCTGATCTTCGGCAGCCACTGGCTGTTCGTCGGCGCCTTCCTGGTCCTGCTGCTGCGCGCCCTGCAGCTGCCGCTGGTGATGACCCTGGTGGCCCAGCGCAACCCGCAGAACCGCATCCAGGCCCTGGCCGGCAACGCCATCTGGCGCGACATAGGCGCAGGCCTGGGGCCGATGCTGGCCGGCGTGCTGCTGCCCGTTGTGCCGGCGTTCTGGGCCTACGCCGGCGCCGCGGCGGTGCTGGCGCTCAGCGCGCTGGGGTGTGCCTGGCGGCGTTGATCGTGTGGGTTCGTTCGCGGACGGAGTCCGCTCCTACGAGAAGCCGTGCTCGCCTATAGGAGCCTTTTCAACGGCTGGCCTAGATATTGACCGTGGCGGTCATGCCGGCGCTGAGGTGGACATCCTTCGGCACCTCCAGCCACGGTGATGGGTATCGCTTCGCTCCACCCATCCTACGGGGCTTATGTTTCCGAGCGCGGGAATCCAGTGACGTAGGGCGCATAACCGTTCGTGGTTATTCGCCGTTGGCTGATGTACCGATGCCTGACGCAAACGGCGGATGACGCCGTAGGCGTTATGCGCCCTACGGATTTCCAGCGAAACATCCGGGCGTGCCGGAGCCTGGATTATTCCAAGGCATCTTCCTCCAACATCCTCTCGCTGATCTTCACCGCCGTGCGCCGCAGCGCCGGCAGGTAGCGCTCGGCGGCCTGCTCGATGCTCATCGCCTTGGCCACGTAGACCAGGTTCAGGCAGCCGATCAGGCGTTCGCCGGCGTGCAGCGGGATGGCGATGGAGGCGATCTTCTCTTCCTGGTTCCAGGCCATGAAGTTCTCGCCGTAGCCACGGTGGCGCACCTTGCGCAGCAGGTTGTCGAGCGCCAGCGGGTCGCGCGCCAGGCGATACTCCGGTTCTTCGCGGCGAGCCAGCAGGGCGAGGATCTGCTCGCGCTCGGCGTCTTCGCAGAAGGCCAGGTAGGCCAGGCCGGTGGCGGTCTGCAGCAGCGGCAGACGGCGGCCGACCATGGAGCGGTGGAAGGACAGGCGGCTGAAGCGGTGGGTGGTCTCGCGCACCACCATGGCGTCCACGTCCAGGGTGCAGATGTCGGTCGGCCACACCACTTCCTGCAGCAGTTCGGCGAGCAATGGCGTGGCGATGGCGGAGACCCACTGTTCGTCGCGGAAGCCTTCGCTCAGCTCGCGCACCTTCATGCTCAGGCGGAAGCTGTCGTCCGATTCACTGCGGCGCACGTAGCCCTCGTCCTGCAGGGTTTCCAGCAGGCGCCGCACAGTGGTGCGGTGCAGCCCGGTGAGTTCGGCCAGACGCGTCGGGCTGGCGCCGCCGTCCAGGCGGTTCAGCGCGTTGAGCAGGGCCAGGCCACGGCTCAGGCCGCGCACCGTCTTGTAGTCGGAGTCTCGATCTTTGTTCATAAAAATTATTATAAAACAGTGATGTGCACCTAGTGCACGGGCAATCTGTTTTTCATTGTAGGACAAGAAAGGCCGTTCCTATACTCGCCGCAACAACTACAAACGCCCTGCCAGGGGATAGCACCATGAGCCATGCGTACCTGCCCAATGCCGCCGCCGCGCGGCCGCGCTTGAGCGCCTTCTGCGCGATTTCGACGAGCCTCGCGCCGGCGACTTCCTTCCCGTCCGCCCTCACGTCTTCTTCCCGAAGCGTGGCGAGCATCCGCTAGACCCGAACCGCCAATCGACCCTGCGCCCACCTTTCGCCACCGCGCGCGAGGACGGCCCCGGCTTGCCCGTGATTTTCCGGGGCGGGGCGCAGGCAGTGCCGAGGACACGACAATGACTACCTATCGTCCAGAACACAGCCCCGACTACACCGCCGACGTGGTGGTGCTCGGCGCCGGCCCCGTGGGCCTGGCCATCGCCAACTACCTGGGCCAGGCCGGGGTACAGGTGCTGCAGATCGAGAAGCTCGACCAACTGATCGACTACCCGCGCGCCATCGGCATCGACGACGAGTCGCTGCGCACCGTGCAGGCCATCGGCCTGGTCGACGAGGTGCTGCCGCACACCACGCCCTGGCACGCCATGCGCTTCCTCACGCCGAAGGGCCGCTGCTTCGCCGACATCCAGCCGATGACCGACGAGTTCGGCTGGTCGCGGCGCAACGCCTTCATCCAGCCCCAGGTGGACGCCGTGCTCTACCGTGGCCTGGCGCGCTTCGCCAAGGTGAAGACACTGTTCTCCCGCGATGTGGTGGAGTTCCAGCAGGACGAGCAGGGCGTCAGCCTGCGGATGAACGCCCCGGAGGGCCGCCAGGAGACCGTGCGCGCTCGCTACCTGGTGGCCTGCGATGGCGGCAACAGTCTGATCCGCCGCACCCTCGGGGTGTCCTTCGAGGGCAAGACCGCACCGAACCAGTGGATCGTCATCGACCTCGCCAACGACCCGCTCGGCACCCCCAACGTCTACCTGTGCTGCGACCCGGTGCGGCCCTACGTGTCCGCCGCGCTGCCCCACGGCGTGCGCCGCTTCGAATTCATGGTGATGCCCGGCGAGACCGAGGAGGAACTGGGCAAGCCGGAGAACCTGCGCCAACTGCTGGCCAAGGTGCTGCCCGACCCGGACAGCGTCGAGCTGATCCGCAAGCGCGTCTATACCCACAACGCGCGCCTGGCCGGACAGTTCCGCGTCAAGCGCGTACTACTAGCCGGCGATGCCGCGCACATCATGCCGGTGTGGCAGGGCCAGGGTTACAACAGCGGCATGCGTGACGCCGGCAACCTGGCCTGGAAGCTGGCCCTGGTGGTCAAGGGCCTGGCCGGCGAGGCGCTGCTGGATACCTACGAGCAGGAGCGCCGCGCCCATGCCAAGGCGATGATCGATCTCTCGGTGCTCGCCGGCCATGTGCTGGCGCCACCCAAGCGCTGGCAGGGTGCGCTGCGCGACGGTATCTCCTGGCTGCTCAACTACCTGCCACCGGTGAAACGCTACTTCCTGGAAATGCGCTTCAAGCCGATGCCGCAGTACGCCAGGGGCGCGCTGGTGTCGGAGCAGAGCGGCAAGGCCTCGCCGGTGGGGCGCCTGTTCATCCAGCCGAAGGTGCTCACCGAGGCCGGCGAAACCCTGCTGCTGGACGACGTGATCGGCAGCAACTTCGCCGTCATCGCCTGGGGCAACGACCCGCTCTGGGGCCTTTCCCGCGAACAGGTCGAAGCCTGGCGCGCGCTGGGCACCCGCTTCATCCAGGTGCTGCCGGAGGTACAGCTGAAGGCCGGGCGCGAAGTGCCCGAGGGCGTGATCCGCGTCGGCGACAGCACGGGCCGCCTGAAGGAATGGTTCGGCCGCTACCCGGCTTCCATCGCGCTGCTGCGCCCGGACCGCTTCGTCGCGGGCGTGGCCATCCCGCAGAGCCTCGGCCAGGTCGGCGACCAGTTATTGCGCGCGCTGGCTGCCATCCCTCAGGCTCAGCAGGCGCCGCTGGCGTCCAGGGTGGCCTGAGATGAGCGCCTACCTGCATTGCCTGTCGCACACCCCGCTGGTGGGCTACGTCGACCCGGTCGCCGAGGTGCTGGCCGAAGTGGACGAGGTGGTCGCCGCCGCCCGCGCGCGCATCGCCGCCTTCGACCCGCAGCTGGTATTCCTCTTCGCCCCGGACCACTACAACGGCTTCTTCTATGACGTGATGCCGTCGTTCTGCATCGGCATGGCCGCCACAGCCATCGGCGACTTCCACAGTCTCGCCGGGCCGCTCGACGTGCCCCGCGAAACCGCCGAGGCCTGCGCCGCGGCGGTGCTGGAGGCCGGCGTGGACGCCGCGGTGTCCTACCGCATGCAGGTCGATCATGGCTTCGCCCAGCCGCTGGAACTGTTGCTCGGCGGCCTTGCGGAAAAGCCGGTGGTCCCGGTGTTCATCAATGGCGTGGCGGTACCGCTGCCGGGCTTCCAGCGCGCCCGCCTGCTCGGCGAAGCCATCGGCCGTTTCGCCCGTTCCACCGGCAAGCGCGTCCTGTTCCTCGGTTCCGGCGGGCTGTCGCACCAGCCGCCAGTGCCGGAGCTGGCCAAGGTCGACGCACGCATGGCCGACCGCCTGCTGGGTAGCGGCCGCGACCTGCCGGCCGACGAGCGCCAGGCCCGCCAGCAGCGGGTGATCAGCGCCGCCGAAGGCTTCGTCGCCGACCAGAACAGCCTGCACCCGCTGAACCCCGAGTGGGACAACCACTTCCTCGACCTGCTCGAACAGCGCCGTTTCGCCGAGCTGGACGGCCTGGGTAACGCCGAGCTGTCGGCCCTGGCCGGCAAGTCCACCCACGAGGTGAAGACCTGGGTGACCGCCTTCGCCGCGTTGTCCGCCTTTGGCCCGTACCAGGCCCACGAGCGCTACTACCGGCCGATCCCCGAGTGGATCGCCGGCTTCGGCTCGCTTTCCGCCCATTCCCTTTCCTGACCTGGAGACCTGCCCATGACCATCGATATCAGCGAAGCCAGCAGCAGCCGCTTCGCGCGCATCCGCGAAGGCGAGCTGGACCTGCAGCTGCACTACAACGACCTGGGCGAGGGCGCCGAGACCGTGGTGATGCTCCATGGCTCCGGCCCCGGCGCCAGCGGCTGGGCCAACTTCAGCCGCAACCTGGAGCCGCTGCTGGCCGCCGGTTACCGGGTTGTCCTGATGGATTGCCCCGGCTGGAGCAAGAGCGACCCTATCGTCTGCCGCGGCTCGCGCTCGGACCTCAACGCCACTGCGCTCAAGGGCCTGCTCGACGTGCTGGGCCTGGAGCGCGTGCACATCCTCGGCAACTCCATGGGCGCCCACAGTGCCGTGGCCTTCGCCCTGGCCAACCCGCAGCGCATCGGCAAGCTGGTGCTGATGGGCGGCGGCACCGGCGGCGCCAGCCCCTTCGTGCCGATGCCCACCGAGGGCATCAAGCTGCTCAACGGCCTGTACCGCGAGCCGACCATCGACAACCTGAAGAAGATGATGAACGTCTTCGTCTACGACGCCAGCGACCTCACCGAGGAACTGTTCCAGACGCGCCTGGACAGCATGCTCAGCCGCCACGAGCACCTGGACAACTTCGTCGAAAGCCTCGCTGCCAATCCCAGGCAGTTCCCCGACTTCGGCTCGCGCCTGGCCGAGATCCAGGCGCCCACACTGATCGTCTGGGGCCGCAACGACCGCTTCGTGCCCATGGACGCCGGCCTGCGCCTGCTCGCCGGCATCCCGAACTCATCGCTGCACGTGTTCAACAACTGCGGCCACTGGGCCCAGTGGGAACACGCCGAACCCTTCAACCGCCTGGTGCTGAACTTCCTCCAGCACTGAACCCGAGGTGCCCCATGACCATCAGCCAAGAGACCCTCGAACGCCTGGCCGCGGACCTGCGCCGCGCGGAACAGCAGGGCGAGGCCATCGTGCCCTTGCATGACGCCATCGGCGCGGACAACGGCGCGGCCGCCTACGCCATCCAGCGCCTCAACGTCGCCCACGCGCTGGCCGCCGGCCGCCGCCTGGTCGGCCGCAAGGTCGGCCTGACCAATCCCAAGGTGCAGGCCCAACTGGGCGTGGACCAGCCGGACTTCGGCTGCCTGTTCGCCGACATGGCCTATGGCGACAACGAAACCGTGCCCTTCGACCGCGTGCTGCAACCGAAGATCGAGGCGGAAATCGCCCTGGTGCTGGAGCGCGACCTGCCCAGCGCCGACACCACCTTCGCCGACGTGTTGAACGCCACCGGCTGGGTGCTGCCGGCCCTGGAAATCGTCGGCAGCCGCATCGCCAACTGGAACATCCGCTTCGCCGACACCGTGGCCGACAACGCCTCCAGCGGCTGCTTCGTGCTCGGCGGCCCGGCGCGGCGCCTGGATGGCCTGGACCTACGCGGCGCGGCCATGCGCATGACGCGTAACGACGAATTGGTGTCCAGCGGCAGCGGCGCCGAATGCCTGGGCCATCCGCTCAACGCGGCAGTGTGGCTGGCGCGCACCCTGGCCCGCCTGGGCGACCCGCTGAAGGCTGGCGACATCGTCCTTACCGGCGCCCTCGGGCCCATGGCCGCGGTGAACGCGGGCGACCGTTTCGACGCCGAGATCGACGGCCTGGGCCGCGTCGGCGTGACCTTCAGCCAGAGCTAAAAGCCGAAAAAAGCGCTGGAGGCTGGAAGGCTGGACGAAAAAGCACCGACCTCCACCGTGGCAGGGACTGCTTGTCGTTCAGCCTCCAGCCTTCAGCGCTCTTAATCGAATGCTTTTCGAGGTATGCCATGAGCAACAAACGCAAAGTCGCCATCATCGGTTCCGGCAATATCGGCACCGATTTGATGATCAAAGTCCTGCGCAATGCGCAGCATCTGGAAATGGCCGCCATGGTCGGCATCGACCCGGCCTCCGACGGTCTGGCCCGCGCATCACGAATGGGCGTGGCCACCACCCACGAAGGCGTCGAGGGCCTGACCCGCCTGCCGATCTTCAACGAGATCGACTTCGTCTTCGATGCCACTTCAGCCGGCGCCCACGTGAAGAACGACGCGTTTCTGCGGGGCCACAAGCCCGGTCTTCGCGTGATCGACCTGACCCCGGCCGCAATCGGTCCGTATTGCGTGCCGGTGGTCAATCTGGAGCAGCACCTGCAGGCGTTGAACGTGAATATGGTGACCTGTGGAGGGCAGGCGACGATTCCGATGGTGGCTGCCGTGTCTCGTGTGGCGAAGGTCCACTACGCGGAAATCATCGCTTCCATCGCTTCGAAATCGGCCGGTCCCGGCACCCGCGCGAACATCGACGAGTTCACCGAGACCACCAGCAAGGCCATCGAGGTAATCGGTGGGGCGGCGAAGGGCAAGGCGATCATCATCATGAATCCGGCGGAGCCGCCGCTGATCATGCGTGACACGGTGTACGTACTCAGCGAGTCGGTCGATCAAGCCAAGGTCGAAGCCTCCATCGAGGAGATGGCTGCTGCGGTTCAGGCCTATGTGCCGGGCTATCGCCTGAAGCAGAAGGTGCAATTCGATGAGGTCCGTGATCTGAACATCCCCGGTCACGGCAAGTTCTCCGGGCTGAAGACCTCCGTCTTCCTCGAAGTCGAAGGCGCCGCCCACTACCTGCCGGCCTACGCCGGCAACCTCGACATCATGACCTCCGCCGCGCTGGCTACTGCTGAGCGTATGGCACAGGCAATGGGGGCTTCGGTATGAGCCAGAAACTCTATATCTCCGACGTGACGCTGCGTGACGGTATGCACGCGATCCGTCACCAGTACAGCCTGGAAGACGTGCGGGCCATCGCCGCCGCCCTTGACCTGGCCAATGTGGACTCCATCGAAGTGGCCCATGGTGACGGCCTGCAAGGCTCCAGCTTCAACTACGGCTTTGGCGCCCACACCGATCTGGAGTGGATCGAAGCGGCGGCGGACGTGGTGAAGCACGCGAAGATCGCCACCTTGCTGTTGCCGGGCATCGGCACCATCCATGATCTGAAGAGCGCCTACAACGCCGGCGCCCGCGTGGTGCGCGTGGCGACGCATTGCACCGAGGCTGACGTCTCCAAGCAGCACATCGAATACGCCCGCGAGCTGGGCATGGACACGGTGGGCTTCCTGATGATGAGCCACATGCAGACGCCGGAAGGCCTCGCGCAACAGGCGAAGCTGATGGAGAGCTACGGCGCCACCTGTATCTACGTGGTCGACTCCGGTGGCGCGATGAACATGGACGATATCCGCGCGCGCTTCCGTGCCGTGAAAGCCGTGCTCAAGCCAGAAACCGAAACCGGCATCCACGCTCACCACAACCTCAGCCTCGGTGTGGCGAATTCCATCGCCGCGGTGGAGGAGGGCTGCAACCGCATCGACGCCAGCCTGGCCGGCATGGGCGCGGGCGCCGGCAATGCGCCGCTGGAAGTGTTCATTGCCGCCGCCGACAAGCTCGGCTGGCATCACGGCACCGACCTGTATGCCCTGATGGATGCCGCCGACGATCTGGTGCGCCCCCTGCAGGACCGCCCGGTGCGCGTCGACCGCGAAACCCTCGCCCTGGGCTACGCAGGCGTCTACTCCAGCTTCCTGCGCCACGCCGAGGTGGCCTCGGCCAAGTACGGCATCAAGGCGGTGGACATCCTCGTCGAACTGGGCAAACGCCGCATGGTCGGCGGCCAGGAAGACATGATCGTCGACGTGGCCCTGGACCTGCTGGCCGCCCGCGCCTGACCTTGACCTCGACCGTAGGAGCAGGCCCTGCCTGCGATTCGCGCGCAGGGCGCGCTCCTACACGGGAACGACGTGGCGGAGGCGCAGGAGAAACACCTCCGTAGGATGGGTTGAGCGAAGCGATACCCATCGCCATGCCCGATGGGTTTCGCAGGCTCAACCCATCCTACGAAAACACCGACCTGGCCCTGTAGACGCGACGTTGAAACGGAAGCCGACCCCGCAGGCCGGCTCCATCCATTACAAGAACAAAACGGATGACCCCCAATGAGCAATCGCCTTTCGCTGCACCACCGCCGCACTTCGCATTCCTGCCAGGGGAGGATCGCGGCATGACCACCTCCACCGCCATTCTCCGCGAGCAGCCCCGGTTGCTTGCCACCCTCGGCCTGTGCTTCCTGGTCGCCTTGCTGGAGGGCCTGGACCTGCAGGCCGCCGGCATCGCCGCGCCGGGCATGGCCAAGGCCTTCTCGCTGGACAAGCTGCAGATGGGCTGGATCTTCAGCGCCGGCATCCTCGGCCTGCTGCCCGGCGCCTTCGCCGGCGGCTGGCTGGCCGACCGCGTCGGACGCAAGCGCGTGCTGATCGGCTCGGTGGCCTTGTTCGGCGTGTTCTCCCTGGCCACCGCCCACGCCTGGGACCTGCACAGCCTCTTGGCGGCACGCCTGCTGACCGGCGTCGGCCTGGGCGCGGCGCTGCCCAATCTGATCGCCCTCAGCTCCGAGGCCGCCGGCACACGCCTGCGCGGCAGCGCGGTGAGCCTGATGTACTGCGGCGTACCGCTGGGCGCAGCGCTGGCCGCCGGTATCGGCATCGCCGGCTATGCCGGCAGTTGGCAACTGGTGTTCCACGTCGGCGGTGTGGTGCCACTGCTGATCCTGCCACTGCTGACGCTATACCTGCCCGAGTCCGACGGCTTCCGCGCCACCGCCACGCAGGCGGCCGGCCATGCCAGCCTGCGCCGGGAGCTGCTTGGCCAGGGCGCCACCTGGCTGCTCTGGCTCAGCTACTTCTTCACCCTGATGGTCGTCTACATCCTCATCAACTGGCTGCCGAGCCTGCTGGTGGGCCAGGGCTTCAGCCCGAGCGAGGCCAGTTGGGTGATGTTCGCCCTGCAGATAGGCGCGGCCATCGGCACCCTGAGCCTCGGCCTGCTGATGGAACGCCTGCCGGCCTGGGCCACGGCGGCGCTGGTGTACCTGGGCATCCTCGCCGCGCTGGCCGGCCTGGGCCTGGCCGCCGAGCTGCGCAGCATGTTGCTGGCCGGTTTCGTCGCCGGTTTCTTCGCCACCGGTGGGCAGGGCGTGCTTTATGCCCTGGCGCCCTGGTTCTACCCGGCGCGGGTGCGCGCCACCGGGGTCGGCGCCGCCGTCGCAGTGGGCCGCCTGGGCGCCATGAGCGGGCCGCTGGTGGCCGGGCAGATGCTTGCCCTGGGCACCGGCAGCGCCGGGGTGCTGCTGGCCTCGGCGCCGGGCATCGTGGTCGCCGCCCTGGCGCTGTTCCGCCTGGCCGCCCGGCGCCCCGCGCAACTGCCCGACTGACCTGACCTTGCCTGCCCATGCCGCCCCGCGCGGCAGGGCTTCGTACAACTACAAGAAAGTGAAGCGCACATGCACAAGGCAACCCCGAACACCCTCGCCGCCGCCATTTCCCTGCTCTGCGTGGCCTCGGCCTACGCCGCCGGCTTCGTCGACGACAGCCACGCCGACCTGGTCCTGCGCAACTACTACTTCGACCGCAACTATCTGGGCGAAACCCCGCAAGCCGCCGCCCGCGAATGGGCCCAGGGCTTCATCCTCAACTTCAAGTCGGGCTTCACCGAGGGCCCGGTGGGCTTCGGCCTGGACGCCCAGGGCATGCTCGGGCTGAAGCTGGATTCCTCGGCAGACCGCGCCGGCACCGGGCTGCTGCCCTACGACCCGGTAACCCGCGAGCCGGCCGACGACTACTCCGAACTGGGCCTGACGGCCAAGATGCGCGTATCGAAGAGCGAGCTGCAGGCCGGCACCATCAGCACCTTCCTGCCGATCGCCTTCGCCAGCCCCACGCGCCTGCTGCCGCAGACCTTCCGCGGCACCTACCTGCGCTCGCAGGACATCGACGGCCTGAGCCTGCACGCCGGCTGGCTCGACCGCATCAACCTGCGCGACTCCACCGACTACCAGAAGATGAGCGTCGGCGCGCCCAACGGCCGCTTCAACGGCGCCGCCACCTCGGACAGGTTCACCTTCCTCGGCGGCGACTACGCCTGGTCCAAGCAACTGACGCTGAAGTACTACCACGCCGAACTGGACCAGTTGTACCGCAAGGACTACTTCGGTTTCGTCGACCAGCGCGCGCTGGGCCCGGGCCAGCTGAAGAGCGACTTCCGCCTGTTCGTCACCGGCGAGGACGGCGCCGCCAAGGCCGGTAAAGTGGACAACCGCAACAGCGCGCTGATGCTCACCTACGCCTGGGCCAGTCACAGCCTGGGGGTGGGCTACATGCGCCTGGACGGTGACACGGCGATGCCCTACCTGTTCGGCACCGAGCCGCTGGTGATCACCGAGGGCACCCTGAGTTCGGAGTTCATCAACCCGAAGGAGCGCAGCTGGCAGGTGAAGTTCGACCAGGACTTCGCCGGTGCTGGGCTGCCGGGGCTAAAGGGCATGCTGCGCTACGTGCGCGGCGACAATATCGAGCTGGCGAAATTCGGCGGCAGCGGCCTGACCGAGAGCGAGAAGGACCTCGAACTGTCCTATACCGTGCAGAGCGGCAGCCTCAAGGGCGTGGCCTTGCGTATGCGCCACGCCTGGTACCGCAACGACTTCGCACCCGGCGCCACGCACCGCGACGACAACGAGCTGCGGGTGAATATCGACTACACCCTCGCACTCTGGTGACGGCCTTCAGCGCGCGGCATCCGCCTCGATATTGACCGTGGCGGTCATGCCGGCGCTGAGGTGGATGTCCTTCGGCACCTCCAGCAGTTCGATGCGCACCGGGATGCGCTGGGCCAGGCGCACCCAGTTGAAGGTCGGCTCGACGTTGG